>ERZ1034984.140-NODE-140-length-78737-cov-7.094761_pt1 | contig 78737 bp, 69 predicted proteins | sample MGYA00520589_ERZ1034984 | MGnify/ENA primary metagenome ERZ1034984 (study PRJEB33766, sample SAMN09781790) | gut metagenome | biome: gut microbiome | host: Homo sapiens | place: Madagascar | study: EMG produced TPA metagenomics assembly of the PRJNA485056 data set...
ATATTAGTTTAGAATGCAAAAAAAATTATCTATGAATATCTCAAACAAAACCGCCATCATCATCGCCGCAGGCTCCGGCATGGGCGCAGCCACTGCCCGCAAACTTGCCGCTGACGGCTACCACGTCGGCCTGCTGTCTTCCTCCGGCAAGGGCGAAGCACTGGCCCAGGAGCTGGGCGGCGTCGGCGTCACCGGCACCAACCAGAGCCAGGCCGATATCCAGAAACTCGTCGATCTGGTCATGGAGCGCTGGGGCCGGGTGGATGTACTGGTCAACTCCGCAGGCAAAGGCCCGCGTGCGCCGATTTTGGAATTGACCGATGCCGACTGGCACGCAGGCATGGATGCCTATTTGCTTAACATCGTGCGCGCGGCGCGCTGTGTGACGCCGATCATGGTCAAACAGGGCGGCGGGGCGATTGTCAATATCTCCACGGCCTGGGCGTTTGAGCCGGTGGATTTGTTTCCCACCTCGGCTGTGGCGCGTGCGGGGCTGGCGAGCTTTACCAAGCTGTTTGTCGATGAATACGCCAGGCACGGCGTGCGCATGAACAATGTGCTGCCCGGCTGGATCAACAGCCTGCCCGAAAAAGACGAGCGCCGCGCGGCCGTGCCCATGCAGCGCTATGGCACGGTGGAAGAGATTGCGGCCACGATTGCCTTCTTGGCTTCCGAAGGCGGGGCGTATATCAACGGCCAGAACATTCGGGTCGATGGCGGGCTGATGCGCTCGGTGTAATCGCTTGCAGTTTTTAGCTTCATCTTTCTATAGCGGCAGACATCGCCATGCCTGAGTCCGAGCGTTCTGAACTGCCTGCAGCGTCGGACTCGCATGTCATGGCGGTGTCCCGCGCTTTGCGTGTGCTCAATGCTTTCTATGGCGACGAAAGCTTTGTGTCCTTGGCAGAGCTGGCACGCCGAACGGGCATGCACAAGCCTACGGTGCTGCGTCTGGCGCGTACCCTGGAGCATGCCCGTTACTTGGTTCGGCGCGAGGATGGTGCCTGGCGCTTAGGCCCCAGTGCGGGTTTGCTGGGCGCACGCTACCAAGCGCAGTTTGATGTGAACACCATCGTAGAACCGTACTTGGTGGAGTTGTCGCAAATGAGTGGTGAGAGTGCCTCGCTCTACGTCTACGAAAACAACGCCCGCAGCTGCTTGCTGCGCTACGAAGGTCCCAGAGCACTTCCCCAGCACGTGCGCTCGGGCGAAGTGCTGCCGCTGGACCGTGGCTCAGCGGGGCGGGTGATTTTGGCAGCGCTGGGGGAGCCCGGTGCCATCTACGACGAGATTCGCCGCCAAGGCTACAGCGTGACGCGTGGTGAGCGCAGCGCTACCTCGGCCAGTGTCGCGGTGGTGGTGTATGGGACACGGCGATCGGTGCTGGGGTCGGTGTCGGTGGCGGGGCCGGCCAACCGCTTGAGCGATGCCCAGCTGCACAGCTACGCCCCGGCCGTGATGCAGGCAGCAGCACAGATTTCGTGGAAGCTGGGTGGCGTGAGTGCCTCTGCGCTGCGTTCGACCTGGCACCCCAGCTGAGTGCTGCGGCCTCTTAGCGCTGGTTGCTTGCGCCGCGTTCGTTGTAAGCCTTGCTGGTATCCAACAGCGTTACGCCTAACGTAACGCTGTGTACCTAAGTTGGTGCGCTTACTACCATGCGTTTGCTCCCAACACAGGAGCGCACCATAAGGAGACAAATATGTTGAGCAAACGCACTCTTCTCAAAGCAACGGTGGTCGCATGCGCTGCATGGGGCGTGGCAGGCGGTGCCTGGGCGCAAAGTGATGGGTTCCCCAGCAAAAGCTTGCGTCTGGTGGTTCCTTTTGCCGCGGGCGGTCCGGCCGATGTGGTGGCACGAGAGTTTGCCCAAGACTTGGGTAAAGATCTGGGCCAAACCGTGGTGGTGGAAAACATGGGCGGCGGGGCTGGGGTGCCTGCGATCAATGCCGTATCGCGTGCACCGGCAGATGGCTATACCTTGCTGTTTGCTGCCTCGGGCAATGTCGTGATTCAGCCCTTGCTGACCAAGAACCGTGTGGACATTCTGACCCAACTCAGCCCTGTGGGCATGGTCACTACCAGCCCCCACGTACTGGTTACAACGGGCAAGTTGCCTGCCAAAAACACCAAGGAGCTGATTGAATACGCCCGCGCCAATCCGGGTAGTTTGAACATGGCATCGGCCGGTGTGGGCGGTTTGGCCCATTTGGCTGCTGAGCTATTTATGAAAGAAGCTGGAATTCAGGGGCAGCACTTGGCGTACAAGGGATCGTCGCAGGCCATGACGGACTTGGCCTCGGGCCAGGTGCAAGCCATGTTCAGTAGCCTGCCTTCCATGAAGGGCATGGTCGACAAGGGCTTGATCAACGTGGTGGGTGTGACGGCTGAGTCCAAGTCGCCCACTTACCAGAACTACCCGTTGATCAAAGAAGCCTTGCCGGGGTTTGAGTACGTCACCTGGTACGGTATCTATGGCCCAGCAGGTTTGCCGCAGAACGTGGTGAGCAAACTCAGCCAAGCGCTGCAAAAACTGGGCAGCGATGCCCAGTTTGAAGAACGCCTGCGTGACCAAGGTGTGGATTTACATGTAACCACTGCAGAGGTTCTGGCCGATCGCACCCGCAAAGAAACAGCCCAGTGGGACAAAGTGATCAAAGAAGCGGGCATTCATTTGAACTGAGCAGGCACGTTCCATGATCATCGATTGCCACGGGCATTACACAACCTCACCCGCTGCATTGGCGGAATTTCGCAAACTCCAAAAAGCGCAGTTGCACACGGACCTGCGACCTGTCTTTGACGGCGCCCAGGCCATCAGTGACGAACAGATCCGGGAAAGTCTGGAGAAAAATCAGCTGGCCACACAACGCGCACGGGGCATTGATGTGACGCTGTTCTCGCCAACCGCAGGCGCGATGGAGCACCACGTAGGCGATGTGCAAACCAGCATCAATTGGACGCGGGCGTGCAACGATTTGATTCGCCGCGTTTGCAGCTTGTACCCCAAGGAGTTTGTGGGGGTGTGCCAGCTGCCACAGTCGCCGGGGGCAGATTTGTCCTATGCAGTCGATGAACTGGTGCGCTGTGTGCAGGAGCTGGGTTTTGTGGGCTGCAACCTCAACCCAGACCCTTCAGACGGGTATTGGACAGGCCCGCCGCTGACCGATCGCTACTGGTACCCGCTGTATGAAAAACTGGTGGAGCTGGATGTCCCCGCCATGGTGCACGTAAGCTGCTCATGCAATCCCAACTTTCACCACACAGGGGCGCACTATCTGAATGCGGACACCACGGCGTTCATGCAGTTCATTCAGGGGAATCTGTTCGTGGATTTTCCGACGCTGCGCTTTGTGATTCCGCACGGCGGCGGTGCGGTGCCTTACCACTGGGGACGTTACCGGGGCTTGGCCCAGCAATTGGGACGGCCACCGGTAGAGCAGTTGCTGAACAACGTGTTTTTTGACACCTGTGTCTACCACCAGCCGGGTATTGACCTGCTGCTCAGCGTCATACCGGAAGACAACATCTTGTTTGCCTCTGAAACACACGGTGCCGTCAAAGGTGTTGATCCCATGACGGGTTTTCACTACGACCACACCAAACGCTACGTGCAGTCGTCCACGGTGGTGCACGACGCGGTACGGGCCAAGCTCTTCGAGCACAACGCGCGCAAGGTCTATCCACGGCTGGATGCCTTGCTGTGTGCACAAAACCGTTAATTTCAGGAAATGGCTATGACATATTCCCAATTGCTAGAACTCTCAAGCACCTTGCTGGCCGATGTGGGCGCCTGCACCATGCACAGTCGCATACGCAGCCTCACCCCCGGCAAGCAACTGGTAGGCAAAGCGCTGACGGTGCGTGTGGCCCCAGGCGACAACTTGGCCATTCATGCCGCCTTGGCCCGTGCCCAGCGGGGAGATGTGCTGGTGGTAGACGGCGGCGGTTATACCGAGCGAGCCTTGATGGGCGGCATCATGATGACCCAAGCCAAAGCCACGGGGCTTGCAGGGGTGGTAATTGATGGTGCCATGCGGGATGTACAGGAGCTCCAAGCCTTGGGGTTGCCTGCCTTTGCCGTGGCTGTGCATCCGGCTGGGCCTTTTAAAGAGGGGCCTGGCAGTTTGTATGGTCCGATCCAATGCGGCGGTGTCGAGGTCCACCACGGCGATTGGGTGCTGGGCGATGACGATGGTGTGGTTGTTATGACCGAGGCAGCGTTGGCATCTTTGGTCGCAGCTGCAGCCGCGAAAAAGCAGCGCGAGCAAGACCGTATGGATGCTATTGACCGTGGCGATTTGAAGCCCAGCTGGTTGGATGCTGCTCTGGAAACGGCAGATATTGAGATAGTAAAAAAACCTAGGATGTATTGAGATTTGTGTGTGAGCACGAAGCCCTGTGCTGTCTTGACAATCTAGGCGTGCAACGCGGTGAAGATGTTCATCCGCACAAAGAATGCACAACAGCCTGCCCGAGAAAGACGAGCGCCGCGCGGCCGTGCCCATGCAGCGCTATGGCACGGTGGAGGAAATTGCCGCCACGATTGCCTTCCTCACCAGCGAGGGTGGGGCATACATCAACGGCCAGAACATTCGGGTCGATGGTGGACTGATGCGTTCGGTGTAAGCCATTTCAGGCCATTTCGGGCCATTTCGGGCCGTCCAAGAGCAGGTGCTCTCATAGAAAGAGCTGCCAGCGCTGGTGTTTATTGGGTTTCAGGAAGTTTTTTGGCTGAAACCCAGTCATTCCAAGCGCTGACAGCTCTTTTTTTCGGAGTGCAGCAATAACAAAGCCCCAGCAAGTGGGGCTTGGAAGGGCAAGGCCGCGCGGGGGGGGCCTGTGGCACATCCAGCTTAGTGCGTGCCGCTGATGTCCATGTCCTTGAGCTTCACAAAGCGCGAGCCCTTGGCCAGCTTGTAGCCCCACCAGATGATGAGGAACAGCGGAATGCCGATATAGGTGGCAATGGCGCCAGTCCAGTCAATGGTGTCGGCCAGGAAGGCTTCGTAGTTCTGGCCCAGGGTGATGATCAGGCACAGCACAAAGGCAAACACAGGGCCAATGGGGAACAGCGCAGCGCGGTAGGGCAGCTGGTTGGTGTCAAAGCCCTGCACGATGCAGGCGCGGCGGAAGCGGTAGTGGCTGATGGCAATGCCCAGCCAGGCGATAAAGCCGCACATGCCGGACAGGTTCAGCAGCCAGATGTACACGGCCTCAGGGCTGAACACATTGGTCAGAAAGCACAGGGCCGCGATCACGGTGGTAGCCAGCAGGGCCAGAATGGGCACGCCATTGCTGTTCACATAGGCAAAGATCTTGGGGGCCATGCCTTGCTTGGCCAGCGCATACAGCATGCGGGTAGAGGCGTACATGCCCGAGTTACCGGCAGACAGCACCGAGGTCAGCACCACGGCATTCATGACAGCGGCCGCACCCAGCAGACCGGCGCGCTCAAACACCAGGGTAAAGGGGCTGACGCTGATGTCGCCCAGGTCGTTGCGCAGCAGCTTGGGGTCGGTATAGGGAATGAGCAGGCCAATGATGAGGATGGCGAACACATAGAACAGCAGAATGCGCCAGAACACCTTGCGCACGGCGCGGGGCACGTTCTTGGCGGGGTTTTCTGACTCACCAGCGGCAATGCCGATCAGCTCTGTGCCCTGGAAGGAAAAGCCCACAATCATGGCCACGCCAATGAGGGCTGCAAAGCCACCGGCAAAGGGGGCGTCGCCCGTCGTGAAGTTGGCAATATTGCCCCAGATGCCATCAGGCGCGCCGCCGGTCATGATGCCGAACACCATGAGCAGGCCAATGCCGATGAAGACCAGCACGGTCACGACCTTGATGGCCGCAAACCAGAATTCCGACTCGCCAAAGCCCCGGGCGCTCAGCGCGTTCAGGCCAAACATCAGCGCCAGGAAGATGGCACTCCATAGCAGGCCGTTGACCTCAGGGAACCAGTAGGCCATGACCAGCTGGGCGGCCACCAGGTCCACGGCAATGGTGACGGCCCAGTTGTACCAGTAGTTCCAGCCCAGCGCGAAGCCAAAGCCTTCGTCCACATACTTGGCACCATAGGTGGCAAACGAACCTGAGACGGGCAGGTGCGAGGCCATCTCGCCCAGGCTGGTCATCAGGAAGTACACCATCAGACCGATGACGCAGTAAGCCAGCAGGGCGCCGCCGGGGCCAGCCTGCGAAATGGTGGCACCGGAGGCCACAAAAAGACCTGTACCGATGGAGCCGCCAATGGCGATCATGGACATGTGCCGAGCCTTGAGGCTGCGGCGCAAAGAAGACGCGGTGGAGTCTGCGGACATAAACGAGCGGTTGGGAATCCAGTTCAAAGGCCCACACACAGCCTGCAGGACTGCGCATGGACCATGCCAAATGCACCGCCAACAAAAAAGCCGCTGTCTCAGCGGCCCTCTAGTGTGGAAGTGCTTGCAGCGGATTCTGGGCGATGGCGGACGTCTTGTCTGGCGATGTCGTTAATGCCCCTACAGTGAGTTTAGAGATCCTAACGGGTGGGGTGGGGGCAGCTGGAGGCTTACTTATGCACGCCACGCAGAGACTTAACGCAGCGGTACAGCGCATAGGCCAGGCCCAGGCTGATGACTGGCAGCGGCAGATACTGGGAGAGGGCCACAAACTTCCAGAGCGCGCCTTCGCCTGTGTAGTCAGGCGTGTGGCGCAAAGACAGGTACAGCACCAGCGATGCGGCGGTGCCGCCAGCAATGCCTACCAGCATGGCTTTTTCTGCCCAGGCCTTGAGTGCGTAGTTCAGGGCTACGACGGCAAACAGCAGGTAAAAGGCCAGTGACACCCATGCCAGTGCATCAAAGGCTGCGGAGCCTGCAGGCGCAATGGCGTGGGCCCATGCAGAGAGCTGGGTGGCGGTGTTGCTGAAAATCTGGGTGGTGGGAGCGAGGGGCATGTCTGCATTATCAGGGGCGCAGCAGCCTATGCAGGCTGCAGGGCAAGGGGCAGACAGGCGCTGGATAGTGCCGCAACTGTAGACAATCTTTGACATCCTGCGCCAGAGGCCTTTGCTATGCTCGTTGGCATGGTTTTGTCCATCTCCTGCAAAACACGCTGGCCACTTCCGCTTGCTACGGCAGTGGCCGCGCTATTTCTGGCAGGCTGTGCTTCGTCGGTGCAGGCCCCGCACGGGCAGGTCAAGGGTGAGCGCTTTTCCATGCAGGAAATGCTGCAGTCCGATAACAGCCGCCTTGCCACGCTGGCCATGCAGGAGAACCTGAACAGCCTGTGGCTGCTGGCAGAAAAGCTCTACCGCCGCAATCCGCGTGAATGGCGCAAGACCGCAGCCTCCATGGAAGCCGCCGTAGCCTATGTGCGGCTGGCGGTGCTGGAGCAGCAGGGCTGGCACGACCTGGAGGGCTTGCACGATGTGCAGGCACTCAATACCGCGCTGAGCCCGGACTTTGCCGGAGACCGCGTGGGCGCATTGATTTACGCGCTGGGCAATACGCTGGTGACGGCCCATGGGGGCAAGACCCGCTTTACGCTGGTGGACCGCATTCACCCCCAGCGGATCTACAACGCAGCGCGCAATGTAGAAATTGCCAACTGGGTGCTCAATACGCGCAGGGGGCCGGGTGGGGAGTTTCTGCTGCTGTCCAACCACATGGGCGCGGCAGACCGCAACCTGAGCTTTGAGCGCGAGATGGGCAAGATCATCGCGCGGCTGGATCTGGTGGCCAGCATGGGCACGGAGCAGGTGCGGCGCTCGGCCATCAGCTTTACGCAAAGCCTGCTGGTAGGGCCTATCCTGCCGTTTTTGCCTGTTCGGTAAAGCTTTGGTGCTGCACACCGAGCCGCTCATGCAGCTTGGTGCTGGTGGTGGTGTATTGCAGCAGCACAGGCTCGCCCGTCAGATATTCCACAATGGAAAACGCCGCCAGCGTGGCTTCATGGAAGGCGCACAGCAGCAGTTTGCGTTTGCCGGGGTAGGTGTTGATGTCGCCCACGGCATAGATGCCGGGTGCTTCGGTCACAAAAGTGCCGGTATGCACGGGTAGCTGTTTTTTCACCAGCTCCAGACCCCAGTCCGCCACGGGGCCGAGCTTGGGCGAAATGCCCTGGTAGGCCAGCCACTGCTGCACGGGCAGGGTCTGCGTGCTGCCATCGGGCAGGCTCACTTCCACACTTTGCAGGTTTGTACCTGTGGCCTGCAGCGCAAGCGGCTGGGCAGCCAGCACCTGAATACGGCCAGCGTCCTGCAGGGCCTGCAGTTGATCGAGCAGGGCCTGTGGGGCGTTGAACACGGCGCGGCGGTGCATCAGGGTCACGCTGGCGGGTTGGTAGGCCAGTGCATCGATGGCAGCCTGCACGGCCAGTTCATCACCACCGTGCACCAGTACCTGCTGGCCTTGCAGCGGCAGGCGGCCAAGATCGGCCGGGTGGTAGTGCACGCTGTGGCCGACCAGGGCTTCAATGCCTTCGACCTTGATGGTCTTGGGCACAAAGGAGCCCACGCCTGCCGCAATCACCACGGCCTTGGCCAGCAACTGTGTGCCTGCGGTAGTGCCCAGCAGCCAGCGGCCATCGTCCTGCTGCTGCAGCGTCTGGACCTGTTGGCCCAGATGCAGCGTGGGGGCAAATGGGGCGATCTGCTCACGCAGGCGCTCTACCAGTTCGGCACCGGTGCAGGTCTTGATGCCGGGCAGGTCATAAATGGGCTTGTGCGGATACAGCTCGGCACACTGGCCGCCCAGATGGGGCAAGGCGTCAATCAGATGGACATGCAGGCCCTGCAGCCCGAGCTGGAACACCTGAAACATGCCCGCTGCCCCTGCGCCTATGACGGCGACGTCGGTTGCAATGGCGGCACAAGGGTTCAGGTGTTCGGTGGTCATAGGCGTATCCGGCAATTAAAAAGCCCCATTGCTGGGGCTGTTCAGATCGAAAGTGTCAGATCGAAACGGGGGCTTAACGCTCCAGCAGTTCGAGCTTACCTTCCTTACCGTTCCATTCGTCGGCATCAGGCAGGGAAGCCTTACGCTTGGTAATGCTCTTCCAGCCCTTGGCCACAGCCAGTTCGGCGTTCAGCTTGATGAAGGCCAGCTGATCGGCAGGAACGTCTTCTTCTGCAAAGATGGCGTTGGCTGGGCACTCGGGAATGCAGACTGCGCAGTCAATGCACTCATCGGGGTCAATCACGAGGAAGTTTGGGCCTTCGCGGAAGCAGTCCACGGGGCAAACGTCCACGCAGTCGGTGTATTTGCACTTGATGCAGTTTTCGGTGACGACGTGTGTCATGAGGGATTCTTCTTATGCAGTGGAGTTCAGGTGTAACTCGCAATTCTAGGTTTTTTCTGCCGCCGCGCCATGACGGGCGGCAGATTTATACGTGCAGCGCTCTGGTTTGTCGCAGATCAGCGAACCAGTACGGCTGCGGCGGTGGCGTTGCTGGCAGTGTCCACCAGGATCAAAGACCCCAATGCACGTGCATGTGCAAAGCTGGCTGAGGGAATAGCCTCCTGCAGCAGCAGCTCCACCACGCCAATGGCGTTGGGCTCCAGCTGCGTGGCAGCTTCTTCTTGCAGGGTGTTGATATTCAGACGGTGCACCACACGCTGCGCCTTGGCCTTGACCCAGCGGTGGCCATGCAGCGCCCAGTACACGCGACCGGGCACGAGTGGCTCATTGTCCATCCAGGCAATGGTGGCAGTCAGATTGCGGCTGGCAGGCCAGGCGGGCTGGGCAGTGGGGGTGTCAAAGTCATCGTCTGCCACTTCGGCCTGCACGGGCGCCGCCACAATCCAGTCACCGCGCGAGACATCCACTTCGCGGTCCAGCGTAATGCCTGCGGACAGGCCCGCAGCGACCTCCTTGGGTGCACGCGCATGGTCAATGACCTTGGCAATGGTGGCCAGCTGGCCGCTGGGCAGAATCTGCACCTGCGCGCCCACCTGGGCCTGGCCTGCGGCCACGCGGCCCCAGAACACACGGCGGCCTTCGGTGGTGATGGCGCTGTCGTGAAATTTTTCCACCCACTGCACAGGCAAAGCCAGCGGCAGATCGGTGTCTGCAGGGGTGTTTGGCAGCTGCTCCAGCAGTTGCAAAAGGCTCGGGCCTTCATAGCCTGCCCATCCGGCCTCGTGGTTGACCACGTTGTAGCCCTTGAGCGCCGAGACAGGGATGGTGGCGGTCACAGCGATACCAGCCTCTTGCGCAAAGCGCTGCAGTGCGCCTTGGATGTTGGCAAAGGCCTGCGCAGGGTCAGCCACGGCATCGAGCTTGTTCACCGCAAACACCAGCGAATGCACGCGAAGCAGGTGCACCAGCAGGCTGTGGCGGCGGGTTTGCGGCAGCAGGGCGAGCTGCGGGTTTTGCCACTCCAGCTTGGTGGCATCCACCAGCACCACGGCAGCGTCGGCGCTGGAAGCAGCTGTCACCATATTGCGGGTGTACTGCTCATGGCCGGGCGCATCGCCAATGATGAACTTGCGCGCATCGGTGTTGAAGTAGCGGTAGGCCACGTCAATGGTGATGCCTTGCTCGCGCTCGGCAGACAGGCCATCGGTCAGCATGGCCAGATCGGTTTCGCCCGACTTGGTCACGCCCGCCAGCTGGTCTTGCAGCACGGCGCGGGTGTCTACCAGCAGGCGGCCAATCAGTGTGGATTTGCCATCGTCCACAGAACCGCAGGTGATAAAGCGCAGGGCAGAGGCATGGTCAGAATATTGCTCAAATTGGCCTGTAGCGCTTGCTGTGCCTGCGCTGGCAGCTATGGTTTGTGTAGTCATCAGAAATACCCGTCTTTCTTGCGCTTTTCCATGGAGGCCTCGCTGGTCTTGTCGTCCATGCGGGTGGCGCCTCGCTCGCTCACTTCAGCAGCCAGCGTTTCGATCACGATGTCTGCCGCAGTGGCGGCCTTGCTCTCGACCGGGCAGGTGCAGGTGATGTCACCCAGGGTGCGGAAGCGCACATCGCGCACGACCACTGCTTCGCCGTCTTTGGGTGGGGTGAGTTCGGTCACAGGCACCAGCAGGCCTTTGCGCTCCACCACGTTGCGCTTGTGGCTGTAGTAGAGGCTGGGCAGGGCGATGTTCTCGCGCTCGATGTACTGCCACACGTCCAGCTCCGTCCAGTTGCTGATGGGGAACACGCGGAAATGCTCACCGGGTGCAATGCGGGTGTTGAACAGCGTCCACAGCTCGGGGCGCTGGGCCTTGGGCTGCCACTGGCCAAAGCTGTCGCGGTGGCTGAAGATGCGTTCCTTGGCGCGGGCCTTTTCCTCATCGCGGCGTGCGCCGCCAATCAGTGCGTCAAAGCGGAATTCCTCAATGGCTTCCAGCAGCGTGACCGACTGGTGCGCATTGCGGGGCTCATCGGGGTGGGCCAGGCGCACCGTGCCACGGGCCATGGAGTCTTCCACGCTGCGCACGATCAGCTCCGCGCCCAGCTCCTTGGCGCGAAAGTCGCGGAATGCGGTGACTTCTGGAAAGTTATGGCCCGTGTCGATCATCAGCAGCGGATAGGGTAGGCGGCCACGGCCAAAAGCTTTTTCCGCACAGCGCAGCATGACCAGCGAATCCTTGCCGCCCGAAAACAGCAGGGCGGGGCGTTCAAAGGCGGCTGCCACTTCGCGCAGGATGAAGATGGTTTCTTCTTCCAGCGCATCCAGGTGGCGGTTGCTGAGCTGGCTCAGCACTTGGTTTTCCACACGGGCGTTCATAAATACACTTTCCAAAAAAAATTGGCCGTTAGCGCTTGTCAGGCAAGCGCTTGTAGCTCACTTTTTTAATGCGCAAGGTGCAAACCGCATTCGCGCTGCTCTTCGCCCTTGGTCGGATCGACGTAGTCGAAGTTATTGGGCAGGCCGTGCTTTTCGCAGTATTCGTACAAGTCCTTGGACGACCAGTGCAGCAGCGGTGCGACCTTGATGAGGCCATCCGGGTTGATGCTCACGGGCTCCATCTGCGCACGCACGGCGCTGTCCGTGGCACGCAGGGCGGTGAACCAGACTTCAGGCTGGGTCTCGCGCAGTGCGCGGGCAAAAGGCTCGAGCTTCACTTCTTCGGTGAAAGCCGCGTGGCGTGGGTCATCCAGCGCTGGTGTCGGGCCTTCCACGGCCTCGCGGTGGGCACGTGAGCGCAGCGGCAGGTAGATCTTGAGGTTCAGGCCCAGCTGCTGGGTGACGGCGTCGGCAAACTGGTAGGTGGCCGGCGTGTTGTAGCCGTTGTCCATCCAGATCACGGGCACATCGGGCTGTACCTGGCTGACCATGTGCAGGATCACGGCCTCAAACGGGCGAAAGTTGGTCGTGACAATGGCGCGCTTGTTCAGGCCCAGTGCCCAGCGCACCAGACCTTCTGCATCGTGGCCGAGTGCGGCATTGACTTTGGCAAGGTCGAGCTGGCTCATGCCGCCTCCACAAAATGGGGCTTGGGGTTGACGGCGTCGGCCTGATAGAAGCCGCTGAAGCGCTCAAACTGGCGCTGTGCATCAGCCTGGTCTACGCCTTCGCGCAGCACGGCGGTGCTAAAGCCTGTGCGGTACATCTGCACCAGCTGGTCAATCAGCACATCGCCCGTGGCGCGGATGTCACCTGCAAACTTGCGACGGCGGCGCAGCAGGTAGGCCTGTGTGAAGGCGCGGCCATCGGTAAAGGCGGGAAAGTGCAGGTCAATCTGTGTGACGCCGTCCAGATTCACATCCAGCACATTCACGTCATTGGCAAGCACCAGGATGCCGTTGCCGCTCTCGGCGGGACTCTGGTAGTCGGTATGGGCCAAGATTTTCATCATTTAATCCTTGTTCTTCTCTTGGTATTCAGACGGCTTCTACGGCTTCAGGCGCGGGGTGGCGCGCAGCCTTGCCAGCTTCCTTGAAGGGGTCCAGCCCCACACGGCGAACGGTGTCGATAAAGCGCTCGCCCTGTGTGCGCAGGTCGCGGTAAGTGGTCAAGACGGCTTCGAGCACATCAGGCACTTCGGCTGCAGAGAAGGAGGGGCCAATCACCTTGCCAGCGACGGTGTCGCCCGAGAGCTTGGAGCCGTCCGAGCCGCCCAGCGTGACCTGGTACCACTCCTTGCCGTCCTTATCCACGCCCAGAATGCCGATGTGGCCGCTGTGGTGGTGACCGCAGGAGTTGATGCAGCCGCTGATGTGCAGGTCGATGTCGCCAATGTCGTCCAGTTCGTCCAGATCCTGGTAGCGCTGGGTGATGGCTTCGGCAATTGGCAGGCTGCGGGCATTGGCCAGTGCGCAGAAGTCGCCACCGGGGCAGGCAATCATGTCGGTCAGCAGGGCCACATTGGCGCTGGCCAGTCCCAGCGCGCGTGCGGCTTCGTACAGCGCGGTCAGCTGGCTCACATGCACCCAGGGCAGGACCACGTTCTGGTCGTGGGTGATGCGTGCCTCACCTGCGGAGAACTGGTCCATGAGTTCCGCCAGTGCTTCCAGCTGCAAGGCGGATGCATCACCGGGGGCCTGGCCGGGGCGTTTGAAGGACAGCGTCACGGCGCGCAGCTGCGGATTGCGGTGCTGGTGCACATTGCGTGTCAGCCAGCGGGCAAAAGCGGGCGTCTTGGCGGCGTAATCAATCAGTGCCTGCTCTGCAAGCGATGGGTTGACATCGGCAATCTCTGGCAGGACTGGGTCCACAAAGCAGGCCGCTACGCGGTCAAACTCGGCCTGTGGAATGGTGTGGGGGCCACCGTCCACCTCCAGAATCTGGCGGTACTCTTCTTCCACGGCATCGATATAGGCCTGGCCTTCGGCCTTGACCAGAATCTTGATGCGCGCCTTGTATTTGTTGTCGCGGCGGCCCAGCTCGTTGTACACGCGCACAATGGCTTCGATGTAATTCATGATCTGGTTCCAGGGCAGGAACTCACGAATCACCGTGCCGACGACGGGCGTGCGGCCCATGCCGCCACCGACGAAGACCTTGAAGCCAATCTCACCGGCTTCGTTCTTGATCAGGTGCAGGCCCACGTCATGCCAGCCGGTGGCTGCGCGGTCTTCCTTGGCACCCGAAATGGCAATCTTGAACTTGCGGGGCAGGAAGGCGAACTCTGGGTGCATGGTGGTCCACTGGCGCAGGATTTCGGCGTAGGGGCGGGGGTCCACGATTTCATCGACGGCAATACCCGCCAGCGCATCGGTGGTGGTGTTGCGAATGCAGTTGCCGCTGGTCTGGATGCCGTGCAGATTGGCTGTGGCCAGCAGCTCCATGACGTCCGCGGCCTTGGACAGTGGAATCCAGTTGAACTGCACATTGGTGCGGGTGGTGAAGTGGGCGCAGTGTGTAGGCAGGAATTTGGTGCCCAGCTTGCCCTGGCCTTCCATGGCCTGCTTGAAGACTTCGGCTTCAGGCTCGTCGTACTCACGGGCCACACGGGCCAGCACGCGGATTTGCTGGCTGTTCACTTCACCGTAGGGAATGGCCACGCGCAGCATGGGTGCGTAGCGCTGCACATACCAGCCGTTTTGCAGGCGCAGCGGACGGAAATCGTCTTCAGAGAGCTTGCCGGTCTGCCAGCGTTCGAGCTGGTCACGGAACTGGGCGGCCCGTTGCTTGAGGAATGCTTTGTCGAATTCTGTGTATTGGTACATGGCGCAGTCGCTGTCGTGGGTAAAGGCATTCAACGGCTGAAGGCCTCACGCTGGCTGCGGACTGTAAGCAAGCTCTTTATGATTTCAAAATATTATTTTGTTTTTGAACTATCTCTTTTTGTTATATAGATCTCCGCAGTTTGCAGCAAACCGGCGCAAAAAAAGCTCCCGAAGGAGCTTGGCGCTTGTGCTAAGTCAATGACTTAAAAAGGCTTGATGGCCATCAGTGCACACAGTGCTACCAGTATCAGCAGCTGCAATGCCAGCAGGCCGCGGCGCAGCGTCAGCTGTTCAACGGCGCTGGTACGCTTCGCGAAACCCGCAGACAGACCGTGCACCACGAACAGAACCAGGCCGATGTAGGGGTACATCATCTGCTGCCAGGGGCCGACAAAGGTCACAGCCAGTCCTGTGAGCGCGGCCAGGCCGCCAAAGATACGGGTGAACACATAGGCCAGTGGGCTGCGTGCTGCAGGCGCTGCCTTCCAGGCCATGAGTACAAAGGCTATCGACGCCAGCAGCGTGAGCACGGCCAGCAGCATGTGAGAGTGTTTGAGAGCGGTATACATGGTCTGAGAAATAAGAAAAACAAAAATGTAGCTTATACCGCAGGAAAATTCAGGGGTTGAGGTACTTTCTATTTTGAAAACAAGGGTTTATATGCGCTAGCAGCTCTCTTTTTTGATACTGCGTGCCAGGCGCTCTGTGCCCAGGTGCTGGGCCAGCTTGTGGTCCAGTGGCAAAGGCTCGCCATGCAGCTGGGCCGCGATGAGTTCGCCACAGAGCACAGACAGGGTCAGGCCTCGTGCGCCCATGGCTGTGCTGGCCCAGAGCCCGGGCGCAGCCTGGCTGACGGGCCCTGCAATGGGCAGGCGGTCATGACTGGCGCAGCGCACACGGCCCCAGGTGGGCTGGCAGTGCTCGTCTCCGGGCGTAAACCAAGGTTGCAACACCGGCGCGCTGCGTGGCAGCAGGGTGGAGAGCTTGTCGTAATTGACGGCATGGGCGGCGTCCTGATCGGCCTGGCTGATGGGCATGGTGTCCACATCGCGCTCAAAGGTAGAGCCCATGACCCAGGCATGGCCACCCTGCATGGGGACATGCGTGACCAGATTGCCATTGCCGTTGACGGGAAAGGGCGGCAGCGCTGTGGCATTGGCAGCTGTGTGCCAGCCCCAGCTGATCTGGCCGCGCAGTGACTGCAGCTCCCACTGCATGCCGTCTGGCAGCAGGGCAGGCGTGGCAGGGCCACAGGCGAGTATGAGCAGATCTGCCTGGGCGATCACCTGAGCGGCATTGTCGAGCGCCTGCCACTGACCGCCTTCGCTGCGAGCCAGGCGCTTTACCTGCGTGTCGCCCCGAAAACGAATCTGAGGATGTGCCAGCTGGGCCTTGACCAGCTGCGCAGGCCGCACCCAGCCCGCCTGTGCATGCCAGCAGGCGATGGTGTCGGCATCCAGCCCTGCGGTCTGTAGCTGCGCTGCGGTGGTGGCATGGCTCCATTGCGCGCCGGGGCCGTTGGCCCAGCTGGCAGGCAGGCCTGTGCCGCCATCGGTGCAGTGCTCGAGCACGCCGCTCAGGCCCCAGTCCTGATCTTTTTCGCACAGGTCGCGCAGGCGCTGCAGCGTCAGCCGCACCCCATTGCGTGACAGGCGTGAGAGTACGCTGTCGTCGGGCGAGACATGGGGGCAGAACAAGCCCGCAGGCAGGCCAGATGCACCATCGGCCGGTTCATCCCCTGCGCCGAGCACGGTGACCTGCCAGCCGCGCACGGCCAGGCTGCGCGCGACGGCGCTGCCAGCCAGCCCCGCGCCGATGACCAGTGCTGTGCCCGGCTGAGTGACAGCTTCGTGTTCCCCAGCACTGCGCTTGCGAGGCTCCCAGCGCGGTGCGTAGTGCGCCAGTGGCGGCTCGTGGCCATCTGCGAAGGCAAAGCCAGCAGCTTGCAGTGCCTGCTGCAGTGGCGCTGAAGGCTGACTGAGCTGCAGCACGCTGCCACGCTGGCAGTGGCGCGCCAGGGCTTTGACGCTGTAGGCGTCGGTCAGAAATTCAGGGTGCAGCAGCAGAGCATCGGCTGTGCTGGTCTGCTGGCGCAGCATGGTCTGGGCGTCGCCCACCCACAGCGTCAGCAGCACACGGCCTTGTGCAAAGCTCAGGCGGTGCACGCCGGGCAGCAGCCCGTACAGCTGCTGTGCCAGCTCCCGGGCTTGCGCTGTACATGCTGCAGGGGCTTGCGCCAGCACGGCATCTGCAGCCAGCGGCTGCGCCAGGATGCCGGTGAAATGCAGCAACTGGCTGCGCTGCGCATCGGCCTGCCACGCTGCCCATGCCTGCAGAAAGTGCTGGCCCTGCGCAAAGTCCGTGCTGAGCATGCGCCAGCAGGTGCGGCCTTGCCAGGCAAGCAGGTCAGGGTGAAGAGGGCAGGAGGCAAAAGAGGCAGGCATGAAACGCAGTCAATCAGTGCAGCAACGAGATTTACTCCCAGCGCTGCTGGTAGGAAAACACGGGCAGTCGCCAGCCAAAGCGGATGGCTGCCAGACGCAACGCCAGGCCGCCAGCAAAGCACAGTGCCGTGCTGATGCCCAGCGGCACCTGCAGCCACTGCAGGCCCAGATACAGCAGGCAGACGATCATGGAGACGCTGGCGTACAGCTCACGGCGGAAGACCACGGGCACCTGGTTGCACAGCACATCGCGCAAAATGCCGCCGCTGATGCCGGTAATCATGCCTGCCATGACCACGACCAGCGGGTCATAGCCGAGCTTGATGGCCACATCGCTGCCAATCAGCGAAAAAGCAATCAGGCCCATGGCATCCATGAGCAGGAACAGATGCTTCATGCGCTGCATGTAGCGCGCAATGATGGTGGTCAACAGACCGGCAGACACCACCAGATAGACATAGGCAGGGTGCTGCGTCCAGCCAATGGGGTAGTTGCCCAGCACCATGTCACGGATGGTGCCGCCGCCCAGTGCGGTGACAAAGGCAATCACGACCACGCCAAAAATATCCATATTGCGCCGCCCGGCAGCAAGCGCGCCAGACATGGCTTCGGCGGTGATGGCGATCAGGTAGATGACCAGAATGACGTTCAGCTGGGTGCTGAAGACGGAATGCAGAAAGTCAAGCAAGGTGGACACAGTGACACATGACGGGTGAGTCCACGCGCCAGCAGCCTGCCAGTGGCAAGAGGCTTGTGGGGCATGGAATAAGCCTCTCCCGCTGTCCTTTTACCTGAGAGTTTTTGCGCAACCCCTGTTTCGGCATGGGTGCGCTTGCCCCTTCGGTGAACCGGCTGGTCAGTGCTGACCCCGGCTGCTCTCCAGTCGGCGTATGTGTTCCGTGGTACTTGTGCCTGAGCGATTATGGGAGTTTGCGCCTTCGGCGGAGGCGGGCCGGATAAGGCTGCCTCGCTCTCCCACGGAATCCAAAACTTGTGATTATGGACCGAGTCCAGGCCTTTGCTGTGCGTGCAAGGGCATGCCGCTACAAAAAAGCCCATCCGTTTGGGGATGGGCTTTGGGGCAGGCAGTGCTGCAGGCGCAATTACGCGCTGGGAGGCACGTAGCCTGCCGCTGCATCGGCACCGGCGCCAAAAAAGTGGTTTTGTTCAAACCCCTTCTTGATCGGCTTCATTGCATTACGCCGATGGCGGGACATATCCCGCCGTAGCGTCTGCGCCGCTGCCAAAGAAGTGGTTTTGTTCAAACCCCTTCTTGATCGGCTTCATTGCATTACGCCGATGGCGGGACATATCCCGCCGCAGCGTCTGCGCCGCTGCCAAAGAAGTGGTTTTCCATTTGACGGGCGAGGTACTGGCGGGCACGGGCATCGGCCAGGTTCAGGCGGTTTTCGTTGACCAGCATGGTCTGGTGCTTGAGCCAGTCGGCCCAGGCTTGCTTGCTCACATTTTCAAAAATGCGCTTGCCCAGCTCGCCGGGGTAGGGTGGGAAGTCCAAACCTTCAGCGTCTTGACCCAGTTTGATGCAATGAACAGTACGTGCCATGGGGTTCCTCTATGGATTTCAGATGTTTAGGTAATAAAGAACTGAAATCTTATTGGTTTAAGTTTTGAAATCTTGCTTTCAGAATGCAAGGCGACGAACAAAAAGCACCGCAACGCACCGTTTTGTCACCACATTCCCAAGAAAGCAGAACATGAAAAATCGCCGCAACTTTATCAAGTTTCCTGTTGCCCTCAGCCTTCTGGTGGGCTTCTCCTTGGGCGCAGTGCCATCTTTCGCTGCTGAGCCCGTGACCCTGCTCAATGTCTCCTACGACCCGACCCGTGAGCTGTATGTGGACTACAACAAGGCATTTGCCAAGCACTGGAAGGAAAAAACCGGCCAGGACGTGAGCGTCAAGCAGTCGCACGGCGGCTCGGGCAAACAGGCGCGCTCCATCATTGACGGCATTGACGCCGATGTGGCCACGCTGGCGCTGGCGGGTGATATTGATGCCCTGGTCAAGAACGGCAACCACCTGGCGGCTGACTGGCAACAGAAGCTGCCCCTGAACAGCGCGCCTTACACATCGACGATTGTGTTTCTCGTCAAAAAAGGCAACCCCAAGAACCTGAAAGACTGGGATGACCTGGTCAAGCCCGGCGTGCAGGTGATTACGCCCAACCCCAAGACTTCGGGCGGCGCACGCTGGAACTACCTGGCGGCCTGGGAATTTGCCAAGCGCAAAAACGGTGGCGATGAAGCCAAGGCCAAGGAGTTTGTGAAAAAGCTCTACGAAAACGTGCCCGTGCTGGACACCGGCGCGCGTGGCTCCACCATCACCTTTGTGCAGCGTGGCGTGGGTGATGTGCTGCTGGCCTGGGAGAACGAAGCCTTTCTGGCACTGAAGGAGTTTGGCCCCGAAAAGTTTGAAATCGTGGCACCTTCGATTTCCATTCTGGCCGAGCCTACCGTTGCCGTGGTAGACAAAGTCGTAGACAAGAAGGGCACACGTGAGGTGGCGCAGGCCTATCTGGAGTACCTGTACTCTGAGGAAGGCCAGAAGATTGCAGCGCGCAACTACTACCGCCCGACCAACGACAAGATCAAGGCCGAGTTTGCGCAGCAGTTCCCCCAGCTGGAGCTGTTCACCATTGACCAGGCCTTTGGTGGCTGGGCCAAGGCGGACAAGGCTCACTTTGCCGATGGCGGCAGCTTTGACCAGATTTACGTGAAGTAATAAGCAGCCTGCGCTCTCGCTGCTGCAAGGAGGAGGACCATGACACCGACCACCACACCGTTTGTGCAGGCTGCGCCGTCGCAGCAAGTGTTGCGTGTGCTGCGTACCACCGCCAGGCAGTGGGGCATGTGCATGGTGCTGCCTCTGAGCCGCGCCACGGCACCAGTACAGCAGCCATCAAAAACCGATGCGCCCTGTGCAAGGCACACAGCTTGCGATAAGGCGGCTGCATAGACAGGTCCGAAGCAGGTACATAGCACTTGCAAAAAGCCAGCTGGATATGTTCCAGCTGGCTTTTTGCATCTTCTCGCCGGTGGGGCAGCGTAATGGCTTGCGCCTAGGCCCGGGGCTGGAAGGCCTGGATGATGCTGGAAAAGTCCAGCCCACCATTGCCCTTGAGGCTGTGCTGCGCATAAATGGAACGGGCCAGCCCTCCCAGTGGGGTGCTGGCCTTGACGTGGCTGGCATTTTCCTGGGCCAGCCCCAGGTCCTTGAGCATCAGGTCGGTGCCAAAGCCGCCTGCGTAGCCCTTGCTGGCAGGGGCGTTCTCATGCACGCCGGGGAAGGGGTTGTATTTCTCCAGCGCCCAGTTGCCGCCTGAGCTGCGGCGCATGATTTCGGACAGTACCTTGGGGTCCAGCCCGTTGGCTACGCCCAGGGCAATGGCCTCGCTGGTGCCAATCATCAAAATGCCCAGCAGCATGTTGTTGCAGATCTTGGCCGTCTGGCCTGCGCCCACAGGGCCTGCGTGGAAGATGTTGCCCCCCATTTTTTCCAGATAAGGCCTGGCGCGCTCGAGCTGCGAGGCTGTGCCGCCCACCATGAAGGTCAATGTGCCAGCAATCGCACCGCCAGTGCCACCGGAGACGGGTGCATCCATGAAGTCAATACCTGCTGCATCGGCCGCCTTGGCCACCTTCTGGCTGCTGGCGGCGGCAATGGTGGAGCTGTCAATGACCAGCGTGCCGGGGGCGATATGGGTCAGCAGGCCGGGTGCGCCGTCCTTGCCGAGGAATAGCGCTTCCACATGCGGGCTGGCGGGCAGCATGGTGATGACCACCTTGGCGCCTTCCACGGCATCCTGTGCGCTGACGGCGGCCGTTCCCCCTTCGGCCACGACTTTGGCAATAGCTTCTCTGGACAGGTCAAAGGCGTGCACGTCGTGTCCGGCCTTGGCGAGGTTGATGGCCATGGGCGCACCCATATTGCCCAGGCCAATGAATGCAATCGTTGTCATGCTGTCTCCTTATTAAAAATAGATAGCTGCTTGTGCCTGTATTTATTAGCTTTCAAGATGTTTTATGTCTGAAAACTAGATATTTCAAGCGCTGGCAGCTTTTGTTTTGATAGTGTTAGCGCAGGGCCTGTGGCGCATCCGCCTCCAGCATGCGCCGCGCAATGATGAGGCGCATGATCTCGTTCGTGCCTTCCAGAATCTGGTGCACGCGAGCATCACGCAGCAGGCGCTCCAGCGGAAAGTCACGCAGATAGCCATAGCCGCCGTGCAGTTGCAGGGCTTCGTTACAGACCATGAAACCCGCATCGGTGGCAAAGCGCTTGGCCATGGCGCAGTAGGTGGAGGCGTCGCGTGCGCCTGCGTCCAGCTTGCTGGCAGCCAGCCGCACCATCTGGCGCGCGGCGACCAGCTCGGTCGCCATATCGGCCAGCTTGAACTGCAAGGCCTGAAAGCTGGCCAGCTGCTTGCCGAACTGCTTGCGCTCCTGCATGTACTGCTGCGCCTGCGTGAGCGCGCCCTGGGCTGCGCCCACCGAGCAGGTGGCAATATTGATGCGCCCGCCGTCCAGCCCCTTCATGGCAATCTTGAAGCCTTCGCCCTCGCTGCCCAGCAGGTTGTGTGCGGGAATGCGCACCTTGTCGAAATTGATGACGCGCGTGGGCTGGCTGTTCCAGCCCATTTTTTCTTCCTTCTTGCCGTAGCTGATGCCAGGGGCATCCGCAGGCACGGCAAAGGCGCTGATGCCCCTGGCACCGGAGTCGGGCGCACCGGTACGCGCCATGAGCACCAACACATCGGTGCTGCCCGCGCCGCTGATAAAGGCCTTGGCACCGTTGATCACATATTCCTCACCCACGCGCTCGGCGCGGGTCTTGAGCGAGGCCGCGTCAGAGCCTGCGCCCGGCTCAGTCAGGCAGTAGCTGGCCAGTTTCTGGCCGCTGGTCAGCAGTGGCCCCCATTCGGCCTTGACCGCATCGCTTGCCCAGGTACCCAGCATCCAGGTGGCCATGTTGTGGATGGTGATAAAGGCCGTGGTGCTGGGGTCCACGGCGGCCATTTCCTCGAACACCAGCGTGGCATCCAGCCGGGGCAGGGCCAGCCCGCCAATGGATTCTGGTGCATACAGCCCGCAAAAGCCCAGCTCCCCAGCCTGTGCAATGGCTTCGCGCGGGAAGATGCCTTGCGCATCCCACTGCGCCGCATGGGGGGCGAGGGCACTTTGCGCAAACTGGCGCGCAGTGTCGGCAAAGGCGCGCTGGTCTTCGCTCAGTTCAAAGTCCATGGTGGTCTCCTTTTTCGCCGCTAACACCACCCTTGATACGTTGTTGCGAAGCCTTGCCGTACGCTTGGTACTGTCTGCGGCTTCGCGCCTCGTCTCAAGCGCAAACCTACGGTTTGCTGGGCGCTGTTAGCGGCTTTTCTTTAACTTCTCCATGGCTGTTGTGCGGCGCTAGCGCTGGGCCGGTGCGCCGTGGTGCAGCCAGTGCATCAAATCCTGGCGCCGTTCCTGTGTCAGCTCGCTCAGGCAGTCATGCAAGCGCTGTGGCCAGTTAACCGCTGCTTCATCGGCCGCATGGCGTGCCTTGCAGGTCGCGTGGCGCTGGCGGTTCCAGGCCGACTGCTCCTTGCGCAGCAGCGGTCGCTCGTTGGCAGACAGGGCCCGCATCACATCGCCATAGAGGATGTGGTGCGCGCTGTCGATGGCCTGAAAGCGCTGCACGGCACAGGCGTTGACATGTTCGGCAGCCGCGCTGTCCGGCACGCAGGCCGCACCCGCTTGCGCCCATGCGGCGGCAGGGGCCAGCACAGCCAGCCCGAGAAAGAGAGAAGTCATTCGCATGCCTCCATCATCTCAGAGCGGGCTGTGGCCTGGGGTTTACTTCAGGCTGATGGTGGTGTTCACGCCCTGGCCCGTGGTGCTGTCGTCAAACCAGCGTGCGGTCACGGTCTTGGTCTGGGTGTAGAACAGGATGACCTGCTTGCCGTAAGGGCCCAGATCGCCCAGCTTGGAGGCGCGGCTGCCGCTGAAGGAGAACAGGGGTACAGGCACGGGAATCGGCACATTGATGCCGACCTGGCCCACATCAATGTCTTCCTGGAACTTGCGTGCCGCTGCGCCGGACTGCGTAAAGATGGCAGTGCCGTTGCCGTTGGGGTTGGCGTTGATGAAGGCTATGGCTTCGTCGATGCTGTCAGCTGCGACCAGGCACAGCACGGGGCCAAAGATTTCCTGATCGTAAATGCTCATGCCGGGTTGGACACCGCTGAAGATGGTGGGGCCCACGAAGTTGCCCTTTTCATAGCCGGGCACCTGGGGCTTGCGGCCATCCAGCTCCAGCTTGGCGCCTTCGGCAACGCCACGTTCAATCAGCCCCTCCACGCGGGAAAGCGCCGCGCAGGAGACCAGTGGGCCTACGTCGGTGCCGGGTTCGGTGCCTGCGGACACCTTGAGCGTCTTGGCTTTTTCCACCAGCTCAGGGATCCAGTTCTGGGCTTCGCCGACCAGCACCGCCACGGACACGGCCATGCAGCGCTGGCCCGCCGCACCAAAGGCTGCGCCAGCCAGGGCGTTGAGGGTCTGCTCCTTGTTTGCATCAGGCAGCACAATGGCGTGGTTTTTCGCGCCCATCATGCATTGCACGCGCTTGCCGTTGAGGCTGGCGCGGTTGTAGACATGGGTGCCCACCTTGGTCGAGCCCACAAAGCTGATGGCCTTGATGTCGGGGTGGTCGCAGATAGCGTTGACCACGTCCTCGCCGCCATGCACCACATTGAGCACGCCGGGGGGGATGCCAGCTTCCAGTGCCAGCTCGCACAGGCGCATGGTCACCAGTGGATCTTGCTCGGAAGGCTTGAGCACAAAGGTATTGCCCGTGGCAATGGCCATGGGGAACATCCACAGCGGAATCATGGCGGGGAAGTTGAAAGGGGTGATGCCTGCACACACGCCCAGTGGCTGCAGCAGGGTGTAGGTGTCCACCCCGTTGGCAACGTTGTTGGCCAGCTCGCCCAGCTGCAGGTTGCCAATGCTGGCTGCGTGCTCCACCACTTCCAGACCACGGAACACATCGCCTTCGGCATCAGGCAGGGTCTTGCCTTGCTCGGCTGTGAGCAGGGCGGCCAGCTCCTTCATGTTTTCACGGATGAGCTGCTGCAGTTTCAGGAAGATGCGGGCGCGGGTGCCAATGGGCGTTTTGCGCCAGGTCTTGAAAGCTTGCTTGGCATTGCTGACGGCCAGATTCACTTCCTCGGGCGTGGCAAAGGGCACGCGGGCCAGCACCTCCTGGGTGGCGGGGTTGACCACATTGCGCCATTGCGTGGTCCTGGACTCTACAAACTCGCCGTTGATCAAGAGTTTGACGCTGGGCGCCAGTACGCCGGCTTGCGCTGCTGCATTCATGCTGTTGTCTCCTTCTCAAGTGTTTTCATGGGTATGGAAGCCATCCTAGATGTGCAAATCTGCTGCAGCAATACGCGTTTACGCACCTTGGCTTTGCATAAATGCACAGGCACACTGCCTGCATGGACTGGGACCATTTGCGTTTTTTTGCAGCGCTGGCGCAGACCGGCACACTGGCCGGGGCTGCACGCGTACTGGGCGTGGAACACACCACGGTGGCGCGGCGCATTCAGGCGCTGGAGCAGTACATGGGCTGCCCGCTGTTTGTGCGTGAGGCCTCGGGCCACAGACTCAATGCAGCCGGGCAGCAGCTTTGGCCTGTGGCGCAGGCCATGGAGCAAGCCGTGCGTGGCATGGAGCAGCTGTCCATGCCGCAGGCCAGCGCTGCGGCAGAGGTGGCAGGCATGGTCCGCGTGGGAGTGCCGGAAGGGCTGGGGGTGCAACTGCTGGCCGCACCTTTGGCCCAGCTGGCCCAGCAGTACCCCAAGCTTTCCATAGACCTGCTGGCCTTGCCCCGGCTGATGCACCTGTCACGGCGTGAGGCGGACATCGTGATTTCGCTGGAGCGGCCCAAGCGGGGCACGGTGGTGGTGAGCAAGCTGGCGGACTACCACCTGTATCTGTATGGCGAGCGTCAGTACCTGGCACGCAGACCTCTGGTGCGCAGCAGCGAGGATTTGCGCCACCACCAGTTTATTGACTATGTGGATGACTTGCTCTTCACCAAGGAGCTGCAGTTGCTGGCCCAGATTTACAAGCCGCGGCAGTACGTATTTCGTAGCACCAGCATTGCAGCGCAGTACGCAGCTGTGCGTGCAGGGGCAGGGCTGGCAGTGCTGCCTGCATTTCTGGCGGACAAGGACCCGCTGCTGCAGCGCGTGCTGCCAGATACGGCCACTTTCGAGAAAACATTCTGGATGAGCATGCCGCAGGAGTCGCGAACGGTGCCGCGCATCCAGGTGGTGTGGCGCTTTCTGAAAGGCATGGCCAAACCGCTGGAAGAGCGCTTGCAACCGTAGTGCTGATAGCTTGTGCCATATCACCTTGTGCCACGTGTGCCATGCGATGCAGGCGTGGCCATTTCGCCCCAAAAATATGGCCAGCTCATAAGCCCAGCAGAAGCAGAACTCAATTAACTTTGTCTGCGTGATAGCCAAATCGCACTGATTCTCAGGTAATATTTGTTTGCATTTGCAGGCTGCAGGGATGGGGCAGCCGACTCTTTTCTGCTGACCGCCATTTTGATGGCGGCTTCCTGCTTTTATGACGGTAATACGTACAAGACTCAAAAAAACCTGGTTGCTTTGGGCCCCTGCTTCTGTTGTCTTCTGTGCAGGAGTGCTGGCCTCTGCCGGGGTAGTCAATGCATTGCTGGACCGTCAGGATAAGGAGGAGCAAAGCCGCGTCGATCATGAAATTGAGCTGTTTGCAGCTTCTTTGCAGCTGCGCATGACCACCTATGCAGATTTGCTGCGTGGCATGCAGCCGATCTTTGAGATGTCATCGACACACAGATCGCGCCGTGACTTCTTGCAAAAGACGGTGGTGAAGCAACTGCCCTATCGCTACCCGGGCATTGTGTCTCTGTCCGTGTCTTTGCGCATGTTGCCCGATGAATATCTGGAGTATCGCGACAGTCTTGTGGCAGAGCTGGGCGAAGCGGAGCGTGTTTCCATCGAGCAAATGCCCGCCTGGGATCCACAGCGCAAGACCTATAACGTGGTAGATCAGATCTGGCCGGAGCAGGCTGCTTCCAGGCTGGTGGGGTCGGATGCCATCGCACATCCTGCGGCTGAGCTGTACGCCTATAAAAATGCGCCGCGCACAACACCACGCATGTCCGAGCCGCTGCAGTTGCGGCAACTCCCGCACGGCGAGGTGGGAGTGCTGATCTCCGTGCCATTTCAGCGCCTGGAAGAAGCTGTGCCAAGACTGGTTGGTACGGTCAATATGGGGGTGCGCCTGGACGCGCTGATTGAAGACCTGCAGGAGCAGGGCTTGCTGCGTAATACGGCCATCAGCCTGTCGGACGTGGGCAACGTATTGCCCGGCAATATGGTTCAGTACGACGAGCAGCCCCTTTATGTTTCACAGGAATGGAATGCCATGGCGCCTGGCACACAGGGCGTCAGGTCATTCGATATCCTGGGGCGCAGCTGGCGTCTGGACTATGCGAGCCACCCACAGGTCCTGTCGAGCGCTGAACGCCTGTACCCCTGGGCCGCAGGTGCTCTGGGCCTTCTCACAACGCTGCTGCTTGCCAGCATGCTTGCCCTGGCGGCACGCCAGCGTGAGCGTGCGCTGCTCAAAGTGCAGGCCAAGAACAACTTGCTGCGTTATCGCACGGGTCGGTTCAATGCGCTGTTCCATCAGCACGCGATCGGGGTGGCAGAAGTCAATGCCCAGACCGGGCAGTTTCTGCATGTGAACGCACGTTTTTGTGAGATTGCCGGGGAGTTGTCCAGCAGACTGACCCTGAAGGGCCTGCTGGGTATGCTGCAGCCGCAGGACAGGGAGAGCTGCGAGCAGGCACTGGCACAGCTGCGCCATGGCCAGCAGGGGCACCACAGTCAGGTTTTTCAGGTGCTGCGTGCGGATGGCAGCACCGTATGGGCTGAAATGTGGCTGGCTCCCTTGCGCGAGCATGGGCGTGAACTGCCGGGCAGCCATATTGTGCTGTTGCAGGATGTCAGTCAGCGCCATCACATGCAGCAGCAGCTACAGGCGCGTGAAGCCTATTCCAGCGAAATGCTGCGTTACATGCCGGTGGGCTTTGTCGTGGTGGGTGTGGTGGGTAATATTGAGTTCATCAATCACCAGTTTGAGTCCATGACCGGCTGGCAGCAGTCAGACATCCCTGATGAGTCCACCATGTGGCGCAAGCTCTGTGTAGATACGCTGGAGCACGCCAGACTGCTGCAGCGCCTGGCCTCTGTACGCAGCAACGTTGTGGGCAACAGCATGAACATGCTGGCTGCCGAATACCTGCTGCGTGCCAAGGATGGGCGAGAGCTGCCCGTGGAAGTGTCTGGCCGCTTTCTTGATGGCCGCGTGTTGCTGAGCTTTGTAGATGTCAGCCAGCGCAAGGCAGCAGAAGCCCAGATACGCTGGCTGGGCGACTACGACACACTGACGCAGTTGCCCAACCGCCGTCTGCTGCTCGACCGCCTGCATGAGGCACTGGTGCGCAGCAAGAAGGGCGGGGGAAGCAAGGGGGCCTTGCTGCTGCTCGATATTGATAACTTCAAGGCGCTCAATGAAACACTGGGGCATGAGCATGGTGATGCCCTGCTGCGGCTGGTGGCTACTCGCCTGAGTGGCTGCATTGCAGGCCGGCACACCCTGGCCCGTCAGGGCGGGGACGAATTTGCCGTGGTTCTGGAAGATCTGCCCGTGGATCCTCTGGAGGCCGGGCGCAGCACCGAGCAGGTGGGCGGCACCATCCTGGCGGCACTGCGCACACCGTTTTATCTGAATGAGCAGGATTTCCATGTCACCGTCAGCATGGGGGCGGTGGTCTTCAGCGGACAGAATGACTCGGTGGAAGAACTGCTGAAACGCGCAGAACTGGCGCTGTATCAGGCCAAGAGCGCCGGGCGCGACAGCCTGCAGTTCTTTGACCCCAGCATGCAGCAGGCCGTCAGTGCGCGGGTGGAGATGGAAAAAGATATCCGCCTGGCTCTGGAGCGGCATGAGTTTGATCTGTTCTATCAGCCACAGGTGTGCAACGGGCAGGTGATGGGCGCGGAGGCACTGCTGCGTTGGCAGCATCCCAGCAAGGGGTTGATATCTCCAGCAGTGTTTGTGCCTGCGGCCGAAGATTCAGGCTTGATACTGCCGCTGGGTGAGTGGGCGCTGTATGCAGCCTGCCGCCAGCTGGCGCGCTGGGCACGGGATCCTGCGCTGTCGCAGATGAGTATGTCGGTCAATGTCAGCCCCCGTCAGTTCTACCAACCCGACTTTGTCGCCCAGGTGCAGCAGGCGCTGGAGGTCACGGGTGCGCGAGCTGAGCGGCTGGAGCTGGAACTCACAGAGGGCATGCTGCTGGAGGATGTGGAAGACACTATCCGCAAGATGGTGCAGCTCAAGGCGCTGGGCGTCAGCTTCTCGCTGGACGACTTTGGTACGGGCTACTCCTCGCTGAGCTATCTCAAGCGCCTGCCGCTGGACAAGCTCAAGATCGACCAAGGCTTTGTGCGCGAGGTGGTCACCAGCAGTAACGATGCGGCCATTGCACGGTCCATCATTGCACTGGGTCACAGTCTGGGTCTGCAGGTCATCGCTGAAGGTGTGGAAACCGAAGCGCAGCGCGCATTTCTGGAAGAAAACGGCTGTAACTTCTGGCAGGGCTACCTGTTCAGTCGCCCGCAGCCCGCGGCTGACTTTGAGGCATGGGCACGCAGCTATAACGCCGAGACCACAAACCTGCAGGCCACATCACTTTGCCCCTGAAGTGCAGCCTGCGTCAGCAGTGAAAGGTTACTCCTAAAAACAGAGCTGCTGACGCTGGTTTTATCAGCGATAAACAGGGTTTTGTTACAAAGTTTAAGATTCGGTGCTACAGGCATCTGTAACAGGGCGCGGTATTATCACGACTCATACGTTTTGCTTTTGCTTGCTTCCGAGTCTGAATCTCCGTGCGTCTTAATTCCATCAAGCTGTCTGGCTTCAAATCTTTTGCCGAACCTACCAACTTCATGCTGCCTGGGCAGCTGATTGGTGTTGTAGGTCCCAATGGATGCGGCAAGTCCAACATCATGGACGCGGTGCGCTGGGTGCTGGGCGAAAGCAAGGCCTCGGAGCTGCGTGGCGAGAGCATGCAGGACGTGATCTTCAACGGCACCACGCACCGCAAACCCGCCAGCCGCTCCAGTGTGGAACTGGTGTTTGACAATAGCGACCACCGCGCGGGTGGCCAGTGGGGCCAGTTCACGGAAATTGCCGTCAAGCGCGTGCTCACGCGAGATGGCAACAGCTCCTACTTCATCAACAACCAGCCTGTGCGCCGTCGTGACGTGCAGGATGTGTTTCTGGGTACCGGCCTGGGCCCGCGTGCCTACGCCATCATCGGTCAGGGCACGATCAGCCGCATCATCGAGTCACGCCCGGAAGAGCTGCGTCTATTCCTCGAAGAGGCCGCCGGTGTGTCCAAGTACAAGGAACGCCGCCGCGAAACCGAAAACCGTCTGTCTGATACGCGTGAGAACCTCACACGTGTGGAAGACATTCTGCGTGAACTCAACGCCAACCTCGACAAGCTGGAAAAGCAGGCCGAGGTTGCTGCCAGATACAACGAGCTGCAGGCCAGCGTCACCCTCAAGCAGCACCAGCTGTGGTTTCTGAAGAAGCAGGATGCCGAAGGCGATCTGACCAAAATCCGCCAGGAAGGTCTGCAGGCCGTCAACGAGCTGGAAGCCCGCATGGCGGAGATCCGCCACATCGAGGCCGATCTGGAAGCCGTGCGCCAGGCCCACTACGAAGCGGGTGACAAGGTCAATCAGGCGCAGGGCCGTCTGTACGAAGCCACGGCCGAAGTCGGCAAACTCGAAGCCGAAATCCGCTATGTGGTCGAAGGCCGCCAGCGCGTAGAGCAGCGCCTGCAGCAGCTGGCCGAGCAGATCGCCCAGTGGGCGCAGCGCAAGGAAGATGCCGAGGTGGAGCTGGAGCATCTGGCTGAAAACGGCATGGATGCCGAAGAACAGGCAGAAATGCTGGCTGCCCAGCTGGAAGAACAAAGCATGCGCCTGCCTGATCTGGAAGACGCCTTGCGTGCCGCCCAGAACAAGGCCAATGAGCAGCGCCAGCAGGTGGTGCAGGTGCAGCAGCAGATTCAGGTGCTGGCTGCAGAGCAGCGCAGCATCAACGAGCAGACGCGCCAGCACGAAAGTCGGCTGGAGCGCCTGCGCAATGACCGCAATGCACTGGCCACGCCCGATGAGGCACGCCTGCAGCAGGTCTCTGCCCAGTACGAAGATGCGGCCGAGATGGCCGAAATGGCCGAGGCGGCCCTCATGGAACTGCAGGACAGCGTGCCGCAGCTCGACGATGAGCGCCGCCAGCGCCAGCAGGCCCTGAACCAGGAAACTGCACGCCAGGCGGAACTGGCTGCGCGCATGGAAGCGCTCAAGGCGCTGCAGGAAAAGGTCAAGACCGACGGCAAGCTGCAGCCCTGGCTGGCCAAGCATGGACTCGATGGCCTGCAGGGACTATGGACACGCATTGCCGTAGAGCCCGGCTGGGAAAATGCACTGGAAGCAGCGCTGCGCGAGCGCATGGGGGCGCTGGAAATCAGCCGCCTGGACATGGTGCGTGGCTTTCTGGGGGCAGGCGCTAAGGATGCGCCCCCTGCACGGCTGGCGTTCTATTCCAAGCCTGAGGGCAGCGTGAGCCTGAGCAGCAATGGCCTGCCCTTGATGGCAGAGCTGCTGCGTGTGGGGGATGCAGGCCTCAAAGCACTGCTGACCGAATGGCTGGCTGGCTGCTACACCGCACAGTCGCTGGATGAAGCGCTGAGCCATCGCGCTCAGCTCAAGGCTGGCGAAACGATTTATGTGCCCACGGGCCATGCGGTCACGGCCCACAGTGTGAGCTTTTTCGCTCAGGATTCTGAGCAATCTGGTCTGCTGGCACGCGCTCAGGAAATTGAGCACCTGGAAAAAGAACTGCGTGCGCAGGCGTTGATCAGCGAAGAAGCTCGTACAGCGCTGGTGCGTGCCGAGGCGGCTTATGCCGATGCCTCTCAACGCCTGGTGAGCGCACGCCGCGAAGCCAGCGAGGCCAAGCAATCGGCGCATGAGCTGCAGGTGGAAATGCTGCGCCTGACCCAGCAGGCTGAACAGGCGCGTGCACGCACCGCCCAGATTGAGGCCGATGTGGCTGAAGTACAGGCTGCACTGGATGATCTGCAGGAGCGGGCCGTCGCCGCAGAGGCGCGCTTTGAAGAGCTGGACATGCAGCTGGCCGACAGCCAGGAACTGCACGCCCAGCTGGACGAAAAAGTCATTGAAGCCGAGCGCAAGCTGGCAGAAAGCCGTGAGCAGCTGCGTGCGCTGGAGCGCAAGGCGCAGGAAGCGACCTTCAGCCAGCGCAGCATGCAGGCCCGTCAGGCCGAGCTGCAGCGTACGCTGGAGACCGCAGAGCAGCAAACCAAGGCGCTGCTGGAAGAGCGTGAGCGTGCCTATGCCGAGCAAAGCCGCCTCAACGATGCCGCCGCGCAGGGTGGCCTGCAGGATGCACTGGCACTGAAGATGGAGCGCGAGCAGGCGGTGGCCGCTGCGCGCAGCGAATACGAAGACCTGACCAACAAGCTGCGCGCCAGTGATGAGCGTCGCACGCAGATTGAGCGGGCACTGGAGCCCATGCGTGCGCGCATTACCGAGTTCCAGCTCAAGGAGCAGGCTGCAGCGCTGGGCAGTGCCCAGTATGAGCAGCAGTTGGCAGAAGCTGGCGCTGATCTGGCAGCCGTGGCGCAGTCCATTCTGGAAGGCAACGTCAAGCTCCATGGTCTGCAAAGCGAGATTGACCGTCTGCACCGCGAGATTGCCGCGCTGGGCGCGGTGAACCTGGCGGCGCTGGAAGAGTTGCAGCTGGCGCGTGAGCGCAAGGTGTTTCTGGATGCGCAGGTGGCTGACCTGACCGAGGCCATGACCACGCTGGAAAACGCCATCAAGAAGATTGACAACGAAACCCGCGACCTCCTGTCTGCCACCTTCAACACCGTCAATACGCATTTTGGCCGCATGTTCCCTGAGCTCTTCGGGGGCGGACAGGCCAAGCTCATCATGACGGGCGATGAAATTCTGGATGCAGGGGTGCAGGTGATGGCACAGCCCCCGGGCAAGAAGAACCAGACCATTCACCTGCTGTCAGGCGGCGAAAAAGCACTGACAGCGATTGCGCTGGTGTTTGCCATCTTCCAGCTCAACCCCGCGCCTTTCTGTCTGCTGGACGAGGTGGACGCACCGCTGGACGATGCCAATACCGAGCGCTACGCCAAACTGGTGGCCAGCATGAGCCGGGGAACCCAGTTCCTGTTCATCAGTCACAACAAGATTGCCATGGAAATGGCGCAACAATTGATTGGCGTCACGATGCAGGAGCAGGGTGTTTCGCGCATTGTGGCTGTGGATATGGAATCGGCCCTATCCATGGCACACGCTTGATTACGAATAACGGGATACAGCAACTCCATGAGTACCCTTCAAATCAGTCTGGCCGTGGTGGGAGTCATCCTGCTGGGGCTGATCGTGGCCTACAACGCCTGGAACTATCGACGTCATGCGCCCAAGCGTCCCCGCCCTGTGGATGGCGACAAGGCGCAACTGGAACCGTCGGCACGCTTTGAACCTGCTCTCGATGGTCTGGACATCACCAGCATGCCGCAGCCTGCACCTGCTGCCGTGGATGAACCACTCATGGATGCCGTGCCTGCGCAGGATGTAGCACATGCACCAGAGGCTGCGCCTGCGACCGATGCTCCTGAGACCACAGAAAGCGCTGAACCTGTGCAGGCTGTGCGTGCGGCGCAGCCCTCGGCAGAGCGCAAGCTGGCGCTGGATGTCTTGATTGATGCGATTGCGCCGATTCGTGTGGACCACCCCATCACTGGTGAGGCAGCTTTGCTGGTGCAGCCCACCACACGCCGTGCAGGTAGCAAGCCTTTCCGAATTGAAGGCCTGAACGAAGCCACGCAGGAATGGGAAGCCGTGCGTGCAGGCCAGCGCTATACGGCGTTCCAGGCCGGTGTGCAGCTGGCTAACCGCCTGGGTGCACTCAATGAAATTGAATTTTCCGAGTTTGTGGCCAAGGTGCAGAACTTTGCCGATGCGCTCAACGCCATTGTCGAGCTGCCCGACATGCTGCAGGAAGTGGGCCGCGCGCGTGAACTGGACCAGTTTGCCAGCGAACACGATGCACAGCTGAGCTTTGTACTGCGCCCACGCCGCGCAGCCTGGAGCCCCGGCTATATCGAGCAGCACGCAGCCAGCCTGGGCTTTGTGACATCGTCCATGCCCGGCCGTCTGCTGCTGCCTTCGGCTTGCGGCGTGCAGCCACCGCTGCTGACGCTGGCTTATGACGCTCAGGCGGCGCAGTCAGACAATCTGGACCAGACCGCCGTGCATGAAGTCTGGCTGAGTCTGGACGTGCCCCAGGTGCCCCGCAGCGAAGAGCCTTTTGCACAGCTGCGCCGTGTGCTGCAGGCACTGTGCGAAAACATGGAAGGCTTTATCTGCGACCAGAACGGCTACCAGCTGTTGCCTCAGGTGTTTGACCCCATCGCTGCCGATCTGCAAAAGCTGTACGACCGTCTGGACCAGCGCGAGCTGTCCGCAGGCTCCATGCTGGCGCGTCGCTTGTTCAATTAAGTGAGCAGCCAACGCAAGCATGAGCGAGACTTTAGATCTGTTTGGCAGTAAAATGCCCGAAAAACCTGCGCCAGCAGCTCCTAAAACAGTAGTTGCCAAAGTGCAGGCATTGCGTGCGCAGCTGCAGCAATGGGCGCATGAATACTATGTGCTCGATGCACCTACGGTGCCAGATGGTGAGTACGACCGTGTCTTCCAGCAATTGCAGGCACTCGAAGGTGCCTACCCAGAGCTGGTTACACCCGACTCTCCCACCCAGCGCGTGATTGGCGCGGTGCTCGATGGCCTGACGCCGGTGCGCCATGTGGTGCCCATGCTGTCGATTCGCACCGAGACGGACAATGAAGCCAGCGGTGCCGAGGCCTTTGATGCGCGCGTGCGCCGCGAGCTGGGGCTGGACGACAGTGCCGCGCCTGTGGAATATGTGGCTGAGCCCAAGTTTGATGGTCTGGCCATGAGCCTGCGCTACGAGCACGGTAAGCTGGTGCATGCCGTCACGCGCGGCGATGGCGAAGTGGGTGAGGACGTGACCCACAACATCCGCACCATCCGTCAGATACCTCTGAGCCTGCCAGCAGATGCGCCCCCGGTGCTGGAAGTGCGCGGTGAGGTCTATATGCGCCGCGCGGACTTTGCCCGGCTCAATGAGCGGCAGGAAGCCGCAGGCGGCAAGCTGTTTGCCAATCCGCGCAATGCGGCTGCGGGCTCGGTGCGCCAGCTGGACTCCAATATCGCCATGCAGCGGCCCCTGTCTTTCTTTGCCTACGGTGTGGGTGAAGTCACGCCGGTGGAGCAGGGCGGCCCCGACTTTGTGACGCACTACGGCATGCTCATGCAGCTCAAGGCCTGGGGCTTTCCCGTGGCGCCGCAGGTGCGCATTGCGCATGGTGCTGCCGAGCTGGTGCAGTTCCATGAATTCATGGGGCAGGAGCGTCCGCAGCTGCCTTATGAAATGGACGGGGTGGTCTACAAGGTCAACAGCCTGGCGCTGCAACGCCAGCTGGGCTTTGTGACGCGTGAGCCCCGCTGGGCCGTGGCCCACAAATATCCAGCGGAAGAAATGCCTACCGTGATGGAAGGCATTGATGTGCAAGTGGGCCGCACTGGCAAGCTCACCCCCGTGGCACGCCTGGCGCCTGTGAGTGTCGGCGGTGTGACGGTGACGAACGCCACGCTGCACAACCTGTTTGAAATCCGCAAAAAGGGCGTGCGCGTAGGGGACACCGTGGTCGTGCGCCGTGCGGGTGATGTGATTCCGGAAGTGGTGCGCTGTGTGCCCGGTGAGCGCGCTGCCTATGTGCCCAACTTCCGCATGCCTGCCACTTGCCCGATCTGTGGCTCCGAGGTGGTGCGTGAAAAGGGCGAAGCCAATCACCGTTGCACAGGGGGGCTGTTCTGCGCGGCACAGCGCAAGGAAGCCTTGCTGCACTTCGCAGCACGTCGCGCCATGGACATTGAAGGTCTGGGCGACAAGCTGGTGGACCAGCTGGTGGATGGCAATGTGGTGCGCAGCCTGCCAGACCTGTACCGCCTGCGGCTGGACGATCTGGCATCGCTGGACCGTATGGCAGAAAAGTCCGCCCAGAACGTGCTCGATGCCCTGGAAAAGTCCAAATCCACAACGCTCAACCGCTTCCTGTTTGGCCTGGGCATTCGCCATGTGGGAGAGGCCACAGCCAAGGATCTGGCGCGCCACTTTGGCACGCTGGATGCCATCATGGCGGCCAGCGTGGAGCAGCTGCTGGAAGTGCGCGATGTAGGCCCCGTAGTGGCCGAGAGCATTCATACCTTTTTCGCCCAGCCTCATAACCGTGAGGTGGTGCAGCAGCTGCGCGAGTGCGGCGTGCACTGGGAGGAAGGCGCTCCTGCGGAAAAAGCGCCGCAGATTCTGGCGGGCAAGACCGTGGTGCTGACCGGCACGCTGCCCACCATGGGGCGTGATGAGGCCAAGGAGCTGCTGGAAGCGGCGGGTGCCAAGGTCAGCGGCGCTGTCAGCAAAAAGACCAGCTATGTGGTCGCAGGTGCAGAGGCAGGCAGCAAGCTGACCAAGGCGCAGGAGCTGGGTGTCCCCGTGCTGGATGAGGCTGGGATGCTGGCACTGCTTCGCGGCGAGGACGTGTAAATGGCACTGGCACCGCGCATTCCCAAAATTGGTCTTGCGCTGGGCAGTGGCTCTGCCCGTGGCTGGGCGCATCTGGGCGTCATTCAGGCCTTGCAGGATGCGGGGATCAAGCCTGATGTGGTCTGCGGTGCGTCCATTGGTGCGCTGGTTGCCGCCGTCCATGCGGCCGGCGAGCATGAACGCTTTGCCGACTGGGTGCGCAGCCTGAGCATGCGCGATGTCTGGGGCTTCATGGACTTCAATCTCTCAGGCGGCATGCTCAAGGGCGAGAAGCTCATCAACTTCTGGCGCCGCAATTTTGCGGACTTTGTCATTGAAGATTCGCCCACTCCCTTTGCGGCCGTCGCGACAGACCTGCACTCTGGTGCAGAAGTCTGGTTGCGCCATGGCTCGATAGCAGACGCTGTGCGGGCCTCGATTGCCTTGCCAGGCCTGTTTACGCCCGTGGTGCATGAAGGCCGTTTGCTGGTGGATGGAGGGCTGGTCAACCCTGTGCCTGCCTCGCTGGCACGTGCGCTGGGCGCTGACATTGTGATTGCCGTGGACCTGAATGCAGACCTGATGCAGCACGCCATGCGTCGAAACAGCATGGCAGTCCTGGAGGCGGAGCCACAGGAAGCTGCGGCAACGGCGGAAGTGAACTGGATGGGCCGCCTGCAGCAAAGCCTGCCCTGGCGCAAAAGCGATGCCCAGGAGGAAGACCGCATGCCCATGCCCTCTTTGCTGGATGTGGCCATGACCAGCATCAACATCATGCAGATGCGTATTACGCGCAGCCGTATGGCGGGAGATCCGCCGGAGCTGGTCATCGCCCCGCGACTGGCGCATCTGGGGCTGCTGGATTTTCACCGGGGGGAAGAGGCCATGGCCGTAGGCTATGCAGCGGCGCAGGCGGCACTCCCCGGGTTGGCGGACTTTGGCTGAAAGGCGCAGCTTTCTAATTAATTGATAGCTGCTAGCGCCCGTGAATAAAGGATTTCAGATGCAAAAGTATCTGAAGTCTTTATCTTGCAAGCGATAGCAGCTATGTTTTTTATCTGTGCCTGCGCACCGTACCTGCGCGTCCAGCTTTGCTCCAGTCATAGACATGGCCATCAGGTGTGAGGCCGTTCTCCACGGCAGCGACGCCCAGGCCGCCAACCATCTCGCGCATTTCTGAAGAAATGCAGACATGGGCATTGCGTGGATCAGCGCGCAGCTGCTGGCAATCGGCCAAGGCCTGGGACATGACATGGTCCTCATAGGCGCGGCACTGGGGTTGCCATGAAGGTGTCTGGTCTTCTGGCGCGGTGTTGTGAAGGTGAAAAACCACGATGCTCATGGAAGCAGGCAATAGCAGAGGGAAAACTTCTGTTGTAACGCATGTGGATGAGCCGGGCGTGACACAGCATCGATACACCTACAGCCCTCAATGTTTGAGGCGCGAAAGTAAACTGGCGGGTTGATTTTTCACTGCTGTCTCAGCACAAGCATCTTCCGATGAACGCACCCATTGATGTTTCCTTCTTTCCGCGCGACGCCAAGCCTTTGACGAGCTACCGCCCGTACTGGGCCAAGCGCTTTGGTACGGCGCCATTTTTGCCGATGAGCCGTGCGGAGATGGACCAGCTCGGTTGGGACAGCTGTGACGTGATTCTGGTCACGGGCGATGCCTATGTGGACCACCCCAGCTTTGGCATGGCAGTGATTGGCCGCGTGCTGGAGGCCCAGGGCTTTCGCGTGGGCATCATCGCCCAGCCTGACTGGCAGAGTGCCGAGGCCTTCAAGGTGCTGGGCAAACCCAATCTGTTCTGGGGCGTGACGGCGGGCAATATGGACTCCATGATCAACCGCTATACGGCCGATCGCAAAATCCGCTCCGACGATGCTTACACCCCTGGCGATGTGGGCGGCAAGCGCCCCGACCGCGCCGCCATTGTCTACAGCCAGCGCTGCCGCGAGGCCTACAACGATGTGCCGATCGTGCTGGGCGGCATCGAAGGTTCGCTGCGCCGTATTGCGCACTACGACTACTGGAGCGACAAGGTGCGTCGCTCCATCGTGGTGGACAGCAAGTGCGACATCCTGCTCTACGGCAACGCAGAGCGTGCACTGGTTGAAGTGGCACACCGCATTGCGCGCCGTGAGCCAGTGGAGAGTATCACCGATGTGCGCGGTACCGCCTTTGTGCGCCGCAAGTCGGAAGAGGGCTGGTACGAGGTGGACTCCAGCGAAGTCGATGAACCCGGCCCTATCGATGCGCTCATCAATCCCTATCTGACCACCAGCGAGCAGGCCGCAGCCCAGGGACAGTCCTGTTCCAAGGAAGACGGTGCCCAAGCTGCGACACCCGGCACCGCCTGCGGTACAGCCCCCAATGTGCCAGCTATGCCTGCTGTGCAGGCCGTGCAGTTCGATGCGCTGGCCAATCGTGGCAAGAGCGGCCGCAAGCTGCCTCCCCGCGAAAAGACGGTGCTGCGCCTGCCCAGCTATGAGCAGGTCAAGAGCGACCCCATTCTGTATGCCCACGCCAACCGTGTGCTGCACCTGGAAACCAACCCCGGCAATGCCCGTGCGCTGGTGCAGGCGCATGGCGAGGGCACGGCTGCGCGTGATGTGTGGCTGAACCCGCCTCCCATTCCGCTGACTACGGCTGAGATGGACGATGTGTTTGGCCTGCCTTACGCGCGCGGCCCGCACCCCAGCTACGCGGATGAAAACGGCAGCCACGAAGGCGAGACCAAGATTCCTGCATGGGAGATGATTCGCACCTCGGTGAACATCATGCGTGGCTGCTTTGGTGGCTGCACCTTCTGCTCCATCACCGAGCACGAAGGCCGCATCATCCAGAGCCGCTCGGAAGACTCCATCATTCAGGAGATCGAGGACATTCGCGACAAGGTCAAGGGCTTTACCGGCACGATTTCGGACCTGGGTGGCCCTACGGCCAATATGTATCGCCTGGGCTGCTCCAGCCCTGAGATTGAAAAGCACTGCCGCAAGCCCAGTTGTGTGTTCCCCGGCATCTGCCAGAACCTGCATACCGACCATGGCCCGCTGATCAATATTTACCGCCGTGCGCGCAAGTTGCCCGGCATCAAGAAAATTCTGATTGGCTCCGGTCTGCGCTACGACCTGGCCGTGAAGTCGCCCGAGTACGTGAAGGAGCTGGTGCAGCACCACGTGGGTGGCTATCTGAAGATTGCGCCTGAGCACACCGAGCAGGGACCGTTGTCCAAGATGATGAAGCCTGGCATCGGCAGCTATGACAAGTTCAAACAGATGTTTGAAAAGTACAGCGAAGAGGCCGGCAAGAAGCAGTTCCTGATTCCATACTTCATCGCAGCCCACCCCGGCACCAGCGATGAGGACATGATGAACTTGGCCATCTGGCTCAAGAAGAACGGCTTCCGCGCAGACCAGGTGCAGACCTTCTACCCCAGCCCCATGGCCACAGCGACGGCCATGTACCACTCAGGCCGCAACACCTTGACCAAGGTGCGCCGTAAGATGCGTGATGAGGATGAAGAACGCGTGGACATCGTGCGTGGTGAAAAGCGCCGCCGTCTGCACAAGGCCTTCCTGCGTTACCACGACCCCAACAACTGGCCACTGCTGCGTGAAGCGCTCAAGGCCATGGGCCGTGCGGATCTGATTGGCAATAGCAAGAACCACCTGATCCCCACCTTCCAGCCGCTCACCGATGGCAGCTACCAGAACGCGCGCAAGAAAAACAGCACGCCAGCCAAGTCAGGCAAGGTCGGGCTGGGCTACACCACCAACAAGGATGGCAAGGTTGTGGCGCTGCGCCCCCGCAAGGTCGATGAGATCGCTGCGCGTGAGCCCAAGGAAGATGTGCGCTTTGCACGCAACCAGCCCAAGGCTGGCCAGATGCTGACCCAGCACACGGGCTTGCCTCCACGTGCAGGCGTGAATGCACGCAGCAAGCCTTTTGGCAAAGCCAAGCCCAAGCGCTGAAGCGAACGACTTGCTGAGTTACTGATCCACCGCGCTGTCTGTCTGGACGCGCGGTGGTTTTCTGAAGTAAGCCGCATCAAAAGGCACGGGGCGTGCAATGTGGTAGCCCTGTGCATAGTCCACGCCCATATCCTGCAGTGCCTTGAATGTGGCGTCATCGGCCACAAACTCGGCAATCGTCTTCTTGCCCATGACATGGCCGATATGGTTGATGGAGTCGACCATGGCGCGGTTGCATGGGTTTTGCAGCATGTCCTTGACAAAGCTGCCATCGATCTTGAGGTAGTCCACTGGCAGTTGCTGCAGGTATTTGAAGCTGGCCATGCCGGAGCCGAAATCATCCAGTGAAAAGCGGCAGCCGAGCTTGCGCAGCTCTTCAATCATGGCAATGGCAAGGTCCATGCTGGCAATGGCCGTGGTCTCCGTGATTTCAAAACACAGCTTGTCGGCAGCAATGCCATGTTCCTGAATGTTCTGGCGGATAAATTCCAGCAGTTCGCTATCACCCAGGCCTGAACCAGACAGGTTGATGGAACAGGTGCAGATATCTGCACCTTCCGCCAGGCGCTGCTTGAGCAGTATGAGCGAGTTGCGGACCACCCAGCGGTCGATCTGTGGCATGAGATCGTAGCGCTCGGCAATCGGGATGAACTCGTTCGGAAGAATGAGCTTGTCCGGGCCATCTTGCAGGCGCAGCAGTATTTCAAAGTGTGCACCATGCATGCCGGTAACCGATGGCTGCAGAGGGTAGACGGTCTGTGCCATGAGCGTGAACTTGTCATGCTCAAGGCTGAAGCGCAGCCGCTGTACCCATTCCATGTCCCCCTGGTAACGCTGGAACACACGGTTGAATGGGTTGTAGACAGAGATGCGATTGCGTCCGCTTTCTTTGGCATGCTTGCAGGCACTCTCGGCCATGCGCAGCAGGGTTTGTGCATCCGTAGGGCGCTGTGGATGGATGTGGACCACACCAATGCTGACACCTGTGTGCAGATTGTGCTGGCGCCACGGTACGTGCAGGTTATGAATGAGCATGCGCAGCCGCTCTGCCGTCTGCATGGCTGCATGGGGCTGGCAGTGGTTGAGCATCACTGCAAATTCGTCACCACCAATGCGGGCCAGTACATCGCTTTCACGCACGGCAATGCGCAGCTGCTGACAGACTTCGCGCAGGATTTCATCGCCAGCAGCATGCCCGTAGCTGGCATTGATGATCTTGAAGTGGTCCAGATTAAGGTGCAGCAGCGTGCAATGGTGCTTGCCCAGCGTTTGCTGCAGGTATTTTTCAAAGGCTGCGCGATTGTCCAGACCCGTCAGCATGTCGTGGCTCTGCTGCCAGGCCAGCATCTGCATGTATGCCTGTTCCTGTGAGACATCGTGCAGCACCATGACCGTGCCGGTGCGTTGCTGCGCATCTTCTACAGAGGTGGTGGATATGCGTACGGCGACCTTGTCGCGGTTCTCTCGCTCGATCCAGTGAATCTGGTCTTCTTCAGCCTTGGAGCGGCCCTGTACAGGTGAGGCTTGCTCATGCTGCGCAATGAGGCTGGGGGCAAAGGGGATGATTTCAGCCACAGGATGCCCCAGAAGATGCCCAACAGGTGTGTCCAGCAGACGGGAAGCTGCGGGGTTGGCATAACGGATGCGCTGCTTGGCATCCAAGGTGAGTACACCGTCAGCCAGCGCCGCCAGCGTAATGCTGCTGCGTTGCCGTTCGGCCTCCAGCGTGCTGTGAGCCTTGCGGCTTTCATTGATGGCACGCTGCACGGATAGCAGGTACAGCAGGCTAAGCACCAAGGCAGTTGCCAGATTGATCAGCAGCAAGCGATGGCTGAGCCCCCGGAAGAGATCGCCAAGTACAGCACTGAACTGCTTGGCCAGTGGAATGACGATGCTGTGAATCTGGGAAATTTGCTGCAGCCAGGCGTTGACGGTCTGAGCGTTGGCGACAGTTTTGCCGCTTTGCAGGCGCTGGTGTATGGCTTCACCAAGCTGAGCGAGTTCATTGGCATAGGCATCACCTTGTTGCCAGAGCGTGCGCGCGGGAAGCAGAGCAGGCAGATCCCAGACCAAGGGGAGGGCGTAGAGAACGGTCTGTACATCGTCAGGATGGTTTTCGCCCTTCAGCAATCCTTCACGGATGCTGGATATGTCGTGTGCACCATCATCGAGTGCCTGGCGAGCAGTACTGACGCCAAGAGGTATGGCAATCGCGTTCCTGAAATCTATGAATTCCTGCGGGGCTGCGGTAGTGGCATAGCGCTGCAGATGCATGACGGCAGCATGCATGCCCTTGGCCCAGAGACTCTCGCCACTGACCACAATGCGCACGGCAGAAAGCAGCACTATGCTGGCAATGGCTACCATCAGCTGGATCGCCACCGCGCTGATAAACAGCCAGCGCCGCCATTTGTATGTCTTGTTTTGCGAGTTGGTCAAAACCGTGCTCCCCAGATCAGGGATATGAGGTCTTTGTGTACCCCCTGCAGACGGAGGTTGACAGGCGCCTGATGGTCTGCCTGAAAGTGAGTCAGTTGCGGTGTTGTTGCACTTTGCTGTGTATGTGAGTGTGTGTCAGGACCGCTTGCCTGTACGTTAGATATAAAAGTGCAAACCATTGCCAGGCCTCTCAGGGACAGCACCTGGGTTCACTAATTGCACCCTTGAAGCGTTATTGCGAAGCGACGTTGACTGCCTGCAGCTTTCGCCTGCGGATGGCAGTCTCGGCACCAACGCATTGCTGCAGTCTGACAGGTGGTGTTAGCGGCACTCATTCATGGACAACCCACCATTCACGAAAAGTATGTGGCTTTTGTCCATGTGCTGTTTTCGTAATTATTTGTATCTGCGGGGAATGACATGTAGGGGGATATCGCATTGTGCTGCCATCGATGCTATGGATTCGCAGTTTTGTGCCTGCATGAAAGAGGCAATGGTTGTGTGCATCTCTGGTGCTCGCATGCTGGCTGTACTGCCAGATATGTCTGGCATGCCCAATAGTTTGCACAGCCGCTGCGCGAAATGCGGCTCCAGTGCTGCCAATGCCACCCAGCCATCCTGACAGGCATAGATGCGATAACCGGCATGGGCTCCACCGACATCGCCGTCCGATGTACTCATGCCCCATTGGCAAGGCAGTGACAGCCATTGCGCAGCCTGAGCCAAGCCAGTATCCAGGCAATGTCCGTGTCCGCTTTGTGCGCGCAGCATCAAGCTCTGTAACACTGCTTCACTGGCCATCACTGCACCCGCCATGTCAGCAAACAAGCTGGCTGGCATATGACCGTCACGCACAAGACCTGCCTGCGCCTGGTAGGTCAGGTCATGACCAGCGTGTTGAATTTCATCCGGGGCAGTGCTGCCAAAGATGCGCACCATGTTCAGGCGTGGATACTGGCTGTGAAGCTGTGGCCAATCCATTCCCAGTTTGGCGAGGGCACTGGGGCGAAAAGAGGTCAGCAGCACGTCGGTCTGTGCCAGCTGCTCATGAAGCAAAGCTTGCCCAGCCTCGGTTTTGAGGTTGGCCTGCACGATGGTGATGCCATCGTGCAGCTGTGCGTAGGCTGCTGGGCTGTAGATGTGCATGGGGTCTGCACTGGTGTATCCCTCAGGTGCCACGGGCTCCAGCTTGGTGCATTGCGCTCCCATGTCATGACAGCGCAAGAGTGCAGCAGGGCCTGGCAGATTCAGGGCGAGGCTGAGCACGCGAATGCCTTGCAGGGGAAGGATGGTGGGGCTGGTGACTTGCATGCATGCTTTGTAGAGCCTGCGCCTGTCTGTGTCTGCCGCCTAGGTGTCACAGCATTGCGCATTTCGCTGATGGTGATGAAGTCATAAAAAAGGCTTCCCGAAGGAAGCCTTGTTCAGCATGCAGCGTGTGCCTTACTTGGTGCCGAAGATACGGTCACCAGCGTCACCCAGGCCAGGCAGGATGTAACCGTGGCTGTCCAGCTCGCGGTCAATAGCGGCTGTGTAGATGTCCACATCAGGGTGGGCCGCCTGCATGGTCTTGATGCCTTCAGGAGCAGCCAGCAGGCACATGAACTTGATCGTCTTGGGCTGGCTCTTGTCCTTGAGCTGCTGCACGGCGGCGGCTGCGGAGTTGCCGGTTGCCAGCATGGGGTCCACCACGATCACGTCACGTTCGCCCATGTTTTCGGGCATCTTGTAGTAGTACTCGACGGGCTTGAGGGTCTCAGGGTCACGGAACAGGCCGATGTGGCCGATACGCGCGCCGGGCACCACGTTGAGCATGCCGTCCAGGAAACCATTGCCAGCGCGCAGGATGGAAACCAGTGCCAGCTTCTTGCCGTCGATGACCTTGCCGGTCATCTTTTCCATAGGCGTCTCAATTTCGATGTCCTGCAGCGGAAAGTCGCGGGTCAGTTCGTAAGCCATCAGTGTCGACAGCTCGCCCAGCATGCGGCGGAAGCTGTTGGTGCTGGCTTCCTTACGACGCATCAGGGTGAGTTTGTGCTGAACGAGTGGGTGGTCGATGAGGTGGACGGTGCTCATAGTCGGGTGTCTGTATAAAGAAAAATCGCAGCTGGCACAGGGTGCTTGGAGGGTGTAGCTGTACTTTCTTCCCCAAGCACGTGGTGTGCCACTGCATATTACGATGTGCTTGCATTGTGCTGATTTCTGCCCGGCTATGTGGAAGGTCCTTATCTTTTCTGCATGTGAAAGGGTGTTTCTTTGCGCTGGTGCACATTCCACGGGCATTTCGCGCTAGTAAAAATTACGACTGCATCTGTCCGAATGCACGTTGTGGCATCAGTGGCGGGAATGTGCTGCTGCGTTTTTGCTGTGTGGCCTGCACGGATTCCATGACATGGCGGTTGCTCCAGATGCCTGCCTGCAGCCAGCCCATCTGGCGCAGGCTGTCCTGCACGCTGTGGTCACGCGCAAAGTCCAGGGCCTGTTTGCTGCCCCAGATGGCAATCGGCGGCTTTGCGGCAATTTCTTGCGCAGTCTGCATGGCCGCTGCCAGCATGGCTTCCTGCGTATCAAACACGGCATTCACAAAGCCGTGCTGCAGCGCCGCCTGTGCTGGCCAGCGGCGGCCTGTGTAGGCCAGCTCCTTGACCAGGCCAATGGGCAGCAGTTTAGGCAGGCGCTGCAAGCTGCCCAGGTCCGCCACCATGCCGATATTGATTTCCTGCACACAAAAGAAGGCATCCTGCGTGGCATAGCGGATGCAGGCGCAGCAGACCATGTCCAGCGCACCGCCGACACAGCCGCCCTGAATCGCCATGATCACTGGAATGCGCAATTGCTCGATGCGCGTGAAAACCTGCTGCATGTCCCACAGAAACTCAGACAGGGCCGCTCGACCTTCCGGTGACTGGTCCTGTGGCGCAAAGTCTGGGTTGGCAAAGGTCTCCAGTGCCATGCCAGCGCTGAAATGCCTGCCTGTGCTGCTCAATACCAGCGCACGCACATCCCCATGGGTGGAGATGTGGGTGAGGGCAGCATCCAGATCCCGCCAGAAGACGGGAGACATGGAGTTAAGTGTGTCTGGCTGAGAAAGCTGCAGGTGGGCAACATGCGCTTGCACCTGCAGCTGCATGAGGGAAAGCGGAGGGAGGGATGTGGAACTGGTCATGGCGGGCCACTCTAGCCAGTGGCTTCGCCCGCCAGAAGTCGCATATTCCCTGATAGGGCCATGCTTGCGACTATTTCTTGCTGCCCGTCAAACTACCCAGTACGCCGCGCAGAATCTGGCGTCCCAGCTGGTTGACCATATTGCGTGCGGCGGACTTGGCCACGCTTTGCACCAGGCCATCCTTTTTTCCACCACGTGGCCCTGTGGAGCCGAACAGAAACTCGTTCAGACCTCCCATCAGCCCATTGTCAGCCTGGGTGGCTGCTGCCTTGTCGGTGATGCCTCCAGTAGCTGTGGGCGCCTGTGCAGCGCGAGCCAGCAGCACTTCATAGGCAGATTCACGGTCCACGGTTTTCTCATAGATGCCAGCCACCAGCGAGCTGGCCAGCAAACGCTGACGCTGGGTGTCTTCAATTGGACCAATGTGACTGCCAGGGGGGACGACATAGACACGCTGTGTGATGCCGGGACGCCCTTTTTCATCAAGGAAGCTGATCAAGGCCTCACCCACAGCCAGCTCGGTAATGGCAGCTTCTATATCGACGTCAGGGTTGGGACGCATGGTCTGTGCGGTCGCCTTGACGGCCTTCTGGTCCCGGGGCGTGAAGGCACGCAAGGCATGCTGCACGCGGTTACCCAGCTGGGCGAGCACGCTGTCCGGAATATCCATGGGGTTTTGCGTGACAAAGTAGACACCCACGCCCTTGGAGCGCACCAGCCGCACCACCAGTTCAATGCGCTCGATCAGCGCCTTGGGTGCATCGTTGAAGAGCAGGTGTGCTTCGTCAAAGAAAAAGGCGAGCTTGGGTTTTTCGGGGTCTCCAATTTCTGGCAATTGCTCGAAAAGCTCCGAGAGCATCCACAGCAGGAACGTGGAGTACAGGCGTGGCGACTGCATGAGCTTGTCGGCGGCCAGGATGTTGACGATGCCCCGACCTTGGGCGTCGGTCTGCATCAGGTCATCGATGTTGAGCATGGGCTCGCCAAAGAACTGGTCACCCCCCTGCGATTCAATCTGTAGCAGGCCGCGCTGGATGGCTCCCACACTGGCTGCGGAGATGTTGCCGTATTCCGTCGTGAACTGTTTGGCGTTGTCTCCCACGTGCTGCAGCATGGCGCGCAGGTCCTTGAGGTCCAGCAAGAGCAAACCGTTGTCGTCCGCGATTTTGAAAACGATGTTCAGCACCCCCATCTGGGTGTCGTTCAAGCCCAGCATGCGCCCCAGCAGCAGTGGCCCCATGTCAGAAATCGTGGCTCGAACGGGGTGGCCCTGCTGGCCAAAAACATCCCACAGCGTAGTCGGGCATGCGACGGGGTCTGGCTGGGCAATGCCACGCTCCTGCAAGGAAGCTGCCAGCTTGCTGCCGATATTGCCGCTTTGGCTGATGCCGGTGAGGTCGCCCTTGATGTCGGCCAAAAAGACCGGAATGCCTGCCAAGGAGAAGCTTTCTGCGATTTTTTGCAGGGTCACGGTCTTGCCGGTGCCAGTGGCGCCGGTGATCAGCCCATGGCGGTTGGCCATGCTAGGTAAGATGGAGCAGACTATGTCGCCGCGCTGGGCAATAGGCAATGCTGAGGCCATGTTCGGGTTTCCTCTGTCAAGTGGCGCTGTCAAAAGTAGAATCCGTGCCTAGTAGATTAAATCAAGACCAAAGGATTTCCCGTGGCAGGACATAGCAAATGGGCCAACATCCAGCACCGCAAGGGTCGTCAGGATGAAAAGCGTGGCCGTATCTGGACCCGTATCATTCGTGAAATCATGGTGGCTGCACGCCAGGGCGGCGGCGACCTGAATGCCAATCCCCGTCTGCGCTTGGCAGTTGACAAGGCCAAGGCAGCCAACATGCCCGCCGACAACATCAAGCGCAATATCGACAAGGCGACTGGCAATCTGGAAGGCGTCACTTACGAAGAAATCCGCTACGAGGGCTACGGCATCGGTGGTGCCGCCATCATTGTCGACACCATGACCGACAACCGTGTGCGTACCGTGGCAGAAGTGCGTCATGCCTTCAACAAGCACGGTGGCAATATGGGCACCGAAGGCTCGGTGGCTTTCCAGTTCAAGCACTGTGGTCAGATCATCTTTGCCCCTGGCACCGATGAAGACAAGGTGATGGAAGTGGCTCTGGAAGCCGGTGCTGAGGACGTGATCACAGGTGATGACGGCTCCATTGAAGTGCTGACCGCTCCCAATGAGTTTGAAACCGTCAAAAATGCGCTGGAAGCTGCTGGCCTGCAGGCTGAAGTGGCAGAAGTGACCATGCGCCCGGAAAACACCATCGAACTGACTGGTGAAGACGCGGAACGCATGCAGAAGCTGCTGGACGTACTCGAAGATCTGGACGACGTTCAAGACGTCTATCACAACGCTGACTTATGAAAATTCTTGTGATTGGCGGCGGTGGCCGCGAGCACGCACTGGCGTGGAAACTGTCGCAATCGCCCAAGGCAACCAAGGTGTTTGTGGCACCCGGCAATGCGGGCACGGCACTGGCTGGCGGCAAGCTGCAGAACGTAGACATCACGGATGTGGTGGCGCTGCGTGAATGGGCACAGGCGGAAGGCATTGCGCTGACCGTGGTCGGCCCTGAGGCACCTCTGGCTGCTGGTGTGGTGGATGAATTCCGCAACCACGGTCTGAAGATCTTTGGCCCGACCAAGGCTGCAGCGCAGCTGGAGTCTTCCAAGGCTTTCTCCAAGGCCTTCATGCGCCGCCATGGCATTCCTACGGCGGACTATGACACCTTCACTGACCCTGTTGCAGCCCACGCTTTCGTGGACCGTCTGGGTGCTCCTATCGTGATCAAGGCCGATGGCCTGGCCGCAGGCAAGGGTGTGGTTGTTGCCATGACCCTGCAGGAAGCACACGATGCCGTGGACTTCATGCTGGTGGACAACAAGTACGGTGTGCAGCACAACGAAGGTGGCGCACGCGTGGTGATTGAAGAATTCCTCGCAGGCGAGGAAGCCTCTTTCATTGTGCTGTCTGATGGCAAGAATGTGGTGGCCATGGCTACCAGCCAGGACCACAAGCGCCTCAAGGATGGCGACGAAGGTCCCAACACCGGTGGCATGGGTGCGTATTCGCCCGCCCCCGTGGTGACGGCAGACGTACACGCCCGCGCCATGCGCGAAATCATCCTGCCCACCATCCGTGGCATGGAAAAGGACGGCATTCCTTTCACGGGTTTCCTGTATGCCGGTCTGATGATTGATGCCAACGGTCAGCCCAAGACGCTGGAGTTCAACACCCGCATGGGCGATCCTGAAACCCAGCCCATCATGATGCGCCTCAAGAGCGACTTGGTGGATGTGATGCTGGCGGCTGTGGATGGCAAGCTCGATCAGGTAGAGCTGGAGTGGGACCGCCGCACTGCACTGGGCGTGGTCATGGCCGCTGCGGGCTACCCAGAAGCACCTCGCAAGGGTGATGTCATCACCGGCCTGCCTGCAGAAGCCGATGACGCCATGGTCTTCCATGCTGGTACGCAGCTCAATGACGCAGGCCAGCCTGTGACATCGGGTGGCCGTGTACTGTGTGTGACCGTACTGGCTGACAGTGTGCGTCAGGCTCAGCAGCGTGTGTATGACGTCACGCGTGGCATCCATTTCGATGGCATGCAGTTCCGCCGTGACATTGGCTATCGCGCCATCAAGAACTAAGGAGCAGGCCTTGCAAGAATTCACTGCTACCGTGCCGCAGGTGCGTGCGTATCTGCTGGATTTGCAGGCGCGCATCACCCAGGCGCTGGAGGATGTGGAGGCGCAAGCCGGTGAGGGCGCTGCCAAATTTCTGGCAGACCCCTGGCAAAAGGGCGCTCAAGAGCGTCTGCAGGGCGATGGCATCACCAAGATTCTGGAAAATGGACTGGTGTTCGAGCGCGCTGGCTGTGGGTTCTCCCACGTCAAGGGCGCGCAGCTGCCGCCCTCGGCCACGCAGCACCGGCCTGAGCTGGCTGGTGCACCGTTTGAGGCCATGGGTGTTTCGCTGGTGTTTCACCCGCGCAACCCCTATGTGCCCACGGTGCATATGAATGTGCGCATGATCGCAGCCGGCCATGAAGGTCAGCCCAAGACCTGCTGGTTTGGTGGCGGCATGGATTTGACGCCGGTCTACGGTTTTGAAGAAGATGCCGTGCACTTTCACCAGACCTGCAAGAGCGCCCTGGAGCCGTTTGGTGCGGACCTGTACCCGCGCTTTAAAAAGTGGTGCGACGAGTATTTCTACTTGAAGCACCGCAACGAGCAGCGCGGCATTGGCGGCATTTTCTTTGACGACTTCAGCGAGCTGGGTCAGGAGCAGGGCTTTGCCATGCTGCGCTCGGTGGGCGATGCCTTCTTGAAGGCCTACCTGCCCATCGTGGAACGCCGTAAGGCCATGGCCTACGGTGAGCAGCAGGTGGACTTTCAGCGCTACCGCCGTGGTCGCTATGTAGAGTTCAACCTGGTCTGGGACCGTGGCACGCACTTTGGCCTGCAGTCGGGTGGGCGCACAGAGTCCATTTTGCTGTCCATGCCCTTGCATGCGAACTGGAGCTACCAGCGTCAGGACGCTGAAGGCACGCCAGAGGCTCGCCTGCTCAGTGAATTCTTGGTACGCCGCGATTGGCTTTGAGCCAGCGCACAGCGCTTGTGCTGCAGGAAAACTATAATTTCCGTAGCTGCCGGCCTCAGATTGCCTGTGGCCGGCATTTCTTTTTTTACAAACACAATAAAAGCCCTGTCTGCGCGGGGCGGCATATGAGGGGCGTTGTTGCTCGCACATGCACCGCGCTATATTTGACCGGAACTTTCCAACCAGACATCGCCTGATGAGCACTTCCACCCAATCGGATTCCGCAGCCAAAAAAGACGTGACCAAACTCCAGCGTGCCATCGTCGATGGCCTGGAAGACGTCAAGGCCCAAGACATTCAGGTGTTCAACACCGAACACCTCTCTCCACTGTTTGAGCGCGTCATCGTTGCAACAGGCTCTTCGAACCGCCAGACCAAGGCACTGGCTGTCAGTGTGCGTGATGCCGTCAAGAAGGCTGGCTTCAAAGTGCCCCGCAACGAAGGTGAAGAAAACGGTGAATGGATCATCGTGGACTGCGGCGCCTGCGTCGTGCACATCATGCAGCCTGTGATTCGCCAGTACTACCGCCTGGAAGAAATCTGGGGCGAAAAGCCTGTACGCCTGAAGCTCGGCGGGGCCAAGCCCGCCAAGATTTTTGCTTCAGAAGATGCTTCTGAAGAAGGCAAGCCCGCCAAAAAGCCTGCAGCCAAGAAGGCTGTGGCTGCTGTAGATGGCAAGACCGTGGTGAAAAAGGCTGCTGCCAAGAAGTCTGCCGCCACCAAGACCGCAGCTGCCAAGCCTGCTGCAACAAAGACTGCCGCGAAAAAGCCTGCAGCCAAGAAGCCTGCTTCTGCGGTGAAGACTGTGGTGATCAAGCCCACCGCACCCCGCGGCGGTGCCAAGAAGGCTGCAGCCAAGAAGTAATCAAGCATGAAGCTGCTGATTGTGGCCGTAGGCCAGCATGTGCCTGACTGGGCGCAGACGGCTTACGACGATTACGCCAAGCGCTTTCCTCCGGAGCTCAAGGTCGAACTCAAGGCTGTCAAGACCGAGCCCCGTGGCTCCAAGACCGTCGAGACCCTGTACGCTGCGGAGCGCAAGCGCATTGAAGCTGCGATTCCTCGCGGCACACGCATTGTGGTGCTGGACGAGCGTGGCACCAACCTGACCACCAAGGCGCTGGCTGCACGGCTGCAAAGCTGGCAGCTCGAAGGCGATGACGTAGCGCTGGTCATTGGCGGCCCAGATGGGCTGGATCCTGCTTTCAAGCAGGCCGCGCATGAAAAGATTCGTCTGTCTGACATGACGCTGCCACATGCCATGGTGCGTGTGCTCCTGATTGAGCAGCTGTACCGTGCGTGGTCCGTGAATGCCGGACACCCTTATCACCGCGAGTAATCGCTGCTGCTGCTTGCATCTCCAAGGCCCGTGCTGACCAGCCGGGCCTTTGTTTTGGTGCAGCGCCAGGCACATAAGGTGCTTGCGGATTGCAGTCTGCCTGCGCAACTGATACTATTTTTTTAATAGCTTCTTGCGCTTGATGGATGGGCGCTACAAGCCAATTTTCTTGATATTTCTCTATGCCTGAATTTCTCTATCTCGCTTCTCAGAGCCCCCGTCGCAGCCAGCTGCTGCAGCAAATAGGTGTGCGCCATGAAATTCTGGTAGCCAATACCGATGGTGACATCCAGGAAGATGCCGAAGCCATTGAGGTGGTACTGCCGGGCGAAGCGCCGCGCGACTATGTGCAGCGCGTCACAGGCCTGAAGCTGGACGCCGCTGTGGCACGCCTGCAGCGCCGTGGCCTGCCTGTGGCACCGGTGCTGACCTCAGACACCACGGTGGCACTGGGCACAGAAATTCTGGGCAAGCCCGCAGATGCGCAGGACGCCAAAGCCATGCTGCGCAAGATCTCCGGGCAGACGCATGAAGTGCTGACGGCCGTAGCGGTACAGCATGGGGCGCAGCGCCTGCAGACACTGTCTGTATCCAAAGTACGCTTCATGCCCATGACTGAGGCACAGATCGATGCCTATGTCGCTTCGGGCGAGCCTTTTGGCAAGGCCGGTTCCTACGGCGTACAGGGTCTGGCTGCAGCCATGATCGAGCACATGGACGGCAGTTATTCAGGCATCATGGGTTTGCCCGTGTTTGAAACGGCGCAATTGCTGCGTCAAATTGGCTGGAAGCTGTAAGCCACGGTATCGGCAGCACACAACCCCTCAAAAAAACAGACAAGACATGCAGCAAGATATTTTGGTTAACTGGTCACCGCAGGAAACGCGTGTGGCTGTGATAGAGCAGGGCGCTGTGCAGGAACTGCACATCGAACGCACGCTGGAGCGTGGCTTGGTGGGCAATATCTATCTGGGCAAAGTCTCGCGTGTGCTGCCGGGCATGCAGTCGGCCTTTATCGACATTGGCCTGGAGCGTGCCGCCTTCCTGCATGTGGCCGATGTGTGGCAGCGCCATGAAAGCGGCGACGCGCCCATGATCGCGCGCAAGAACGAGCCGCTCAAGCCGATTGAGCACCAGGTGTTTGAAGGTCAGTCCATTGTGGTGCAGGTTATCAAGGACCCCATCGGCACCAAGGGCGCACGTCTGTCCACGCAGATCAGCATTGCAGGTCGCCTGCTGGTGCACCTGCCGCAGGATGAGCACATTGGCGTGTCGCAGAAAATTCCTGCGGAAGAACGCGATGCACTGCGCGCACGCCTGCAAAAGCTGGTGGGCCTGCGCGAAAACGGTGGCGGCGGCGGTTTTATTCTGCGCACCAACGGCGAAGATGCGAGCGATGAAGAACTGGCAGAAGACATTGCCTACCTGCGCAAGACCTGGGCACGTGTGAAGAACGCGGCCATCACGCAGCCACCCATGACCTTGCTGCACCAGGACCTGAACCTGCTGCAGCGTGTGCTGCGCGACCTGGTGGGCGAGCAGACGCAGAGCATCCGCATTGACTCGCGCGAGCAGTTCGACAAGCTCATGGCCTTTGGCAAGGAGTTCATGCCCAGCGCTGCCACCAAGCTGCAGCTGTACAAGGGCGAACGGCCGATTTTTGACCTGTACGCAGTGGACGAAGAAATCGCCAAGGCACTGGGCAAGCGGGTGGATCTGAAGTCTGGCGGCTATCTGATCATTGATCAGACCGAGGCGCTGACGACGATTGACGTGAACACCGGCGGCTTTGTCGGTGCACGCAATTTTGATGACACCATCTTCAAAACCAATCTGGAAGCGGCGCAGGCCATTGCGCGCCAGCTGCGGCTGCGCAATCTGGGGGGCATCATCATCGTGGACTTTATTGACATGGCCCACGAAGAGCATCGTGAGCAGGTGCTCGATGAACTGCGCAAGCAGCTCACACGCGACCGCGTCAAGACGATGGCAGGCACCTTCTCGCAGCTGGGGCTGGTGGAGATGACGCGCAAGCGCACGCGCGAGTCGCTGGCGCACATGCTGTGTGAGCCATGCCCCGTCTGCCAGGGCAAGGGCTCGGTAAAGACCGTGCGCAGCGTGGCCTATGAAATCCTGCGTGAAATCCTGCGTGAAGCACGCCAGTTCAACCCCAAGGAATTCCGTGTGGTGGCGAATCCGGATGTGATTGATCTGCTGCTCGACGAAGAAAGCCAGCATCTGGCGGGCCTGAGTGACTTCATTGGCAAGCCCATCTCTTTGCAGACAGAAGGTGCTCTTTCGCAAGAGCAATACGACATTGTGTTGATCTAAGCTGCGCCTCCGCATCTGGGTAGCGAACGTATCCCGGAAGGTGGCGGCTGCTGCATGCTCTCATGGGGTGAGAGGAGTATGATCTACGTCAATTTCAACAATGTTTGAAAACATTGAAACTGCTGCCGCAGCATTTTGAGACCCGCAGCCGCCCGAAGGCCCGGGCTTCGTTACAGCTAGGAGATTTTTCACCATGGATTGGGTACCAGTAGCCTTTATCACGTTCAAGGCGCTTGTGTTCGGCGCGTGCATGTTCTATGCCATCAAGTGGCACTACGAGCAGGGCAAGAAAAAGGGCGAAGATTCGCGCACCTTGCTGCTCACCAGCACCATGGTGGTAGGGGGCTTTGTGGCTGCGGTTGGTCTGGTGATGTACCTGACGTTTTACTTGGCCACCAGCCTGGGTATGGATTTGAGTTTCTGAACAACGCCGACGGCAGACATCTGCTGAACGCACGGACAAAGCGCCCTGGGCTCCAAAGCCCATGGCGCTTTTTTTGCATCTGGAGTTTGCAGCGCAGCCGGTATGCAGCGTCCTGACATGCAAAAAAAGGAGCTGCCAGCGATTAATTGGTAAGCTTTTCAATGTGATAAGTATTTGAAATCCTTATAAATTCATCGCTAGCAGCTATGGTTTTCTTTTAAATATACAGCGTATGTGCTCATAGGCTTTGTTTCTAAGATGTTTTGGATATAAAAACTGAGCAAATATTCGTTGGTAGTCAGAAGGGCGGTTTTCATAATGCGCACAAAGATGCTGCTGTCAGTATGTGCAGCAGCCCTGTTTGAACGATTTGAAAACCACCTTCGCCATGTCCCGACTGCCACTGCTAGACACCACGACCGCCCCTGAAGCCAGCCAGCCTTTTGTGCAAAAGGCACTGGCTAACAACGGCTTTCTCCCCAATCTGATTGGCGTGCTGGCCCATGCGCCGGCAGCGCTGGAAACCTATCTGACCGTGGGCGGCATCAATGCAAAGGCTTCGCTGGGGCTGCCCGAGCGTGAGGTGGTGCAGCTCACCGCTGCCAAGGTGCATGGCTGCGACTTCTGCCTGGCCGGTCACACGGCGGTAGGCAGCAAGAAAGCCGGTTTTTCACGTGAAGTGGCACTGCAGCTGCAACAAGGCCTGCCTACAGGCGATGCCCGCCTGGATGCCGTGCAAACCTTTACCCAGGCCGTGATCGCCACACGTGGCGCGGTCAGCGATGAGGCACTGGCAGCCTTCAAGGCCGCAGGCTTTGGCGACCAGCAGGCGCTGGAAGTGGTGCTGGGTGTGAGCCTGGCCACGCTGTGCAACTTTGCCAATAACCTGGCCAAGCCTGCCATCAACCCCGAACTCCAGCCCTTCGCGCCCGGCGTGTTCACGGCATGAGTGCAAGCTATCTGACTCCCGCGCTGCAAAGCTGGCTGCGCACGCATGCTGCGGCTTTGCACGAAAGTGACGCGCAGGGCGATGCGCTGCTGGAGCAACTGGGCCGTGCAGGCCTGTTTGGTATTGCCGTGCCCACAGCCTTGGGCGGCGGCGGACAGGTGCCACACCAGGCTGTGCAGGCCATTGCCGAGGTGGCGGAGCATTCGCTCACAGCGGCCTTTGTGCTGTGGGCGCAGCGCGCCTTTATCGACTATCTGTGCGTGAGCGACAACCATGCCGCCCGCGAGCGCTGGCTGCCCGGCCTGCTTGGCGGCACTCTGGCGGGGGCGACAGGGTTGTCGAACGCCATGAAGTTCCTCTCCCAGCTCGAGCCCTTGCAGGTGCAGGAGCAAAGCGGTGAGGGCGGCGCGCGCCAGGTAACGGGCCGCATGCCGTGGGTAACCAACCTGCGCAGGGCCGGGTTTGTGGTGGCGGCTGCCGTGCAGCCTGCACAAGCAGGAGCGCAGCCCATCATCGTGGCGCTGGAAAGCAGCAGTGCAGGCTTGCGCCGCTCCGACGATCTGGACTTGCTCGGCCTTCGCGGCAGCAATACGGCTGCCATTGCACTGGAGAGCGTGGCAGTACCTGCCTACAGTGTGCTGGCCGAAGAAGGTCTGGGCTTTTTGAAGCGCGCACGCCCCATGTTTTTGAGCCTGCAGTGCGGCATGTCCATAGGCCTGATCCGCGCAGCATTGCGTGCGGCAGAGCAGGTAGGGGCAGCGCGTGAAGTGCTGCAGCCACGCATCACCCGTGCCTGGGAGGTGCTCGAGACCCAATGGCAGCTGCTGCGCGAGGGGCTGGATAGCGGCCAGTTCGTCCAGGATGCGGCGGCGCTGTTCCATATTCGACTGACGCTGGCAGCGCTGGTGCAGGAAGCGATACAGCTGGAGCTGCAGGGCTCGGGCGGGCGCGCCTATCTGCGCAGCCATTTGCCAGACTTTGGCCGTCGCCTGCAGGAATCGGCCTTTGTGCCTGTGGTCACGCCCAGCCTGACCCAGCTGCAAGGCGAGTTGCTGCGCCAGTCCGCACCCGCAACAACGGTGGCTGCATGAACCCGCCCGTGGCTGATTTTGTCAAGCCAGCTGCGGTACCAGTCAGCCAGGCGCCGCTGGCCCTGCAGGCCCGTGGCCTGAGCTATGCCTATGGCACTGGTGCGCCGGTGTTTCAGGGCATTGATCTGGACATTCGCGCCCAGGAAATTGTCTGCCTGCTGGGTGGCTCAGGCTGCGGCAAATCCACCCTGCTGCGCACCCTGGCCGGGCTGCAAGCCCCTGCACAGGGCACGGTGGAGTTTCTGGGCAAGCCCTTGACCGAGCCGCACCCACGGGCTGCCGTAGTGTTTCAGCATGCCAGCCTGCTGCCATGGCTGAGCGTGCAGGCCAATGTGGCCTTTGGACTGAACTTTGCCAGACAGCCGAAGCTGGATGCTGCGCTGCAGCACCAGCGGGTGGCCCAGGCGATCGAAGCCGTGGGCCTGAAGGGCAAGGAAAAGCTTTACCCCGCACAGCTATCCGGCGGCATGGCCCAGCGCGTAGCACTGGCCCGTGCGCTGGCGCGCGAGCCGCAGCTGCTGCTGGCCGATGAGCCGTTTTCAGCGCTGGATGCCATCACGCGTACCGAGATGCAAAGCCTGCTGGTGGATGTGGTCCACCGTTGGCATACCGCCGCGCTGCTGGTTACGCACGATATTGACGAAGCCATTCTGGTGGCTGACCGCATTGTGCTGATGGCCCCGCACGACCCACAGCACCCTGAGCGCCAGGGCGGCTGCGTAGTGCGCCAGTGGCAGGTCAATGTTGCGCAGCCCCGATGTGAGCAGATCGCCGCCATGACCGCGCTGCGGCTGGAAATTCTGGCTGCCTTGCAGGCACTGTGCACTGCAGCTGTGCCTGCGCACTGATGCATTCCCCACGTTTTTCGCAAACCCAACAGGCAGGGCCAGGTCCACAGTCTGTGGCCCTTCTTTCTATTTTTTCGAGGAGATGCAATGCCCCAAGAACGCCAAACATTGAACTACCAGCATATCTGCGCATCATCGAGCTGCGACTGCGGCATCAGCCGTCGCGACTGGCTGCGCATTACCGCCATGACAGGTGCTGCCGCTGCACCGCTGCTGCGTGCCGGTGATGCGGCCGCGCGGGCCAGCAAGGGCGATGATGTGCCCGTGCGCATTGGCTATCTGCCCATTACCGATGCCACGCCGCTGCTGGTGGCCCACAGCCGTCAGCTGTTTGAGGCCGAAGGCCTGCGCACAGAAAAGCCGCGCCTGTTCCGCACCTGGGCGCAGATCATTGAAGCCTTTGTGGCAGGGCAGGTGAACGTGGTGCATCTGCTCTCGCCCACCACCATGTTTGTGCGCTATGGCTCGCAGTACGGTGCCAAGGTCGTGGCATGGAACCATATGAATGGCTCGGCCATTGCGGTGGCCAAGCACATCAACTCGGTCAAAGACCTGGGTGGTCAGCAGGTGGCGATTCCGTTCTGGTATTCCATCCACAACATCGTGCTGCAGCAGCTGCTGCGCGCCAATGGCCTCAAGGCCGTGAGCAAGCCCCGCAGCGGCGCACTGGCCAAGGATGAGGTGAATCTGGTTGTCATGCCGCCCGCAGAGATGGTCTCAGCCCTGGCCAGCAAGTCCGTGGCTGGCTATATCGTGGCTGAGCCCTTTGTGGCTGCGGCTGAGGTCAATGGCGTGGGCAAGGTGCTGCGTTTTGTGGGCGATGTGTGGCAAAACCATGCCTGCTGTCTGCTGACGCTGTCTGAGCGCGACATTGCCGAGCGCCCCGAATGGGCACAGCGCGTGACCAATGCCGTGGTCAAGGCCCAGCTGTGGACACGCAACAACCAGCTGGATACCGCCAAGCTGCTGGCCAGCAGCGGCCCTGGCAAGTACACACCGCACGGCCTGCCTGCGCTGTCCAAGGTGCTGGCAACTTCCGAAATGGCGCAGTACGAGCGCGATGGCGTGATTCAGCACCCCGAGTGGAAGCAGCGCCGCATTGACTTTCAGCCTTATCCCTATGCCTCGTACACTGAAGAACTGGTCAAGGCGCTGCAGAACACCTATGTGGAAGGCAATACGGCCTTCCTTGAAAAACTGGACCCCAGCTTTGTCGCCAGAGATCTGGTCGATGACCGCTTTGTGAAGCAGGCGCTGCAGCAAGTCGGTGGCCTCAAGGCCTTTGGCTATGCCGAAAGCTTTACCCGCCAGGAAGTGATTGCCCCATGAGCCTTAGCCTGAAGGTCTGGGCCGAGCGCTTGCTCTGGCCTGCGATTGGCCTGGGGCTCGCCGTGCTGCTGTGGGCCTGGGGGGCACGCTACCTGTCAGATGTGGATGCCATACGCGAGGCCTTCGGGCCTGCGGCCGGTTTCTCCGCGCTGTGGCGCTTGCTGGCAACGGGCGAGCTATGGACGCACATGGCCCTGAGCCTGCAGCGCATTGGGCTGTCGCTGCTGATTGCCTTGCTGATTGGCGTGCCGCTGGGCATATGCATCGGGCTGTCGCAGTGGTTCAACAAGCTCACGGGTATGTTGTTTCAGTTTCTGCGCATGGTCTCGCCCCTGTCGTGGATGCCACTGGCCGTGATGGCGCTGGGCGTGGGCGAGTCACCCGTGGTGTTCCTGCTGAGCTTTGCGGCCGTCTGGCCCATCATGCTCAACACCGCCACGGGGGTAGCATCGCTGGACAAGCACTGGCTGCAGCTGGCCGCCAGCCTGTCTGCCACGCACTGGGAGCTGGTGACGCGCATCGTGCTGCCGGGGATTGTGCGGCATGTACTCACCGGCTTTCGCCTGGCGCTGGGTATTGGCTGGATTGTGCTGGTGCCCGCCGAAATGCTGGGGGTGTCGGCAGGCATGGGCTATTTCATCCTCGACACACGTGACCGCCTTGCTTATGACGAGCTCATGGCAGGCATTGTGGTGATTGGGTGCCTCGGCTTTGTGCTGGACTGGCTGGCCCGCACAGCCAGCAGCCGCTGGGTAGATGCAGGCGCAAGGAGTGCATAAACCATAGCTGTCAGCGCTTGCTGCATAAGCGCTAGAGGCATATTTGATGCATAAAAAAGGGAGCTTTGAAAGCTCCCTTTGTGTTTTGCCGGACTGGCTCAGTGCTTGCCCAGACCCTGTCCCAAGGCCAGCATGGCAGCAATATTGCGCGCGCTGCTGCGTACATTGAATGCGGCTTCGGCCACGGCTTCCAGGATGTTGCAGGGGCGGCTGAGCACGCTGAAGATGGCGTGAATGCCATGTGCATGCACCACATGGGCGTTGTGCCCCAGGCTGCCAGCAATACCCACCACGGGCACGCCATGCTGGCGTGCAACGGTTGCCACGCCAAACGGGGTTTTGCCAAAAATGGTCTGCTGGTCGATGCGGCCTTCGCCGGTAATCACCAGATCCGCGCCTTGCACGGCTTGGTGCAGGCCCACGGCCTGGGCAATGATTTCGCAGCCGGGGCGCAGCTGGCCTTGGAGCACGGCCAGCATGGCAGCGCCCATGCCGCCAGCAGCACCTGCGCCTGGCACTTGATCTACATCCACGCCCAGATCGCGCTGGAGAATGTGCGCAAAGTGATGCAGGCAGGCGTCCAGCTGCTGCACCATGTCTGGCGTTGCGCCTTTTTGCGGGCCAAAGATGGCGGAAGCGCCGCGGGGGCCGGTCAGCGTCCACATCGCAGGCCACTTCAATGGTGCATGCGGCCAGACGTTGGTCTATGCCAGAGGCATTCATGCGTGCCAGCTGGGCCAGCGCTGCTCCGCCACGGGTGATGGATTGGCCGTGGGCATCCAGCAGCTGCACGCCCAGCGCCTGCAGCATGCCAGCGCCGCCATCGTTGGTAGCGCTGCCGCCCAGGCCCAGAATCAGGTGGCGTGCACCGGCATCCAGCGCGGCCAGGATGAGTTCCCCTGTGCCGTAGCTGGTCGTGAGCAGTGGGTTGCGCTGCTCGCGTGGCACCAGGGCCAGGCCGCTGGCTGCAGCCATCTCGATCATGGCCATGCGGCCGTCGCCTGACAGCGCATAGAAGGCCTGCACCGGCTGGCCGAGGGGGTCAGTGACCTGCACATCCACCATGCGGCCATTGGTGGCTTCGACCATGGCTTGCACCGTACCTTCGCCGCCATCGGCCATGGGCACTTTGACGTACTGGGCGTCAGGAAAGACTTCCTTGAAGCCCAGTTCAATCTGCGTAGCCACTTCCAGTGCAGACAGGCTTTCCTTGTAGGAGTCGGGAGCGATCACAATTTTCATGACAAGTACCCGTTGCTTACAGCATGAAAGCGCTGGCGGACCAGATGCAGGCAAACGTGACCGTACCCATCACAATGGTCGAGGTGGTAAACACGCGCAGCGACTGCTGCATCTCGATGTTGGAGAACTTGGTCACCACCCAGAAGTAGGAGTCATTGGCGTGCGAGGCCACGATGGAGCCTGCACCAATGGCCAGGACAGCAAACAGACGGCCCATTTCGGAGTCCAGGCCAAAACTGGCCAGGCTGGGGGTGACGATGGCGGCGGTGGTCAGCGCTGCGACCGTGGACGAGCCCTGTGCGGTCTTGAGCAGCGCGGCGATGATGAATGGCACGAGCAGACCGACGGAAGCGCTGCTCAGTGCCTCGCCCAGTGCAGTTCCCACGCCGGTTTCCCTGATCACGGCACCAAACATGCCGCCCGCTGCGGTGATGATGAGGATGGGACCAGCCTTGACAATGGCTTGTTCCAGAACATCTGTAAAGTCGCCTTGTTTGCCACCGTTGCGGCTGAGCAGCCACAGACCACACAGCATGCCTGCCAGCAGGGCAATCACGGGGTTGCCCAGGAAATGCAGATAGACCGCAAAGCCGGTCTTCAGGCCCAGGGTGGTCAGCAAGGTGGAAATAGAAATCAGCACCAGCGGCAGCACCACGGGCAGCAGTGCATGCGAGAAGGGGGGCAGGGGGCGGTCGCTCTGGAGTTCATCCACTTCCATGGCAGCAGGGGCGTAGTCTTGCCCTTTGCTCATGAAGTTGGCCCAGTAGTAGGCAGCCAGCAGACCGGGAATGGCAAAGATGACGCCAGCCAGAATGAACAGCCCGAGGTTGGCGCCCAGCGTATTCGCAGCCGCCAGCGCACCGGGGTGGGTAGGCACAAGGCAGTGCACGGCGTAGAGTGAAGAGCCCAAAATAGCCGCCATCGTTGGAGTTAAGCGGCGCGCTTCAGCGCGTCCGCTTGAACGACTTGTTAGCTGCTTATTTTCGTTTTGCAGCCTTCCTTATAGCATCCTCTAGATTGTCATCCTTAAGTTCATACTCGGATAAGACATGAATGTTGTCGTGTTTAATGTGCAGCTGCCCCTCATTTCCTTTGTTACCTCTATGCTGCCCTTTTGAATAAAGTGGGTTGCTCTGAACTTCAGTTGAACTCATTACCCACAAAACAATCTCATCGCGAAAAACTGCAACCCATATGAATACATCACAGCATTGTGGTTTCAACTGCTGGAAATTCATAAGAAATTTCTTCTTCGTATCTCTTGCCAGAGCTTTTACGTAAAGAGGTTCTTCGCTGTCGCTGTCTACTGCTCTAGACGCCTTTACCTCAATAGTAATTCCATCAAGCCAAAGGTCATACTCCCCCGCATAATTTGGATCTAATTTTTTAGAGGGGATTTTTAATTTTGAGCATTTCCCGTGCACGTACGTCTGAGCGAACTTCTCACCAAAACCTCTCGGCGCAGATATTTCAAAAATCCACAGATTTGGATTTTCACTTATGTACTCTGATCTGATTGCAATGTATTGATCGTAGGTGAGGCCCCCTTTTTCAATTAGATTGCAGATCAGATGCTCGTATTCATTAAATGGAAATACTGATCGATCTTTCTCAACTAACTCCAAAACTTCGTTTAAGTCGTCTTCAGTGCCACTGAATGAGGCAATGATTCTATCTTTTAATTCTGAAAGCTCCACAGCTAGTCCTCTCAATATTGATGGAAGCCAGATATTCTGACTCTAAAAAGTTTCTACCAGAAAGAAATTGGTCGTGAATTGGAAGTAGCTCCAAGTCTCCCCTCAATATCTTATGAGTGTTAAAGATTTTTCTGAACACCCAATTCATGAAATCACTATTAAACAAGTCGCAAATGGTTTTCATTGAAACAGGAAAGTCTTCTTCAGTAATCAGCATATTTGCGCTATTTATAACGAATCTGGAATCCGTGTCATGAAAGAAACACAGATTCGATGAGATAAATTTATAAATTAGTTTTTCGCGTGCTTCATATAAGCTGATTGGGGCGACTTGTTGATATAGTGAAAAATCATTTTGAATGTAATTTGATGCTGGCTTCAGTCCGTTTTTTGTTATATCAGAACCCTTGTAGACCGGAATAAGTCCATCCCTGAAGCTGCTCTCCACATATTTTGCATTATTCCCCGTAACTATACCAAGCCCCCACTTTGCTCGACCGCTAAGTGTTATATGTGGGATTGAGTAGATGTGTTCTATTACTTCCGCATCATCCGCTGTGCATGAGATGTTGAAAATTGACTTGGGGTTTTTGTGGAATGAAATTACACTCCTTTTAAAAATCTTATTTTCGTAAGCGCAGTCTATTGCACTCTGAAGATCACAAGTCTTCTTGCGGAGAACTATTCCGACAGCTCCAGTCAAAAGACCTTTGAATGGCTTTCCATAATGAGACAACCGCTCAACTTGGAACGAAAGCGCCGACACTCTTGCGTCTTCGTAGGTTGCTACATTAAAAAAAGACTCTGGCAGCAACAACCCCAAAGTGCCGCCCGGATTTAATGCATTTATACAAGAGAAATAAAACAGCGAGCAAGTATCAAGACTGCTGCCAGCCTTTAGTATTTGGCTTATTAACTCTTTCTCAGTCTTTTCAATTTTTTTACCCCAAGGTGGATTGGTGAAAATGCAATCATAATTGCCAGATTTCTTTGAAATTGACAGCTGGAGAAAGTCAGCGCATTTTATGTTTTCGCTTTTATAACCTGTTTTTTCGTGGATTCTTCTTTTTGAGATTTCCACTGCTACAGGATCGACATCAAAACCAAATATATTTTCTGGCTTAAATCCCATCTCTAGTGCCCGTATTAGGAAGTTCCCAGAGCCACAGCATGGATCACAGAAGGTTTCATTTCCAATCGGCTTGTTTTTTAACGACAGTAGGTCGTTAACAATATCATTCGGTGTGTAATAAATTCCTTCTTTGTTCCTGTAGGAATCTGAAAGACTGCTTTGATAGCGGTCTCCGATAGATTCCAATGTCTCAATTTCAAATTTGGCTTTTCTCAAGAATTCAGCCACAACATTCTCATGGTCGTGAGTATCTTTTTTTGACTTATTTGCTCTCTGATTTAGCTTCTCTATCCCAGATATGTTGTTCTTAAAATTTTCTACCGAATCTTTTGAGACTTGACCTTTTGACACGGCCTTCAAGTAACCAGTTTTAATCCAGTTTCTTACAGTCGCACCAGACACCCCAAGAATCTTTGCGCTTTCTTCGATACTAAAGCATTCTGAATCTTGGTCATCAAAGAGGGATTGCTGTCCTACTTTTCTCATTTCACATATTTCCGTTCATAACTTGTGCACGTGCATAGCAGCTAACAGCGGCATGGGGGTCCTGGATTTAGCGCTGATACTGCGCGCAATGCCGCTCAGAATGATGTAGCCCGTGTCACAGAAGATGGTCAGGCCCGGAATAAACCCCGTCCAAGCCAGCGCTGGCTTGGCATTGCGCTCACCGGCTTTTTTCAGAATATGGGTGGCAATGCTGAGCGCACCGCCGCTGCGCTCCATGCACACCGCGATGGCGGCGCCAAAAATGATGATGAAGGAAATGCCGCCCAGCGTGTTGCCAAAGCTGGTTTTGAGCAGATCGATGACTTTTTCGACCGGCACATTGGTGGACAGCGCCAGCACAATGGACACGGCAAACAGCGAGCCAAAGACGCTGAATTTGACTTTTGCCGTGAGGTAGACAATGGCCACGATGCTCAGGGCCACAAGAAGTGAAGAGATAGCAATGCTGCTCATAGGTTATTTACCTGATTTTTGGGAAATCTTGCGCAGAGGGCGGCTTGCGTCTTCACGGCAGGTGCGGGCAGGGCGCTGGGCGGTGGCGGCAACCTGATAAGTCATGCACTGTGGGATTGCATGCTTGCCATCAAAAGCTATTATAGGAGCGGGTTCTCCTCTGGCTGAGCGGCTGCTGCCATGAAACCTGCATGAGCATTTGCCTGCATGCAGTTTATTTTTGAGAGCGGCTAGCGCTGATAAATCAAGCATTTGTGACATATAAGTGCCTGAAAACAAGAAAGGGAGCGCGCTAGCAGCTCCCTTTTTGATATCAGCAGTCAGTGCTGCGTGTATTACAGCTTGCGCAGACGCTCAATCGCTGCCTGCAGGGTTGCATCCTGCTTGGCAAAGCAAAAGCGCACGACCTGCTGGTCAAAACCATCGCCATAGAAGGCAGACAGCGGAATGGCAGCCACGCCAATTTCCTTGACCAGCCACTGGCAGAAGTCGGACTCGTTCATGTCTGTCACTCCGGAAATATCTACGCACTGGAAATAGGTGCCAGTGGTGGGCAGGAGCTTCAGGCGCGTGCCGCGCAGCCCTTCGGCAAACAGATCGCGCTTGCGCTGGTAGAAGACGGGCAGGTCCAGATACGGGCTGGGGTCTGCCATATAGCTGGCCAGACCCATCTGCATGGGGGTGTTGACGGTGAACACATTGAACTGGTGCACCTTGCGGAACTCTGCCGTCAGTGCCGCAGGCGCGGCCACGGTGCCCACCTTCCAGCCCGTGACGTGGTAGGTCTTGCCAAAGCTGGATACGATAAAGGCCCGCGCTGCCAGACCGGGAAAGCGCGCCGCGCTTTCGTGCTGGGCACCGTCAAACACCATGTGCTCGTACACCTCATCGCTGATGAGCAGCACATTGGTGGGGGCGAGCAGGTCTTCCAGCTGGCGCATTTCCTCAGCGGTCCAGATGGTGGCACTGGGGTTGTGCGGAGTGTTGATGATGAGCAGGCGCGTTTTGGGCGTGATGGCAGCGGCAATCTTGGCAAAGTCAGGGCGGAACGTACCGGGCGTGAGCGGCACGCGCACGACCACGCCGCCTGCCAGCTCGATGTTGGGTGCGTAGCTGTCGTAGCAAGGGTCCAGCACAATGACCTCATCGCCCGCATGCACGGTCGCCAGAATGGCGGTCAATATGGCTTGCGTGGCGCCTGCCGTGATGGTGATTTCGCTGTTCGCGTCATAGCGTTTGCCATGCAGGGCTTCGATCTTGGCAGCTACGGCTTCACGCAGGGGTGCGGCGCCGGGCATGGGGGGGTACTGGTTGTGACCTGCCTGCATGGCGGCAGTCACTGCATCCAGCAGCTTGGGGTCGCAACCAAAATCCGGGAAGCCCTGGCCCAGATTCACGGCCTGGTGCTCGTTCGCCAGTGCCGACATGACGGAAAAAATCGTGGTGCCTACATGGGGCAGCTTGCTGGGAAAAGTAGGGGTGACAGGTGTAGTCATGGCAAAAAAAGGGATGCCCAAGGCATCCCGTACAAAAGCAGGCAATCAGAGTTCGTAGTCGTTGACGTGACCGCTCATGGCACGCAGGATCAACTCGCGCGAGAGGCGGTCGCTCAGCGTCTCGGCAAACTTGTAGACAAAGTTGCGCAGATAGGCACCGCGCTTGAAGGCGACGCGCGCGACGCTCTGGCCAAACAGGTGGCCCAGTGGGCGCGAGACCAGATCTGGACCGGGGTCATCACGCATGGCCATCTCGGCCACGATGCCGATGCCCAGACCCAGACGCACATAGGTCTTGATCACGTCAGAGTCAATGGCTTCGAGCACGATGTGGGGCTCGATCTTGCGGGTGGCAAAGGCCGCATCTACCTTGCCACGGCCCGTGAAGGAGGGGTGGTAGGTAATCAGCGGTTCATTGGCCAGATCGTCCAGGCCAATGCGGTCCTTGGTAGCCAGGGGGTGGCTGGCGGGGACCACCAGCACGTGCTGCCATTCGTAGCAGGGCAGGGTGACCAGATCCGGGTAGTCCGCCAGTGACTCGGTCGCCATGCCGATTTCTGCCACTTCATCGAGCACCATGCGCGCGACTTCGTGTGGGGTGGCCTGATGCAGGCTGATATTGACCTTGGGGTAGCTGGCGCGCAGCTTGGCCACTGCGTGCGGCAGCACATAGCGCGCCTGCGTGTGGGTGGTGGCAATACTGAGCGTGCCGCTGTCCTGCGCGCTGAACTGCTCGCCAATACGCTTGAGGTTGCCGACCTCACGCATGATGACTTCAATGCTCTTGAGCACGTGCTGGCCGGGCTCTGTGATGCGCTTGAGGCGCTTGCCATGGCGGGCAAAGATGTCAATGCCCAGTTCCTCTTCCAGCTCGATGATGGCTTTGGACACACCAGGCTGCGATGTGTGCAGCGCTTTGGCGGCTTCCGTGAGGTTGAGGTTGCGGCGCGCCGCTTCTTGCACGAATCGGAACTGGTGGAGGTTCATAAGAGGAAGGTTTTAACGATGTTTTGCTTATTATGAGCGAAGCATCTAAAGATTTCCAATCTTATGCAGTGTATTGTGCGGCAATGACTGCCAGCAGTTCGGTAACACGGGGGTCTTCACCCACGGCGGTAGCGATCTCGAACTCCACGGCAGGGTGCTGCTGGCGCAAGCCATCAACCAGCACGGGCAAGTCATTGCGTGCATGGCGCCCTGTGCCCAGGAACATGGGCAGGATGGTGATGTGCGTGCAGCCTTGGGCAATCAGGCCTTGGGCCGCCGTGGCAAGGTCGGGCTCCGTCAGCTCCAGATAGGCACATGCACACAAGGCATGCGGGTAACGTGCCTTGAGGGCCTGAGCTACCGCCTCAATGGGCTGACGCCACAGCGGATCGCGCGAACCATGGGCAAAGAAAATGACGCCCGCCCGGGCGTCTGTGTTCAGCGGCGCAGCACCAGCCATGTGAATGCCCCCAGTGAAAGCAGTGAGTAGATAAAGCCAGGGGCAGCAGCGGTCAGCATGGGTGACCAGTTCTGCAAATTGCCTGCATAGCCAAATACGTTGTTGAGCATGAAGAAGCTGATGCCCGCCATCACGCCACCAAACACATAGGCCGCAATGCCGCCGGAGCGAAAGTGCAGATAGGCAAAGGGCAGGGCCAGCACCACCATGACCAGGCAGCTCAGGGGGTAGAAAACCTTGCGCCAGAACTCGATTTCGTACTTCTGCGTGGACTGGTCATTGGCCTTCAGATGCTGAATGAACTGGAACAGCTCCAGCGTGGGCATGCGGTCAGGCTTGTTGACGGCGGCCATCAGCATGGCGGTCGTAATGCCAGTCTTCCATTGATAGCTGGGCAGCTGCTCACGCGCCATTTCCACAGCGTCTTCAATCTTGGCGGAACCATCCTTGTACGCAAAACGTGTGATGCGGACCTGCTCCAGATTCCACAGGTTGTCTGTTTCTTCGACGTGGCCGTTTTGCGCATGGATTTGCCAGGTGATGCGGCCTTGCGGGTCAAAGTTGAAGATACGGATACCGGTGATGGCACCATCAGCACGCACGGTGCGGACGTTGACGGCCAGAGTGTCGCCATCGTTCTTTTCCTTGAGCCACGCGCCGGTTGCACCCGAGGTAGACACGCGACCCAGGTATTTGGCCTTGACAATCAGGCCCATGCGCTCTGCCGCCGGGGCAATATAGTCACCAACAGCAACAGTCAGCACCACAAAGCAGGCACCGATGGTGAGCATGGTGCGCAGCGCCAGCCAGGGCCCCAGACCGCTGGTCCGCATGATGGTGAATTCCGAGCTCTGGGCAAAGCGGGCCATCACAAAAATACTGCCAATCAGCACGGCAATGGGCAGCAGTTCGTACAGGTGGCTGGGGATGTCCAGCGTCACGGTCAGCAGTGCCATCCAGATGGTGTAGGTCACACCGCCGTAGTTGCGGCCCACGTTGCCCATTTCATCGAGCAGATCGAAGAAAAAGAACATGGCCAGAAAGGCCAGTGCCACAAAGCCCACGGCACTGAAAATATCGCGGTAAATGAGTTTGCGAAGTGTCTTCATGCTGCCACTCCACGGCGCTGAAAGAGATCTTTGAAACGCCAGCGTTTGTGGCGCAGGGTCAGCCCGAACACGGCGATGGCAAGCAGACCGCCATGAATGCCTAGCATGTATGTCAGCAGCGACATGCGGCCAGAAGCCACCCAGCTTTGGCCGATGCTCATGAGGTTGTAATAGACCACAAAGGTCAGCAAGGCCACGAGCAAGCTGCTGCTCTGCCCGGCACGTGGGTTCACGATGGTGATGACCAGCGCCAGGATCAGCAGGTTAAAAGCAGCCAGCGGCAGGCCGGCACGCCAGCCTGCTTCCGCCAGGTTGACGGCCGAGGGATTGCGAATCAGCTCCAGCGTAGACAAGGAGCGTGCGGTGACATAGGGGCGTACGGCACCGCCTTCTTCAAGGCGCAGCTTATAGACATCAAAGCGCGTCAGTTTCGTCTGGCCGGTGGCAGGGTCTGTCTCAAGGCGCTGACCGGCGGTGAGCACGGCATTGCGCGAGCCATCATCGGCTTGCTCGACGTGTGCGGTTTTAGACGAGGTGACGAATTCGCGGCCCTGGCGGCGCTCCACGAGAAAAATATTGTTTGCAGCCTCATCAGAGACGCGGTCTTTGTCAATAAAGATCACGCGAGAGCCATCGGAGGATTCCTGAAACTCACCGGGCGCAATGCGATCAATATCGCTGCGCTGCTCAAACTGCGCGCGCAGCTGCTGAATCTGCTGGTTGCTCCAGGGCCAGACCAGCAAAGAGAGTGCTGCGATCACTGCAATAATCGGCCAGGCAAAACGCAAGATAGGGCGCAGCATGCTGGCCAGTCCCTGACCACTGGAAAACCAGATCGCCATTTCGCTGTCGCGGTACATGCGTGCCAATGTCCCTACCACTGCGACAAACAGGCTCAGTGTCAGAATGGTGGACATCTGTCCAAGCACGGTAAAGCCCATGACCAGCATGACGTCAGAAGGGCTGACGGTGCCTTTGGTGGCTTGGCCCAGGGTGCGGATCAGCATCATGGTCATCACCACGGTGATAAGCACCACCAGAGTGGCTCCGAAGCTGCGTCCCAGCTCCTTGCGTATGGATGAATCGAATAACATTGGCTGCAAAGGAAAATGCTGATTATGAACTTTGAACTGAAGGCTTTGAATCTGTCTGGCGCTGCCGCAGCAAAGTGTGATCTTCTTGTATTGTTGGTGCCTGAGTCCTTCAAGCCTGAACAAGACCCTTTGTCAGCACTGGTGCAAAGTGCCAGCAAGCACGGTGACTGGTCGCAGGCCGCTGACAAATCGCTGCAGCTTTACCAGGCTGCAGGCGTGCAGGCGCGCCGTGTATTGTTGCTGGGTATTGGCGCGGCTTCGGTGCGCGATATCCGCAACGCCATGCAAAGCGCTGCTGCCTGCCTGAAGGCCGACGGTGTCAAGCATGCCCTCGTGTACCTGGCTGCAGTGGAAGATGCCGCCCAGGCCGTACGCACCAGCGTGCAATGCATTGCAGATACCAGCTATGTCTACACCCTGACCAAATCCAAGGTGACAAAGCCTGCCTTGAACAAGGTCACGCTGGGTGTACAGAACAAGGCGGCAGTCAATGCCGAATTTGAGCAGGCTGTGGCAGTCGCTCTGGGCCAGAGCCTGGCGAAAGAGTGGGGTAACCGCCCTGCCAACCATGCCACCCCCACCATGCTGGCGCAGGCGGCCAAGGACCTCGCCAAGCATGCAGCTATCCAGTGCAAGGTACACGGCCCCAAGGACGTGGAAAAGCTGGGCATGGGCGCCTTCATGGCCGTGGCCAAGGGCTCCAAAGAACCTCTGCAGTTGATTGAGCTGAGCTACAGCGGCGCGGCCAAGTCTGAGCCACCTGTGGTGCTGGTTGGCAAGGGCATTACCTTTGATACAGGCGGTATTTCCCTTAAGCCTGCGGCGGCCATGGACGAAATGAAGTTCGACATGTGCGGCGCTGCCAGCGTGCTGGGCGTGTTCCGTGCTTTGGCGGAACTCAAACCGGCCATCAATGTGGTCGGACTGATTCCTGCCTGCGAAAACATGCCCGATGGCGGCGCTGTCAAGCCTGGTGATGTGGTCACCAGCATGAGCGGCCAGACGATTGAAATTCTGAATACCGATGCCGAAGGTCGCCTGGTGCTGTGTGATGCGCTGACCTATGCCGAGCGCTTCAAGCCTGCGGCTGTGGTCGATATCGCTACGCTGACCGGTGCCTGCGTGATTGCATTGGGTGGTGTGCGCTCGGGCATGTATGCCAACCGTGACGATCTGGCGCAGGCACTGCAGCTGGCAGGTGACAAGAGCGATGACCTGTGCTGGCGCATGCCTCTGGATGACGATTACGCAGAAGGCCTGAAGAGCCATTTTGCGGACATGGGCAATGTGGCAGGTCGTGCGGGTGGCTCGATCACCGCCGCCAAGTTCCTGCAGCGCTTTGTGGGCAATATGCCCTGGGCACACTTGGACATCGCCGGTACGGCCTGGAAGGAAGGTGCTGCCAAGGGCGCAACCGGTCGCCCCGTGCCCTTGCTGGTGCAATACCTCGTGGATGCCGTGCAGTCCGCGCCTGCCAAAGCCAAGAAACCAGCTGCTGTGACCAAGGCCAAAACTGCCAGTGCTCCCAAGCGCAAGGCAAGTGCCAAGCCTGTAGTACAGGGCTGAGAGGGACTGAATACGCATGCCCAGCATTGCTTTTCACTTTAATGCGCCAGACAAGCTCGATTACGCGTGCCGCTTCATTCGCAAGGCATTGCGCCATGACGCACGTGTGACTGTGGTCGCTCCCATGGACCGTCTGCGTGCGCTGTCTGGTCGTCTGTGGAAGTTTGCCGGGCATGAGTTTCTGGCCCACGCAGTCTATGGCGATGACGCGCAGTTGTTTGCACTGGCTCCTGTCCATCTGGTTGAGCAAGCCATGCACAGCAGCTACCATGAGGTACTGCTGCACCTGGGTGAATACATGCCCGAAGGTCTGGAGGCCTTTGACCGGGTCGTAGAGGTGGTCTCCAGCTTTGACGAAGAGGACAGGGCACAGGCACGTCAGCGCTGGCGTGCCTATCAGCAGGCAGGCTATCAGATAGAGCGTTTTGATCTGGTACTGAAGGAAGGGCCATCTGCATGACGGCCATGAACCCACCGCGCCAGCCGCCGCGTTTTGTGCCAACCTTGACTGATGTGGTGGAAGTGCCACCTGCTGCACCTTCAGCACAGCCGGAGTCTGAAGCTTCTGCGCCTGCTACACCCGCAGTAGAAGAGGCAGCACGGGAAGTACTGGTCCCAGAGGCAACGCTGTCTGCTGAGGAGGCATTCATACCAGCTTCAGTCGAAGCTCAGGATGCCGCCATCCCTGCGAATGTGCTGGACAGTGCTGAAGCCACAGAGGCTTTACGCACACGCGTCATGGCACGGGTGCAGGCCAATCTGCAGGAGCGGCTGCATGCCACGCTGACAGAAGTCGTGCAGGAGCTGCAGACGCAAACCCTCTACAAGCTGCTGCGTGCAGAAATTGATGCCATGGTGGTCAATGCCGTGCAGGAAGCCGTAACTCAGGAGCTGGAGCAGCTCAGGACCCGCTCACGCCACCCTTGATTCAGGCTGAGGCATCGTCAGCCAGGCAGCACTTGCGGATTCAGAATGTTGCTGGGCTGGCCCTGAACAAAATTCAGAATATTGTCAAAAGCAGCACCAAAGTACAGCTCATAGCTGTCTTGCTCGACATAGCCAATGTGGGGTGTGCAAATACAGTTCTCCATGCGCAGCAAGGCGTGCCCTTGCAAAATGGGCTCGCTCTCGAACACATCTACAGCTGCCAGTCCTGGCCTGCCCAGCTGTAAGGCCGTGACCAGGGCATCTGGTGCGATCAGCTCCGCACGTGCCGTATTGACGAGCAGGGCAGTGGGCTTCATCAGTGCCAGATCCTCAGGCTGCACAGTGTGCTGTGTCTCGGGGTGCAGCCGCAGGTGCAGGCTCAGCACATCGCTTTCGGCAAACAAGGCGGCCTTGCTCGCTGCAGCGCGAAAGCCATCGTTTTCAGCTTGCTGGCGCGAGGTTTCACTGCCCCACACCATGACATTCATGCCGAAAGCACGTCCATAACCTGCTACCAGGCGGCCAATGCGGCCATAACCCCATATGCCCAGCGTGCGGCCATGCAGGACCGTGCCCAGCGAGAAGTTAGCTGGCATGGATGCGGCCTTAAGGCCTGACTGTTGCCAGGCGCCATGCTTGAGGTTGGATATGTACTGCGGCAGGCGACGCGTGGCGCCCATGATCAGGGCCCAGGTCAGCTCAGCAGGCGCTGTCGGCGAACCCACGCCTTCAGCCACGGCAATGCCGTACTCAGTACATGCCTGCACATCCAGGTGCGGCCCTGCCTTGCCAACCTGCGCAATGAGTTTCAGGCGTGGCAGCTTTTGAAGCAGCTGGCGTGTAATCTGGGTGCGTTCCCGTATAAGCACGATGACATCTGCATCTCGCAAGCGCACTGCCAGCTGCCCAACGCCTTTGACTGAATTGGTAAAGACCTTGGTGTTAAAACCATCAAGCCGCGCAGCACATTGCAGCTTGCGCACTGCATCTTGGTAGTCGTCAAGAATGACAATGTTTTGGATGGTGTGGTGTTCGGAAATCACGGGTTGAGCGAGATACGTCTTGGCTGACCTGCGCAGGAAGAACAATTGCGCTGAAACGGGTGACAGCACCCTAACATGACAGGTCACTTTTGCAGAAAGCCTTCAGCCAGGTGCTGTAGTTATTGCACAAACAAGGCAGCTTCTGGCCAAGCATGCCTTACGTCTGTCTGTAGCAGACGCTATTGTGATGGAAGGTCTTGCGTGAGCACGGAGCAGGCGTAAGTAACGGTACGCAGTGCAAGAGTTCTCTCCCAAGGCTTGTCAGATGTTGATGCTGCTGATAAACATAAAAATAGCTTCCAGCGCTTACACAGCAAGCGTTGAAAGCTATGATTTTTGGAGTTTCTCAATCAGCTGAGCAGCAGGGCATCATCCGCCAGCTTTTCGCCACGCACTTTTTCAAACATGTGCAACAAGTCCGTGACATCCATTTGGGCGCGCTCTTTACCCGACACATCCAGTACCACCTGCCCTTGATGCAGCATGACAGTGCGCTCGCCCACATCCAGCGCTTGACGCATGGAGTGGGTCACCATCATGGTGGTCAGCTTACTTTCGGCCACGATGCGTTCGGTCAGCTGCAGTACAAAGTCGGCTGTACGGGGGTCCAGCGCTGCCGTGTGCTCATCCAGCAGCAAAATGCGCGAGGGCTGCAGGGCAGCCATGAGCAGGCTGACTGCCTGGCGCTGACCACCTGACAGCAGCCCTATGCGGTCGGTCAGGCGATTTTCCAGACCCAGTCCGAGGATCGCCAGACGCTCGCGGTACAGCTCACGGTGCTCCTTTTTAACGGCCAGTGATAGCCCGCGGGACACCCCTCGGCGATGGGCCAGTGCCATGTTTTCTTCAATGCTCAGATCTTCACAAGTACCTGCCATGGGGTCTTGAAACACACGCGCCACACGGTGTGCTCGGTCCCAGACAGGCTTGTGCGTCATGTCTTCACCCGCGATGGAAATGCTGCCCTTGTCGACAGCCTGGTCACCGGAGATGGTGTTCAGAAAGGTGGATTTACCCGCACCGTTGGAGCCGATGACGGTTACAAACTGACCGTCAGGAATGTCCAGCGACAGACCGCGCAGGGCGCGCGTCTCAATCGGAGTGCCGGGGTTGAAAGTAAGTTCGAGGTTTTTGGCGCTCAACATGATTCTTTTTCCCTTTGCACCCATTAAGACTTGCGGCGAAGCTTGCGCTTGAGTTGTGGAATCACCAGTGCGATGGTCACCAGTACGGCAGTGACCAGGTTCAGGTCCTGCGCTTTCAGGCCGATGAATTCACTGTTGAGCGCTGCGGCGATAAAGAAGCGGTAAACGATAGCGCCAATGACTACGGCCAGTGTGGCCCAGACGATTTTGCGCGACGGCAAAATGGACTCACCCACAATCACGGCAGCCAGACCAATCACGATGGTGCCAATGCCCATGGAGATGTCGGAGCCGCCCTGTGTCTGCACAAACATGGCTCCGGCCAGGCCTACCAGGGCATTGGAGATGGCCATGCCCAGCAGCACCATGCCCCCAGTATTGACCCCTTGTGCGCGGGCCATGCGTGCGTTAGAGCCTGTGGCGCGAATGGCAAGGCCGCGTTCGGTGGCAAAGAACCAGTCCAGCAGCAGCTTGGCTGCGATGACGATCAGCAGGAGCAGCAATGGGCGGAAGATGTAGTCGTCCACGCCCTCGGGTTGCAGCATGTTGAAGATCGTAGGGTCATTGATGAGGGGGACGTTCGGGCCGCCCATGATGCGCAGATTCACGGAGTACAGCGCAATCATCATCAGGATCGAAGCCAGCAGATCCATGATCTTGAGCTTGACGTTCAGCCAGCCCGTGATGGTGCCTGCAATAGCGCCTGCGGCAGTCGCTGCCAGTGTTGCCAGCCAGGGGTTAATGCCGGCAGCAATCAGCACTGCGCAGACAGCGCCGCCCAGGGGGAAGCTGCCATCTACGGTCAGATCCGGGAAGCGCAGCAAACGGAAGGAGATGTAAACACCCAGTGCCACCAGGGCGAAGATCAGGCCAATTTCTATGGCGCCGAACAGTGAGAACAGGGACATGAACGGGCAATCGGAAAGCGAATAAGAAAAAAGGCAGGGCCAGTGACTTGGCGCCTGCCTTGCTTGGCGCAGTGAATTACTTCACTACTTCGGCAGCACTCTTGATCAGGGCTTCAGACAGTTCGATTCCCTGTTTCTGTGCCGCAGCAGGATTGACGAACAGTTCCAGCTTGGTGCTGACCTCGGGCTTGATGCTGCCCGGTGCCTCACCCTTCAGAATACGGGCCACCACACGGCCTGTTTGCTCGCCCAGATCGCGGTAATTGATGCCATAGGCTGCTACAGCACCGCGCTTGACGGAGTCAGTGTCTGATGCAACCAGCGGAATCTTTGCGTCCTGGCCGACCTTGACCAGCGCTTCATAGGCAGAGACCACGTTGTTATCGGTAGAGGTGTAGATCACATCGACCTTGCCGACCAGGCTACGAGCTGCGCTGCTCACGTCCACGGAGCGAGGGGCTGCTGCTTCCACCAGCGTCATACCCATGGTGGGCAGGAGTTTCTGCAACTCCTTGACGACTACGACGGAGTTGGCTTCACCAGGGTTGTAGACCATGCCCACGCGCTTGGCATCAGGTACTACCTGTTTGACCAGATCCATCTGCTTGTCCAGTGCCAGCAGGTCAGATACACCAGTGACGTTGGTGCCGGAAGCTTCCCAGCTGGGCACCAGCTTGGCGGCGACTGGATCGGTCACGGCGGAGAACACCACAGGCACTGTCTTGGTGGCTGCCACTACAGCTTGTGCAGAAGGCGTGGCAATGGCAACGATGGCATCAGGCTTGTCACCGACAAATTTGCGCGCGATCTGCGCTGCGGTTCCGGTGTTGCCCTGAGCGCTCTGGTATTGCCATTTCAGATTCTTGCCACTTTCATAACCTGCTTCCTTCAGGGCAGCTTGTACGCCATCACGGACAGCATCCAGGGCAGGGTGTTCGACGATGGCCGTTACCGCCACAGACTTTTCCTGCGCGACGGCAGTACCTGTCAGGGATGCAATCGCTAGGACTACGACGGCACCCACAGGTGCCCAAGACTTGATGTTCATTCTTGATATCTCCACCGCTGTTATCCAGCCAAGATGGCTGTTTACTTCACCAAGCAAAGTCTGGGCCAATGACCAGACAAGCCAAACAAGTCTAAGTCAGTCTGTCAGGGCTCTGTACATGGCAAGCCTTGTTTTGTGACAGATTGCCTACGTTGTACAGACTATGTGCATGGCATACAAAAATGTGTAATGCATTTTGCAGACAGCGAAGGGAGCATGCAAGAAAAACTTGTGCTGAACAAGTTTTTTGCAGTTTATGAGCTAGCACTCAGGCTTTGTCGGGATCGAGGTGAAGCCGCAAGAGCGTCCGCCATGGAGTGCCTGTGCGCTGTATGGGACAGCCCAGGCTGGGCATCGAAGATTTTTCATCCATAAACAGGGTGGGATTTGCGATTCGGAATCGTCTTAGTTCGAACAAGGTGCCCATTTCATAACATTCGTCTGTGCCCAACAAATTGAGTCAAAAAAAGCGAATCAGGCTAAGACGAAATTTAGAAGGCGTTTCTAACCTTTAACCATGAATATGGAGCAAAAAATGAACCGTAAAGTAATTCGCACAGGTATGGCCGTCGCTTTGTTGGGTCTGGTTTCCCCCTTCGCTATGGCAAGCACTATTACCTTTGATGGTGAAGTGACCGACCAAACTTGCACTTTCTCAGTAGCCGGTAATACCGACCCTATCGTTTTGCTGCCCAGCGTTGCACAAAGCGATCTGGCAGGTGGCGTTGGCAACACTGCCGGTGAAACCAAGTTCACCATCGAAGTGACAGGCTGCACACCTTCGCAGACCGCAGAAAGCTTTAAGACCGTTTTCTCGGCAGTGGGCCCTGTAACTACCAACGGCAACCTGGATAACACCAGCGCTAACGGCGCAACCGGCGTGTCTCTGCAGCTGTTTGATGACGCAGCCAACCAGGCAATGCCTCTGTCTAACGGCCCTGCCGAAGCCAGCCCATTTACGCTGGAAGCCAACAGCAGCAGCACCTCGGCGACTTACACCGTGCGCTACTACTCTGAATCGACTGCACCTACCGTTGGTCCTGTTTCCGGCGCAGTGATGTATGCAGTGCGCTACGAATAAGCTCGTAAAAGTTATCGTCTTTCGATAAGAGGCGAAAAAGTACCACAGCCGGACCTCAGGTTCGGCTGCATAATTTTTTTCATTTTAGGGGGTGTGAAATGTCAGTATTAGCTTTAAACCACTGTGCACGCGGCTTGTCATATGCTTGTTTCAAGATGTACAGGCTGCTGTCTCTGCTGCTACTCCCTTTGCTGTTGCTATTTTTAGTGCTCCCTGCTCAGGCCAGTCTTGTGATCAAGGGGACGCGTGTGATCTATAACGCGGATAGCAAAGGTGCTACCGTAGAAATCTCTAATACCGACGATTTTCCCAATATTATGCAGGCCTGGATTGACACAGATCCCGAGAACAAAAGTCCAGAAAATGCAAAAGCTCCGTTTATTATTACTCCTGCGGTTGCAAGATTAGACCCTAAGTCCAGTCAGACACTGCGCATTATTTATACCGGCGATGAACTGCCTAAAGATCGGGAAAGCGTTTTTTATCTGAATGTTCTGCAGATTCCTGCTCAAAACAGTGCGAATGCATCGGCGAATCAGTTGCAGTTTATGCTGCTTAGTCAGATCAAGCTTTTCTATCGGCCATCCATCTCAAATAGCAGTGCTATTGATACAAAGAATAAACTCAGCTTTTCTGTGAAATCACCCGAAGGGACTGATTGGTCGATTGAAGCCAAAAATGCAGGGGCCTATTATGCATCCCTTAGCAACGCGCAGCTGATTGCTGGCGGCAAGGAAATTCCACTACAAGCAGAAATGCTGGCTCCTTACAGTGAGCAGGTATGGCATCCTGTGAAATCTTCTCCACTTCCTGCAGGCAAGTTGATGCTGAAAACATGGCTGATCAACGATTATGGCGGGCGTGAAGAAGTAACTTATGAAATTGCCCGTTAGCATAATGATGAAAATAAAACAGTATTTTTTCTGGTGCCGCTTTGTTTTTGGATTGGTTCTGCGTATGCACAAGAAGAATATTTTTTTGATGACTCCTTGCTGAAGGGATGGGGGCTTCGTCAAGATCAAATCGCGCGCTACACCCAAAGCGGGCATTTTGAGCCTAGAACCTATGAAGTAGAAGTCTTTGTCAATGGGAAGCATCGCTCCCGCATTCCTGTTCAATTTTTGGACAACCCAAAGACTGGACGTCTGGAGCCATGTTTTACACCTGAGCAACTGGTCAAGACGCTGAAAAGCAAGTGGGAAGATGAATCCGCTCAAGAGGGTGCTACGCAATGTCTATTGCTGGAACAAGCACTACCAGGTGCCAGCTATGACGCTCAGCTTAACAAGCTTCAGCTGCACTTGAGCATTCCCATGGCATTGCTGGCTTGATCACGTTGATCCATCCGAATGGGATCCTGGAGAGACAGCTTTTTTTGCTAACTATGATCTGAACTGGTATCAGTCCAAGTACCGCAATGGTTTTGATGGAAGCTCAGACTATGGATTTGCCGGTCTTAACTCTGGCTTCAATATCGGTCTCTGGCGCTTCAGACATCAATCCACCTATAGCTATTCACAATTTGGCGGGTGCTCTAACAACAGATGGAATAATTTGAGGACCTATGTGCAGCGTTCTATTCCGAGCCTGCGCAGTGAACTGACGGTTGGTGAAAGCTTCACGACAGGGCAACTTTTTGGCGGCATGAGCTACCGAGGGGTGAACATTAAGTCA
>ERZ1034984.144-NODE-144-length-76744-cov-8.269243_pt1 | contig 76744 bp, 59 predicted proteins | sample MGYA00520589_ERZ1034984 | MGnify/ENA primary metagenome ERZ1034984 (study PRJEB33766, sample SAMN09781790) | gut metagenome | biome: gut microbiome | host: Homo sapiens | place: Madagascar | study: EMG produced TPA metagenomics assembly of the PRJNA485056 data set...
GGCTCACGGGGCTCCCCGTCGCGCACGCGCTCTTCGAGGACTTCGAGCCGCAAGGCCCCTATGACGGCATCTGGGCGTGCAGCAGCCTGCTCCACGTGCCGGCGTCGAAGCTCGCCAGCGTCATCGCCAAGCACGTCGAAGGCATACCCCCAAATGGCTCTCTCATATCGCCTTTGCACCGCCGCGCAGCCGGATGCAAATTCACGCGTGTAAGACATCGTACTATAAGCGTTGCCTTAATCAAAGGAAGCAGCAATGGGCGCAGCATCGGAAACCGTCAGGGCCGACGGGTCCACGAAGCGGGCCGCGAGCACCGACCGGACTAGGGCCAGCCCCTCAAAATGGTCCGTTCTGCACGTTCGTCAGACCATCGTGCTCAATGGACCAAAAAAGCCCGCAAATCGACCCAAAATGGTCCATCCAGCACGTATGGCCCGTCATCGTGCTAAATGGACCAAAAAGCAAGCCAGGGTCTCCTGAGACTCGGCGATGATCTCTTGGACGAACGTCTCACAGTCTCGCACGGAGGCAGGACACGTGAGGGAAATGAGAGAGCAGAGGCAGGGCGGCAAGACGCCAACGCCGGAACAGCGACGGCCGAGGCGGACGCAGACCCGTCAAATCGCCCGGACAGCCGATATCCCGCAAATCTTTCCAATCAATATCAAGAACAGGACGGGCACTTCCTTGCCAAACGCGAGGTCAAGCGGCCTCTTTCCGGAAAAATTTAAGCTCGGAAAACCGAACGGAAGACAGACATATCCACGCGAGGCACAGGCAGGGGCGCATCAAATCGACGCGTATGGCCCTCCCCTCCCATGCATCAGATGTGCAGCCTTGGGATGTGGGTTCCATGTGGAGGGAAAGTCTGGGAAAATGGGGCGGTTAACCTTCATCCGGGGCCGCCGTATGGCGTTGCTCGGGTGCTCTCATAGATTGGACGCTCTCATGGCTGACTCGATGACCCCAGGTAATCGCCTCTATATCTATCGTCTGCTGAGCGAGAAGCTCGGCTACGGCAAGCAGGTCACCATTGAACGCGCCGAGGAGGTGCTGACAGCCGACGACGTACAGGCGGCCGATGTCGGCTTCGACTCGACTCGCACGATGCTCGAATCCAAACATTTCCAGGGTTCAGCGCGCGTCGAGGTCTTCAAGAAAGGCCGCATCCTCGTCACCATGCTGCGCAACGCCGAACTCGATGCCCAGCTTCTTGAGGCCCAGAAGGCCGAGGAGGAAAAGGCTGCCGCAAAGGCCGCCCAGGTATCCAAACCCGCAGGCAAGCAGGCAAAAGGCGCTGGCAAGGGAGCCAAGGGCAGCAAGAACCAGTGGGCCGGCGTAAAGGCCACCGTCAAGCCCTCCAAGCCCGGCGAGCAGCGCCGCAAGCAGGAAGCCAAAGCCGCCAAGGCCGCAGCCGAGGCTCAGGCAAAGCTCGAGGCACAGCAGCGCGCCGAGCGGGAGGCCCGTGAGGCAGCCGAACGCGCCGAGGCGGAGCGCATCGCCCGCGAGGAAGCGGAACGCATCGCCCGCGAGACAGCCGAACGAGAAGCCCGCGAGGCCGAGGAACGCGCACGTCAGGAGGCCGAGGCCCGCGAGGCAGCTCAGCGCGCCCGCGAGGAGGCGCGTCAGCGCGCCCTCGACGAGCAGCGTGCCCGTGTGACAACTCCCATCGCCGAGCTCAAGGGCGGCTTGCGCGTCACCTACGACCCCGTTGGCGAGCTGCCCTTTGCCGCCGCAAGCAAGACGGCCGCAGCCAAGCCCGGCTCGCACAAGAAGACGGAAGCCGACAAGAAGGGCGCAGGCAAGAAGGGCAAGGTGGCGGCCGCGAAAACGCAGAAGCCGGCAGAGATGCCCTCCTCCCCCAGCTCCCATACCCAGCGTATGTGCGAGGACGTCCTCGCTTCGGGCGCCAAGCGCGGCGTCACCCGTAGGCGCACACATGCCGCCGCAGTCGAGGCCGCACCCTCTCCCGCACCAACCGTCGCAACCATGCCGGCCGACGACGAGTGGCTCATGCCCACCTATGAAGAGGCGGCCAGCTACGCACCCGCCGAGGCTCTGGCCGCTCAGGCTTCCACAATCCAGGAGACCGTCGCCAATCCGGATGTGTTCTCGATTAAGGACGCACCGAGCAATGGGGTCGCTGCAGTCGCTGGCACCGAGGCCCCGCGCGCTTATATCGCACCTGCTCAGACATCCTCTCTCCAGGCAGCTTCTCCCGATTCGGCATCCAACCAGGTCGCGCCTGCTCAGACGGCCGTTTCTAATTTGGAATCCTTCCAGGTCGCACCCGTTCTGGCGGCGTCCTATGATTCGGCAACCGGTCAGCTCGTGGCCACCCAGGCAGCCCTTTCCGCTTCGGCATTCAATCAGGCCTCGACCGCCCAGGCGGCTCTTTCCGATTCGGCAGACACTCAGGCCGCGCCCACCCAAATGACCCAGCAGCACGCACCGATAACCACACCTGTCGCTCAGTCCTGCATGCCGCAGCAGACTCCCGCTGCAAGCATCTCGGCTCCTCAGGCTGCACGCCAGCCTGCCTTCGCAGGTCACTCCCCTGCCGCGCATGCAGCCGCGACCTTCTCACCCAATCCGGACCGCCAGGTTCCGACCCCGGAAGTCCTCGCCGACTACCCACAGTCCATCTCGCGCGACGTCTTCTGCCCCACGGCCATCCTGAGCACGCTTTCGCGCATCCTGCCCATACAGGTTGACCTCATGGCGGTGCTCGACGAGGACTGGAGCGCCGCCCGCGCCATGGGCACCGTGTGTGGGTCGCGCAGCAGGGCCGTATTCCCCCTGCGCTACCTGCGCGAAGACGGGAGCCAGCCCGTCGAGCTCACCCTCAAGCGCACCGGCAAGCCAGGGCTCAACATGCGTTGGGCCGTAGCACTTGTCGACGGTGACGACGGTACGGGCGACATGCACGAGACTGCCTCTCTCGAGGGCCTTCCCGTGGCTGACCAGGGCGCATGGTCTGACCTCGGCACACCGTCGCCCGCAGGTTCGCAGGCGGTCGATCCCATCCGCGAGTTCGCCACGTTTGCCACCATCAGCTCGTGGGACGCCGTGCTGGGCGACCTTGCCCGCATGGTCGCGCCCGAGCGTTGGAGTTATCCCGGCACAGAAGTCACCCCCAGCGCTGCCGGTGCCACACGCTACGGCATCCTGCGCGAGTACCTTGTCGTCACGTTCCACCGCGTGCGCGCACAGGGCAAGCTCGGAACTTCTTCCGCAGGTGATTTCGCCGCGTTCAACACGGGACTTGCCACGCCCTCAGGCGATGACGTGTTCGCCTGCTTCGAGCCCTGCCGCGTGAACACTCCCTGGCGCTTCGCCGGATTTGCGCTGGCCGGCTCGGGTGATTTGGGCAGGCGCATCACCTCCGAGCTTGAGTGCATCCCTCAGGCAGCAACCTATCTGACCTCGCTCGACGATGTGGTGCCTCAGCCCGATGCCCGCGTCGCCCTCGACTTCCACACGCTCCTCGACGACTGCCTGGGACGTCTGCCTCGTGGTTTCCTGCGCGACGCCCTCGCCGACATGGAAGGCCCCTGCGGCATGCTCGATCGCATGGGCGACACGTCCCTGCCCGTCGCCCAGCGCACCGAAGCCCAGGTTCGCTTGGCCCGCTTCATCACGGGCACGCCGGCAGTCTATCGCAGGCTCACCCGCGCCCTTGACGATGCCGTAGACGCGGCAATCGCCGCATGCAGGCGCAACTATCGCCTGGCAGTGCCCGTGTTCGACCCTGCAGCCGATACCATGAAGCTCTTGCTGCCCCTCTGCCTGGTCAACGACCGTCAGGCCGACGTCGCGCTTGTTGTACAGCGACAGCCTTCGGGCATTTGGCAGGGCACGCGCTTCGTGAGCCTGCCGCGCGCCTACGTGAGCGCCCGCGTTGTGTGCACCGAGCAGCCTTCATGGCTCGCGTTCGAAAACGTGCTGGGATAACAGAGCCCGGCGCGCATCCATTGGCTTCACAAGAGGGCCTTGCCCGCGGCTTCCACGCCCAGGCAAGACTCTCTTTCGCTGCTCTTTTGCCGCCATATCCATGGTATCTGCCCATACGTGCAGCGGATGCGGTTTATATCTGCAGGTTGTTTGAGACGTGTCAACGGCATGTAAAATAAACCCCCGGTGCAAAAACGGCTTTGAGCCAACATCGGGAAAGGTGAGGTAGTACGCATGGCCATTGGGTTCGACAACGACGCCTTCGTCAAGCTCCAATCTGAGCACATCCAAGAGCGCATCGGGATGTTCAGCGGCAAGCTCTACCTGGAGTTCGGCGGCAAGTTGTTCGACGACTACCATGCCAGCCGCGTGCTCCCCGGCTTTCAGCCCGACGTGAAAATTCGCACCCTTCAGTCCATCTCGCACAACTGCGAGGTCATTATCGCCGTGGCCGCCTGCGACGTCGCCTCGGGCAAGATTCGCGCCGACATCGGCTGCACCTATAGGGAGGACGTGCTTCGCCTTCTCGGCGAGTTCGCGAAGATCTCGATTCCCGTCGCCGGCGTCGTTATCACGCGCTATCAAGGTGAACCTGAGGTTGACTCTTTGCGCAAACACCTCGATAAGCTCGGTGTCAAGAGCTACCTGCACTACCCCATCGCTGGGTACCCCATGGATGTCAACCTTGCAGTGAGCGATGAGGGTTTTGGCAAGAATGAGTTCGTCGAGACGACTAAACCCCTGGTAGTTGTCACGGCTCCCGGCCCTGGTTCGGGCAAGCTCGCCACCTGTCTGTCACAGATTTACGGCGAGAACAAGCGCGGCGTGCGCGCTGGCTACGCCAAGTGGGAAACGTTCCCCGTGTGGAACCTGCCCCTCAAACACCCCGTGAACCTTGCCTATGAGGCAGCAACCGCCGACCTCGAGGACCTCAACATCATCGATCCCTTCCATATGCAGGCTTATGGCAAAGAAGCCGTGAACTATAACCGCGACGTCGAGGCATTCCCCGTCCTCAAGGCGCTCATGGAGGGTCTCTACGGTGAGAGCCCCTATCAGTCGCCTACCGACATGGGCGTCAACATGGCCGGCTTCGCCATTACCGATGACGCAGCCGTACGCCAAGCAGCTCGCGAGGAAATCTTCCGTCGCAACATCTGTGCCCACGAGTATGCCGATGCCACCGGCGACACCTCGCAGGCACGCATTACGGCACGCATCGTTGAGGAAGTCGAAGCCCAATTCAACGCATAAAAAAGTCGTTTTAGCGTAACAAGCAGCTCAATAGCGTATAGAATTCCGCTCGAAACCAAAGGGCTTCACAGACTAAAGGAGACGGGCAATGAAGAAGTTCATCAAGGAATTCAAGGACTTCATCAACAAGGGCAACGTGATGGACCTCGCTGTCGCGGTCATCATCGGCGGCGCTTTCACGGCCATCGTGACCTCGCTCACCGACAACATCATCAACCCGCTCATCTCCATGATCGGCGGCAGCCCCGAAGTCAAGGGCATGGCCATCACGTTCAACGGCGCCACGGTTGACTTTGGCGCCTTCATCAGCGCCGTCATCAACTTCCTCATCGTTGCCCTCGTCGTGTTTGCCCTCGTCAAGGCCCTCAACAAGGCCCAAGCCGCCAGCGAGAAGCTCGTAGGTGGCAAGAAGGAAGAGGAGCCCAAGAAGGTCCCACCTGTGTTCCCCTACTGCCTCGGCGAGGTGAAGGTCGGCGCCACCAAGTGCTGCCACTGCGGCAGCGACCTGCCCGAGCCCGCCAAGGAAACCATCAAGAAGTAGGCTCCTACGTCCCAAACCTCTCGCATCAACAAAGGCGGGGCTGTCCCCACTGGGCAGCCCCGCCTTTTTGTGTCACAAAATGGCCGGTCCGGCCAATTGACCGCCCGCGCCTACGCCTCCGGCAAAAACACCACGTCAGGATCGCCGGGATTGAAGCCGTTGACAACAATGCTGGCAACCCTCTCAGGATCAACAAGACGGTTGAAAATCATTGACTGACTGCTGAAATCATCAGCAACCAAACCGAAGGCCGTGTTCGACACCCCTGTATCGCGAACAACGTATTCCGTTCCGTCGACAAAAACGATTCGAACAGTCGTAGTCATCCATTCAGGATGGCGAGCGATAACAGTCTCTCCTGTGGCTTCAATCTCAACTTCAAACTCACAGCCCGAGTCATTCGGAGTATCGATAACCATGCCAATAGGCGAGATGCTTACCGTCACATCCTCGTCTTGCGAGATAAACGGTCGCGTTGGAACGAACTTGCTTGGATGGAAGGAAATCAGGTCCAACTCCCCAGGCGCGTCATAGCCATCCCTGTGCGCAAGCATCCATGAGACGCCCTGTTCCGACGCGGTCCCATCACTGCGTCCAATATCAAAATATGACGCTCCGACAACATCAGTATCGCTTGAAGCATCGCGATCGAAAAGACAGTTCCCATTGACCGGTTTCATTCCCGTCGCATCCGTCACCGCAATCGCACCGACCGGGCAATCTTCGTCGAATTCAATCTCGCCGTACTCATATGAGATGTTTTTTACAATCTGCACCCCGTCAGGATTGCAGAACTCGAAAGATGCAACGCCCAGGCCGTTTTCGTCCACAACGCAGGAGCACAGTGTGAGGACATAGCCTTCATGGGCAATCGAATCACCTATGTACTCGACATAGTCACCCAGAAGCCGCTCAGCGTCATCGGAATCAATCCCCACCCATTGACGAGAAGGCAGGGTGTACGTCGTTCCATCCCCACGGTTCACTTCATGCGCCTCGATATCAGGCTGGCCTTTATCTCCAAATGCAGTCCGGAAGAAATCGGTGTTCACAGCAGCGTAGGCCACAGTGCCAATCGCCGCAACCGAAAGCGCCGCACAAGAAACGAAGGCCCGCCTGGTCATACGATGCGTGCCGACATGTTGTTGAGACGCATGCACCCCTTGATTTTCCCTGGTCATGTCCATCACCCTCTCGTACGTACGATCAGGGGCGGCAAGCAAATCAAATGCCTGATTCAGGCAGACAATGTCATCCTCGCGCATATCGTCTTGAAAAAGGGAACGGTCGGCATCATCTTTCATCATGTGTTTCCCCCTTCGTCAACGCATCCTTGAGCCTACGGCGAGCTCGTGCCAACCTCGTGCGTACAGTCGCCTCGGGCAACCTCAGCAACCGCGCCACCTCATGCACGTCGTATCCCTCGTAGTAATACAAGTAGAGCGGCATGCTGTAACGCGATGGCAGGTCCATGACCCTGCGCAGGAGTTCAATGTCATTAGCGCGATCGCACTCAGGCGCAGCAAGCGTCTCAAGGTAGTCGTCGATATTCTCAGGCCGTCGACGAAGCGCACGATACAGCGAGGTACATTCGTTGATGGTTGCCCGGATAAGCCAGCGTTTAACGTGCGCCTCGTCATTAAACTCAACGTCACTGCGGAAAAGCTTGAAGAGAACTGTTTGCGTCACGTCTTCGGCATCGGCATGATTGCGCAGGTAGTTATAGGCGACGCGAAACACCGTATCCATGTGACGCTTCGATTGTCCCGCAAACCAAAGCCTGTCTTGCACCCGCTCACCTCCCCTGCCGTTGTCGATAGTATGTCTTTCCCAAAGGCGCCTTCGACCCTAAAACGCTTGAGAGGCGGGAAAAGTTTCAAACGGTCGAAAAAACAGCGTATGTTTGCGTTTTAATTTGGGCGCATCGAGTAGATGGCAACCGTGCCGTCACATCATCCCAGGTAGATAGCTCGGGGATTGAGCGGCTACTTGGTCCAGCGGAATTAAAACGCAAACGTGCGGCCATTTTGCGCGGCACGACCAAAAACGGCCCGCCTGGGAGAATCCCGGGCGGGCCGCCAGACGACTTTCAGGCTTATGCCGAGACGCACGCTTACACCAGCTCAGCGATGTCGTGCAGAAGCTTCTCGGTCTTTTCCCAACCCAGGCACGGATCGGTGATGGATTGGCCGTAGACCTCGCCGCCTACCTTCTGTGCGCCATCTACCAGGTAGCTTTCAATCATGAAACCACGGAAGATACGGTCGATATCAGCGTTCTGGCGACATGAATGCAGCACGTCTTTGGCGATACGGGGCTGCTGGTCCCAGCGCTTGTTCGAGTTGGAATGGTTGCAGTCCACGATGAGTGCCGGATTCTTGATGTCGCGGGCAGCATAGGCATCCACGAGGTCTACCAGGTAGTCATAGGAATAGTTGGGGCGGTTGTGGCCGCTTGCGCCAATATAGCCGCGCAGGATGGCATGCGCGTAGGGGTTGCCAGTAGACTGCACGTCCCAGTTGCGGTAGATGAAGGAATGCGGTGCCTGAGCAGCAACGATGGCGTTGAGCATGACGGAGTTGTCGCCAGAGGGCGGGTTCTTCATGCCCACGGGCACGTCCAGGCCCGACGCGACAAGCCTGTGCTCCTGGTCCTCCACCGAGCGGGCACCCACCGCAACGTAGGAAAGCAGGTCGGACAAGAAGCGGTGGTACTCGGGATAGAGCATCTCGTCGGCACCGAAGAAGCCCGTTTGCTCGATAACGGCCAGGTTCATGTGGCGAATGGCACGGATGCCGGCAAGCAGGTTGGGCTCACCATTGGGGTTGGGCTGATGGAGCATGCCCATGTAGCCCAGACCCAGCGTGCGAGGCTTGTTGGTGTAGAGGCGTGGAATGAGGATGAGCTTGTCGGCCACCTCTTCTTGAGCCTTAGCCAGACGGGTGCAATACTCGAGCACGGCGTCCTCGCGATCAGCCGAGCAGGGGCCGATGATGACAAGCTTGCGGGAATCACTGCCATCCATAACGGCAGCAATTGCAGCATCAAAAGCGACTTTGCGCTGTTCTGCCTGCGCCGACATGGACATCTCGGCTTTGATGTCCTGCGGGTTGGGCAGGCGGCGTTTGAATTCCATTCCCATAGCCATGCTCCTCGGCGATGTTGGTTGGCTCACAACCAGCGAGTCAATGCGTAATTGAGGGCGTAGACAGTAGCATAATCCAGCGCTTTTTACCTGCACAATCACCGATGCGGTCAAATTTCGTCAGGTTGAACGCCACTTGAATGATACGCTTCTCCAAACGAAAAACCGACGGGGTCCGACGGCTGTACCGCACGCAACCTGCAGATCACCGCACGCCCCGTTTGCACGCCCCGCGCATCTCGCGCATCCACGAAAGGAAAGGTCGACCATGGCCGACGAGACTATCGAAACCCAAGGCTCTCCTGACGACGCCTTCGCTCCGGGCTCGCTGGGCAGGCGCGCCCCCATCTGGCATGAGGGCGACCCCGAGATGCCTGGCGACGAGATCTTCGAGCTCTTCATGCAGTGGTGCCTCGACCGTGGCATCGAACTGTGGCCCCACCAGGAAGAAGCCATCATGGATCTCGTACTGGGCGACCACGTCATCCTGGGCACCCCCACGGGTTCCGGCAAGTCGATGGTTGCCCTCGGCATGCACTTCCTCGCTCTGTGCCAAGGATGGAAGTCGTACTACACCGCCCCCATCAAAGCCCTGGTCAGCGAGAAGTTCTTCTACCTGTGCGACGTCTTCGGCAAGGAAAACGTCGGCATGATCACAGGCGACACCTCCATCAACCCTAGCGCCATGATCATCTGCTGCACGGCCGAAATCCTGGCGAACGCGGCCCTTCGCGAGGGCGAGGGGGCCGACATCGGCTACGTCGCCATGGACGAGTTCCACTACTTTGGCGACAGCGACCGCGGCTGGGCCTGGCAGGTGCCGCTTCTGACCCTTCCCAGCACGAAGTTCCTCCTCATGAGCGCCACGCTGGGCGACACGAGCGCCATCGCCGCCAAGCTCGAGGACACAACGGGGGCCTCCGTCGATATCATCGCCGACGCCCAGCGCCCGGTGCCGCTCACCTACGAGTATGTCGAGACCTCGCTGGAAGGCACGGTGGAAATCGCCCTGCGTGAGGGCAAAGCGCCCATCTACGTGGTACATTTCGCTCAGGACGCCGCCCTTGAGAGCGCCCAGTCGCTGGCAAGCTTCGGCGTCGCCACCAAGGAGCAGCGCGAGCGCATCAAGGAGGCCATCAAGGGTACGCGCTTCACCACGGCCTTCGGCAAAATCCTCCAGCGCCTGCTTGGCTGCGGCGTGGGCGTGCACCACGCGGGCATGCTCCCCCGCTATCGTCTGCTTGTGGAAAAGCTCGCCCAGCAGGGCCTTCTTCCCGTCATCTGCGGCACCGACACGCTTGGCGTTGGCATCAACGTGCCCATCCACACCGTGTTACTTACGGCTCTTGCCAAGTTCGATGGCTCGCACATGCGCAGGCTCGGCTCGCGTGAGTTCCACCAGATTGCCGGCCGTGCAGGACGCGCAGGCTTCGACACGGAAGGCTTGGTCATCGCTGAGGCTACCGAGTACGACATCGAGCGCGCAAAGGCCCTTGCCAAAGCTGGTGGCGACCCCAAGAAGGCCCGCAGCATCAAGACGAAGAAGCCGCCCGAGGGCTTTGTGGGCTGGAACAAGCAGAACTTCGACAAGCTCATCGAGTCGGTGCCTGCCACGCTCACACCGCGCATGCGCATCACCAACTCCATGGTGCTTGCCGAGGTTGAGCAGGGCGGCGACGCCTGGGCGCGCGTGTACAAGCTCGTCGACGACTCCATGCAGTCCGATGCCGAGAAGCTCAAGCTCCGCGCCCGCACCGACGAGGTGTTTTCCACCCTCATCGACGCAGATGTGGTGGAAAAGGTCACCAACGACGACGGAACCGTCGAGTACTTCACCACGGTCGACCTGCCCGACGACTTCGCCCTCGACCAGCCGCTTTCCCCCTTCCTGCTTGCGGCGCTTGAGCTGCTCAATCCGGAAAGCGAGACGTACGCCCTCGATGTCATCTCGATGATTGAGTCCACACTCGAGCAGCCCCGCCAGGTTCTGCGCGCCCAGGAGCGTGAGGCCCGCGGCCGCGCCATGGCTGAGATGAAAGCCGACGGCATCGAATACGACGAGCGCATCGAGCGCCTGCAGGACGTGACCTATCCCAAGCCGCTCGAGGACATGCTCGCCGAGGCCTTCGCCCAGTACTGCGAGGCGGTTCCGTGGGCACGCGACTACCAGCTCGCCCCCAAGTCGGTACTGCGCGACATGCTCGAGCGCTGCGCGGACTTCAAGAGCTACATCCAGACGTACAACCTGGCGCGTGCCGAGGGCATCCTGCTGCGCTACCTCTCCGAGGCTTACCGCTGCCTGGATAGGACGCTGCCGCTCGACAAGCGCGACGACCAGCTCAAAGACATCATCTCCTGGCTGGGCCTCGTCGTGCGCTCCGTCGACTCGAGCCTGGTGGACGAGTGGGCAAACACCGGCTCCATGCCCGAGGAGCCCGGTGCGCTCGTGCTCGACAACGTGGTCGTGCGCGACCGCCGCGCACTCACGGTGCTTGTGCGCAACGCCCTGTTCAGCCGCGTGCGCCTTGTGGCCAAGGACGACGCCAAGGCGCTCGGAGCGCTCGACTCCGACTGGTCGTTCGGTGAGCTCAAGTGGAAGCATGCGCTCGACGCATATTATGAGTCGCATGAGGAGGTGCTCCTCGACGCCGACGCGCGCTCTGCCACTTACTTCCACGTGGACGAGGCCGACGAGAAGGAGAAGCACGTCTGGCACGTGCACCAGGTGCTCAGCGACCCCGAGGGTGATCACGACTTCGGCATCATGGCCGACGTCGACCTCGACGCCACGCAGGAAGAGGGTAACGTCGTGTTCACCAACTACCGCGCAGGCTCCATCGAAGAGCTGCTCGGCAAGTAGGGATTGACCCACACGGCGTAGATTCGCAACGCAAGAAGGGCGGCGTGGGGTATGTTGCATATCCCACGCCGCCCTTCTGCATGCGCATGCATATGAGACGCCCTCTGTACCGCTTCAGCTCACTACCAGCGACAAGAGAGAAAAGTCAGCCGCACAATCGCGCTGGGGCCGTGCTATTCCTCTTCCCCTTCGCGCTTGTGCGCAACCATGATGTGGCGCACAAAATAGGCCATCGAAAGAACGACGGCGCCGATGCCGCCGCCCATGCACAAAAGGTCGAGCGAGTCGGCCCCGTGGATGAGGCGCCCGAGGAAGAACACGCCCATCACCACAACGATGACGCTGACGAGCTTTTCCTTGAGGTCATCGAGCGTGTGAATCTCAAGCCAAGAGGGCATTTCGATCTCGTCGTCGATAAACAGGGAGTACAGGCCGATGCTCATGATGTAGAGCACGATGGACAGCAGGAAGAAGTCGGCGTACTCGATGTACTCGACCAGCATGTCCTGCATCGTAAGCTCGCCCTTGATAACCTCGATGGTGACACCAATGGTGGAGAGGAGCGTGGCAATAGTCATGGCAATAGCAGCGATGAACAAGCCGAAGCTCGGCACTGCCGCCATGAAACGCGTGTAACCCACAAGGCGATGGCTTGCGTCGCGGGGCGTCTTGCCACCCCTTTCTGCCTCGCTGGCGGGCTGCGCATGAGCCATCTGCAAGGTGGCTTCGTCCTTGTCCAAAGGTTTGGGCTCGGTGCTCTTCATCGCTGTTCCTTTCGTCGGCGTATTCAGACAATTGTAGAACGTTCGCATACACAAAGCGACTCATATGCGCACTCGCGTCAAAATGCTATGCGTTCGCCACCGACAGCAGACGCTTCGTGCTACGATACGCCCACGACGCGTGCAGGGGCGCTGTCGCAACATTGATGGACTTCAACGCACAAAGGTGGACTCAAGCATGGCCGACTCTAACATCGATGCCCTCAGCGTATTCGCCCCCGAGCATAGTCAGCGGCACTCCGTAAAGTCGCACGTCGTCAATTACTGGTCGCAGCGCGCCGAGGACTTTGCCGAGCTCCATAACGAGGAGTTTGCCAGCGACAAACACAATCAGTGGCTCAACGAGATCCTTCCCTTGCTGCCGCACGGCCATGGCCTGCGCATTCTCGACGTGGGTACCGGCAGCGGCTTTCTTGCCCTCATACTTGCCGAACAGGGTCACATGGTGAGCGGCATCGACCTTACGCCGCGCATGATTTTAGAGGCGCGTCATGCCGCCCGCGACTTGGGTCTCACGGTCGACTTCCAGGTTATGGATGCCGAGAACACCACGTTTGAGCCCGAGACGTTCGACTGCATCGTCACCCGTAACCTCACGTGGACGTTGCCCCACCTCGACCAGGCCTACACGCATTGGTACAACTTGCTTAAGTCGGGCGGTTGCCTTATCAACTTCGACGGCGACTATTGCCACGAGAAGCCGCTTGCGGAGCTCGACCTGCCCGAGGAGAACGCACACTCCTCCATCGAGCGCAGCCTCATGGCCGAATACGAGCACATCAAGGAACACCTCGCAGGCGAGCAGCCCGCGCGCCCTGACTGGGACCTGCAGCTTCTCTACAACGCTGGCTTCCGAGATATCACACTTGACCAGGACGTTTCCGACCGCGTCTTTGCCAACCCCGACAAGTTCTACAACCCCACGCGCATGTTCATCATCACGGCGGAAAAGTAAGGTTGGGACATATGGCAAACGAGACGCGAGGCATCGCAACGGGACAAGCCGCCGGATGTCTCAGCGACACCGAGGAGGCAATGTCCATGACGGACCAGCCGGGCTGTGAACAACTCAAAGGCGAAAATGAGGCGTACTGGACCAATCGTGCTTCTGGCTATTCCGAGGTGAACAAAGACGAGCTGCGCACCCAGCAGAAGGCAGTATGGACAGCCGAGCTCACTGAGCAGATTGAAGCTGCCTTCCCCGGCACGCAGCCCCAGGAGCTGCGTGTGCTCGACATGGGCTGCGGTCCGGGCTTCTTCTCCATTATCCTGGCACGAGCAGGGTATAGCGTGACAGCTGGCGACTATACGCCCGCAATGCTTGATGAGGCACGCGCCAATGCACAGGCTGAGGGCGTGGAAGACATCATCGGGTTTACACGCATGGACGCCGAGGCGCTTGAGGTAGCCAATGACACGTTCGATGTCGTGGTGAGTCGCAACCTCACGTGGAATCTGCCGCATCCCGAGCGTGCCTACGCCGAGTGGCTGCGTGTGCTCAAGCCGGGCGGGCTGCTTCTCAATTACGACGCAAACTGGTATGCACACCTCTACAATGCCGAATTGCGCCTGGCCTATGAGGCCGACCGTCAAGCCACCCAAGAGGCAGGCATCAAAGACGAGTACATAGGGACCGACATCGACGCGATGGAAGATATCGCGCGTCAGATGCCGCTCTCCCCCGTGGAGCGCCCCGCTTGGGACGAAGGCGTGCTGTGCGAGCTCGGAGCAACTCAGATCGAGGTTGACCCCCAGGTGTGGGAGCGTGTGTTCTCACCCGAGGAGCGTGTGAACTACGCATCCACCCCCATGTTTCGCGTAAAGGCCCGCAAGGCACAGTAACGCGCACAAGGCACTCATCGCCTGAAATGAGGAGGCCCGCCCATCTAGCCAAACGGCAGACGGGCGGGCCTCCTTTACATGGCGAGCAGAATGTCTAAAGTAACGATGAGCACGCAGCCAATTGGCATTTCGCCATTGCTACAGCGCCGATAGGAAACGCGCTCGATGGAGCTACTTGCATCCAGTCATTGAAGTATCAGTTCTTCAGTCTGCTCAAAGATTATATCTTAAGTTTAACTCCAACCTTTCCAGCTGCGCGTACAACCAGCTCAAGCGTGATGGTATGAGTCCCATCAAGCATGGCGAGCATAGCAGCCTCATTGAGGGTTGCTTCAACGTCTGCGCAGCTTGCGCCCTCAAACAGGGGTGCCAGTCGCGCGGGGGCAAGCTCTTTGGCGAGCGACTTGCCCTGCGAGTAGATGCGGATGAGCTCCTCACGCGTCTTCGCATCAGGATTACTAACTGTATACTTGAGGTCAAACCTTCCTGGACGCACCAGTGCAGGGTCAAGTGAACGGTACGAGTTCGTGGCCGCTACCACAAGGATGCCGTCCTTGGTGGTAAAGCCGTCCATCTCATTGAGCATGGCGGTGATGATGCGGTTGTTCTCCTTGTCAATGCCTGTGCCCGCATAGTTGCGACGCTCGCCGATGCTGTCGAACTCGTCGATGAAGACGATGCAAGGACGATGCTTGCCTGCCCTCTTAAAGAGCGAGCGAATCTTGCGTGCACCCAACGACATGAACGCGCTCTGGAAGTCGGCGCCCTTGGTCGCAATAAAGTTGACGCCCGCTTCTTGGGCCAGTGCCTTGGCGAAGAGCGTCTTGCCGTTGCCGGGAGGCCCCTCGAGCACGATGCCCTTGACCGGCCTCATGCCCAGGCGACGGGCGGCGGCGGGGTCTTTGAGCACGCCCACGACCTGGCGCATCTCGCGCTTGAGGCTGTCCATGCCGGCGACGTCGTCGAACGTCACACCCGTCTTGCGCACGACCTTGAACGTGTTACGGCTATAGCTCGCCAGCTTGTATATCGCAATCCCGAACGTGCCGAGAATGAAGGCGTCGAGCAGAAGGTTGATGAGCGTGTCGACCACATCGCCCGCATCGGCCGAACTTGTGACCTGCGCGCCGCTTACAAGCAGCCGCTCTTTGAGGTCAGGCGAGTCCGGGTTGTCTGTGCGATAGAGCGCATGCGTCTCGTCACCCTTCAGCGTGAAGAAAACGCCGTCTTGAGAGATCTGTGCTTCGTCGACCTGCTGCTGGGCAACTTTGGCGGCGAATTCCTGATACGCCATGGGAGTCGACGGCGTCTCCCAGAGCGACCACACCAACACGGCGACCGCCGCGACTGCGCATACAACTGCAATGACCGTGCGCCTATTCAAACTCAAGCGCGGCTTTGTTTGCTTTGCTTGCTTTGTTTGAGGCGAGCCGGGTGCCGTCATGGGCAACGTCCTTTCATCGAAACCACCACCCTGTGGCGGCAAGCATGCCGTGCCCGATTGGCACGCCGCACCATAATACCCCATCGGTTTTTGGCTTTTTGCTTTTTCCTCATATGACGGGCTCGTTTTGAGACGGGAATGCCTGCCGCTTTTATACTTTCGCACAATCGCACGCCACGTGTATCACCGCGCATGAAAGAAGGCTCCCGCCATGACACTGCAACAGCTGCGCTATCTCATCGAGGTCGCCCAGTCAGGCTCCTTCAACGCGGCGGCCCACGAGCTCTATGTGTCGCAGTCCACGCTCTCCATGGCAATCAAAGACCTTGAGTCCGAGCTCGGTGTCAGCATCTTCCTGCGTTCCAACCGCGGCCTCACGCTCACGGCCGAAGGCACCGAGCTGCTCGGCTATGCCCGTCAGGTCGTGGAGCAGGCCGACCTTCTCAGTGAGCGTTTCGTCAACAAGACGTCCAACACCAGGCGCGCCCGCCTTGCCATCTCTACCCAGCACTACGCCTTTGCCGTGCAGGCCTTCATCAACATCGTCAACGCCTGCGAGGCCGACGCCTACGACTTCACGTTCCGCGAGACCCGTACCAGCGAAATCATTCGCGACGTCCAGGAATTCCGCAGCGATATTGGCTTGCTCTTCCTCAACGACTTCAACGAGCGAGCGCTGACCCGCGTCATGGAGGACGCCGATCTGCACTTCACGCAGCTTTTTGAGGCGGCGCCGCACGTCTTCGTCAGCGCTCAGCACCCCTTGGCGAGCAAGGCCTCGCTCAAGCTCTCTGACCTCGACGAATACCCGCGCTACTCCTTCGAGCAAGGCACAACCAACTCGTTTCACTTCGCCGAGGAACCTCTCGCAGCCCTGCCGCACAGCCGCAACATCACATATTCGGACCGCGGCACCCTCACCAACCTGCTCATTCGCGGCAAGGGCTACACGCTCTCCACGGGCGTCCTTTCCAGCGAGATGGAGCAGGAGATCGTGGCCATCCCGCTGGAGACGAACGAAACCATGCGCGTGGGCTACATCATGCACGGTGAGCGCAAGCCCACCGAGCTGGTCCATCGCTACATCGAGGAGCTCGAGTCCATTATTTCGGGATCCGCACTCGTCACGCAACCCCGCAAGCGCGCGGAGTAGCGGCACCCACGAGTCGATTCGCCAACGCGGACCGGTCGGAGACGCCCGTGCCACCTGTCTGTATGAATCATCCGGATTGGGTCGTTGGGCTAGGGCATCTGCATGTCCACTCGAAACGACCGACGGCAAACAAAGAGGCGCCTCGCTCGGACTCTCCAATGGAGACCTGCGAGGCGCCTTACTTTTGTCGGCTGCCTTATAAACAGGAGCGACCGAGGCGCCTTGTTCCTGTTGCATGCTCTACAAATCTGACTGGCCGAAGCCAGGCTTTCAGCTACTCCACATCCACTCCGCGCTCGTCTGCAGTGTCCACGGCGTTTTTGGCGAGCCAGTCACTCGCCTTGGCGCGCAGGGCAACCTCGACGAGCTGCGGGAGCTGGCCGTTGTCGATCATTGCCTGAGCGGCAATGGCCTCGGTTCCCGGCGCCACAGGGCCCAGGAGCGCCAGCACATCCTCCTCCGAAAGCGTCATGCCCTCGTGGGCGGCCACGCAGTCCAACGCCATGCCGCGGCGCAGCGAGAGCTCGGCGTTGGCCATCATGTTCTGCTTGAACTCATCCATGTTGAACTCGGGATCGCTTGTAAATTCATCCCAATTGCGACCCGTGCGCTCAATTTGCGCAGCCAGCTGATTCGCCATGAGCTCGGCGAGCGGGGCAATGTAGCGCTCGCCGGGAGCAGACGTCAAGCGCGTGTTGGAGAACTCCTCGCCGGCGGCATCCATGAGGGTGCCCCACCACTCGGCGTCGCGCTTCTTCTCGCACGCCTCGCGCGCCTGCCCGCGCAGGCGCTCCATGCCAGGGCGCGCCTCCTCGGGCACGGCATCCATGTTGATGAGGCCGCCCATCATTTGTCCCACAAAGTCGTCGAGGTCCTTGTCTGTGACCTCAGGCTTTGCCGGGAACGCAAAGTGAACAGGCGAGAAGTCCTCCACCGTGCCGCGGGGGCGCAGGCGAACATGGGCCATGAACGTGAAGTCCTGCCCCTCGACAGGGACCTCGTTGTGGGGAAAGTCGGGAACAAGGAACGGCAGAATTCCCGTGCGCATGTAGGCCAGGCACAGAAGACGCTGTTTGGCAAGGTAGACGACGTTTTGGTCGAAGGCCTGCTCGCCAAACGTCGCGCGGGCACGGCCGAGCGAGGAGGGCTTGTCGGGATCGTTGCCCGTGGCGCGCACGAGGGCCTTGCGTGCGGCCTCCAGGGAGTATTGCGTCTCATCGGCGTCAGCGGTGACCATGAACGTCGCAATGCCGACCACATCGGTGGTGACCGTCACCGTCACGGGCATCTCGCCCTTGTCATAGGCGTACTCAACGATGTCGCCCGGGCTGGGCACCTCGTGCTCCGGCTTGATGGCAAGCAGCTGGCCCAGGGTAATGGCAGTCTTAGTCATGTGAAAAGTCCTCTTGTCTGCGAGGCGGCGTTGCCGCGCCCTCTTCAATAAAAGCCCTCGCATGAAACCTTAGCACTTGGCACCCGTCCTCGGGCCCACAATGCGCATCAGGTTTCGGCGCAGAAGCTAGCCTAGCATCGTCTTGATCGCATGCCGCAGGCCGTCGCGATGCTCGGGGCGCACCAAATAGTACAGGTAGCTCTCCAGGTTCACATCGCCCGCCACGCCGCGCCCCACAAGCTTGAACCTGGGTACACCGTAGCGTGCGTGAAGCTCTCGGACGTTCTCGTTCGTAAGAATGGTGGGACTCGTAGGGGCAAGCTTGAAGAAGTCCTTGCCCGCCAGGTTGCACCGGCGGAACTCCGTAAGCCGTCCCGCAAGCTGGTCGGTGCTATTGTGCAGGTAGTGCTCTTGGCGATGCGGGCAACCTGGATTGCACAGCTCGTTTGCCATAACTTCCAGCTTGTCAGTGCGAGCAACCTTGTCGAGGAAGGCATAGTCCTTGTTGAGGTTGTAGTTGAGCACCACCATGTCGTAGGCCTCCAACGCGCGCGTGAGCTCGTCGGCATCAAGGATCTCGCGCGTAGTGGAAAGCGTGCCTTCCATCTGAGGGTAGCGAGTCTTGATGTACTCATCTACCAGGTCTGAATATACGATGACACCCGCTCCGTGCTTGGCCGCCGCCTCAAGGATCATATTGAAGTAGGGGTCAGCTAGGTGCTTCTCCTCCGCCAGCATGTTCGTGAATGTGAGACGCGCCTGCAAGCCCAGACCATCGAGCGCCTGGAACGTCATCTCAACCTGCTCAGGCGTATACGGGTCTCGCACAAAAGCACGACCGCCGTTGAGCACGCATCCCGGAAAACACCCGTAGACGCTCTGAATGCGCACGTCGTCGAAGAAAAACTGCGGGCAATCCCGCATGACCTGGGCAAATACCAGGTTTCGTTTAAGCCCGACCGTAAAGTCGGGCACAGTGTAATCAATCATAGGGAACACGGCCTTTCGAGATTGGGCTGCCTGGGGAAAGCAAGACGCCGACGGCGACATACGCCGCCGCCGGCGCTGAACTATCTCTCGTAGGTCGTCTTTGCCCCGGTTACGTAATCGATGACCGCACTCGGCGCAAATTCGCAGACGCGATGACCGTTACGCAAGCGGATGCGCTCGCTCATGAGCTTCATCGGCTCAGCGTCAAGGATGTCAGCATGACTGAAACCGAAAAGCACGAGCCTCTCCCCCGCCTTGCCGCACACCTCAATGAGCTGCTCAATGAGACGCTCATGCATTTTCGCCTGGTCATCAATCGTCTTCTGAAGCAAGTCAAAGTATCCTTTTTCAGGATAGAGGCCATTCGTAAGCCCGCAGAAAATAAGCACCCGAGGAGCCTGACCGATGAGGGAGTCGAGTGTTCCCACGCGCACGCACCCCTCGGCAGGCACCCGCGGCATGAACGCTGCATCGATGCGGGCAAGCAGCTCGCAGGCACACTCCCGTGCCGCCATCTCGCCAACCAGCGCGTCGAACTCGGGAGTTTCCTGGCCCTGGGCGCACACATGCTTGCGAATCACACCGACGAGCTGGGTACCCCTGAGACCCTTGGCCTCCTCAAGCATGGCCTTGCCCTCGCGCACGCACTGCTCGACGCGCTCGCGATCGAGCATGTCGCCGCCGCCCACGGAAAGCTCCCCATTACCTATGAGGGCAGAGAGCAAGTCGCACAGCGTGAATTCGTCAGTGCCCTCAAGGGCATGCGCAAGATCGGAGAAAGCCGCCGAGCGGCACAGGTGATCGCCGAAGCCGCACCAGCAACGCCAAGCAAGACTGCACTCGGGGTCGGCCACCAGGCGCACGGCGTTGGTCATCGCCATGTCGGCGCACTTCTCGGGGTCGCGAATGTCGCCGTGCAGATACGCCACGTCCTCAACCCAGCTGGCAGAGATGCCCGAGCGTTCGAGCGCGTCCCTCATGCGGCCCACCCAAGACGCCCGCCTTGCCGTCACGAAGATGTCGTCGAGCTTCACGCCCGCGTCAAGTGCCTCGTGCACGGCGTCCACGACGCTCGCAGGCTCCTTGTCCAGCATGCTGACCATGCGCACCTGCGGAGCGCCATCCTCCGTACGAATCCAAGAAGGCACACCCACGCTGATACAATCCTGCTTGAAGAGGTTTGCAACCGCCTCATACGCGCAGGCAGAACCCATGAACTCATCCAAGCCAACGCGTTCAAGGGTCGAACACTCAATCTCAAGTTCAACAAGACCTTCAGCGTAACCATAGGGCTCCTCACCCACGAGGCTCGCCACGGTATCCCAGGTCACAGCCAGGCTCTTGCCTGCCAAAAGCTCGCTCAGGCGCTGGCTGGCCCTACTCATTGCACGCCAATCGTCTGCCAGCACGTGCTTCACACGCAAACCTTCAAGGACAGCAGCGTCGGACGTCAGATAGCGCACGCAAGCCGCCGCAACCTCGCAGGGATGATAGGCACGCAGCATATGCAGGTCGGCCTTGGCAATGCGGTTGATTTCCTTCTCCTCGACGGTGATGAGCCACTCGTCTTCGTCCTCGCGCATCTCCGACCAGCTGCGATAGAAGAACTTGAGCATCTCGCGCAAGCGATGCTGCTTGGCGCCGTTGACACGCATGTCTTCAAAGAAGAAATCCTGCTCGTAGGCGTTGAGCACATGGGCTTCACGGCCGGTGAACTCCCGTGCCGCGTCGCTTGCGAGCACCTCGAGCGCCCAGGTCACGGGAGTCGTGACGCGAACATCCGCAACCCCTGCGCCCTCAAGGCGTGCCTCAAGCGTTGCAGCCGCGCTCCTGCCCGCCGCAAACACCAGGATGTCGCCAGGCTTCTCACCTGCATCGACGAGAGCCTTGCACTCTTCCACCAGCTTCTGAGTCTTTCCGGTGCCCGTGACACCGCAATACGCGCGTGCCCGCACGCCGTCTTGAATATATCGCATCGCTTCCGCTCCTTGAGCAATCCCGTACATCGCAGGCTCGTTGAGGACAGGATGACTCTCCCCATGTGCCCAATTGCCGAGCCACCCTGCCCTCGGCGAGCCTGCGGCGTCCCACCCTACGCTGCAAACCCCCAGACGGCTCTTAGGCCTTTTCAGCAGCAGGCTCTGCCTCGACGTCCTCAATCTCGTCCTCAATGCCCAGGACGTTCTTGAGGAGGTCGAAGTCGCTCTCAAGGAAACCGTCGGTGTAATCGGCTAGGCCCTTGTAGAAATCGGTGCGGGCAAACTTGCGCATGTCCGACGTCATCATGCCCGTCCACGCGTAGAGGTGGTCGGCCAGGAAGTTGTGCTGGGTGAGCAGCAGGGATGCGACCTTGTCCTCGTCGCCCTCACGACAGGCGTCGGCGGTGCGCTTGGCCATGGCAGCCATGAACTCGCATTCCATGGCGACGTGGTCCTCGGACTCCTTCCATGTTTTGGACTTGTCAAGCGCCTGGCTGCGATAAATGGCGAGCACCTCGTCGCGCGCCTCCTGCATCATGAGGCGCTTCGGGGAGGTGTAAACGCTTTCGTAAGGATAGGCGGCGCTGAAGGCGTCCATGCCGCTTCCGATGAACGCATGCACGTAATCAACCGCGAGCTCCTGCAGCGTGCCCGACCAGACGTTGCTCAGGTAGGTGGCCATGAGGCGGTTGCCCTCGTCGGTAAGCACGCTGCCAGAACGCACGGGAAAGGCGGTCTTGCGCAGCTGCTCGAGCAGCTCGTCGTCTACCTCCTTGGCATACAGACGGCTGAGAAGCCCATACGCCTTGGCGCGGGACTCGTTGGTCTGGGCAAATTCGTCAAGCGTGATCTCTTCGGTGGTGTTGGCGGTATCCATGGTGGGGTCTCCTAGATATCTTGGATGATGTAGTAAACGCAGCTGTGGAAAGTCCGAGCCAATTTAGGCTTCGACGCCTTCGAGCTCGAGAGACTCAATGGCTTTATATCCCAGCTCGGTCGTGAACCAGTTGTGTTTCCAGAAAAGCGCGTCGCACTCGCCCAGGATGTTGAAGAAATGCGCAGCCCAATAGCGAGGCTCCTGCAGCAGCGGGTCAGAGTCCACAAGATCGCCGAGCTGCTTGGCGCTCTTGCCGCCCTCCTCGGTGCAGGCCTTGAGAATACGCAGATAGATGGGCTTATAGCTGCCGTCGCGATCAAAAATGGCGTTCAGGCGCTCCATGGGCTTGTCGGCCTCGAGCTGCTCGATGCCGACCTGCGTAGTCTGATAGCGCACGATGACGCGCTCGGCAGGCTTCATACACTCCACACCGTCAACCACAACGACCTCGGGAGCCTGGGCCTCGGTCTCGGTGACCTTCTCAAGAGCACCCGCGCGCTCAAGCAGGTTGCACATGGCGGGACCGTCGAACACAGAGGCGCACACCGCCTGGAGCTCGTCGGCGCGGGCGTTCACGTCCTCGACAAGGGCGGGCTCGCGACAAAAATCAAGAAGCGAAAGGAGAATCTTGCGACGGGTCTTCATCCGGTCGAACAGCTCGGCGGTACGCACCTGCGCAGGGCGGTCGTCGACTTTAATTTCAGGAGCATGATCCTCGTTGGGGTCGCCCATATAGGGCAGGACTTCCTCCTCCGCGGGAGCGTTCTCGCGCTCGGCGTCGGCTGCTTCGAACAAATCGGGGTTGATGGGCTCAAGCTTCATTGTTCTCTCCTCTTTATATATATGTCTATATGCATCAAAACAAGTGAATCAGGGCAAGCTCGACAGTCGCAGCCCTACACGGCTCGCAGCAATCCTTCACAGCACCTAGGCGAAGTTGACCTGGTTGGCGCCGACAAGCAGCTTGCGCATCTTGTTGACAACGGTAGTGGGCTTTCCCACCACAATCTCGGGCACGGGCATCTCATAGCGCTCGGAGTAGCCGCCCACGAGGTCGGGTGCAAAAATGTCTTCAGAAAGCGAAATTGCCTGCTTGGGGCATGCCGTCTCACAGCAACGGCACTTCACGCATTTGGCGGGCGTGTGGATGATGCCGATGGTCTTGCCGCCATCCTCATCGAACTTCACCAAAGCGCCGGTGGGACAAAAAACGGTGCACAGCCTGCACGACTGGCAATGCGAGGTGTCGAGCGTCACATGGCCCCAAAGCCTCGTGTTCACGGTCTGCTCGGAAGGCTCGCCCAGCGAATTGAGCGTGCGAAGCAAGCGGCCGCGGCGGTTGGGCACCTGCTGGGGCAGCCTGCCCTGGGCGTCGAGCTTCATGGGCTTGTATGCCTCGGGGTCAACCTGTAGGTCAATCGAGGCATTCTCGTGACGCGTGACGGGACGCTCCTCGTCCACGAACTCCTCGGTCACAACCTCTTCGGGCAGTTGGGCCTGAACGGTGACCTCGAGCGCGGCGCCCCAGGCTTCCAGCAGCCCGCAGGCACCGCTTACCACCCGGGCGATAAGCGCATCGTCGCCCGCAGCAGCGTCGCGACCATCCACAAACGTCAGGCTCTGGGCGCCACAGGCCGCAAGCGTCACGATCATCGACTCGTCAAAGCGCGACAGCGTCGCCACCTCCGTGACCTTGGCAGGGTCGTAATGGCCAAAAGCATGGTCAAGCGCAGCGGTGGAGGCAACCACCACGCGGTCATCGTTGGCGCTGCCGGCCTTTACGCAGCGCTCAAGCAGTTCGCGGTCGTCGGGGCCCTGTGCGACAAGAGCGCAGGTAGGACAGGCCGTGGCGCACGCTCCGCAACCCGTGCAAAGGCTGGGGTCGCTTGCAATCATGCCGTCCTCGGCGATGGCAAGGGCACCGCTCGAGCAAGCCGCCGCACAAGCCCCGCAACGGGCGTTGCGGTTGCGGACTTCGATGCAGCGGATGGGAAAAACCTGCAGGTACGGACTTTCGAGAACATCGAGTACCCCCAGCGCGTTCTTTCGATCGGTCATGGGAGTCTTCCTTTCAAGTGCGGGCACAGTATGGGGACGGAATATGGGACGCGGGGACATCCCACTCCCGGGCGAAAGCCCTCGTTGAAGCACGGCTTGGGGGCAAGGGGATGCGGCCGCACTTCAATAAGGGCTTTCGCCTGCCGACGCATCCGAATCAATCGAATGCGCCGGCTTGTAGGCAATCCAGTGATTCAGAAATTGCCCGAGGCAAAAGCAAGCGGGGCGGGCAGGTATGAGGGTGTGTGACCCGCCCCGCTTATACACGAACTCTTAGAGGTCGGCGACTGCAGCCGCGGCCTCGGCGATGCCATCCTCAACGTCGGTCAGAGGATAGGTAACACCCTGCTTGGTGGCGGTGTGGGACGGGTCGAGCGAGTTGTCGAGCACGTCGCCGTACCACTTGTGGTCGCGCAGGATGTACGCGAAGCTCGGGCCGTTGCCCGCATCAGGCAGGTGATAGACCTGGTCGTCGGTGAAGGGCTCGATGAAGTCCATCATGCGGCGACGCTCGCCGGTCCACTCGCCGTCGGTCTCATGGGCGCCCACGAAGCTGTCGTAGCCCTCGTCGATGTCGCCGACCCAGCGGGCGTTGCCGCTGCACTGGGAGACGCACTGAGGCACGCCGTCCTCGTCGATGTTGTCCTTGCACATCGTGCACTTCTTGGCGGTGTTGTCCTCTTCGCTGATGTAGCGAACGCCATAAGGGCAGGCAGACAGGCACGCGCCGCAGCCAATGCACTGCTCGGCGTCGATCTGGATGGTGCCGTCCTCGGTCTTGACGGAAGCACCCGTGGGGCACACGGTGACGCACTCGGGGTTAGCGCAGTGCTGGCAGGTGACCGGCAGGAAGTACATGTAGACGTCGGGGTAGTCGGCGCCTTCGTACTCGGGGTTGGGTCCGACGCGAACCACGCGGTTCCAGAACTCGCCAATCGGCACCCCGTTGAGGCCCTTGCATGCAACGCTGCAGGCCAGGCAGCCTACGCAGCGGTTAAGATCGGTGATAATTGCCTTCTGCATTGCTTACTCCCTACCCTCATAGGTGGGCAACCATTCCTTCAGGCGCGGGTCGGAGGCATCGTGGATGATCTCGGTGCCGTCGCTGCCGCAGGGCACGGGGTTGCCGAACGGGCTGTTCTCGGGTGTTGCCTTGTAAATCTTGACCTGGTAGGAGCGCAGGTTGGACGTACCGGAAATGGGGTCCTGAGCGTCCTTGTCGATGAGGCAGTTGACCTGCGAGAGCTGGAAGCCGTGACCGGAATCCTGAATCTCGGGGTACCACCAGGTGTGCTCGAGGTTGACCGTGTGCTGGTCCACGCCGTAGTACAGGTCGGCGCACTCGCGGATCTTGCCGTAGGGCGTCTCGATCCACACCCAGTCACCCTGCTCGATGCCGTACTGGGCAGCGGTGACGGGGTTGATCTCGATGCGGGGCACGGGCCAAAGCTCGCGGCACCAGGGAAGCTGACGGTGCTCGGAGTGGAAGTACACGGGGATGCGGCGACCGGTCGTGGCCGTGAGCGGGTACTCCTTGGCCATCTCGGGGTCGGCGACGGGGCCGTGCGGCGGCTCGGTCCAGCTGGGAAGCCACAGGTCCTCGCGATCGGGCATGTAGGACTCGACAACGCAGCTCCACAGCTCGTGCTTCATCGTCGGGGTGAAGAAGCCAGGCTTCCAGTCGGCGATGCCGGGGCCAGCGGTGTAGTCAAGGCGTGCCCACACAGCGTCGCGACCGCGGAAACCACCGGTCTGGTAGCGACGGTAGGTGCCCCACATGTCAGGCTCAATCTCCTTGGCCTGCCACCAGCCGTGCGTCTGGAAATCGCGCACGTAATCAGCCCAGTGCTCGTACTTGGGCGTGATCTCGCTGAAGAGCTTACCCTTGCGCTCCATGTTGACGATCTTGCCGTTCTCAACGGTGTAGTACGTCTTGGTGTACTCATCGTCGGAGAGGAGCTTGATGGAGTCGTCGAGCTGCCAGTTGATGTCAGGCCACTCGTTGCCCTCCTCGGTGTTCCACGGCATGCCCCAGCGACGGAACAGGTCCATGACGATCTCGGGGTCGTACATGGCCTCTGCGGGAGGCTCGACGCACTTGACGGTGGCGCCCATGCCGCCGGCCGAACCCTGGGAGGCACGGGGGCTGGAAAGCTCAATCCAGTGGGCGACAGGCAGGATGATGTCGGCCGCGTCGGTGGAGGGGGCGTGCCACAGGTTCAGGTCGACGAAGAAGTCGAGGCTGTTCAGGGCATCCCAAGCAAACGTGGAGTTGCAGGCGCACATGAAGTTGCCCGACTCGTTCCACAGGGCGCGCACGGGGTAGGGGTCGCCGGTCAGCATGGCGTTGAACGTGACGTTCATGTCGCACCAGTAGCCCCACCAGTCGAGCAGCGGGAACTGCTTGGCACCGAGCTGCTTCTCGTTGACCTCGCGAGGAGGCAGCGAAGCGCCGGGCACCCAAGCGGAGAAGCCCTGGAGGTCGCCGTCAATCGGGACGATCGTGGTGGAACGGTTGCCGCCGGGGGTGTCGATGTTGCCGGTGACGGCGACGATGGCGTCGCACAGACGGGCGTTCTGAACGGCGTTGCAGGCGTGCTCGATGGCGAGCATGTACTGGATGCCGCCGTTGCCGTAGCCCGTGGAGGGGTCGATGCGGGTAGCGTAGGCCTTGGCAGCAGCCTCGATCTCCTCGGCGGGAATGCCGGTGATCTCAGCAGCCTTCTCGGGAGCGTACTCGGCGCACTTCTCGGCAAGGATGTCGTAGACGGGGCGCACGGTGTGCTTGGAACCGTCCTTGAGAGTCACCTCGAACTCACCGAAGAGCGCCGGGTCGATGCCCGGGTCGAAGGGCAGAAGGTCGGGAACCTGGCCCTGGATGTAGCCCTTGAGGCAGTTCTCCTGGGCAGCCTCGCGACCCTCGCGGGCCTTCATGGAGTCGTAGTTCTCGCCCTCCCAGAAGCCGCCGGTCTCGTCGATGACACCCTCGGAGTCAGCGTTGAACCAGGTGAACTCGCCGTACTGGTGCTCGACGCCCTCGGCCTTGAGCTGCTCCCAGTTGTTGTCATACACGAGGAACTTGTAAGGCGAGCCGCCCTCGACGATGTCGGACTCCTTGAGCAGGTGGGTCTTCATGTCGTAGTGCGAGCCGTCGTTGCGCTTGCAGGGGAAGCCCGTGGGCTCCATGTCCATGCAGACGAGGAACGGGGCGTTCGTCCACTTCTTGGTATAGATGTCGTCGATGAGGTTGTTCTCGATGATGACGTTGAGCCAGGAGAGGGCCAGGGCGCCGTCGGTACCGGTGCGCAGGTGCTGCCAGTAGTCGGCTTCCTTGCCCATGTTGGCCTGACGAGGGTCGACGGAGATGTGCACGTCGGCACGAGTGGCGACGTCGACCGTGGTACGGCAAGAGTCGTCGTAGTTGGAAAGCTCGGAAGCGCCGCCCCACTGGACGTACACCTTCGGGCGGGCGATGGTCTCCATCCAGGACATGGAGAACGTGGAGGTCATCTCGGTAGCGAAGTGACGCGGGCCCTTGCAGATCTGCCAAGCCTCGAGGTTGTTGGGGGTCTCGAAGAGCGACTTGATGACCGACTCGGAATGCATGCACCAAATACGGGAGGTACCGACCTCGCAGGCGATGGCCTCGCCGCCGTACTGCTCCTTGATCTCCTGCATCTTGGTGACGATGGTGTCCATAGCCTCGTCCCAGGAGATGCGCACCCAGCCGGGGTCGTTGTCGCCCTTGGGGTTGGTACGCTTCATGGGATAGTGCAGGCGATCGGGATGGTAGGCTGCCTGAACAGAAGACTGAGACTTGGTGCAGCAGTTACCCATCGACTGGAACGCGCCCTCGTCGCCCTCGACGCGGATGGCGCGACCGTTCTTCACGATGACCTTGACACCGCACTCCATCTTGCCGCAACCACGGCAGCAAGTCTTGACGGCAATGGTGTCGGTCCCCATGATGTCGGTGACCTTCTCAGCGTGCTCGACCTCAGCCAGAGCGCTCGCCGCGTTACCAGCGAACGCCGCAGCAGCAGCGGTAACGGCAGCCGCCTTCATGAAGTCACGACGCGTGAGATTCAGCTTGCCCATACTCTCTCCTTTCACGTGCTCTTAGTAACCGTGCGGCTCGGCGGCGCGCCGGTGTGGCTGTGCGCCTTGTCGCGATGACAGGGCACATACTGGCCCACGGAGAGGTGGTGCGCATCGACGTAGGTTGCGAGACAAAAATGTCTGGTCATAAATCAACGTGATTTTGGAGTGCGCAGCACATCATAAAAAGCTGCAGTTGCGTCATGCGATGCCTTTGAGCTGGTGGTTTGATGCGGTGTAGCAAAGCTTGTAAAAAGACGGCAATGCTGTCCTTGATGCAAGGGCGCCATGGTGCACACCTTTTGGACTGACCGCGAACCTCGAATCGCGACGGCGTCAGCCAATCATCCATGCAATCGGGATGCAGAGTCATTACCGCTGACACCTTAGAACTCGGTCATACACATGTATGTATAGGAAAGGGCTTGACACGTGCTCCACCATGGGCGCAGTCGCGATAACAAACGTCAAAAGTCCCATGAATGTCAGAAGCTTCGCCGTATGTGGCACAGCAGAATTTGAGTAAGATGAACACCGCAAGATTTTGCACTCGGGGGAGAGACACATGGAGAGAATTAACTCGAAGTCGGCAGCCATTGAGGGAATGCGCGATCTGCTGTCGGGTGTATCAGCGTTGCGCATCTTCGGCGCGGGGCTCTACGACACATGGATCCTGTCCGTCTTTTATAACGACTATCTCTATATGGCTGCCACCGACCTGCGCGGCTCGATGTATCTCAGCTTGTTCATCTCTTTGATGGCACTGCTCCTGACGCTCTTTCTTGCGCCGCACTTCTTGCCCCGGCCCGACAAGATGGTACTCTCCAAGAGGGTCATCTCCGTAAGCGGAATCGCCATGGCGCTCAGCACGGTGGCATTGTGCTGCTGCGATGTCACGACGACACTGGGGCTTGTGCTCGTCGTCGCTGGAGGGGTAGTTTCCGGCGTTTCTTCGGGCCTGCTGTTCTTGGGCTGGGCGCGCCTCTTCTCCGACGTAGGCACGCACCGCGCCATGTTCGAGTTGTCGGCATCGTGGGCCTTCGCAGGGCTGCTAGGCCTTCTGCTTATCTTTACCGCCAACATCGTCGCGGCCATCGTCGTCGTCCTTGCCGGGCTCGCTTCAACGTTCATGCTGCGTGCGGCCGCGTTGCAGCGCCCCGTCCGACCCAAACCGACCTGCGAACACAGCCTGCTCCCCCGCACCAAGCGCATGTTCACGCGCGGGCTCGTGGCATGCGTCGCCATGGGCCTTGTCCAGGGCTTTACCGATGTCATTTCCGGATTTCGCTACTTCGACGTGCCTATGCTCCACCCTGTGTTTCTCATGGTGGGCTGTACGGTCATTTCGATTGTACTCACCCTCGTCGCGCTGCTCGCCAAGCATGACTTTATATGCCTCGCCTATCGCGTCGTCGCCATGCTGCTTGTGCTGGGAAGCCTGCTCATGTGTGCCGCGCAATTCCCCCATACGGTCTCAAGCGCGTTTATCTTCGGCTCGTACCAGGGATTTTTCATCCTGCTGTGCGCCGTCTGCATTGACGTGAGCAACTATTTCGACGTGCGAGCAACCCGTGCGTTCGGAATGGCCGTAGGCGCACTCTACCTGGGCGAATTTGTTGGCGACTGCATCGGATTCGGCACCACCGCGCTTGTTGCGGCGAGCGACCTGAGCCTGACGCTTGTGGGCATTGGACTCACCGTCTTGGTGGTGTTTGCCGTGCTCTTCCTCTTCACGGAGAAGGACCTGGTGGAGACCTCGCTGGGCGAAATGATCGATGAGGAGCCCGAGGCGAATCTGCCGGCCACCGGCGCAACGGGGACTTCGACAGTCGCAGGAAGCGCGCAAGCCTACGAGGAGCGCATCGCTCGCGTAACGACCTATCTCGCAAAGACCTATCAGCTGACCCCGCGCGAATGCGAGGTGCTGCCCCTCGTCATCAAAGGCCGCACCATCTCGCGCATTCAAGAGGAGCTGCATATCTCTCAGGGTACCGTGAGCACCCACACCCGCCACATCTACCAAAAGACGCAGGTCATAAACAGGCAGGGCCTGCTCGACCTCATCGACACCATCCCCGACGAGCAGTAAGAAGCTGGCGCTAGCGTACGCGCAAGGCGGAACGGGATTTATACGTGCGGGGCGACCCGACGAGCAGTAGGGAGTGGGATTCGCCCCGTACACAGGCGGGGCTTTTTCGTGCGAGACGTCCTGACGAGCGGTAGGAAGCGAACTCTTCTAACGCGCGACGCGTACAGGCACCCATGTATTTCGACATACGGTGTGCCCACTTGCACCGTATACAACAGGGTTCTTCGTCCGTGCAGCCCATGCGTCTCGCACCTTTTTCGCAAAGTCCCCTCCGCAGCGAAGGGTATCAAACAGCGAACTGCAATAGCACCCGAAGTAAGCAGGCAGGATATCCCCCGCCCTGTCGTATTTACCCACAAACTGGCGGCCCCGCGAGCCCATCAAAGGCAAGACGCGTGACCCCATCACTTGCATAGCAGGCCAATGGGCATAAAAAACCTCCCATTCCCGGACGCTACATTCTTTGTCCGAGAGATGGGAGGCACTTCAAGGCAGACGCACTAAAGGTCGCCAGCGCATGGCTCACAATAGAGCCTAGATATCTGAGACGCCCCGTAGCACTGTCCTCAGGGCTTTTTGCAGGAGTGAAACTTCCTCCGGCAGATCACACCAGGGCACCCTACGCGTCGTAATCGATGGGCTCGGGGGTATGTTCCTCGATAAACGCGGCAGGAAGCTTGCCGCAGCCCGCGAACATGTTGCCGAAGTCCTCTGCCTTTGCAAGATTCCACTCCCCCAGCTCAAGCTTGGAGAGGTCGGAGCAATCTTTGAACAGTGAGCGCGTGTCCCAGGCGTTGCTCATGTCAAAACCGGAGATATCAAGCTCAGTCAGACTCGAACAACCCTCGAACATCGACTCCATGGTGGCAACGCGCGACGTATCGAAATTGTCCAGGTCGAGCGACTCGAGCGATTCGTCCCCGTAGAACATGTAGTTCATGTCTGTAGCGCGGCTCGTGTCGAACGACGACACGTTGACGGTCTTCAGCGCCTTGCAATCGCGGAGCATGTTGGAGAAGTTCATGACCTGCGCCGTGAAGAACGAGGAGAGGTCGAGCTCGGTCAAAGAAGAGCAATCGCGGAACATGCCGCGCATGCTGGTGACCTGCGAGGTGTCAATTGACGAGACATCGAGTGACTCGAGCGCAAAGCACTTCTCAAACATCGAAGTCGTCAAGGTGACCTGCGAGGTGTCGAAGCCGGAGACATCAATGCCGGAAAGACTGCGACAGTCATTGAACATGCCCGACATGTCCGTCACCCCAGAGGTGGAGAAGCCATCCCCGAACCCAATGCTGGCAAGCGCAGCGCAACCCGAGAACATGTTGGCCATCGTGACAACGTGGTCCGTCTGCCAGGACGACAGATCGAGTGCCTCAAGCGAACTGCAACCGTAAAACGCCGAGTCGAGACTTGTAACAGACGCCGTGTCAAAGCCCGACACATCGAGCTTGGCAAGGCCGCTGCAGCCAGCAAACATGCTGGTCATGCTCGTGCAGGCTGCCGTATTAAGCGCTGAGAGGTCAAGCGAGCCCACCTTGGGACAATATGAGAACATGCCCTCCATGCTCGTGCAGGCCGAGGTGTCGAGGTTCGTAAGGTCGATGCTTTGACACGTCTCAAGCTCAGAGAACCACCAGGCACACGATGTGGGCTTCACGGCCGCATCGAAGCGCACCGAGGTCACCTTGCGCGCAAAATCATGCCAAGGGGCACGGTCGGTATAGGAGTAGGCCTCGCTCTCGTCGAGCGGCCAACTCTGATTCACCTTGCCAGAAAGCTTGCCAAGCGAATCGGTGAAGACAAGCTCGCCCGTGTCGAGCAGGGCCGCCTTGAGACCCGGCTCCTCGCCGCATCCGGCCAGGCTCGCAAGCGCACCACCCGCAAGAGCAAACGCCGCCCCAACCATAAGCGCCCTGCGCGACACCTGAGCTGCCATACAAATCCCGCCTTCCCCGTTTGGATACACTGGTTTCAACCGCTGTGCACCTCACGCTATCGCAGGGGCGCGCATGAGTATAGGCAGGTCTTTTTCTGAGGCATCATAGATTTGTTGATGGCTTCCAAGCTGGGGCAATGGCGAGGTCAGCAGCATCAGTGTTTCGCGATTATCGTCACAGCCCTCGCCCTACGCGGGCCTTCTAAAACACGTCGCCGTCATACGAGCCACGTGGCGGCCCAGGTCGTCATGCACGTCACACGTATAAAAACCCAGAGACGACCCCGACTTATCGGCATCGCACACGGCTGTGAGACGCGTGCCCTTCGGAGAGCTAAGGAACTCGATTGTGTTGGAAACCGACACCGTCGGTTCCTCGCCTATGTTGCACGCGACGGCAAGGGCAAAGTCGGCGAGCGTAAAAATCGCTCCGCCCATGACGGACCCCATGCCATTGAGGTGCTGCGGCCCCACTTCGAACTCGCACACGGCATGACCAGGCGCGAAGTCAACGACCCTGCACCCGCATGCCTCGCTGGCAAACCGGTCGCGCGAAAAAACCTCCCGCACCTCTTCAAGGGACGCATCTTCAGGAACAAGCGACGCCATCTTCGTCCTCCGTCCTGCCGGAATTACCGGCCGTTGACATTTTCGAGCGGATTATACGCATCCACAAGCCGCCCCAACGCGCGTCGCCGTGCAAAAACACTGCGTGTTTGCGTTTTAATCTGAGCACAGCCCCGCATCCCGTCATCATCGAGAAGCAGCGACTTATCTACCAGGTGTTTTATAAAGGCGCCACATAACACATTTGTCACGCAGAAATTAAAACGCAAACACGCGTACTTTTTTGTGCCACAAGCAGCCACTATGGTGTCAAGCCGACATAGGCCCGCGTGTGCTGCGTGACATCGGTGGGATACATAAATGAATCACCTAATATTTTCGGCAATTCTGCCTGGTGTTTGGTGCATTCTTGTGGCATGGATATAACTATTTGCGACACAACGGCATTCGAATACTGGCGAATTCCACCGATCGTTCGCCTGCTGCTGGCAGGCAAGAGCGATGACATCGTGCTGCGCAGAATTCTCAGACCCGGCGAGCTCGAGGCCTTCAGGGCGGCGACGCTTGCGGAGCTTCCGCTCTGTGGACGGTTCCTGCAGCCCAACCCCTCTATGCGCGGGTCGGGCGAAGCCGTCGAGCTGCTTCGGCCAACAATTCCACTCATTGCAGCAACCCATGACGGCCCCGTTGACATTCTTGTAAGCCAGCACAGCGCCTGCCATACGTCAACACTTCTACGCCCGCGATTGTGGAACCCTGAAACAGCAGCCTGTCGAACAATCCGAATCCGCGAATCAATCAGTGTCGTCACACCTGCATTGGCTCTTTTGCAGATGGCCGCTCGAGCCAACCTCACCCAAACAGTTTTGCTTGCAAGTGAGCTGTGTGGCTCCTTTGCCATATACGAAGCGGCACCCCTCATCTGCAAATGGCTGCAAACGATTCAAAACAGAACGGGCATCCCGGCGATCGGGGGATGGAAACCGTGCCTCGACTCGCAAGGCCATCTCACCAGTCTTTGGTCACGTCCGGCACTCGCTACCGTAAAGCAACTAACATATGCGGCAACAGCCTGCGCCCCAAAACGAGGAAGCAAGCGGTTGGCTAAAGCAGCAGGCCTCGTAATTGCCGGAGCAGCCTCTCCCCTCGAGGTTCAGGCAGGCGTGCTCTTAGGGTTTGCCCGCAATCTTGGAGGAGAGGGGCATGGCGGGTTCACCTTCAACAAGAAGATATCCTTGACACGCGACGCACAGCTTCTCGCCCAAAGAAACAACTGCTACTGCGATTTATACTGGGAGTCGGGCCTGGATGTTGAGTGCCAAAGTTCGCTCGTTCATCAAAACGAAGGCAGCTTCTTGTCGGATTCAGACCGCACCGCCGCACTGCGGCGCATGGGTATCGACGTGCTCCCTATAACCTATGGCCAACTCGCAGACGCTTCGCGCTTCGACGCCCTTTCAAGGACGATTTCCAGCATGCTCGGCAAACCCCATCCCGCAAAGTCGAACCGGCAGAAGCAACTTTCGGCCAAATTGAGACAAGAAGTGCTCGCAGGCTGGGGCTCGCTTCATAGGGCATGACGAAAAACGGCGTACGTTTGCGTTTTAATTCTGGCCGGAGATGCTAGCACCCAACTGACCTCAGCAAAACACCAGGTAACGGCAGTGCGGGCTGCACCCCTACTCGACCCAGTGAAATTAAAACGCAAACGTACGGCAAAAATGCCTTATGGCGCCAGCGACAAGCTGCGGTAACCGACCTTGCGGAGTTAAGCCGCAGCTGAGAGGACCACGCGGGCGAGCCCCACAGCGACATCTCGCAAATCACAGCAAGAAGGGTTTCGAAGCCTCGAGGGAGCCGCGCCCTACCTCTCGAGCCAGCCGTGAGAGGAGGCTTCGTCGTGGGCTTTCTGGATGACTTTGCCCGAACCTGTAAGGCAGCTGAGTGCGTTGAAGGCACCCATGCGAGCATAGGACTCGGCCGAGCAGTCGATATGTTCAGGAGACGAGCCGTCGTTGAAGAGGCGCTTGCCCTGCTTGCCCTGGTGATAGCGGTGCTGCAGGCCCTCGTCGCACACCATAATGTTGAAGGTGCAGCTCCAGGGGTCGGGGTGTTCGAACTCCCCCGCCGCAATGCCGCCCTCCACAAGGGAGCGGATGATGGCTGCCAGGCTGTGGTAGTTGTCGAAGAAGCCGCCAAAACGCGAGCGATCCTTGCCAGCCGCAGTCTCAAGCTCGTAGAAGTCCACGGGCAGCAGACACAAGTTGAGCACGTCGTGATAAACCAGGGCGTACAGGCGAGCCGACCACGATCCGTCCATGCCGCTCATGAGCTGGGCATACTCGACGGTTTTGCCATGCAGGCTCACGATTTCGTCGAGCAAGTGCTCCTTGCTCTTAAACCAGTAATACATGGTGGACTGGTCGATGCCCACCTTGCGCGCAATGGCGCTCATCGAAGTGCCGGCGAAGCCCTTCTGCGAGAAAAGCTCCATGGCCACCTCGAGGATGTGGTCTCGACGGTCATCGGTATCATGTGCGGCGGCGGGCTGCTCAGCGGCCTCGCTCGTAAGAGTCTGCGTATTCATGCGGGTCACTCTAGCACAAGGCGCGTAACAATCTGGCAACAATTATGTCAACGGCAGAGCAGGCGCACACACGCACTACTTCCCCTCAAACCCCGATGCTTCCAGCAACTCAGGAACATCGGACTCCGCACGTATCTTGCAGCTGCATACACGCATTACTTCCCCTCGCGTCTCAGCGCCTCCGATAATTCAGGAGCACCGGGATTCGCGATTGTCTTGTAATCGCGTGCGTGCCCTATTCCTCCTCATGCCCCAGTGCCCGCGCCAGACGTTCGTAATGCAAGAAACGCCCCTGCTGGGCAAGCTCGCGCACCTCGTCCCAGCTCGCAAGCGCAAAGTCGGTTGCCTCGCGCTCGCGCAGAAGTACGTCGGCAGCGGAAAAGTCCAGTGTAGCTCGGTAGATGTCCGCGAAGTAGTTGTCCGAGTATCCCGGGTCGTCGTTGCGATAGGACCAGAGCAGCTCGAGCGTGCCGCGCGTAAGGTCAAGCCCCACTTCTTCGCCCGCCTCGCGAATGGCGGCGTCGCGGGTGGTCTCTCCGGCGCACACGCCGCCGCCCGGCACCTCCCACCAGCCTGCCGCCCACGCCTTGTCGAGCGCGCGGCGCGTGATGAGCATGCGCCCCCGCGCGTCGCACACCACCACGATGGCGTACAGCATGTACTGGCCCTGGCCCAGGCGCTGTGAACGCCGATCAATCACGAGGCCCGTCGGCCGGCGGTCGGCGTCGTAGACGTCGATGGGCTCGGGGGGCTTCACGGCAGGCGCCTCGCACAAAGCGGCCGCCGGTTCATCGCTCGATGCGCCAGCTTCGCCGCAAAGGGCCGAGATATCAGACTTTTGGCAGGTCATTTGCCATCCTTCGCACGTTCGGAGATTCAAAATCGGGCGTTGCAATGGTATGCTTTTACGCGAATGTTGCACACCTGGCAAGACAGAATCCCACCTCTTTCGAGGAGCACACATTGCAAAACGGCGAGCGTACAACAGCGGGCCCCATCCACCGGCTAGACCTCCCAGGCGCCGGGTTTGCCGAGGCGTTTCAACCCGAGGGAAACCATTCCGCGGGGGCGGCCCATGCCGGCGCGACCAAGGGTGCCTTCACTCGCCTCGTGAGCTGCCACATCGCCAACTTCGGCAAGCTCCACGACCAAGACTTCGACTTCGAGCCCGGCCTCAATGTCATTGAGGCCGCCAACGGCGTGGGCAAGACGACGCTTGCAAACTTCGTGCGCGCCATGTTCTACGGCTTCGACGACGAGGCTGTCCAGATGGGCCGCCAAGACCTTCGCGAACGCTATCGCCCCTGGCAGGGTGGCGCATACGGCGGAGAGATGGTCTTTGAGGGGCAGGCGGGCTCCTACCGCGTCGAGCGCGCCTTCGCCGCCACGTCGCGCGACGACTTCCTCGCCGTGTACGACCTCACCAGCGGCCAACGCGTGCGCGAACTCGAAGACAACCTCGGCTTCAAGGTCTTCGGCCTGGACGCCGATTCCTTCGAGCGCAGCACCTATGTGGCACGTCTCTCCGGCCCGCACACGCGTCCCACGCAGCGCATGCTCGCCAAGCTCACGGGCGCCCCCACGGCTTCGCAAGACGCCCCGAGCCCCGCGGCCTCCGACCAGGTTTCCGCCAGGCACGCAGATCTTTGCCACCGCAGCCGCGAGTACGCCGACGAGCTCGCCCGCATCGAGGGGCTCTTCGGCAACGACAAACCGAGCAACGTGCCGCCCGACGAGCTGACCGCCGCGCTCGACAAAATCGACCGTGCCGCTGACCAGGCACAGGCGCAGACCCAGGAGCTGCAGGCCGTGCGCGACTTCGTTGCCCGCAGCGCCCAGCGTTTCACGACGGGCCTGCCCAGCATGGACGAGATTGACGCCTACCAGCGGGTTCTAACCGAACTCACGCAGGTGCGCGCCCAGCAGGACGCCCAGGGCATCGATCTCGCCGAACAGACACGTCTCGATGAACTCCACGCCACGTTCAAAGACGGCCTGCCCACCTCCGAGCAGCTCTCGCGCTGCCAGGAGCTCATCTCCAGGCTCAACGAGATTCGCGGCGCCCTGCAAAGCCAAAACCTCAGCGACCAGGACGAACAGCGCCTCGCCATGCTGCAGAACTACTTCAAAGCTGGCATTCCCACCGACGACGACATCCGACGCTGCCGAGGCCTGCTTGCCAGCGCCCAGGCGACGCGCGGTCTCGACACGGCGCAGCTCGGAGCCGCCGAGGGGGCCAGCGCGGTCGTCGCCAAAGTGCTCGCCGGAGCAGGGGCGGCGCTGCTTGCCGTTGGCCTCGTCATTGCCGTGGCACTCTACCTGCCCGTTCCCGGCATCGTCGTGGCCATCGCGGGCACCTGCGCCCTCATCATCGCCTTGCTCCTCGTTGTCCTGGGCAAGTCGGGCGCTCACCGCCGCACCGATGAGGCGGCAACCGAAGCCGAGCTCAAGGCCCAGGGCCTCGAGGTGCAGGCAAAGGCGTTCACCTCGACCTATGCGCGCGGAGTCGAGCCCGCCACGGCCGTCGACGCCATCGAGCGCCTCAAGACGGAGCTCGTAAGACTCACCGAACGCGCCGATCGCGGCCGCATACAGGCCGAGGAACTTGAGGAAGAGGCCGCTCCCCTGCGCAGCGAGCTCGACGAGCTCCTCGCACGGTACGGCATCTCCGGAGACGACCCGCAGCAGGGCCTCATGACCCTCCAAACGAACATGAAGACCTACGAGCGCCTCACGAACGCCCGCGACGCAGCCGCATCCCAGGCCGCAGAGAGGGCCACACGCGCAACCGAACTCGAAAACAAGCTGGTAGAGTTCCTCTCGCCCTACTACGACAACGCGAGCCCCGCAAACGCAAGCGCCCTGCTCTCGAACCTTGCGGGCACCGTGAGCGCCTATCAAGAGGCACAGCGCATGCTCGCCGCCGCAGATTCGGGCCAGGGGACCAGCGCGGCCTGCAAGGAAGAGGCACAGCGCAACCTCGAGCAGGTGTGCGCGCGGCACGGTTGGCCCGTCCAAAAAGTGAGCCGCGCGTTTGCCGAGAACCTCGCTGGCGCAGCCGCGCGCTATCCCGTGGTCCAGGCCAAGCTCGACGCCGTGCGCGCGCAGCTCCGAGAGCTCGTGGCCACCTACGGTCCCCCGCCCTACGGCCCCGCCACCCAGGCCGACAGCGAGGCCGTGGAGAAGAGCTTCGCCTCCTACATCGAGCGGTTCAGCGGCATCGCAGCCTCAGGCGTGGCCGTGGACGAGACGACCGGTGCCGTCATCCGCCAGCAGGGTCGCACACACGAGATCGGCGAGCTCAGCCAGGGCTACTCCGACGTCATCGCCTTCTGCATGCGCATGGCGCTCGGCGACGCCCTCTTTGAGGGGGCCCAGCCCTTCATCATCCTCGACGACCCCTTCGTCAACCTCGACGACCGCCATCTTGGCGAGGCACTCGACTTCGTGAAAGACCTCGCCCATGATCGCCAGCTCATCTACCTCACCTGCCACTCAAGCAGGAGCATGTAAGAAGCTACCTGGTAGATGTCAAATTCAGCATATGTTCATTCTTGTTAGTATTTATACGGCAGACATGTTGTGAGCATAACGATTTATACTTAACTGTTCGGTTCGCGTAACACATGGCACATATCAAGCACGAAAGCATAGACAGGCAGGAACATGACACTACTTGAGCTTCTTCATCTTCTCAAGCGCCATCTCTTCTTGGTGATCGCGCTTCCCATCGTGTGCGCAATCGCTGCGGCGGGCGTTTGCTACACGATGATGTCGAACACCTACACGGCCACGACAAGCCTCTACGTTCTCGCTGAGAACGCGTCCGACAGCAGCACGAACCTCAACAGCACGCTGAACGCCAGCCAGCTCGTGAGCAATGACATCGCGGCCCTTATCAAGTCCGACCGTGTCATGAAGGGCGCAGCCGAGGACCTCGGGCTTGAGAACCTCAACGCGTTCAAGGTCTCCGTCAACAGCCAGACCACCACGCGCGTCATCACCCTCTCCGTGACGGGCAAGGATCCCCAGCAGGCCGCTGACGTCGCGAACGCCATCGCCTCCGAGGTCTCCACCGTTGCCCAGCAGGTCATGGACGTGCGCAGCGTCAACGTCGTCGACAAGGCAGCCACCCCCAGCAACCCGAGCGGCCCCAACCGCCCCATGTATGTCGCCGTGGCCTTCCTGGCCGGCCTTTTCCTCGCGATTGCCATCGTCGTGCTCATGGACATGCTCAACACGCGCGTCTCCAACTCCGATGAGGTCGAGAGGCTTCTTGGCATCCCCGTAATCGGCCAGTTCCCCGCAGTAAAGAAGGGCTAAAGCAATGGCAAAGCAAAAGAACGGCAGCTACGCCCACAATATTGCGACTATTCAAAATGCAGCCACCACCTTGCTGGCAAACATTCGCTTTGCAAGCATGGACAGGCCGGTGAAGTCTATCGTCATCACTTCCGCCGTCCCCAATGAAGGAAAGTCGGCGGTAGCCTGCAACCTCGCCCAGGCTATGGCCTCAAGCGGCAAGCGCACCCTCGTTGTTGACTGCGACACGCGCAACCGCTCCGTCGCCTCCCGCTACAACCTGCATCCCAAGGCAGGCCTTTTCTCGCTGCTCTCCAAACAGGCACCGCTCGAGGACGTCCTCACGCCCACGCCCGTGCAAAGCCTCAGCATCATTGACATCGAGCCGAGCATCCCCAACCCGGCTGACATCTTTGCCTCGAAGCGCTTTCAGTCGTTCCTGGCGCAGATGGAGGAGATGTTCGACTACATCGTCATCGACACCCCGCCCGTCAACGCCTTCATCGACGCCGCGGTGCTTGCCAGCCACGCCGATGCGACGATTCTCGTTGTTCGCGAGAACCTCGCCCGCCGCGACGAGATTGCATACGCCTGCGAGCAGCTCCGCAAGGCAGACGCCAACCTCATCGGCACCTGCATGAACTTCTGCACGCATCAGGGCGGCTCTTACTACGGTTCCAGCTACGGTGCGTACTATGGCTCGAGCGAACCGGCAGCACACCAGGACAATTCCGCTTATGCCGCACGTTCCGCCGCGCCCCGTTCCGGCTCAGCTTCTCGTTCCACCGGAACCCGCTTTAAGAACTAACACACGGAGCCTGGTCAGATGCGCGACATCCATTGCCACATTCTGCCAGGAGTAGACGACGGTGCCCGCACCCTTGAAGAGAGCCTGCAGATGCTGCAGGCCGCCAAGGATGCGGGCATCACTTCTATTGTGTGCACGCCGCATTGCCGCTCGCCGTATTTCGACTTCGACAAAATGTGGAGCGCGTTTCACCTACTCAAAAGCAAGGCGGGCGGCTTTCCTCTGCAAATGGGCTTTGAGGTCAACATCGCAAAGCTCAAGCGCCTGGGCCTTGAATGGGCCGACAGGCTCCACTTCGACGGCAGTGACGAATTTCTGCTTGAGCTCGAAGACAACGCCAACGAAATCGACTTCCGCGAATACAACCGCATCATCTATGAGCTGCAGGGCAGGGGCTACCTCATCATCATCGCCCATCCCGAGCGCTACAAGGCGATTCAAAAGAACCCCAGCTTGGCGACAGACCTCATGCGCAACGGCTGCAAGCTCCAGGCGTCAGCCGACTTCCTTAACGGCGGACGCACGCTCTCCTTCGGTGGCGGCAAAATCAAAAAAACGGCCGTCAAGCTGTTCGAAGACATGCGCTACAGCTACATAGCCAGCGACGCGCACAACGTCAAGCACTACAAGGCGCTCAAGAAGGCAGTCGCCATCTACGACCTGCGGGGCTCGCACGCCGCCTTGTAAATGCGGTCGCCGCCCTCCCCTCGCTTCATTTCCCCTTTGGAAATAACAGGCAGGCTCCCTTTCGTCAGCAGGTACCCCTTCGCCATTCTGCCCTCACAACAGCGCAGGGAGCAGACGCTTTCAGCTGATTCAGCTATGCGTAATCATGGTTTCCCCAGCTATATGTCAACAAAAGACGACGGGTCATACCGAGCTTTTTTCCAATGCGGGCTTCCCAACTAGCCACATACAAAAGCGGCGGGCCATACTCATTGGTATGACCCGCCGCCCGCATGCATGTATAAGACTCGAACTAGAACGTCACGTTGCCGAACTCGGAAAGCTTGAGCTTGGGGTTGTGCTCGGCGATGTAGTCCACGTTCCATGCGGTGGTGAAAAGCAGCAGCTTGTTGCCGCGCATGTCCTCGACCTTGGCAGTGCCGCGGGTGAGGCTGAGCGAGGAAAGGTCGATCTCGTCGGGCTTGTTGAGAATCCAACGAATCTCGGTGTAGGGCAGGCCCTCGCGGCGCACACGCACGTGGTACTCCGACTCCAGGCGCTGCTCAAGCACCTCAAGCTGAAGCACGCCCACGACGCCCACGATGACGCTCTCCATACCGGCGCCCACCTCGCGGAAGATCTGCACGGCGCCTTCCTGCGCAAGCTCCTCCATGCCCTTGACGAACTGCTTGCGCTTGAGGGTGTCTACCTGGGAGATTCGAGCAAAGTGCTCAGGGGCGAAGGTGGGCATCTCGGGATACTCCACGCGCTGCTTGCCCGCGCACACGGTGTCGCCCACCGAGAAGATACCCGGGTCGAAGAGACCCACAACGTCGCCGGCATAGGCCTCGTCCACCGTGGCGCGGTCATCGGCCATGAGGGCCGTGCCCGAGGCGAGCTTGAGCTTGCGGTTGCCCTGCATGTGCCAGGCGTCCATGCCGCGCTCGAAACGGCCCGAGCAGATGCGCACGAAAGCGATGCGGTCGCGGTGGTTCTTGTCCATGTTGGCCTGGATCTTGAACACGAAGCCCGAGAAGTCCTCGCACGTAGGCGGCACCAGCTCGCCGGTAAGCTTGTCGGTGTAGGGCTGGGGGCTCGGCGACAGGCGAAGGAACTCGCGCAGGAACGGCTCGACGCCGAAGTTGGTGAGGGCGCTGCCGAAGAAGACGGGCGAAAGCTTGCCGTGCGCCACGGCGTCGAGGTCGAGCTTGTCGCCGGCGCCGTCGAGCAGCTCGATGTCGTCCATGAGGTTGCGGTGGTTCTCGACACCGATGAGGTCATCAAGAGAGGCGTCGCCCAGCTCGGCCTCCACCTCGGCAACCTTCTTGGTGGCGTTGGCGTTGCCCGCGCCCTCAAACGCGAGCACGTGACGGCTCTGGCGATCGAACACGCCGCGGAAGTTGCGGCCGTTGCCGATGGGCCAGTTCATGGGATAGGTGCCGATGCCCAGCACCGTCTCGATCTCCTCCATGAGCTCGAACGGGTCGCGGCTCTCATGGTCGAGCTTGTTGACAAAGGTGAAGATCGGGATGTGGCGCAGGGTACACACGCGGAACAGCTTCTTGGTCTGCGCCTCAACGCCCTTTGCAGCGTCAATCACCATGACCGCTGCGTCGGCCGCCATGAGCGTACGGTAGGTGTCCTCGGAAAAGTCCTGGTGACCAGGGGTGTCGAGGATGTTGACGCAAATACCGTTGTAGTTGAGCTGCAAAACCGAGGAGGTGACGGAAATGCCGCGCGCCTTCTCGATGTCCATCCAGTCGGACACCGCATGCTTGGAAGAACTCTTGCCCTTGACCGAGCCGGCCGTCTGGATGCTGCCCGTGTACAGCAGGAGCTTCTCGGTAAGGGTGGTCTTGCCTGCGTCAGGGTGCGAAATGATGGCAAAAGTGCGACGCGAGGAGATTTCGTCTGCCAAGCTCGACATGGGGGTCCTTTCTTGCAGTGACGGGCAAGTCCGTCATACACCGTGCGATTTTCTCAGATGGTGTATTGTAGCGCGAACAAAGGGCTTGCCATGAGCTGGTAAAACTGCTTGGCCGAATCTGCGCATGCCGGTGAGGTTATGCGCCGATGAACGTCCCAATCTCCTCAAGGCTGCGGGCAAAGTGAATCCGCCGTTGCCGCTCGGGCGTTGAAAGACCGCAGCCGATCATGTGCTCGAAGAACGCCTCAAGGTCGTCGTAATAGCCGTTGAGGTTGTAGAAGATGCACGGCGCGTCGAGGTGTCCCAGCGAGAGCTTCGAGGCAACCTCGGAGATCTCCTCCAACGTGCCCGTGCCGCCGGGAAACGCGATGAATGCGTCGCCGAGCTCGATCATCTTGGTCTTGCGCGTGGTCATGTCGGGAGTGACGATGAGCTGTGTGAGGTTGTCGTACTGCACACAAGCGTCAATGAAGAACTGGGGCTCGACGCCAATCACGTCACCGCCAGCCTCGAGGGCACCGCCGGCGAGCCTGCCCATGAGACCCACCTTGGAGCCGCCATACACAAGCGTGTGGCCGCCGCGCGCGATCCAAGCCCCGAGCTCATAGGCTGCGGTGCTAAACACGGGGTCGTTGCCTTCGCTTGCGCCGAGATATACCGTGACGTTCATGCCTCTCCTCATTCAATAAAAAGCGGAGTGCCCGGTTACCCAGGCACTCCGCCAATTCTAACCTAGAAGAGCAGGTGCAACGCGAACAAACCTAACAGCCGCGCGTACTTACTTCGCCTGCGACAGGGCGTCCTGGACAGCAGCCTTGAAGCCCTTGAGGGTGTTGGAGGCACCGGAGGCAATGTCGATGTCATCGAGGTTGTCGACGCCCACGACCTCCTCGCAGTAGGTCGGCAGGGCAAGCTCGCCGATCGTAGCGGTCTCGGAGGACTCCACGACCTCGCAGCCAGAAATCTTGCCGCCCTCAACGGTCACGGACACGGTAATCTTGCCGCCGTAGCCCTGGCCGGAGCCCTCGTAAGTGCCGTCGGCGTAATCGCCGGTCAGCTCAGAGGCAGCGCCTGCGGCTGCAGCAGCCTCGGCGTCGAGCTTCTCCTGGTGGGTCATGGCCTTCTCAGTGGCGCCCTCGAAGGTACCCTGAGCACGCTTAGCGGCGTTCTGGCCGGCGTAGCGGCCGAAGACCATCGTCTCGGAGAGGTTGCCGCCGCCGTTGTACATGTCGGCGAAGACGGAGCCCATCTCGCCGCCCTCGAACAGACCCTCGATAGGCAGGCCGTCGATGCCGATGACCTGGGCCTTGCCGTTGCGGCGAGGGCCACCCTGGGTGTTGAACAGCGTGGGGCCAATCTTCAGGGCATAGAAGGGGCCGGTCTCAACGGGCACGGTGCACATACGGCCCCAGTCGTCCTCTTCGCCCTGGTTGTCGTTGGCATGGCAGTGCTTGTTGTACTTCTCCAGGGCCTTGTCGAGCTCGCCGTTGGCGTTGAAGTCGGGAGCGTCGCCGGCGTCGCGGATGGCCTGGGACAGGTCGGCGATAGTGTCGCCGGACAGGATGAGGCCGCTCTCAATCTCGGCCTGGTTGTCATCGCTGAAGCCATTGGTCATGGGGCCGTCGGCAATGTGGGCGGAGTCGATGATGAGGTAGGCCGGCAGGGGCATGGGCGTGGAAATCCAGCGACCGCCGATGGAGATGCGGCCATGGCGCGTGGCAGCCTGCTCGTTCTGGAAGCGCGAGCCGTCAAGGCCGGCATAGATGCCGTTCTTGGCAGAGGCGCCGCCGAAGCGAGTCGTGGTCAGGTTCGGGTTCTGGTAGGTCCACATGTAGCCAGAGACGTTGGACATGTGCCACAGCTCGGCGCCCACCTGCTGGGCCATCTTGATGCCGTCGCCGGTGTTGGTGGTGCCGGCCTGCAGGTAGGTGTAAGGCAGCTGCGTGAAGCCGGCGATCATGTCCTTGTTGGCCTCGAAGCCACCGGTGCACAGGCACACGCCGCCGTTGGCCTTGATGTTGAGCTCAGCGCCGTCCTTCTCGACGACCACGCCGATCACGGCGCCGGCCTCGTCGGTGATGAGGCGCTTGCCGGCGCAGCTCTTCCACACGGTGAGCTTCTCGTCGTCGACGCGGGCGTTGACGGCAGCCATGCAGAGGTTGTAGTAGCTGGCGTCGAAACGGGTGCCGGAGGCAGTCAGGCACAGGCAGTGCTCAGACTCGGGAATCTCGGGGAACTCGTTCCAGTGATACACATAGCCCGCGCGGCCCAGACCCCAGGCGTTGTCGGTAAGAACCCAGGAGTCCTTCTGAGCAGCCTCCATCGGGAACTTGTCGGGCTGATCGGCAGGGCTGACCTCGGGGCACACGAGCTCGGGGTCGGCACCCAGGGTGTTGATCATCCAGTCCCAGTTGCCAGCGGCACCCTCGCACATACCCATAAGGGCCTCTTCGTCCCAGTTCTGGAACTTGCCCATGAGCTTGGAGAAGTAGCCGTAGAGCTGGTCGGCGTCGTCGGTGGCGATCACAAACTGGCCGGAAGCCTTCGTGTTGCAGGGCTCTTCGCCCTCAGGAGCCTTCTCGCAGACGAGGACCGTGGCGCCCTCCTCGTAGGCGGCGACGGCAGCGTTTGCGCCAGCGCCACCCAGGCCAAGCACGACGACGTCGTACTCGGCGTCCCACTGCACGTCGGCTGCAGGAGCGTCAGCCAGCGCGGTGCCGGTGACGGCACCCATGGCGACGGCACCCATGGCGGCACCCTTGAGCAGATTGCGGCGAGAAACGTTAGTGCTCATACAAAAATCCCCTTTCGTATGAAACCGCGCAGGTGGGATTAATCCCTTGGGCTCTCCCCCGAGATGCCTCACCTGCTTCTGCATGCCATATGCATGCGTTGAGGACAATCTAGTCCCGAAGGCATGCGCTGAGAAGTGCGGGTTGTTTGATGGGGGTTAAAGCTATATATTGAAACCCGTATGAGCTGAGGCGATGAAGGGGATGTCTCGGCGAGCACGTTACATAGCCGAAACGTCAGTCACTTGTTTCGCCAGGGCCAGGGGGAAGTCATGGAAGACAGCGAGCGCAAGCTTTTTATGGACGTCGTCGACTTGGGAAGTCTCTCCAAAGCCGCCGCAAAACATTTTGTGACGCCCCAATCGGTGTCGCAGCACATCCGCAGGCTCGAGGGCGAGCTGGGATTCCCGCTGCTTGTGCGCACCGCGCAGGGCGTGTCTCCCACCGAGGCCGGATGCATGTTCTACGAGGGCTGCAAAGACATCGACGAGCGCCTTGAGCGGCTCCTCTCCCAATGCCGCGAGGAGGCCGGCATCATGCGCGCCACCTTGCGCCTGGGGTCGTCGCCCACATATTCGCTCGCGCTCTTCTCGAAATTCGTCCCTCAATACCTGCGCAGCCACCCCAACGCAAAAATCGAGTACGTCAATGTGGACTCCCACCCCCTCGAGGGCCTGCTCATGGGGGACTACGACGTGCTTGAAGGCATTGAACCCCAGGACCGTGCCTTTGCCTTCGAGCCCCTGCTCGCCTCAAGGCGCTGCTGCATGGTCTCACCCGAAAACCCGCTCTCGAGTCGCGAGGTCATCGAGCCCGCCGACCTCGTCGACATGGACGTCTACATCTTCAACAAGCGCTGGGCTGCTCGCCTGCGCGAATACCTCGACAAGGTCTGTCCCGAGGTCAAACTCATAGAACTGCCGGGTTCTGCCTTCGAATCGGTCGTGCACCAGCTCAATCCCACGCGCACCGTCCATCTCCTTCCCGAGCAGTTGACTGGCCGCTACCAGGAGCTCATTCCGATTCCCTTCGACGCGGACGTAACCACGCAGTACGGCCTGGTGTATCTCCCCAAATCCCAGGCGCGCCTGCATGCCCTGCTTGAATGCGCCCGCAAGGTATATGGCGCCCAGAACGCCCAATAGCGCAGGCAGCGCGACCCTAACGCAGCACGCCACGCCGTCACGCCCACAGCGCGACCACCGCGTGGGATTTCGGCGTGCCGTCCACCGTACCCCATAGACCATTGAGCTGATTCGTTTCTACTTCGCAACAAATGCCACACAACGCTTTCGCGCGATAAAGAACAGTCCACTATACTGTTTCCGCTACATACCCGAGGGCACGACTATGTCTGTGTCCCCGTCAAGTGAAAGGAGCACCCTCGATGTCCGAGCGCAAAAAGATGCCCTTGGCGATGCAGATTCTCGTCGCACTTGTCTTGGCAATCATTGCAGGCCTGCTCATGCAAGGCTGTGTCGATATTGCCGACACCTACATCAAGCCCATCGGTACGATCTTCCTGAACCTCGTCAAGTTCATCGTCGTGCCCATCGTGCTTTTCTCCATCATGAGCGGCATCATCTCGATGCGCGACATCCGCAAGGTCGGCTCCATCGGCCTCAAGACCGTCGTGTACTACCTGTGCACCACGGCCATTGCCATCATCCTGGGCATGATTACCGGCTCGCTGTTCAGGGGCCTCTTCCCGCAGCTCGACACCAGCGAGCTGACCTACGAGGCTACTGACCCCACGCCCATCATGGACGTCGTGGTCAACATCTTCCCCTCCAACTTCATCACGCCCATGTCGAGCTCCTCGATGCTGCAGATCATCGTCATGGCGCTGCTCATCGGCTTCGGCATCATTCTTGTGGGCAAGGAGGCCGAGCCCGTCGCCGACGGCGTGCAGCGCCTCAACCTCGTGTTCATGAAGGTGATGGAAGTCATCCTCAAGCTCTCCCCCATCGGCGTGTTCTGCCTGCTCACCCCCGTCGTCGCCACCAACGGCGCCAAGGTTCTCGGTTCCCTTGCGATGGTGCTTCTCGCCGCGTACATCTGCTACATCGTGCATATGGCCGTAACGTACTCCCTCTCGGTGAAACTCCTGGGCAAGATGAGCCCGGTCGCCTTCTTCAAGGCCATGATTCCCGCCATCGTGTTCGCCTTCTCCTCTGCCAGCTCCGTGGGCACCCTGCCCATCAACATGGAGTGCAACAAGAAGATGGGCGTGAAGGATGAGATCTACTCCTTCGTGCTGCCGCTCGGCGCCACCATCAACATGGATGGTACCGCCATCTACCAGGGTGTTTGCACCATGTTCATCGCTGCGTGCTATGGCATCAACCTTGACTTCGGCCAAATGGCCACCGTGGTGCTCACCGCCACGCTTGCCTCCATCGGCACCGCCGGCGTACCCGGTGCCGGCATGATCATGCTCGCCATGGTCCTCGCCTCCGTGGGCCTGCCTGTCGACGGCATCGCGCTCGTCGCCGGCATCGACCGCATCTTCGACATGGGTCGCACCACGGTCAACATCACCGGCGACGCCAGCGCCGCCGTTGTGGTAAACAACCTCGAGAACAGGAAGGAAGCGCGCAAGGCTGCGTAAGGCATGCCCCTCATACCGCGCTTCGACGAAGAAGCCTCGCCCGCCAGCTTCACGGCCAGCGGGCGAGGCTTCTTTTTGTGCGAGGAGAAAGGGTCGGGCGGTCTCCCTGCGACGCAAATACGGTGAGCCCAAGCTGCAAGGATGGGTTCTTCCCTGAAGCGCGATTGTCTCAGCTCTACAGCGCAGAGGCAATGAGACTCGCTGTATAAGGGTCGGACGGGCTGGAAAGGACCTGCTCGGTGGGACCGACTTCCACGATGCGGCCCCCGTGCATCACGGCCACGCGGTCGCAAAAGTCCTGGACGAGGGCGAGGTCATGGCAGATGAACAGCACCGCCATGCCAAATTCGGCGTTGAGCTCGCGCAACAGGGCCACCACCTGTGCCTGCACCGTGACGTCGAGTGCGCTCGTGGCCTCGTCGGCAACGAGAAGGGCGGGACGGGCCGCCAATGCGCGGGCGATAGCCGCACGCTGGCACTGCCCACCGCTCACCTGATGGGGATAGCGTCCAAGCAGCTCACGTGCAAGGCCGCATCGCTCGAACAGCTCGCCTGCCTGCTCAAGCGCCTCGCCCTTCGGGGTGCCGGCGTTGCGCCGCCCCTCGGTGACCGACTGGCCGAGCGTACGCCTCGGGTCAAACGAGGAAGACGGGTCCTGGAACACCATCTGCACCTTGTGGGGACCACGCGCGGGTTCAGCGGCGCCCTCGCAAACCACAAGGTCACCTGCGGAGGGCTTCAGGAACCCAGCCACGCATTTGGCGATCGTCGACTTGCCGCAACCGGACTCGCCCACAAGTCCCAGCACCTCGCCAGGCAACACGTCAAGCGAGACACCGTGCACGACCTCGCGCACATCCTTGCCATGGCCATACGAGAGGCTCAGGTTGCGCAGCGACACCACCGGCTTGGTGGAGGAACATACGTCAGGCATCCCTATCCCCTCCTCAGGCGCGGTGCGGCGGCAACAAGGGCACGCGTATATGCATCCGCGGGGTCAGCGAGGATACGCGCAACGGGGCCCTGCTCCACAACGCGCCCCCGTCGCAGCACCACAACGTCGTCGCACAAGGCCTCTACCAGCCTAAAGTTGTGCGTGACAAGTAGGATGGCGCACCTCAGGCGCGCATGCACGTCGCGCAGGACATCCACCACCTGGGCTTGCGTTGTCACATCGAGGGCGCTCGTGGGCTCGTCCGCAAGAAGGAGCCTGGGTTTCAGCATGAGCGCCACTGCGATGCCCACGCGCTGCGCCATGCCGCCCGAAAGCTCATGCGGATATGCACGCGCCACCTTTGCCGGCTCATGAATCCCCAGGCTCTCAAGCGTCTCGCAAAACAGGGCCTCGCACTCCTGCCTGCTCATACGCACATGGGGGCGCACCGCCTCCCATACCTGCACGTTTAAGCGACGCACGGGGCAGAAGGTGGCGGCACTGTCTTGGAAGACGGTCGCCATCTCCTTGCCCCGCAACTCACGCAAGCGCGGCGCGCTCATGCTCGCCACGTCTTCTCCCTGGTAGAGCACGCGCCCAACCTGCACCCGCATACCCTCGTCGAGAAGGCCCATGGCAGCCTTGAGCAGGGTGGTCTTGCCGCTGCCCGACTCGCCCACAAGACCCACGATGCGCCCGGCCCCCACGGAGAAGCTCGCGCCCTCAACGACCATGCGGTCGCCGCATGCGATACCCACGCCGTCATAGGCAAGCACGGCGCCCTGGTGCCCCGATGCTATCTCCTTGTTCTTCACCAGCGGCGAGCCGGGCGCCTCACACACGATGCCGCCCCTCCCTTACGCCAGCGCGAGGTCGGCTGTGACCTCGTAGTAGTCGCACGGATGCGGGGCGATGCCGCTCACGCCGGCGCGCGAGACAATGCCCATGGTGAGGTGCGAGGCGAACAAATAAGCGTCGTCGTCAAGAATCACCTGCTGCATCTGCGTGGCAAGCTCGGCACGTTTGCCCGTGTCGAACTCCTCGGAGAGCTGCTCGGCCAAGGCGTCCAGGTCGGGGTTGGAATATCCGCCGAAGTTCTTGGGGGCGCCCGTCACACAGGTGGCGGAGAAGAAGTATTCCGGGTCGCCCGTCGGCGCCGTAACAAGAGCGCTTGCATACACATCCCAGGCAGAGGTGTCGGTGCGGATGCTCGTGTGGTTGGCCGTGCAGTTGACCTCCACCTCAAAACCGATCTCGCCCAGGGAGAATTGGACGGACTCGGCGAGCAGCGGCAGCTCCTGCCTGCCCGGATAGGTGAGCCACACGATGTGCAGGCGCTGGCCGTCCTTCTCGCGCACGCCGTCACCGTCGGAGTCGACCCAGCCGGCCTCCTCCAGCACCCGCTTCGCCCCCTCGGGGTCGTAGCCGGGGGCGCTCACCGTGTCATTGCCAAAAGCGAAGTTGCTCGGGAAGGCGCCCACCGCGGGGGCTCCACGACCGTTGAGCAGGACCTCGACAAAGCCCTCCTTGTCGATACCCAGGGCAAGCGCATGACGCACGGCAGGGTCGCTCACCACGGGTGAGGCGTAGTTTGCCTGCGCAAAGAAGACGCGACTTGTCTCGCAGCTCTCGATGTTGAACGAGGGGTTCTCAAACAGCGCATAGCTCGCGTACGGAAGACCATAGGAAGCGTCGATCTGGCCGGCCTGCAGCGCCATGGTGAGCGTGTCGCCGTCGGTGATGGATCGCACAGAAACGTTGCCCAGCGACGGGGCGCCTCCCCAATAGTCGGCGTTTGCCACGAGCGCAATCTCGGTGTCGCTCACCGACGTGGCGACAAAGGGGCCGGTGCCTGCGACGTTGTTGTCTGCGGAAACGCCCGCCTGCATGTCGATGATGGCGCCGTACGGGTCGCACAGGTAGTTGATAAGCGCGGGCTTAGGGCGCTTCGTGGTGATGGTGAGCGTCATGCCGTCGGCCTCGATGGTATCGATCTCAAGGTCGAGCGGGGCCCTGTCGTGCACAGCGAGCAGGTCGTCGAGGCACTCTTTCACGGCCTGCGCGTCCATGTCGCGACCGCTGGAGAAACGCACGCCCTCGCGCAGCTTGATGACGACCGTGGTGTCGTCCGTGAACTCGTAGGACTCGGCAAGCCAGCTCTCGGGCTCCATCGAATCGGAGAACTTGAAGAGCGTCTCGCCCACGCCGTAGCGCACGCAGCTCCAACCGGAATAGTTGGCATGGGGGTTGAGCCCCGCATCGTCCATCTCGGGGCCGTAACCGGTGGTGCCGTACGTGAACGTCGCGCCATCGGCCAGAGCGCTATGAGGTGCCTCGACCCCAAACACAGACTGCCCGATGAGCGCAGCGACGCCCGCGCCAGCCGACAGGCCAACGAACCCCCTGCGGGACAAACCCTTGCTTGCATGCGTCATGATGCGCTTCCTTTCTTCTTGGGGTCGAGATAGTCGCGGAGCGTGTCACCCAGCAGGTTGAACACGAGAACCGTCACAAAGATTGCCAGGCCCGGCGCAAGCACACACCAGGGGGCCGTCTGCAGCATGCTGCGCCCGTCGCTCATCATCGAGCCCCACTCCGCCATGGGTGGCTGGGCGCCCAGGCCCAGGTACGAAAGACCCGCAAGCTCCATCATCATCGTGCCGATGTCGAGCACCGCACACACCACGATGGGACCGGCGATGTTGGGCAACACATGCCGCACGATGAGCGCAAGACCCTTCGTGCCCTGCATGCGAGCCGCCTGAATGAAAGAGGCGTCGCGCACAGCAAGCGTCTGCGAACGAGCAATGCGCGCAAACTTCGGCCAACCAATGGCACACAGGGCGATGACCGCGTTTTGGATGCCTCCACCAAGAACACCGGCAACTGCCAGGGCAAACACAAGACCCGGAAACGCCAGGAACACGTCGGAGGTGCGCATGAGCAGTGCGTCGAGCGCACCTGCCCGCCAACCGGAAATCACCCCCACGGCCGTGCCAATCACTGTGACCACCGCAACGCACACAAGCGTGGAAGCGATGGAGGACTGCCCTCCCATGATGACACGCGAAAGCATGTCGCGCCCATAGCGGTCGGTACCCAGAAGGTGCGCCCCGCTCGGAGCCTGCAGGGCCTCGCGCAGGTTCTGCGCATAGGGGTCGTAGGGGCAGAGATGCTCGGCAAAGAGAGCGGCGAGCACGAGCAGCACCGCGAGCGCGGCAAAGACCACCAGCTTACGCGCAGTGGCACTGGAGGGACGGCTCATGCCTTCACCTCCTGCTGCGCGACACGCGGGTCAAGCGCGCGATACAGGATGTCGCTCACAAGGTTGACCAGGACGTAGATGATGGCCATCCACACGACGTAGGCCTGAATCATGGGATAGTCGCGCATGGTGATGGAATCGACGGCGAGCTTGCCCACGCCGTCCCACATGAAGATGGTCTCGACGATGGCCGTGCCGCCCAGAAGGTCGCCGATGGAGAGCGCCAGCAGCGTCACGATGAGAAGCATGCAGCTCTTGAGCACGCTCTTAAAGAGCACGGTACGCCCGGCCACGCCGCGCGAGCGTGCGGCGGCAACATAGGGCTTGCCCAGCTCCTCGAGCACGGCGGCACGAATTTGGCGCGTGTACTTCGACACCATCGCGATGGCCAACGTCGCCGTGGGAAGCACGAGCCCCGTGAGGTCCACGCCCGAGGCGCCCAGCGTGGGCATGGGAGAGATGACCGGCAGCCACCCCAGCACCAGGGCGAACACATATATAAGAAGCAGCGCAACAAAAAAGTTCGGCAGTGAGTTGCCCACAAAGCACGTGACGCGCACGATGTAGTCGGCCGCCTTGTTGTGATGGGTGGCGGAATACACCCCCAGCGGCACGGAAATAACGAGCGTCGCGACAACGGAGCTTAGCGTAAGCAAAAGCGTGGCAGGCAGATGCTGCACAAACGTGGCGAATACGTCCTTGCCGCTCACGAAGCTCGTGCCCATGTCGCCATGCAAGAGCCCTACGAGCCAGGAAAGATACTGTTCGATGAACGGGCGGTCCAAGCCAAGCTCGGCCTTGCGCGCGTCGATGACCTCCTGCGTGACCGCGACGCCGGTGTTTTCGAGCATGGTGGTCACGTAGTCGCCGCCGGCCAGTTGCATGAGCGCGAACGACAAAAACGTGATGCCGACAAGGATGGGAACAAGCTGTAGCAGGCGCTTTGCTATGAATTTGCCCACGCTCTACCCCGCGTTTCCCATAGGCCATTGGTGACGTTTATCATGGCAGGTAGCATAGAGTGTTACTTTTTATTGGTCAAGTGTTACTCCCGACGCACACAAAGCGATACGCCCCACTCTCACCGCAAACGTGAAGAAATAGAGTTACGCATGAAGCTGAAAGTTAGAGTCCTATACTGACCGCCACTCGCTGGTCAAAGGGTCAACGAGCGTATCTGACAGGTAAACGGTGATTGTGGGGTACATTATGAAAACGCTCGAAAAGATAAGCGGCTGGGCAGGAAAGTATATGGCGGTTATCGCCCTTCTTGTCGCCATTATCGCGCTTGTCTTTCCTGACCCTGTCAAGGGCGTCATCAAGACCAGCTACGTCAACACGCTGCTGGGCATCGTCATGTTCGGCATGGGCATGACGCTCAAGCTCTCCGACTTCAAGGTCGTCTTCACTAAGCCCAAGGCTGTCATTACCGGCATCCTGTCACAGTTCATCATCATGCCGCTCCTGGCATTCCTGCTCGTGAAGATCTTCAACCTCGACCCCGCGCTTGCCGTGGGCGTGATCCTCGTGGGCTCCTGCCCCGGCGGCACGAGCTCCAACGTTATGACCTACCTGGCCAAGGGCGACGTGGCTCTGTCTGTGGGCATGACGGCATGCACCACCATCCTCGCTCCTATCGTCACCCCGGCACTGGTGCTGCTGCTCGGCGGTGCGACCATCAATGTGAGCTACGTCAGCATGCTCATGTCCATCGTGCAGGTCGTGCTCGTGCCTATCGTCCTGGGCTTCGTGATCAACCACTTCTTCGAGAAGTTCGCCCAGGCTTGCTCTAAGGTCCTGCCGCTCGTCTCCGTCATCGCCATTTGCCTCATCATCATGGCTGTCGTGGCCGCCAACGCCGCCAAGATCATGACTGTGGGCTGGCTCATCGTCATCGTCGTCATGCTGCACAACCTCTGCGGCTACGCTCTGGGCTATGGCGTCGGCAAGGTCCTTGGCCTCAGCCGTGACCAGATGCGCACGCTGTCCATCGAGGTCGGCATGCAGAACTCCGGCCTTGCCACCTCGCTTGCCACCGTGCACTTTGCCACCATGCCGCTGGCCGCTGTTCCTGGTACGGTTTTCAGCGTGTGGCATAACATCTCCGGCGCCATTTACGCTAACATCCTTGCCCGCACCGCAAAGGAAGAGCCGGCTGAGGAGAAGTAGGTTCGCGTGAGAGAGATTGAGTATACCGCCAAGCTCACCGATGCAGGACGTACCGTGGGGCACCTGCTTCAGGCACGGTTGCACATCAGCGAGCGGTATCTCAGACATGCGAAGTATGTTGAGGGCGCCGTTCACTTGGACGGCGCCCTTTCTCGTTGCGACGTGCCTGTGGCGCCCGGCCAGGTCATGGGCATCGTGGTGGATGACTGGCTCGAGCCCCATGAGCCCAGCGTCGCTCCCGAAGAGGGCCCGCTCGACATAGCCTACGAAGACGAGGACCTACTTGTGGTCAACAAGCCCGCAGGCGCCGTGGTGCATCCGTGCCCCTCGCATTGGACCCACACGCTGGGCAACTACGTGGTGGGCTATCTCATGGACAAGCGCCAGGCAATCGACCTGCACGCGGTAAACCGCCTTGATATCGGCACAAGCGGCCTGGTGGTTTTCGCCAAAAACGGCCATGTGCAGGAGCGCCTCATATCGCAAATGCACACAGGCAGTTTCCAGCGTGAATATCTCGCGGTGTGCCACGGGGTGCCAGAGCCTACGCATGGCATGATCAACGCCCCCATCGGCCGCGCGACGGCGGCTCCCGTGAGCTCGTTTGCGGTGATGGAGGGCGGCAAGAAGGCCGTGACGCACTACGAGGTGCTCGAGCAACTTGGAAGCAACGGCGGCAGCGCACCGACCGCCGCACTCGTGCGCCTGGCTTTGGAGACGGGACGCACGCACCAGATTCGCGTGCATATGGCACACCTGGGAAATCCCCTGGTGGGAGATGTACTTTACGGCGGCTCCGCGGAACTTTTGGGCCGTCCTGCGCTCCATTCCTGGAAGCTCGACCTCATGCAGCCGGTGACGGGCACCGAAATTCACCTCACCGCCGAGCCGCCGCACGACCTCGTGGAGCTGCTCGGCACGCTGCGCCGCAGCTAGAAGCCGAATTCCTCGCGCCGGTCACGGATGAGCTTGAGCACGAAGGTATCGCGCTCCACCCAGAAGTAGCGCCGCTGAGCCAGGATGGCCTCGTTTGCGGCGATCGCGTCCTCCAGGCTGCAGGCAACCGCATGCAAGCCCGCGGCCGCCTCGTACTTGTCGAGGTGCATGGAACCACCCGGGCGCGCCTGGCACACGAAATAGCGGTTGACCTGGCGCATGCTCAAGCGCATGGCGTCACGCGTGTGGTAGTCATCGATGGACAGGATGGGTCGCGCCGTGGCCTCGTCAACGAGCCAGCCGGTCTCCTCCTCCACCTCGCGCACAAGCGCCGCGAGGTCAGTCTCGCCGTGCTCGATCTCGCCGCCGGAAAACACGAACTCGTGAAGCTCGTCGGTCGTGGCCAGCAGAAGCGTGCCATCGGGATTCATGACGATACCCCTGCTTGAGGGCCTCGTCGCGCACTCGTATTCGGGCACTGGGGCACCGCACACGAAATGCGGAAGCGACGCCCAGGGCTCGGCGATTGCCAGATTGGCCGCACGAGTGCCACAGCCGGACTCACCAGGCGCGACAAGAACATACTCGCGAGGTTGCACCAGCGAAACGCCCGGGGCATCAGGCTGGGAGACGCTTGACACATGAGTGCGCTTTTCGCCCATCGTGAACCGCCTACTTCAAGAAGGAGTTGGCCTCACGCTCGTCGCCGAGCAGAGAGGTTCCACCATGTCCAGGGAATATGGCAACGTCATCGGGGATGCCGACGAACTTGTGCTCGAGCGTGTTGAGCATCGCAGGCCAGGAACCGCCCTCGAAGTCGGTGCGGCCATAGCTGCCTCGGGCAAAAAGCGTATCGCCCGTGAACAGGAGCTTCTCCGCCTCGCAGTACAGGCACATGGACCCTTCGCTGTGGCCAGGCGTATGAATGACGCGGAACGTATGGCTGCCGAGCACGACCTCGTCGCCCTCCTTGAGGGCGCGGTCCACCGTGCGGCCGGCATTCAGGGCCTCGTCCATGGAGATGATGGAGGCTGGCGAGGCATAGCCGCGACGAATCTCCTCGTAGACGCGCAGGGCGTCAAGCTCGTGGGCCATGACGGGGGCGTTCGTGGCCTCAACCACGCCGGGAAGCGCGCCCTTGTGGTCGTCGTGGCGGTGCGTAAGCACGATACCGTCGACTGTCTTGCCGCTCAGGGCCTCAAGGATGCGCTCGGCACGATCGCCCGGGTCGATGACAAGGCAATGCGCCGTGTCAGGGTCGCTCACGATCCAGCAATTCGTTTTGATGGGCCCCACAACAACGCAAGACACTTCCAGCATGGTCTTGTCCTCCCCCGGGCACGCCGCATTGCATGCCTTATATATTTCTGTTCCGTATCAACATATCAGGCAGACACGGTGCAGCGGTATCCCCCACGGCATAACACAAGGGGCCGCCACAAGGTCAACACCTTGCGCAACGCTAGGGTGCCATGCAAAAGCGTTATTTGCTATGGTGGAGTGCGGCATGTATACGTACGCTCATCTCTCGATTATTGATTGGACGCATCGCATGAACATCTCCCGCGCCGGCTTCATCGCCCTCTGCGCAGCGCTCCCGCTCGCGCTCACTGGCTGCACCTCCACCCAGGAAATCGCTGACGGCAGCACCGACAAAGCAGGCGAGACGAACGCTTCCCCTGCCAAGATCAACCTCGGCACCCTGCCCACCGAGGACATCCTGCCCATGTGGGTCGCCGAGTCCGAGGGCCTGTTCGAGAAGGCCGGCATCGCTTGCAACATCCACACGTTCCAGTCGGCCACCGAACTCATCGCCGCTGTGTCGAGCGGCGAGGTCGACGTCGCCATGACCGACCCCATGGTGACTGCCAGCCTCTTTGCCTCCGGCACCGACGTGCGCATCTGCTGGATCTGCCTGGGCACCGAGGCCAGCCAGGGTCGCTTCGGCATCATGACGGCCGACGAGAGCATCACCTCGCTTGCCGACCTTGCCGGCCGCGAGATCGGCGTGGGCTCCAACACCATCCTCGAATACGTCATGGACAAGCTCATGGCCCAGGCCGGCATCCCCGCCGACCAGGTGGTGAAGGCCGAGCTGCAGAAGATTCCCGTGCGCTTCGAGGCCATGGCTTCCGGCCAGGTGCCCGCAGCCGCCCTGCCTGCCTCTTTGCTTGCCCTGGGCGAGTCCAAGGGTTTCCGTTGCGTGGCCGACGACACCACGGGCGACAACATCTCCCAATCGGTCATGATTGTGCGCGAGGCCTGGCTTGAGGCCGAAGGCGGCAAGGCGGCCCTCGAGGCGCTGCAGGGTGTGTGGGACGAGGCGGCCAGCCTCATCAACAAGACCCCCGAGGATTACCGCGCGCTCCTGGTTGAGCAGGCATCCCTTGCCGAGGACATCGCCGACACCTATCCCATCAGCACCTACCCCACGGCCCAGCTGCCCACGCAGCAGATGGTGGGCGACGTGCTCGACTGGATGCTCGAGAAGGGTTACCTCGACGCGGCCCTCACCTACGACGCCGACAACGGCACGTTCTCCAAGAACTAGCCTTCGGCTGAGGGGCACAGGCACACCATGCTACTGCAACTGAGGGACGTCACCGTCGAATACCCGACCCCGGGCCGCGATGTCGATACGCTCAAGGCGCTCGACCACCTGTCGCTGAGCATTGAGACAGGCGAGGCCGTGTGCATCATCGGCCCTTCGGGCTGTGGCAAGTCCACGACGCTGCGTCTGGCGTCGGGACTCGCACGGCCCACGGAAGGCGAGGTCCTCGCCCATGGTGAGCGCATCGCGGGCCCGCGCGGCGACTGCGCCCTCATCCTGCAAGACTACGGCCTGCTGCCCTGGATGAGCGTATACAAAAACGCCGAGCTGGGCCTCAGTGTGCGCGGTGTAGAGAAAGAAGAGCGACGTCGCCGCACGCTCGAGGCTCTTGAGCGCGTAGGTCTCGCCGGCTTCGAGAAGGCCTGGCCCAGCGAACTTTCGGGTGGCATGCAGCAGCGCCTAGCGCTTGCCCGCGCCGTCGCCATGCAGGCAGACCTCTTGCTCATGGACGAGCCCCTCTCGGCGCTCGACGCCCTTCTGCGCGAAGACATGCAGCTCATGCTCCTGCGCCTGTGGAACGAGGGCGGCTATGGGCAGCTGCTGGTAACGCACTCCATCGAGGAGGCGGTGCTGCTGGGCCAGCGTATCGTGTTGATGGCGCCCCGACCCGGCCGTATCGTGGCCCAGGTGGAAAACCCTGGCATGGGAACGCCTGAATACCGCACGACGCAGGAGTTCTTTGCCAAGTGCAACGAGGTGCGCGAGGCCCTGGCGGGAGGCGCCCGATGAAGCATTCTGTGAAAACCGCGCTGTGCTATGTGTTCGCCGTCGCATTCGTGCTGGCAGGCTGGCAGATTACCGCGCTCGCGCTCCACACACCGGCACTGCCGGGCCCTATCGAGACCGTGAGCGTTTTCGCGCGATACGCGGCCACCCTGTGGCCCGACTTCCTCACGAGCCTAGGACGCCTTGTCGTCTCGCTTGCCCTGGGATGCGTGCTCGGAGTACCCGTGGGGCTCTTCCTGGGCCGTTCGCAAAAGGTCGGCGCACTCTTCTCCCCCGTGCTCTACCTGCTCTATCCCCTGCCCAAGATTGTGCTGCTGCCCATTCTGCTGGTACTTTTCGGCCTGGGCGGCGCACCTAAGATCGCACTTGTCACCATCACAGTGTTCTTCCAGGTGGTCATGGTCATGCGCGACGCCGCCGCGGCGATTCCTGCAGCCACGCTGCTCTCGGTGCGCTCCTTGGGGGCGTCGCGTGCACAGGTGTGGCGCTATGTGGTGCTGCCCGCCACGCTGCCCGAACTCTTCACCACGCTACGCGTGTCGTGCGCCGTGGCCATTGCCGTGCTCTTCTTCTCCGAGTCCATCGCCGGCTCCACGGGCCTGGGCTACTTCATCATGAACTCCTGGGCCATGGTGAACTACCCCCGGATGTTTGCCGGCATCATCGCGCTGGCGGCCTTGGGCTGCGGCCTGTACATCCTCTTCGACGCATGTGAGCGCGCGGCAACACGCTGGCGTCGCGCGGGAAACGCGAGCTAAACAAGGTAAGACTGTTTGTGCGCTTGGCACCGAAAAATCACGACCCTTCCCCGCCCTCCTCTGATGCGCTGCATGCGCAAGCGTCAGCTTTGCCAAATTTTTTTGCTCCCGAATGACCGAAAAGGCTCGTGGGTATCGTATTGGCAAAGCAAGGCTTCTATACTGCCGGCAAGGCAGTACGCAACAAGAGGAGGAATCATGGACGTCAAAGAGACCCTCGATACCACCATGGATAAGGCGAAGGACGCTGCTGAAGAGATGGCCGACAAGGCCAAGGACATCGCTGAAGATGCGGCTGACAAGGCCAAGGACATGGCCGAAGTGATGGCAGTCGGCACCAAGGACGTCGCCGAAGGCATGGCAGGCGGAATGAAGGGCGCCGCCGAAGAAATTGCAGGTGGTGCAAAAGAGGCCATCGATGCCGCCATGGACACCGTCATGCAGGCCAAGGACGTCCTCGACGCCGACGGTAACGGCAAGCTGACCGCCCAGGAAGTACTCGGCGGTTTGGGTGCGCGCATCGACAAGACCGTTGTTGCAGCTGGCTCGTTTGCCGACGAAATCAAGCAGGCCTTTGATGCCGACGGCAACGGCAAGGTTGAGTCGGATGAGCTGGGTGCCGTGGCCAAGAGCGCGGCGGCCTTCATTGGCACCACGGCACGCGCGGCCGTCGCAGGCGTTCAAGGCGTCGTTTCCGGCGTGGCCGACAAGGCCAAAGAGATTGTCGACGAGGCCAAGGAGCGCGTGGAGGCCGCCAATGCGGAGGCAAGCGAAGCCGCAAAGAAAGCCGCCGAAAAGGTTGCCGACGAGGTCGAAGATGTAAAGGCCGAGTTCGTCGACAACAAGAAGGACGAAGAGAAGTAGACATAGGCGCGTTAGTCGCCCCTACGAACGAATGAGGTCCCCATCCCGGCAGTTCACAGCGGGATGGGGACCTTGTTGTACGCTTACGACGCTCATGAGAGGGCTTTTTGCATGGGCCACAGCAGCTCACGGCGCTCACAGTAGATCACAGGGGCCAAATGACGCCCAGTGTCCAACCAAGCGGCGCTGAGGTGGACGCAGTGTTTAAAAAGCAACGTTCATCAGCGGCGCCTTCATGAGAGGCGAAACGTAGCGCGTGCGTCTTTACGCCTCAGGCTCGCGGACCTCGATCTGCGTGCCGGGGCCCACGGCCAAGCTTGCCTTCACGCGGTTGGAGCCTTCCACATACACAAGGCCCTGGTCAATGAGGGCCTTCGCCTTATCGCGCGAGGGTGCAAAACCGCGACCAACCAGGTAGGCGTCAAGGCGTACGGTGCCGTCCTGGATGCGCTTGGCGGCAGCGGGCGTGAGGTCGGAGCGCTGCGAACCCGGCTCGGGAATGACGCGGCCGAAGTAGTCACGCTCGGCATGGCGGTTCTTCTGGCGCATCACCGCGTGCTCGTTGGCGCGGTCGGCCCTCGTACCCGGCGCCTTCTTCTTTCCCGGCTTCTCCGGCCCCTTCACTTCTTTCAGCTTCATACGTCCTCCGAAATCGTTACCATCGGTGGAAGTGTAACGGACAAAACACCGCCCGCATACGTTCGCGCCCCACGCCAAGGCAAAGAGCAGGGAATGGTTACAAGCAGCTCGGCATGATACCGGTCACATGAAGCACCACCCGTAATCCCAGCTGACAGCTACTTCGTCTGGCAAACGCAGGCCACATGCTGAGAAAGCGCTTCCTCAAACAGCCGGCGTATCTCGCGGTTTGGAATGCGCAAAGTCCGCTCGTACCAGGGGTCATCGGGTACCATGACGTCATTAGTTGTGAGATAACCCGCGAGGTACAGCATCGACCAGATTGCATCAGAACGCACGCCAACATCCGGGAAGACAACGCCAAGATCAAGCGGCTCGAACACCGTACCGCCAGGACGGGTCAGGGCATACAAGTCGGCGAGAGTCCTTGCATCCGCGGCACGAACAGCGGATCCAACGACTGAATTGCTCGATGTATTGAGCCAATACACACCCGGGGCACAGTCCTGCTTGAAGTAATTGAGCACACTCCAAGGGTTGTAGACGTCGGTTTTGCCGAAGCGGTAGCCGTCATACCACTCTCGAGCCTCGGTCATGCAATCGGCGTGACCAAGGTACGCCGCAAGCACCGCGACTTCGGCGTCGGTAAAACCATATCGCTCGTCAAATTCAGACGACAGCGTGGTATTTACCGTGATGTTGTTGAGGTCAGAGAAGATGGATTCCTTTGAAATGCGCTGCACGCCCGTGAGGCAGGCAAAGGCCAGCGCCGCGCCGCCGTCTTTGAGCGCGCCAGTAAGCCACCCCTTGAAAAAGTCTACAGCCTCATCGTAATAGCCGTTCGTATAACCGGCCATAACAGGCGCGTCGCATTCATCCACGAGCAAAACAACGCTCTTGTTGTGATGGGCGCGCAGCATGCGACAGAGTGACTCGAGGGAAGCCGCCCACTCGGCGTCTGTTGCGGTGCCTGCAACAATACGGCGAAAGAGAGCAGCATCAGGCTCCAGCAAAGCCGATGAAGATTCAAGGTAGGCATGGCGAGCATATTCCGCTGTAATGATTCCCTTGATTGCACCATAGGAGGCTTCCCAAGCTTGCTTCTTTACGGTGTTGAAGCTGATATGCACCACGGGATACGCCCCCTGGTGTTCGCGGTACCTGCCGCCGTCTGCCTCCCACACTTCGGTACCTTCAAAAAGCGGGGCGAGATCGCAGGCGTTGGGATCGGTCTCGGGCGGCAGCTCGAAGAAGGCACGCATCATTGTCATGTTGAGCGTTTTGCCAAAGCGGCGCGGACGGCAAAAAAGCGTCACGGTGTAACCCGAATCGAGCACGTCGGCGATGAGCATGGTTTTGTCGACCACAACGGATTCCTGCACCGCAGGAACAAATCCATCACGGCCGATGGGGAGCATCCTGCGACCCGTTCGGTCGATAATGCGGGCGCCGGGAGCAGCCCAGATGCCGGATGCAACGGGCTGGAGTGCCAGCATTGATGGCGTGCCGTTTTCTATCGTCGTCATGTTCTTGGCCTCCAGGTTCGCTGGCCATTGCGGTCTACGCATCCTGGCAGTATACCGCATGTACTGCGCTGGCAAAAACCGATGCCCCGCTCAACCCATCCATTGAACGTAGTCCGATGAGGGCCTTTCGCATGAGCATGGGCAGAGAGATGGGCCTGGGCTCGATGGTTGTTGCCGGCCTCTTGCGCGCATGGAACGGCAGGATACGGGCCCTGCGTCGAATGTGCATACAAAAAGCGGGCAGGGCACCTTTTGACGAAGGCACCCCGCCCACTTCGTGAGCATCTATCTGCCAAGCTGCCAGGCGCTAGGCTGCGAGAGCGAAAGGCTCCTCCCCTGGCTCGGCAAGCTCGGCCGTACTGGCTTGCTCTTCAGCAGTGGAGGCGTCGCCGTCTTGCCCGGCTTCGCCAAGCCCCGCAGTGTCCGCGGGTTCTTCCTGCTCATCGGACTCGCCCATACCGGAGCCGACGGAGTCGTCGCCGGATTGGTCAGGCTCGCCGGACACATCGGAGCTGCCGGGTTGCTCGGGCTCGATGGGAGTAGCTGGGACGGAAGGCTCCCCTGGCTCCGTCGAGGGAGCCTCAGGGCTTGCAGGCTCCGCCGGGATGTCGGGAGAAGTGGGCTCCTGCGAATCAGAGGGAGCTGCAACGTCGTCAGGCTCGGCGGCCGCGGCATCCTGTACCTGCGGCAGCTTCGCCTCGTGGCCGTCCTGCGCGGCCCAGGCCTGGAGGGCCACAAGGTCGGCGATGGGGTTGCCCTCGCAGTTCAGGCGCACGAGGGCGCCAAGGCCCTCAATGTCGAGCGAGGAGAGCACGTTGCCCGACACGTCGAGCTGCGCAAGCGAAGAAACCTTGCCCTCCGCACGCTCGAACGAGACGAAGGAGAGCCTCATCATGTCGGCACGGTCGGAGTCGTTCCACGAGAGGTTCACCGACACCACAGGCGCACCGTCAATTTCAAGCGGCACGGTGACCGAGTCGGCATCCCCCACGTACCCCGTGACATAAACGCCCGGCCCCACGTAGCGCCCGGCGAGCTCGGGGTACTCGAGGCCGCATTCGAAGGGCGCGCCCTCGGGCACAACGACGTAGCGCTGGCCGTCCTGCTCCCCCTCGACGACCTGGGCAGGCAGCAAGGCATCGGCGTCCGACACACCGTCAGCCGTAAGCGCCAGCATCGCCGGCTTCGTCTTGGTAAACGTCCCCGCAACACCCGCAGGCGGACGGTCATACCCTTTGCCCTCGGCGTCATACCAGGGGCCGGAGGGAAGTTTGCCAACAAGAGGGCCACACCCGGCACCGAAGGTCACCGTATTCAGTGCCGAGCAGTCAAAGAACATGTTGGAAAAGTCCGAGACGCTGGAGACATCCCAGCCGGAGACGTCGAGGGACTGCAGGGACGAGCAGCCGGAGAACATGGAGCTCAGATTGACTGTGGAGGAAAGATCCCAACTGGAGAGATCTAGAGATATGAGCGACACGCAATCTTGAAACATCCAGGAAAGGTCCGTAGTGGAAGACACGTCCCAACTGGACAGGTCGAGGAACTTCAGAGAGAAGCAACACCCAAACATGTTGGACAAATCTGTCGCGGAGGAGACATCCCAATTAGAGAGGTCAAGTGACTCCAGGGCAGAACAGCCGAAAAACAATTGGGACATATCCTTCGCCGAGGAAACATCCCAATCAGAGAGGTCGAGGGACTTCAAAGCAGAACAACCCGAAAACATACCGTCTGAACTGGCGGTATGTCCACCGAACGTCGTTGTACATGACACGTCCCAGTCTGAGAGGTCAAGCGACTGAAGCGACGAGCAATTGTAAAACATTGAAGACAGATTCGTTGCCGAGGAGACGTCCCAACGGGAGACGTCGAGGGACTGCAGGGACGAGCAACCCCAGAACATGGAGCAGAAACTCGTGGCACGGCTGACGTCAAGCTTCGAAAGGTCCATGCTTTTGCAATTCAGAAGGCCACCGAATATACGAGACTCATCGGAGATGGCAATCTCATCCCTCACGACGACGGACCTCACGCGGGCGCGCTTGTCGTACCAGGGGCGGGACGAGACGTCCCACGCCCACTTGCCGAGGACCTCGCCGTGCGAGGGGTCGGTGTCGGGGCCCGCCTGTAGGGAGAGCAGGCCGTCCTTGTAGAGGATCGCGTAGGCCTGAGCCTTCGCCTCCCACTTGGCATAGAGGGTAAGGTTTGACTTCACGGTCGAGTGGAAGTTGAATGCCTTGGTGAGGGACTTGTCGGAATACCAGCCCGCGAACTCGTAGCCTTCCTTGGCGGGGTCGCTGGGCTTCGCCGCCTTGGCGCCGTTCTTAACCGTCTGCGCCTTCACGGCCGAGCCGCCGTTGGAGTCGAAGGTCACGGTGTAGCTCGCCTTGGCGGCCGAGGGGGAGCCGGAGAGCACGACGAAGACCTTGGCCGCCATCGCGCGGGTGGCGGTGCCGAAGGGCACCACCGAGTAGGTCCCGTCGTGGTTGTCCACGCCCGAGAGCACGCCCGCGGCTGCCGTCCAGGTGAGGGCCTCCGAGGCCCAGGAGTCCACCGTGCGCCAGTCGGTCGTCGACCTGAACGCGCTCGGGTCGGGGTCGGCGACGTCCATGCCGGCGTACTTGGCGTAGCGGTGCACCATGGTGGCCAGCTCCTGGCGGGTGACCGGCCTGTCGGGCCTGAAGTATCCGCGGTCGGGGCCGGAGGTGTAGCCGGTGACGACGCCGGCCTTAACGCACCAGGCCACGGGCGCGTCGTACCAGGAGCCGCGCTCCACGTCGGGGAAGGAGGCGTGGCCCGAGGAGGGGCCGCCCGCCATGCGCCACAGCACCGTTGCGACCTGGGCGCGCGTGAGGGGCTCGTCGGGGCCGAAGTAGCCCGTGGGCCTGCCCGTGGCCGGGTCGGTGAAGCCCGACATGAGGCCCTGGTCGGAGGCCTGGTCGACCCAGGAGGTGTACCACTGCCCGGAGGGGACGTCCCTGAAGGACGCGGCTTGGGCAGAAGTGGGTGCCATTGCGGCCAGGCCGAGAAGCAGCGCGAACGCGGCGACGATGGCCCAGACCCTGCCAAGGGCACCTCCCCCGATCTTCGCGGCCCATTCCTTGCACGCCATACCATCGCTCCTTTCCTCGCGCCGCAAGCCCCCTGGGACCTTCAGCGCAACTTAAGATACACGCATTGTACACTCGCGCATATGGGCAACGTGCGCAGCTTGGGCAAATGGCCGATGGGCATGTGCTGAATTGTCGTCAACAAATCGGCCTCTGTGCAAAGCGCAGCCACACGCCTCCCCCAACGGCACCGCACCGCTCTCAACAGGCAGTGTTTTCATGCCATTCTAGACAAGGGCGTCGACAGGTGATACATTTGCGTCAATGATACGGACCGGACGCTCCACGGAGGCCGGTACTGGGAAGGGTCGCATGCCGCAAGGTACTGCGGCCCTTTCTCATTTGGAGGTACCATGCCTGCAAAACCGTTCTGCTCCATACCAGAACAATTGGAGATCCTCAGCCGAAGAGGTCTGCGGGTCAGCGCCTCCGACGGCGATATTCTTCTTGGCGAAAACTATTATGCCGTAATAAACGGCTACAAGGCACCTTTTATCGACCGCATCGCCAGCTCGTCTTCCCCGGAGGAAAGATATATAGACGGGGCATCGTTTTCCGACATCTACGCCCTGTACCGCTTCGACGCAAAACTGCGCGAGCTCATGCTGGGATACCTTCTGCGCTGCGAGACACGGGTGAAATCCGTTAGCGCTCACACGTTCTGCGAGCATCATCCAGAGCCAGCGGCATACCTCGATATGGAGAACTACACGACGCGCCAGGATTACATGCCCGGCCAGAAGGCGTTCGTCACCGATTTGCCAAGATTCATCGAGGAGCTGCGGTATAAAGCCGTTGCGCAGCGACAGTGCAAACCTTATATCCAGCACTACCGGGAGCGATATGGCGAGGTGCCCCTATGGGTGCTTGTAAACGAGCTGACGTTCGGAAACGTATCGTACTTTTTCAATTTGCTGCCCAGAGCTGAACAGAACCAAATATGCAAGCGTGTTGTGCACCTACAGCACAGGCCCGAAAAGAGCGTCCTGACGCCGCATGCCATGCGTCTCACGCTGCGCGCCTTGGTGGAGTGTCGAAACATCTGCGCTCACGGCGATCGCCTGTATTGCGCAAAGGTGGGACCCGTCCACGACATCAACCTCTTTGACGCGGTCGATTTGATGGGCAACATCCTGCCACCCGAAACCATCGAAGAAGCGCGCGGCTCCATACGAGCGCTCTCGCAGCAATTCTCTCAAGAGAGCCCGATACTTACCGACGTCCTGGGCCGTTTTGGGTTCATCAAATAACACTCGCAGGAGGCGCGCTGAGGCCCCAACCCAGCGGGACAGCGGGCATAGGGCATGCCGGATTGTGCGCGCTTTGAGCACCTCAAGCCCGACCCCGTCAGCCGCGCCGGCCGCCCTGCAGCACGCCCGTTAAAGCGTTTCGCGCACGGCCAGCCCTGCAAGCCTCCATGCCATATAGAGCGGCAGACTCACTGTTTCACAGCCGTTGTCGTCGACATTGACAGCGGTGTTTTTGAGCGACACTTTGAAGCCCCTCTTAATACCGTAGCGCTTGCAGAAAAGCCGGTAACTCTTTGCCATGGTGTTATCTGCCGATTTGACTTCTACAGGGACAACTCGACCATCCTGCTCAAAGACGAAATCGACCTCGGCAGTATTGCCCGAGCGCCAAAAGTAGGGCTTGAGCCCCTGTAGCAACATCTCATTGTGCACGTAGTTTTCAGTCAAGGCTCCTCTGAAACGCGCGTAGGCAGGCTCGGCTTTCAAAAGAGCCTTGTAGGGAACGTTTGCCATCTTGCGCAGGAGCCCGACATCGGACATATAGACCTTGAAGTACGAAGCGTCCGCATTGAAGCTCAAGGGAAGCTCGGCGTTGTCCACAAGCTCGGTCTTATGAACGAGCCCGGCAGCCACAAGCCATTGCAAGGCGTCTTCGAGCTCATGGGCGCGCTTGCCTTCCTTGACCTGCGAGAACACGAACTTGTTGTTCTCCTTGGCAAGCTGCTTGGGTGCCGATGCCCAAATCCAGCTGATTTTTGCCACGTCGCCGAGCGGTGCATGCTTGGCAAAATCAGCCTCGTAGTCAGCAAGAATATGGCCTTGGACGGCCTCCACTTGCCCATAGTCAGATGTCTCCACCCAGCGCAGAACCGTCTCGGGCATCCCTCCTACGATGAGAAAGTCCCGATAGGCAGTCTCAAGCTCGCTTGCAAAAGAGGCCGGCAAAGGCGAGGTCGGCAAGAGACCGGCAAGCATCTCCACCATGCCGTCCCCACGCGTGGCAGACAGAAACTCGTCAAAGCCCATGGGGTACATTTGGAGCCGATCGACCTTGCCCACGGGAAACGAGATGTTCTCATGGGTCAGGGCGACACCAAGCAGCGAGCCTGCGCAAACAACGTGAAGGCCCGGCATATCCTCGCAAAAATACTTGAGAGCAGTCAGCGCCCGCGGACAGGCTTGAATTTCGTCCAAGATCAAAAGGGTCTCACCCTCAACGATCTCCTTGCCAAGGGAGACAGCCGACAGGCCGGAAATGATTCTCGCAGGTTCAAGCGTCATTTCAAAAACGGAGGCGGCCAGCGAATCTCGTTCAAGGTTGATGTATGCCACGTCTTTAAAGCACGATGTACCAAACTCATGCATCGCATAGGTTTTCCCGCACTGTCGCACACCCGTAATGACCAAGGGCTTGCGATTGGGGGCATCTTTCCATTCAACAAGAGCCTTGGAAATGTTTCTACGCATAGAAAGGCACCCTTCCTCACCCAGGTCTGCAAAAAGAGAACCGCCCCTTTTGTCTACTGTATCAAGAATAGAATCTTCCTATGGAAAATGTCAGCGGAATGTCGTTATTCATATGAATTAGAGCATTTCTTTGTCTTTATTCATAGGAATAAAGACATTGCGGGCGGTTTGGAAGGCGAAGTCAAGGCTGAAAGACTACTCGAGAACGGAGAGATTCGCAGGAATCGCAGTGTCGCCTCCCGCTTGGCATAGAGGGTGAGATCGGACCTCACGGGCAAGCTGAAGTCGCAGGCCTTGGTGAGAGGTTTGTCGGTGCACCCTTCAGATACACGCATGGTACATCCGTATGCAACGCCGCCACACCGGAACCCCCGTCTCGCCACCAGCGGAGCCTCCCCCATACACCAGCCAGGCCCCATGCCTTCAATATCCGAAAGCATAGGGCCTGGGTTTAAACAAGTCTCACTCTAAACTAGAGCGTATGACTACTCAGTGAAATAGCCGCTCAAGCTCGAGTCGGTCAGGACGTCGGTGAGAATCCAACCGAAGGGACTTTCCGTGCTGGGACTGGCGATGACCTGGTAGTACTTGTCAAATTGCTCACCAGTCGAAAGTTTAAAGGTAAGCTTGAGGACATACCCGAACGTGCCGTCAGCGAACTCAGCAACGTTGGCAAACGTAGCCTCAAGCGGATAGTCCGCCGTGGGCCATGCCACAAAACCCGTGCCGTCGCCGCTGGGCGTCATGTGCGAGGCCCAGGCGAAGGTCGCGTCGGGGCAATGCGCACCCGTCATGCCCGCGATCATGGAAGCGGCGGTCGCATAAGGCACGTACACCGTTCCGTCGGATGCCGCGGTCATATCGAGCGCGAACGGATTGTCCTTGTCGAGCACGCCGTCCTTCAAGAACTCGGCGAACTGGTTGTTCGTAGCCGCTTGGGCAACGATGTTGCCGGCAAAGGCACCCCACTGCGTGGGATCGCACAGCAGGTCTGCCCAGCCGTCCTGGTTAAAAGCAACCATGGAGTACTCGCCGTCGTCCAAGTTGGCCTGATAGAGCGCACTCAGGTAGAGCACGCCGAGGTACTGAGCGGCCTTTTGCTTCCTGGCGGCCTCGTCCACAACGGCCGCGCCCTCGCCGGGATCAGGGGCAGCCGGCGCCGACACCAGCAGGTTGACGGCATCCCACACGTTCTGGGCCTGGTAGTTCACGTCTTCCTGAGTTGCAGCCGCATCGGCGCGCACGCCTTGAGCGGCGGCAACCGCAGACTGCAGGTACGACCAGCTCTCGGCCGTGTAGTCGGACTCACTCAGCGAGTCGACATACGCAAGCGCGTTGTCGAGCTCAGCGAAATCGACCGCCGCGGGGGCGGGCTCAGGCGCAGGTTCAGGAGCCGGTTCCGGCGTGGGCTCGGGAGCCGGCTCAGGGGATGGTTCCGGCGAGGGAGCCGCCGCCCCTTTCAGTGCGTCGATAGCCTTCTGCGCAAAGTCGGCCTGCGTGTTCACCACGGTCTGGCTTGCCGTGCTGTCGGCAAGGACCGCACGGGCACTGGCAAGCGTGGCGCTCAGGCGCGCCCAGCTTGCAGGCGTGTAATCGGCCTCAGCCAGCCCCTCGGCCGAAGCAATGACCTGCGCAAGCCAGGAGGTGTCCACCACAACGGGGGCAACCGCCGGCTGAAGGGCCGCAATGGCAGCCTCAAGCAGCTCGGCCTGCTTGTCGGCCAGGCTCTGCGTCACGCTGCTGTCGGCCAGGACCGCCTTGGCAGACGTCAGCGCGCCCTGCATGGCCGCCCAGCTCTCGGGCGTGTAATCGGCGGCGTTCAGGCTCTCGGCAGAAGTGATCGCCTGGCTGAGACCCGTCGTGTCCACCACCGTGGGGGCAACCGCCGGCTGGAGGGCCGCAATGGCAGCCTCAAGCAGCTCGGTCTGCTTGTCCACCACGGTCTGCGTGGCGCTCGTGTCGGCATGGACCGCCTTGGCGGATGCCAATGCGGCCTGCATCGCAGCCCACGTCTCGGGCGAGTAATCGGCCGCGACAAGCCCCTCGGCCGAACCGATGGCTTGCTCAAGTCCCATCGTGTCGACCACAACAGGAGCAGCCGCGGGCTTCAGGGCCTTGATAGCGGCATCAAGCAGCTCGGCCTGCTTGTCCACGATGGTCTGGGTGGCCGTCTCATCGGCAAGCACTGCCTTGGCAGATGCCAGGGCGCCCTGCATGGCCGCCCACGTCTCGGGCGTGTAGTCGGCCTCGGTCAGACCCTGCGCGCTGTCGACTGCGCCCTGAAGCGCCTTGCGCTCGACAACGGGCGTGAACTCAGCAGCGGGGCCGCCGTCTTCCTCGGCAATCGTACCGGCCGGGATAGACGTGGTAGCAGGGTTATCAAGCACGCCATTGTCGTTGAAGTGCAGCTTCTCGCCCTTGAAGGTGAAGGTACCGCTGCGCAGCACGCCGTTCGTGCCGCAGTAGATGACGCGGCCGTCGGGCAGGTAGGTAAGACCAGTCGCCATGACACCCGTGTCGGCGTCAAAGTAGCGAGAGCCGTCGGAGAGATGCACAAAGCCCGTGACACGCAGGCCGTTCTCGTCGTAGTACTTCACCACACCGCTCGGCAGGGTCACGAGGCCGGTTTGCATGGCACCCAGCTCGGGCTCGAAGTAGCGCCACGCGCCGCCCACGAAGCACTCGCCGCGCAGGAGCCAGCCGCCGATGTAGTAATGCGTGTCACCGTCGAAGAACGACCAACCGTCGGGCTGGTATTCCTTGATGCCTGTGACGCCAAAGCCCCACTCGGCGTTGGTCGCGTCGCTCACGAGGCGAATCTTCACGCTGTCGCCGGGGACCTTCACCGTCGCGCCCGCGAGGTCGGCGCCGGTGTAACGCCCCACCATAGAGCCGTCGGAGCCGTAGACCTCGACGAAGTCGTAGCCGCGCTCAAGGTACGTCTGCTTGTCAAACGTGACGGCAAGGCCCGTAGCACCAGGATCGCTGTACACCCAGGTATCGCATGTGCCGTTGGCATAAGCGTGCGGGCTGGCAAGGTCGGTGGCCTTCGTCACCACGTGCTGGTTGCAGACGACCTCGACCTTCACCGTCTGCGTCACGCCGCTGCCATCCACCGCAGCGCAGGTCACCATGGTTGAGCCCTGGGCCACGCCGGTGACGTTGCCGCGCTCGTCCACCCTGGCAACGGCCGGGTTGGAGGAAGACCACACGACGTTCTTGTTGTAGGCGTTGTTGGGAAGCACAGTTGCGAGCAGCGGCTTGACGTCGCCCGCCTCCATGGAGACGCTTGCCTTATTGAGGTCGATGCGTGTTACCGGCTGCACCACGTCGACCGTGCAGGAGGCGCTCATCTTGCCGGCGGTGAGGGTCACCGTTGCCGTGCCCAGGCCGGCCGTGACGACCGAGCCGTCCTGTCCGACCGTCACGACAGAGGCGTCGCTCGTAGACCACGCGATGTCATCGGTGCAGTTGGAAGGCTCGACCGTGCCCGTGAGCTTCGCAGTCTGCACGCCGTTAAGCAGAAGCAGCGAGTTGTTGTTGAGCGTGACCTTCGTCGTGTGGAAGCGGTTCTGTACGAAGGTGAAGCCGTGCCTGCTCGCATAGTCGGGGGCGATGGACTCCGCGTCACCCAGAATCTTGAGGCCGGCGATGTCCTCGTACACCGTCTGCTGCACGACCTGGTCTTTGCCGTCCTTGTCCTTCTGCGTGACGTTGACCTGCTTGGCAAGCACGAAGGCGTCTTCGGCGATGCTCGTCACCGTGGGGGCGATGTCCACGCTCGCAAGCGCGGTGCACCCCTCGAAGGCGCGGGCGCCGATGGAAGTCACGCCGTCGGGTATCACGACCTCGGCGAGGGCGGCGTTGCCCTTGAACGCCTCGTCGGCAATGCCGGCCAGAGCGATGCCGTTCAGCTTGTCGGGAAGCGTAAGCTTGGCGGAAGCGCCCTCGTAGCCCGTGATAACGGCTTGCTGGCTTCCATTGAGGACGTAGGTGTAGGTGTCCTGCCCCACCTGGGCCTGTTTGGCCGAGGCGTCGGAGGCGGCAGGGGTCGAGGTTGCATTGGCGTTGGACGTTGAGGCCAGGTCGACCGAACCGGTGGACTCAGCGCCAGGTGCCTTGACGCTCACAAGCGTCGAGGACGAGCCCTGCGCCGTGGTGTCGGCCAGCGCCTCGGCCGGATAGCCGGCTGCAAATAGCAGGAGTGCAAGGGCCGCGACGGGAATGGCGGCGACTACGCGCCTACCCACACATGAGGCAGTTGCCATGACGGTCTCCTTTCATCTGGAAGGGGGCCGCACGCCGGCACCCCTCGGTGCTGCCACGCTTTGACGAACCCGTCGCCGAGCTTCACAGAACTCGGCATGTAAAATTATACATCTATCGTCAATATATGCCATAACCCGCGGTTATGCCATGACTCGTGGTAATGTAAGCCAATCGCAAAATGTTGCATTGCGCGCAAACGACGGGTTGCATTTCAGAAGGAAGGACGACAGCGGTGGGCATGATCGAACTCGAGGAGCGCATCAGGCGCGACGGTACGGTAAAGGCCGGCAACGTGTTGAAGGTTGACGCCTTCCTCAACCACCAGTGCGACGTGGAGCTCTTCGACCACATGGGTGCCGCCTGGGCCGAGCACTTCGCAGGCAAGCCCGTCGACAAGATCCTCACCATCGAGTCGTCCGGCATCGGCATTGCATGCTGTGTTGCCCGCCACTTCGGCAACGTGCCCGTCATCTTCGCCAAGAAGACGCTCTCCATCAACCTCGACGGCGAGCAGTACTGCACCAAGATCCATTCCTTCACCAAGCAGAAGGATTTCGACGTCATCGTGACGAAGCGCTACCTCAACGAGGGCGACCGCGTGCTCATCATCGACGACTTCCTCGCCAACGGTTGCGCCCTGCGCGGCCTCATCGAAATTTGCGAGGAGGCCGGCGCCCAGGTCACGGGCATCGGTATCGCGATTGAGAAGGGCTTCCAGCCCGGCGGCCGCGAGCTGCGCGAGGACGGTTACGACCTGGACTCGCTGGCCATTGTCACGTCCATGAACCACGAGACCGACGAGATCGTGTTTGCGTAAACCGCGAGGCTTCTTTTTATTTACGACCTGGCTTGTCATTTGGGCCTGGGACCCACTCACGGGGTTCCAGGCCCAAATTCTCATTGTCCTGAGCAGGAGTAACGCACTCCCAGCCCTTAAAAAACTCGCGAATTTGGGCGATGCTCACCGGACGACAGCCATTTGCGTCAACGCCCACATCGTAGCGGCGATAGCCCTTCGCACGTTGCAGCTCGTTGTAATGGGAACCCGTGCTATGAATGTGGCCATGCACATGAATCACGCCGCGGAAGATCCCGTTCCAGGTCATGAACGGGTAATGGCTGGCAACCACGCGCGTCTTGTTGTATTTGATGTCGCGATAATCGTCGATACGCTCGAAAAAGTCCGTGTCGTCCCAATCGAGGTCGTGGTTGCCGCGCACAAGCTGTATATGCTGGCAATGGATGCCGCGCAAAAGGTCGAGCACCTCGTCTTGCCTGCCCTTCATTGACAGGTCGCCCAGGATACAGAGGGTGTCGCTCTCTCCCACGCACTCGTTGATGTTGGCGATAATACCCTGCGCCATCTCGTCCACCGTGGCAAAGGGGCGCTGCGTAAAGGTCAAGATGTTCTCATGGCAAAGATGCAAATCACTAGTAAACCAAAGCACGGGCGCTCCTCACGGTAAAAGGCAAACGCGGGTGATTATAACGCTTCGCAAGCCGTGGTTTGTGCTACCCTTCTCCCCTGACGGGGCCAAAGCAAATCGCAGGGGGTTGCTAAGGCAATACGGAAGGCGATCGTGCCTCCCGTATTCCCGCATGCGTATCAGGCAACCAAAAAGGAGGCATCGTCGGATGGACGAGACCAAGGTCATTGAAGTCAAGCAATCGATTCTCTGGGAGAACACCCAGGAGGCCGACCAGTGGCGCCAGAAGCTGGCCAAAGAAGGCACGTTCTTCCTCGACGTGATGGCTTCGCCCGGCGCCGGCAAGACCACGCTCATCCTGGCCCTTCTCAAGGAGCTCAAAGCCCGCGGCCTGGAGTGCGGCGTCATCGAGGCTGACCTCGAGAGCGATGTGGATGCGCTCAAGATCAAGGAAGCCGGCGTGGCTTCCGTCGAGCTCAACACCAAGGGCGTGTGCCACGTGGAGATGGGCATGGTCAAGCGCTCGTTCGCGGCGTTTGGCGACCACCACTTCGACTTCATGGTGCTCGAGAACATCGGCAACCTCGTGTGCCCGGCCGATTTTGACACGGGAGCCCACACGCGCGTCATGCTTCTGTCGGTGCCCGAGGGCTATGACAAGGTGTACAAGTACCCGCCGATGTTCGCTGTCACCAACGCGCTCATCGTGACGAAGTGCGCGTACCTGCCGCTCAACCCCGATTTCGACATGGACGCCCTCAAGAAGCAGGCTCGCGCCCTCAACCCCACTACGCGCGTCTTTGAGACCGACGCGCGCAACGGCCAGGGCATCGCCGAGCTGGCCGACTGGTTGTGCGAGATGCGCGACAAGACGCTCGCTGCCAGCGCCGCGCTCTAGGCTCACGCATCCCGCACGTCTCAACCAGCTGCATACCAACGGCACGCATGAGGGGCCGGTTCGGAAATTCTCCGGGCCGGCCCCTCATTCTGTATACGGATACCAGTGACCTCATTTAACAGTGTAGTAACTTTAACCGCCTAAAGGGATGCTACCATCTGCCCAACAGCTTGAATCATAAGTAAGAGTGTTCTCGCTGTTTTATGCACAGGTTGGAATATTCTGTCTATTTTGCTTCATTTATGTTTCACGTTTCGCCGTTCAAGGAAAAGGAGCGTACCCATGGCTATCACCAACAATGTTTCCCGCCGTTCCTTCGTAGCAGCCGCAGCCGGTGCCTTCGCCGCCGCTGGTCTGGCCGGCACCTTCGCAAACACCGGCGCTAACGTCGCGAAGGCCGAGGAGCCCAAGCAGGGTGGCACCCTCACGGTGTCCCTGGCCTCTGCCCCCTCCAAGCTCGACCCCATCCACTATTCCGGCACCTACGAGAGCCAGATCATCTGCGAGGTCACCGACCGTCTCATCGAGTACAACGACGACCTCTCCGAGTTCGTCCCCTCCCTGGCCACCAGCTGGGAGGTCTCTGAGGACGGTATCACCTACGTCTTCCAGATTCGCGAGGGTGTCAATTTCACCGCTTCGGACTACCATGACGCACGCGCCCTCACCGCTGAGGACGTCGCCTACTCGCTGAACCGCTCCGGCCAGTTCTCCGACAACGCGCGCCTGTCCATGCTCGACAAGGCCGAGGCCACGGGCGACCTCGAGGTCACCTGCACCCTGACCAACGCCTGCGCCGCCTTCCTCACCGCCCTCACCGACGCCGGCAACTCCATCATTGCCCAGGAAGACGTCGAGGGCTACGGCGACAACTTTGGCAAAAACCTTTGCGGCACCGGCCCCTTCAAGCTCGTTGAGTTCTCCCTCGACGAGCGTGCCGTGCTCGAGGCCAACGACGCCTACTGGCTCGGCCGCCCCAATATCGACACCCTTGTGATTCGCTTCATCACCGACCTGACCCAGAACGGCAACGCCGCCGTGACCGGCGAGGTCGACATCGCGACCGACATTCAGGGCGAGGCCATCGCCACCGTCGGCAACTCCGACGCTGTGGAGCTCTGGACCACCCAGGCCCTCCAGATCAACTACATCCGCCTCAACTCCCGCGACGAGATTGAGGGCAGGCCCAACCCCCTGGCCGACGTCAACGTCCGCAAGGCCCTCGCCATGGCCG
>ERZ1034984.146-NODE-146-length-76165-cov-8.131875_pt1 | contig 76165 bp, 74 predicted proteins | sample MGYA00520589_ERZ1034984 | MGnify/ENA primary metagenome ERZ1034984 (study PRJEB33766, sample SAMN09781790) | gut metagenome | biome: gut microbiome | host: Homo sapiens | place: Madagascar | study: EMG produced TPA metagenomics assembly of the PRJNA485056 data set...
CGAACATGATGGCCAAGGTTGGCCGCATCGGTAAGATCCTTGGTCCCCGTGGCCTTATGCCCAACCCCAAGCTGGGCACCGTGACCATGGACGTCGCCAAGATGGTCTCCGAGCTCAAGGCCGGTCGCGTCGAGTACCGTGCTGACCGTTACGGCATCTGCCACATCCCCATGGGCAAGGCTTCCTTCGAGCTCGAGAAGCTCGTGGAGAACTATGGCGCGCTCATGACTGAGATCCTCCGCGTCAAGCCCTCCACTGCCAAGGGCCGTTACGTCAAGTCTGTCACCATCACCTCGACCATGGGCCCTGGCATCAAGGTCGATCCCGCTGTGGTGCGCAACTTCATGGATGCCGCTGCCGAGTAGGCTTGTGCTCAAACGGTGTTGCTTGGACCCCTCTGCCAATTCTCATGGCAGGGGGGTCTTTTTTGTGCTTAAATATACCAGCTTGCAAACGCAAGCACATCAACGTGATGCGATCCGCTGCCAAAGACGGCCGGTGTCCTTAAGGACATAATGGGGCAACCCTCCTGCCTAGGTGGTCAAAGGTTTGTACCTTACGGCCTCCTGTGTCTTTGCGGCATGGGGGGCCGTTTTCATTTCCTTGTGAATGCGGCCTGCCACAAGCTTTCCGGCTGGTCGCGCACGAGGAAAGGAGGTGCAACGATATGCCCACTCAGAAAAAGATTGACCAGGTTGCTGCAATCACCGAGGACCTCGGCGCCAACGCCGGTTTCTTCGTCATCGATTACCGCGGCCTGACCGTGAAGGCCTTCAGCACTCTGCGTAAGAACCTTCGCGCCAACGGCGCCAAGTGCTCTGTTTACAAGAACAACCTTGTGAACCGTGCTCTGGTTGATTCGTCCAATCCCGACATGGGCGAGCTGCTCACCGGTACCAATGCATACGTCTTCTTCGAGAAGGATCCCGCAAGCGCCGGTAAGGTCATCAAGGACTTCGCTAAGGAGAACAAGTCCGTCGTGATCAAGTGCGGTCTCGTCGATGGTGCTGTGTGTGACGAGGCTACTGCCAACGCTATCGCCGACCTGCCCGGTCGCGAGCAGCTGCTCGGCACGATCCTGGCCACCATGCTCAACCCCATGTCCCAGATTGCTCGCGTTATCGACCTTATCCGCGAGCAGAAGGAGCAGGCTGCCTAAGAGCTGCTTGATCCGCGAGCTTTTTAAATCGCCTGTCGCATATGCGGCATAGCATTAGAAGGAGTTTTACAATGGCTGTCACCAAGGAAGAGATCGTCGAGACCCTTAAGGGCATGACGGCGATTGAGCTTTCTGAGCTCGTTCACGAGCTCGAGGACGTCTTCGGCGTCTCCGCTGCCCCCGTTGCCGTTGCCGCTGTTGCTGGCGCCGGCGCTGACGCTGAGGAGGAGAAGACCGAGTTTGACGTGGTCCTCGAGTCCTTCGGCGCCAACAAGATCGCCGTCATCAAGGTTGTCCGTGAGCTCACGGGCCTGGGCCTCAAGGAGGCCAAGGAGGTCGTCGACGGTTGCCCCAAGGCTCTTCTCGAGGGCGTCAACAAGGACAAGGCCGACGAGGCCAAGGCCAAGCTCGAAGAGGCTGGTGCTACCGCTTCCGTTAAGTAGTCTTAACCTACTTATCACAAGCGTTCAAGGCGGGGTCCGGGTTACCGGGCTCCGCCTTTTTTTGTTTGCGATGGGGGGGGAGGGCTGCCCGATCATGTTCGGATGGCCCTTTTGTATGCGGGCCCTATACCACATATGAGGGGTCTTGGTGTACGTGAATTCTGAGGTTTTGCATACAAGAAATTTTGCTTTACAATAAAGGGTTGCGCGTAATATGCCATTTCTCTACTCGAAGGAGGCATCGCCGAGTGGCTAATCTCGAAATCGCACCCAATCCCACGGGTTCGTACCGTGAGAGGATCAGCTTCGGAAGCATCCCGCCTGTCATGGAGCTCCCCAACCTGATCTCCGTGCAGAAGGAATCGTTCAACAGGTTTATGTCCACTGGACTCGACGAGGCATTCAAGGATGTCTCGCCCATTGAGAACGCCACGAAGACCCTTGAGGTCACGTTTGGCGCTCATGAGTTCGGCGACCCCAAGCACACCGTTGAGGAGTGCAAGGCCAAGGACATCAGCTATCAGGCCCCGCTGCTGACCGAGGTTCGCTTTACGAACCGTGAGACCGGTGAGATGAAGGAGCAGGTCGTGTTCATGGGCGATTTCCCGCTCATGACCGATCGCGGCACGTTCATCATCAACGGCACGGAGCGTGTTGTGGTTTCGCAGCTCGTCCGCTCGCCCGGTGTGTACTACTTCCGCGAGATTGACGCCAATAAGCTGATCTATCGCGTGCAGTTCATCCCCACGCGCGGTGCCTGGCTCGAGTTCGAGACTGACAAGCGCGGCACCATCGTCGTGAGCATCGACCGCAAGCGCAAACAGCCCGCTTCGATGTTCCTCCGTGCTCTGGGTATCGCTCAGACTAACGAGGAGATCATCGAGTTGCTCGGCGATTGCCCCATGGTGCAGCGCACCCTTGCGCGTGACACCACCACCACCCGCGAGGACGCTCTTGTGGAGCTCTACAAGAAGCAGCGCCCTGGCGAGCCGCCTACGCTTGACTCGGCCAAGGCTTTGCTCGACGGCCTCTTCTTCAACCAGCAGCGTTACGACCTCGCTTCGGTGGGTCGCTACAAGCTCAACAAGAAGCTCGGCCTCAACGTCGACTCCGACGTCTACGTTCTGACGCCTGAGGACATCATCGCCGCCTTGCGCTACCTCATCAACCTCCACGACGGTCTTGAGGGCTACGTCGTCGACGAACGCGACCACTTCGGCAACCGCCGTGTGCGTACCGTCGGCGAGCTTATCGGCAACCAGTTCCGCGTGGGCCTGTCCCGCATGGAGCGCGTTGTGCGCGAGCGTATGGCCTCCCAGGAGGTCGATGAGATCACGCCCCAGTCGCTGATCAACATCCGCCCCATCGTGGCCTCCATCAAGGAGTTCTTCGGTTCCAGCCAGCTGTCCCAGTTCATGGACCAGAACAACCCCCTTGCAGGCCTCACGCACAAGCGTCGTCTGTCTGCCCTGGGCCCGGGCGGCGTTGCTGGTCACAAGACCGGCTCCAGCCGTCGTACGAACGTCCCCACCGAGGCCCGCGACGTTCACAACTCGCACTACTCGCGTATGTGCCCCATCGAGACTCCCGAAGGCCCCAACATCGGCCTTATCGGCTCTCTGGCCATTTTCTCGCGTGTCAACAAGTTCGGCTTCATCGAGGTTCCGTACCGCCGTGTTGTCGATGGCAAGGTCACCGATGAGATCGACTACATGACCGCCGACGAGGAAGAGAGCCATGTTATCGCTCAGGCGGCCGAGCGTTTCGATGAGAACACGCGTGAGTTCATCACCGTCGATCCCATCACGGGCGAGGTCAAGCCTGCTACGCACATCATTGCCCGTACCAAGGACTTCTACGGCGACTTCGGTACTCCCGCCGAGGTTGCAGTGTCCGAGGTCGACTACATGGACGTCTCGCCGCGCCAGATGATCTCCATCGCCGCGACGCTCATCCCGTTCCTCGAGCACGACGACGCCAAGCGTACGCTCATGGGCGCAAACATGCAGCGCCAGGCTGTGCCGCTCATCCGTCCGGCTGCCCCCTACGTCGGCACCGGCATGGAGCTTCGCGCTGCCGTCGACTCTGGCGACATCCTGCGCGCCAAGAAGGACGGTGTCGTTGAGTACGCCGATGCCATGCAGGTCCGCATCCGCGCCAACGATGGCACGGTTCAGACCTACAAGCTGCCCAAGTTCCAGCGCTCCAACCAGAGCACCTGCATCAACCACAAGCCCCTCGTCTACACCGGCCAGGAGGTCCACAAGGGCGACGTGCTCGCCGACGGTCCTTCCACCGATAAGGGTGAGCTCGCGCTTGGCCAGAACCTCACCGTGGCTTACATGCCCTGGGAAGGCTACAACTACGAGGACGCTATCATCGTCTCGGAGCGCGTCGTCCAGCAGGACCTTATGACGACGATCAACATCTCCAAGCACGAGATCGACGCCCGCGACACCAAGCTTGGTCCCGAGGAAATCACCCGCGAGATCCCCAACCTTGGCGAGGACATGACTGCCAACCTCGACGCCGACGGCATCATCCGCATCGGTGCTGAGGTTACTGCCGGTGACATTCTGGTCGGCAAGGTCACGCCCAAGGGCGAGAGTGCCCTTACCGCCGAGGAGCGCCTGCTGCGCGCCATCTTCGGCGCCAAGGCCCACGACGTGCGCGACACGTCGCTGAAGATGCCTCACGGCGCCTACGGCCGCGTCATCGACGTCGTCCGTTTCAGCCGCGAGAACGGCGACGAGCTTCCGCCCGGTGTCAACGAGCTGGTGCGTGTCTACGTCGCCCAGCGCCGTAAGATCCAGCAGGGCGACAAGATCGCCGGTCGCCACGGCAACAAGGGTGTTATTTCGCGCATCCTTCCCGTTGAGGACATGCCCTACATGGCCGACGGTACGCCCGTCGACGTCATCCTCGACCCGCTGGGCGTTCCTTCGCGTATGAACGTCGGCCAGCTGCTCGAGTGCCACCTGGGTTGGGCTGCCGCACAGGGTTGGAACAACGGCGGCGACGAGTACGTCCCCGGCCCGTTCTTTGTCTCCACGCCCGTCTTTGACGGTGCTGACGAGGACGAGATTGCCGACGTCATCCGTCGCGCCAACACGAACCTCATGGCTCGTGCCAAGACGCTCTATGGCCCGCATATGCGCAAGGAGTTCGTGCCCCAGCTCAACGCACAGGGCAAGACCTGGCTCTACGACGGCCGTACCGGCGAGCGTTTCACGCGCCCGATCACCGTGGGTACGAGCTACATCCTGAAGCTCGGCCACATGGTCGACGACAAGATCCACGCCCGCTCGACTGGCCCTTACAGTCTCGTGACCCAGCAGCCGCTGGGCGGCAAGGCGCAGTTCGGTGGCCAGCGTTTCGGCGAGATGGAGGTCTGGGCTCTGTACTCCTACGGCGCGTCCAACGTGCTTCAGGAGGTCCTGACCGTCAAGTCCGACGACACCAACGGTCGCGTCAAGGCCTATGAGTCCATCGTCAAGGGCGACAACATCCCCATGAAGGGCGTTCCTGAGTCCTTCAAGGTTCTCGTCAAGGAGATTCGCTCCCTGGCACTGGACGTGGAGCCCGTCAACGCCAAGAAGGCCGCCGCGCCCGCAGCACCTGCCGTGGCTGACGAGAAGATCGACGAGTCTTCGCTCAAGGACCTGGCCGGCGACATGATCGCCTCCGACGCGTCCGATGCAGACGCCTTCGAGGCATTCGATGCCGCGATCGACAGCCTCGTTTCGAGCGATAGCGACAAGGAGTAGCAGTGGCTGATTTCGACAACAACGATTTCTCGGGAATCCGCATCGGCCTTGCCTCGGCCGACAAGATTCGCGGTTGGTCTAGGGGAGAGGTAAAGAAGCCCGAGACCATCAACTACCGCACCCTCAAGCCTGAGAAGGACGGTCTTTTCTGCGAGAAGATCTTTGGTCCGACCAAGGACTGGGAGTGCTCGTGCGGCAAGTACAAGGGCATCCGTTTCAAGGACATCGTCTGCGAGCGCTGCGGCGTTGAGGTTACGAGCGCCAAGGTGCGCCGCGACCGCATGGGCCACATCGAGCTTGCTGCGCCTGTCTCGCATATCTGGTACTTCAAGGGTTCGGCCTCCAGCCCCATGGCCACCATCCTCGAGATCAAGAACAAGGACCTCGAGAAGGTGCTTTACTTTGCGTCGAACATCATCACGAGCCTCGATGCCGAGGGCCGCGAGGCCGATGAGGCCGACCTCCGTGAGGAGCTCGAGAGCGACCTCGAGGAGATTGAGGCCAGCTATCAGCGCACGGTTGAGAAGCTGCGCGCCCAGGCTGAGGAGGACCAGGCCGACCCCGAGTACGACTTTGATCCCGCCGAGCTCGAGGAGGACCTCGCCGACGCCAAGGAAGAGGCCGAGGACGAGAAGTGGCTTCGCAAGAAGGCCTTCGACGAGTTCATGAAGCTCCAGGTCAAGGACCTCGTCGCCGACGAGGAGCTTTTCCGCGAGATGCGCAAGCACTACTCCATGTACTTCGAGGGCGGCATGGGCGCCGAGGCCATCCGTGACCTTCTCGACAGCATGGACCTCAACAAGCTTGCTGAGGAGCTTCGCGTCGTCGTGGAGGAGGGCAAGGGCCAGAAGCGTGCCAAGGCCGTCAAGCGTCTCCAGGTCATCGACGCCTTCCTCAAGGGCGGCACCTCTCCTGCCAACATGATCCTCGACGTCGTGCCGGTCATTCCGCCCGATTTGCGCCCCATGGTGCAGCTCGATGGTGGTCGTTTCGCGGCCTCCGACCTCAACGACCTGTACCGTCGCGTCATCAACCGCAACAACCGTCTCAAGCGTCTGCTCGACCTCGACGCCCCGGCTATCATCGTGAACAACGAGAAGCGCATGCTTCAGGAGTCCGTGGACGCCCTGTTCGACAACGGTCGCCGCGGTCGTCCCGTCACGGGTCGTGGCGGACGACCCCTCAAGTCGCTCGCAGAGTCGCTCAAGGGCAAGCAGGGCCGCTTCCGTCAGAACCTGCTCGGCAAGCGCGTCGACTACTCCGGCCGTTCGGTCATCGTCGTCGACCCCCAGCTCAAGCTGCACCAGTGCGGCCTGCCCAAGGCCATGGCGCTCGAGCTGTTCAAGCCGTTCGTCATGAAGCGCCTCGTCGAGACTGCTCGCGCCGAGAACATCAAGGCCGCCAAGCGTGCCATCGACCGTGGCCAGTCCTTCGTGTGGGACGTGCTCGAGGAGGTCATCACCGATCGCCTCGTGCTGCTCAACCGTGCACCTACCCTGCACCGTCTGTCCATTCAGGCGTTCGAGCCCGTCCTCATCGAGGGTAAGGCAATCCACCTGCACCCGCTCGTGTGCGCGCCCTTCAACGCCGACTTCGACGGCGACCAGATGTCGGTCCACGTGCCGCTGAGCCCCGAGGCCCAGGCCGAGGCCCGCATCCTGATGCTGTCGGCCAACAACCTGCGTTCGCCTGCTTCCGGCAAGGTGCTCACTGTCCCCTCGCAGGACATGATCATCGGTATGTACTATGTCACGACGATGGACGAGATCGACGAGGGTGCCCACCTTCCCGAGTACAGCAACTTCGCTGATGCCGAGAACGCCTACCAGGCTCGCGCGGGTCTTGCCCTCAACGACCCCATCGTGGTTCGCCTGTCCCGCGACACTGTCGTGTGGGACAAGTTCAACCATGCTGACGCCCCTGAGGCTCACAAGGCTGGCACGCGCATCACGACCACCGTGGGCCGCATCATCCTCAACGCGGTGCTTCCCGACTCCTACCCCTTCGTCAACTTCCAGATGAAGAAGAAAGACGTGGGCCTGCTGGTCAACGACTGCTGCGACAAGTACCCCATGTCGCAGGTCGAGATCGTCCTCGACGGTCTCAAGTCTGTCGGCTTCCACTACGCCACTCGCGCCGGCCTCACCATTTCGGTGTGGGACGCCGTCATCCCGCGTGAGGCAAAGGCCGAGATCCTCGCCGCTTCCGACGCTGCTGTCGTCGAGATCGATGAGCAGGCCGAGGAGGGCCTGATCACGATGGACGAACGTCGTCGCGCGGTTATCGACGTGTGGAACGTTGCCGCCAAGGACGTTGCCAAGGAGATGGAGAAGGGCTTTACCCGCGAGAACCCCATCTTCATGATGGCAGACTCTGGTGCTCGAGGCTCCATTACGCAGCTCCGTCAGCTCGCTGGTATGCGCGGCCTTATGTCCGACGTTAACACCAAGAAGATGTTGAACACGAAGCGCCCGATGTCGCCCGACACCGATCCGCGCGACCTCAAGGTCGTCGGTCCCGACTCGCTGGAGCTGCCCATTAAGTCCAACTTCCGCGAGGGCCTCTCCACGCTCGAGTACTTCCTGTCGACCTACGGCGCCCGCAAGGGCCTCGTCGACACGGCGTCGCACACCTCCGACTCCGGTTACCTGACGCGTCGTCTCATCGACGTTGCCCAGGACGTTATCATCCGCGTCCAGGACTGCGGTACCACCGAGTTCGTCGAGTACTCGCTGTTCAACGAGAAGGGTCTGGAGAGCGACCTCATCGGTCGTTGCGTTGCCGAGGTCATCATCGACCCCGCTACCGGCGAGGTGCTGGCCAACAAGGACAGCTACATTGCCAGCGTCGAGAACCTTCCCGATACGAGCGCCGATCGCCCCAGCCTTCGCAGCCTGGCCGATGCGGGTCTCACCAAGGTCATGCTTCGCTCCGTCGTTGCTTGCGCCTGCCAGCACGGCGTGTGCCAGAAGTGCTACGGCTGGGACCTCTCCAACCGTCGTCCGGTCAACATCGGTACGGCTGTTGGCGCCATTGCCGCTCAGTCGATCGGCGAGCCTGGTACGCAGCTTACGATGCGTACCATTCACTCCGGCGGCGTTGCTGGCGAGGAAGACATTACGCAGGGCCTGCCCTTCGTCTCCCGCGCCTTCAACATCGTCTCGGTCAAGAACTCCAAGATCGTCGGTGGCCGCGAGGCTCTCCTGTCCACCGTCTCCGGTGTTCTGAGCATCACGCCCGACAACGGTGAGGTTGTCATGCGTGTTGTCAACCCCCAGACCCAGGAGTGCTTCGAGACCCGCGTTTCCGAGCGCGACATGACCGAGGGCCTCGTCTCGGGCCAGGAGGTGCGCGCCGGCGACGCTCTCACGAAGGGCTTCACCGACTTCAAGCAGCTTCGCTCGCTGACTGACACCGCGACCACGATGCACCGCTTCGTGAAGACGATTAAGGACGTCTACACGGGTCAGGGCGTCGAGATCAACGAGAAGCACATCGAGGTCATCGCTAGGCAGATGTTGCGTCGCGTGCGCGTCACCGACACGGGCGACTCCAACTACCTGCTCAACGAGTACGTCGACCGTCACGAGTTCGAGGGTGTCGTTTCCGAGCTTGCTCTCGAGGGCAAGAACCCGCCCAAAGCTCAGCCTGTCATCCTGGGTATCGCCCGCGCTTCCATGGCGTCGGACTCCTGGCTGGCAAGCGCTTCGTTCGAACGTACGGCTGAGGTTCTGACGAAGGCCGCTATCGAGGGTCGCGAGGACAACCTCAACGATCTGAAGGCCAACGTCATTATCGGCAAGCGCATTCCTGCGGGTACCGGCCTTATGGCTTACCGCAACGTGCCGCTCACCTACAACGGTCGCGTCATCGAGGGCTCTGCCCGCAATGCCGAGACGCTTCCTGAGTGGGCACCCGAGCAGCTTCGCGAGATCGAGGCTCGTATGCCCCGTCAGCCCGAGTGGGTCGGCGGTCGCAACGGCTACGGTGCGGGTTCGGGCGTGTACCAGCACAATGGCCGCACCCTGTCGGCGGAGGATGCCAAGCTCTACCTCTACGACGATCTGGGCGTGTCGCAGCGTTGGACGAACAAGTTCTCCGAGGTCGGCATCGAGACGGTCGGCGACCTTATCGGCAAGACCGAGGACGAGCTGCTGCGCATCGACGGCATCGGCGCGAAGGCTATCGAGGAGCTGCGTGACGGCCTTGAGGCCCGCGACCTGCTCTACATCCTCGAGCCCGACGATTCTTGCGCCGACGACGAGGACATCTCGCAGCTGCTCGAGATGGTCTTCTCGCCCGACGGCGACGACATCCTGCTTGGTTCGGCGCTTCCCACGTCGCATCATTACGATGACGAGATGATCGGTTCTGCGCCTGCCTCCAACACCGGTTCCTCTTCTGAGGTCCTCAGCGAGAACTTCGAGTCGCTCGATGAGCTGCTCAACCTGGGCCATGACCACGCCTCCTCCGACGATGACTCCGATGACGAGTCTGTCGACGACGACATGAGCGCGCTGGACGCCCTGCTGCTTGACGATTCCGAGTAACGCTCGGCTTCGGTTGCGTTGAACTGTGGGGCCCGCCGTAATCTGGCGGGCCCCATTTGTGAAAACTCCGGGAAGTTTGTTTTACGTTGCAAAGACAAACAGCCCGTTTAGCTGCGGAGAAGTGCTCCGGGATGGATACGCCCGGCTCCGTGGCATTTTGACAATCAAGAGGAGGGATAATAATCTACCTCCTCGTGTCCGGGCCGCGTCCCGGCCCGACATTTCCAAGACGAGTTCTGAAGGAGCGAGAGCTTTGCCTACCATTAACCAGCTTGTACGCCAGGGGCGCACCAAGGTTGCCTCCAAGTCCAAGAACGCAGCCCTGAAGGGTAACCCTCAGAAGCGCGGCGTCTGCACCCGTGTTTACACCACCAGCCCCAAGAAGCCTAACTCGGCTCTTCGTAAGGTCTGCCGTGTTCGTCTCGTTAACGGCATCGAGACCACCGCTTACATCCCCGGTGAGGGCCACAACCTCCAGGAGCACTCCATCGTGCTCGTGCGCGGCGGCCGCGTCCGCGACCTGCCTGGTGTGCGTTACAAGGTCATCCGTGGCGCTTACGACTGCGCTGCTGTTGCCAACCGCAAGCAGGGCCGCTCCCGCTACGGTGCCAAGCGCCCGAAGTAAGCTGCCTTTCTTTAACGCCCATTAGGCCTTGAGCCTGCACTGAACATGAGGAGTTTGAATGTCTCGTCGTAATGCTGCTGTCCGTCGTGAGGTTGCGCCTGACGCTGTTTACAACAACCGTCTTGTCACGCAGCTGATCAACAAGATCATGCTCGACGGCAAGAAGTCCACCGCTGAGCGCATTGTCTACGGCGCTCTCGAGCTCGTTGCCGAGAAGACCGGCTCTGAGCCCATTGCTACCTTCCGCAAGGCCATGGACAACGTGAAGCCCACGCTGGAGACCAAGGCCAAGCGCGTCGGTGGCGCTACCTATCAGGTCCCCATGGAGGTCAACTCCCGTCGCGCCACGGCCGTTGGTCTGCGCTGGCTCGTGAAGTTTGCCCGCGACCGCAAGGAGAAGACGATGGTCGAGCGTCTGGCCAACGAGATTCTCGACGCCTCCAACGGCGTCGGCGGCGCTGTCAAGAAGCGCGAGGACACCTACAAGATGGCCGAGGCCAACCGCGCCTTCTCGCACTACCGCTGGTAAGTTGCCTGTCGTGCATCGCGTAAGTGTTGCACATTCGAACTTCCCCTTAACGGCTTCATCTAAGGAGATTACAGCATGGCCAAAAAGAACCTGCTTGCCGACACTCGCAACGTCGGCATCATGGCCCACATCGACGCAGGCAAGACCACCACGACCGAGCGCATCCTGTACTACACCGGCAAGACCCACAAGATCGGTGAGGTCCACGAGGGTGCTGCCAAGATGGACTGGATGGTCCAGGAGCAGGAGCGCGGCGTAACCATTACCTCCGCTGCCACCACCTGCACGTGGAAGAAGGACGGCGAGGACTACCGCATTCAGATCATCGACACCCCCGGCCACGTGGACTTCACGGCCGAGGTCGAGCGTTCTCTGCGCGTTCTCGACGGCGCTGTCGCCGTTTTCGACTCCGTCTCCGGTGTTCAGCCCCAGTCTGAGACCGTTTGGCGTCAGGCTGAGACCTACGGCGTCCCGCGTATCGCCTACATGAACAAGTACGACCGCACCGGTGCCGACTTCTGGGCCGCCATCGAGACCATGCATGAGCGTCTCGACGCCCCGGCTGTCGCCATTCAGGTGCCCATGGGCGAGGAGGACCACTTCTGGGGCCTCATCGACCTGGTCACCATGGTCGCTTGGGACTTCAAGGCTGACGACAAGGGCATGACCTACCCCGAGCCTATGGCCGAGATTCCCGCTGAGTTCGCCGAGATTGCCCAGATCAAGCGCCAGGAGCTGCTTGACGAGGCCGCCAACTTCGACGACGAGCTCATGGAGAAGATCCTCATGGAGGAGGAGATTCCCGTCGAGGAGCTCAAGGCTGCCATCCGCAAGGGCACCATCGCCTGCAAGCTGCACCCCGTTCTCGTCGGTTCTTCCTACAAGAACAAGGGTGTCCAGGAGCTGCTCGACGCTGTTGTCGATTACCTCCCCAGCCCGCTCGACATTCCCGCCATCAAGGGTACCGTTCCCGGCTCTGACGAGGAGACCGAGCGCAAGGCCGACTCCAAGGAGCCCTTCAGCGCCCTTGCCTTCAAGATTATGACCGATCCCTTCGTCGGCAAGCTTACCTACCTGCGCATCTACTCCGGTAAGCTGGAGAGCGGCTCGTATGCCCTCAACTCTTGCAAGGACAACCGCGAGCGTATCGGCCGCATCCTTGAGATGAACGCCAACGACCGTGTTGACCGTGATTCCTGCGCCGCTGGCGACATCGTCGCCGTCGTCGGCCTCAAGAACACCACCACGGGCGACACCCTCTGCGACGAGAAGGCCCCCGTCATCCTCGAGTCCATGGTCTTCCCCGAGCCCGTTATCGACATCGCCGTTGAGCCGAAGTCGAAGGACGAGCAGACCAAGCTTGAGATGGGTCTTCTGAAGCTCGCTGAGGAGGACCCGACCTTCAAGGTGTCCACCAACCCTGAGACTGGCCAGACCATCATCGCCGGCATGGGCGAGCTGCACCTCGAAATCATTGTCGACCGTCTGCTCCGCGAGTTCAAGGTCGAGGCCAACGTGGGCAAGCCCCAGGTTGCCTACCGCGAGACCGCTGGCAAGGCTGTCCAGAACGTCGAGGGCAAGTTTGTTCGTCAGACCGGTGGCCACGGCCAGTACGGTCACTGCGTGATCAACATGGAGCCCCTGCCTGCTGGCTCCGGCTACGTCTTCGAGAACAAGATCGTCGGCGGCGTCATCCCCAAGGAGTTCATCCCCTCGGTTGATAAGGGCATCCAGGAGGCTCTCGGCAACGGTGTTATTGCTGGCTTCCCCACCGAGGACATCAAGGTCGAGCTCATCGACGGTTCTTACCACGAGGTCGACTCCTCTGAGGCTGCCTTCAAGGTTGCCGGCTCCATGGCCATCAAGGAAGCCCTGCGCCGCTCCAACCCCGTTCTGCTCGAGCCTGTCATGTCTGTCGAGGTCGTTACCCCCGAGCAGTACATGGGCGACGTCATGGGCAACCTGTCCTCCCGTCGCGGCAAGATCGAGGGCATGGAGGACCGCAAGAACGCCAAGGTCATCAATGCCAAGGTGCCGCTGGGCGAGATGTTCGGTTACGCTACCGACCTGCGCAGCGCTACCCAGGGTCGCGCCACCTACACCATGCAGTTCAGCGCCTACGAGCCTGTTCCCAAGAACATCGCTGACGAGGTTTCCAGCAAGAACGCCAAGGCGTAAAGCAATTTCAGCAGAGAAGGGGAGCGCTGCGGCGCTCGGCTAAATGCCTTACCCTTGATTTTTGGAGGTATCGAGTTGGCTTCTCAGAAGATCAGGATTCGCCTGAAGGGTTTTGACCACGAGATCGTGGATCAGTCCTCCAAGCTCATTGTAGACACCGCGCTGCAGACTGGTGCCAAGGTTTCCGGCCCCATCCCGCTGCCCACCGAGCGCAACCTCTACACCGTCATTCGTTCGCCTCACGTGAACAAGGACAGCCGCGAGCAGTTCGAGATGCGTACCCACAAGCGTCTCATTGACATCGTTGAGCCCACGCCTTCCACCGTTGACTCGCTTATGCGTCTCAACCTTCCCTCCGGTGTGGATATCGAGATCAAGCTTTAGAGATTTCGTTAACGAGTTGTAATGCACAGCCCTCTGAGATAATCTTAGAGGGCTGTGCTTTTTTATGCATGGCTTTACGTTTGCGGTCCTCTAGGTATGCCCGGAAGGGCCGGGTATTTTGTCCTAAGACCGCCCGAGGTAAGGAAGATCATGATCAACACGATTCTTGGTCGCAAGATCGGGATGACGCAGGTCTGGAACGAGAATGATGAAGTCGTTCCTGTGACCGTCATCCAGGCTGGCCCCTGCGCTGTCACGCAGGTCAAGACTGTCGAGTCCGATGGCTACAGCGCTGTTCAGATTGGCTGGGGCGACATCAAGGACAAGCATGTCAACAAGCCCATGCGTGGCCATTTCGACAAGGCTGGCGTGAAGCCCACCCGTTACCTTCGCGAGGTTCGCGTTCCCGAGGGCGAGGCTCACTCCTGCGGCGAGCTCGTGACCGTTGCCGACTTTGCCCAGGTTGCAAAGGTCGATGTTATCGGCCGTTCCAAGGGTAAGGGCTTCCAGGGCACCATCCGTCGTCACAACTTCGACGCCGGCCGCAAGACCCATGGTTCGCACAACTATCGTGCCCCGGGTTCGGTGGGTCAGTGCTCCCAGCCTTCTCGCATCTTCAAGGGCGTTCGCATGCCTGGTCACATGGGTGACGAGCGTGTTACCGTTCGCAACCTCCAGGTTGTCCGCGTTGACGAAGAGCAGAACCTGATTATCGTTCGCGGTGCCGTGCCCGGTGCCAAGAACGGCTTCGTCATCGTCCGCATGGCCTAACGGGCCCCGTCGAAGTAGCCCAAAGGCTTAAGGAGATAGACAATGTCTACGATTGATGTCAAGAACATCGCCGGCGAGAAGGTCGCCGAGCTCGAGCTCAGCGAGGCCGTGTACGGCATCGCCCCCAATGTGCCCGTGATGCACCAGTGCGTGCGTTACCTCATGGCTGCTGATCGCGCTGGCACCCATGACACCAAGGGCCGTTCCGAGGTCAGTGGCGGCGGCCGCAAGCCGTGGCGTCAGAAGGGCACCGGCCGTGCCCGTCAGGGTTCGATTCGTGCTCCCCAGTGGCGTGGCGGCGGCGTCGTCTTCGGCCCGACTCCTCGCGACCACTCCTTCCGCATGAACAAGAAGGAGATCAAGCTCGCCATGCGCAGTGCCCTTTCCGCTAAGGTCGCTGACAACGAGCTGGTCGTTGTCGACAAGTTCGATTTCGCCAACCCCAAGACCAAGGACGCTGTTGCCTGCATCAAGGCTCTTGGCCTGGATGGCAAGCGCGTCACCGTCGTGCTCACCGAGGACGACATCGAGACCGCCCTTTCTTTCCGTAACCTTCCCAAGGTTACCGTTCTCTTCGACCATGAGATCGATACGTATTTCATGCTCGACAACAACGCTCTGGTGCTGGCCCAGCCCGTTGCCACCCGTCTTGGTGAGGAGCTCGCCTAATGTCTGTTTACGATCCGCATTCCATCATCATTCGCCCGGTCGTGTCCGAGGCTGCCTTCGACAAGATGGAGCTCAACAAGTACACGTTCGAGGTTGACCGTCGCGCTGACAAGCCTATGATTCGTCGCGCCATCCAGGACATCTTTGGTGTCAAGGTTACTCGCGTCAACACCCTGTGGGTCAAGCCGAAGCCCAAGCGCGTCCGTGCTCAGGCTGGCTACACCCGTACGTGGAAAAAGGCTGTAGTTACTGTCGCTGAGGGCGATTCCATCGAGATTTTCGGCGCTCAGGCGTAGAATACCCTTTTGGTTTTCTAGCCCGAGGACCTAGATCCTCGGGCTTTATGTTGTATTCGGGTGTTGTATGGATACACCCGGAGCCGTGGTTGTCCGGGGTCACAGGCGGAGGCTCAGCCTCACTCCCATGCGCCTGTTGGCAATCGGACGAGAGGAGTTTAAATGGGAGTTAAGCAGTACAAGCCTACTTCGGCTGGTAGGCGCTTCACGTCGGTCTCGGACTTCGCTGAGATCACGACGAACAAGCCTTACAAGCCCCTTCTTGAGCCTATCAAGAAGCACGGCGGCCGCAACAACAGTGGTCATCTGTCCATGCGCCATCAGGGCGGCGGCGCCAAGCGCATGTATCGTGTCATCGACTTCAAGCGCAACCACGACGGCGTGCCCGCCAAGGTTGCTACGATCGAGTACGATCCGAACCGCAGCGCTCGTATCGCCCTCATCAACTACGCTGACGGCAAGAAGTCCTACATCCTCCAGCCCAAGGGCCTGAAGGTTGGCGACGTCGTCATGAGCGGCACTGGTGCTGACATTAAGCCCGGCAACTGCCTGCAGCTCGCCGACATCCCCGTGGGTACCGTTATCCACGCTGTCGAGTTCCAGCCCGGCAAGGGTGCCGCAATCGCCCGTTCCGCCGGTACGTCCATCCAGCTGATGGGCAAGGAGGGCAAGTATGCCATCCTGCGCATGCCCTCCAGCGAGATGCGTCGCGTGCTTCTCACCTGCCGTGCCACCATCGGTGAGGTTGGCAACGCTGAGCACGCCAACATCCGCATTGGTAAGGCCGGTCGTAACCGCCTGCGCGGCATCCGTCCTACCGTCCGCGGTACTGTCATGAACCCCGTTGACCACCCCCACGGCGGCGGCGAGGGCAAGAACCACACCTCTGGTCGCGCCTCTGTTTCGCCTTGGGGCACGCCTAGCAAGGGTTACAAGACGCGCGCTCGCAAGAAGCGTTCCAACCACATGATCATCCGCCGTCGCAAGAAGTAACCCGAGAAGGAGATACGTAAATGAGCAGAAGCCTGAAGAAGGGCCCGTTCGTAGAGCCTCGCCTCCTCGGCCGCATCATTGCGATGAACGAGTCTGGCGATAAGACGGTCGTGAAGACCTGGTCTCGCGCCTCTACGATTTTCCCTGAGATGGTTGGGCACACCATCGCGGTCCACGACGGCCGCAAGCACGTGCCTGTGTATGTCACTGAGTCCATGGTTGGTCATAAGCTGGGCGAGTTCGCACCTACTCGTACCTTCAAGGGCCACTCGGCAGATAAGGGCAAGAGGTAATGAGCGAAGAGAAGAACGTTATGGAAGCCAGGGCTATCGCCCGCTACGTGAGGATCTCTCCTCGTAAGGTCCGCGTTATCGTTGACCAGATTCGTGGCAAGGGCATCGCCGAGGCACGCACTATTCTGGCTTTCTCGGAGCGCTCTGCTGCCGAGACCGTGGCTAAGGTTCTGAACAGCGCCGTCGCTAACGCCGAGCACAACTACGGCATGCGCGCCGACAACCTTGTTGTTAAGACCACCTTTGTTGACGAAGGCCCCACGATGAAGCGCATTCGTTGCCGCGCTAAGGGCTCTGCCGCTCGCATCAACAAGCGCACCAGCCACATCACCGTCGTCGTCGCACCGAAGGAGGCGTAAGTCTTATGGGTCAGAAGGTACATCCTATTGGCTTCCGTCTCGGCACCACCGAGAACTGGCGCTCCCGTTGGTTTTCTGACAAGGATTACAAGGAGACGCTGAAGAGCGATCTTGCTATCCGCAAGTTCCTCACCGCTCGCCTGAAGGACGCCGCTCTTTCTCGCGTTGAGATCGAGCGCGCCGGCGACAAGGTGAAGGTCATCATCTTCACCGCCCGTCCTGGCATCGTCATCGGCAAGAAGGGCACCGAGATCGAGACCCTTCGCAAGGAGATCGAGAAGGTCTCCGGCAAGACCGGCGGCGACCTCAGCGTTGAGGTCATCGAGGTCAAGCGCCCCGAGCTCGACGCCACCCTCGTGGCTCAGAGCATCGCTGAGCAGCTCGAGCAGCGCGTCGCTTTCCGTCGCGCCATGCGCAAGGCCGTTCAGTCTGCCCGTAAGTCCGGCGCCAAGGGTATTCGTATCCAGTGCTCCGGCCGTCTGGGCGGCGCCGAGATGGGTCGTCGCGAGTGGTACCGCGAGGGTCGCGTGCCGCTGCATACCCTGCGCGCCAAGATTGACTATGGCACCGCCACTGCCCACACCATCATGGGCTCTTGCGGCGTGAAGGTTTGGATCTACCTGGGCGAGAAGCTTCCCGGCCAGCCTGCACCCAACCCTGCCCTTGAGGGCGCTCCTCGCCAGCGTCGTGGCGGCCGCAACGAAGGTAGGAGGTAGTTAGATGCTCGCACCTAAGCGAATCGCTCACCGTAAGGTGATGCGCGGTTCCATGAAGGGCAAGTCCAAGGGCTGGACCAAGCTCAACTTCGGTGAGTATGGTCTGGTTGCCCAGGAGGCTCACTGGATTACGAACCGCCAGATCGAGGCCGCTCGTGTCGCTATGACCCGTTACATGAAGCGTGGCGGCCGCGTGTGGATTACCATCTTCCCCGACAAGCCGATCACCAAGAAGCCGGCTGAGACCCGCATGGGTAAGGGCAAGGGTAACCCCGAGGGTTGGGTAGCCGTCGTTAAGCCCGGCCGCGTAATGTTCGAAATCAACGGTGTCGATGAGGCCATTGCTATGGAGGCCCTGCGTCTGGCTGCCCACAAGCTGCCCATCAAGACCAAGGTCATCACCCGTGCCGAGTCTGACGCGAAGGAGACCAACTAATGAAGCCCGCAGAGATCAGGGAGCTCGACGACAAGCAGCTTCAGGAGAAGCTGAAGGAGTGCCGTGCCGAGCTGTTCAACCTCCGTTTTCAAATGGCCACCAGCCAGCTTGACAACACGGCCCGCGTCACGAATGTGAAGAAGGATGTTGCACGCATCCTCACCGAGATTCGTGCCCGTGAGATCGCTGCCCAGAAGAACCAGGAGTAACAATGGCTGAGGAGCGCAACCGCCGCAAGGTTCGCCAGGGTGTCGTCACTTCCATCATGGGCGACAAGTCCGTCGTCGTGACCACCACTGAGCGCAAGCGTCACCCCAAGTACGGCAAGATGGTCACCAGCTCGAAGAAGTTCCACGTCCATGACGAGAACAACGAGTGCAACGTCGGCGACACCATCCGTATCATGGAGACTCGTCCGCTGTCTGCGACCAAGCGTTGGCGCCTGCTTGAGATCGTCGAGCGCGCGAAGTAAGTTTCTTTATGCGCCTGCGCGCGCCAAATGACGCGCGCAGGCTTTTCCTGTGGTATGTAAGCCGCACGGTGCGGGCCTACCTCTATCACCTGAGAGCATCATTCGGAGGATGCGATGATTCAAGCAGAGACCGTTCTCAAGGTCGCTGATAACTCCGGTGCACGCAAGCTGAAGTGCATCAAGGTTATTGGTGGTTCCAAGCGTCGTTACGCCGGTGTGGGCGACGTCATCATTTGCGCTGTCCAGGAGGCCCTGCCTAACGGTAACGTTAAGAAGGGTTCCGTCGTGCGCTGCGTTGTCGTGCGCACCAAGAAGGAGATTCGTCGTAAGGACGGTAGCTACATCCGCTTCGACGACAACGCCGCTGTTCTGATTGACGCCAACGGTAACCCCAAGGGCACCCGTGTCTTTGGCCCCGTGGCCCGCGAGCTGCGCGATCGCAAGTATTTGAAGATCGCTTCCCTGGCTCCCGAGACCCTGTAAGGAGAAGTGGAAGAAATGGCAAAGCTCACCGTTCGCAAGGGCGATACCGTCAAGGTTCTTAACGGCAAGGATGCCGGCAAGACTGGCGAGATCATTCGCGCCCTTCCTTCCGACGGCAAGGTCGTTGTCAAGGGTGTCGCCCTTGTCAAGAAGTCCGTCCGTCCCACCCAGCAGAACCCCCGTGGTGGCATTGTCACCAAGGAGGCCGCTATCAACGTGTCCCGCGTGCAGCTCATTTGCCCCAAGTGCGGCAAGCCCACGCGTGTTGGTCACGGCGGCCAGAGCGCCGAGGGCAACAAGATCCGTATTTGCAAGAAGTGCGGCGCTGAGTTCTAATTTCTTCACGACAATCTAGACAAGTCGTGGAATCTTTAGCCCCGTCTGGACATATCCAGGCGGGGCTATTATTATCTATTGCTTGGCTCCCAGAGTGGTTCTGGGAGGCGTCGGGCGTTCCCGGCGCTTAAAACCCCGTAAGAGGAGAGTTCGTTCATGGATTACACGCCTCGTCTGAAGACTGCCTACTTCGAGAAGGTTCGTCCTGAGCTTCAGGAGAAGTACCAGTACAGCAACGTGCACCTTATCCCCCGTCTCGAGAAGATCGTCGTCAACATGGGCGTCGGCGAGGCTGCTACCGACTCCAAGGCTATCGACGGCGCTGTCGCTGACCTGCGCACCATCACCGGCCAGCAGCCGATGATTGCCCGCGCCCGCAAGTCCATCGCTTCCTTCCACCTGCGCGAGGGCATGCCCATCGGCGCTAAGGTCACCCTGCGCGGCGACCGCATGTGGGAGTTCTTCGATCGTCTTGTCTCCATCGACATCCCCCGTATCCGCGACTTCCGTGGCCTGTCCACCAAGTCCTTCGACGGCAACGGCAACTACTCCATGGGTGTCAAGGAGCAGCAGATCTTCCCCGAGATTCCGTTCGACAAGATCGACCGTGTCCGCGGCATGGACATCACGTTCGTGACCAGCGCCACCACCGACGCTGAGGCCGAGAGCCTCATGCGCGCGCTGGGTTTCCCCTTTGTGAAGTAAAGGCTTTCCGCCTTTGTTTCAAATAGCGTTGCATAGAAAACGAGTGTTGTAGAGGAGGAAGAGTGGCTAAGAAATCGATGATCGCCGCAGCTGAGCGTGAGCCGAAGTTTTCGACTCGTCAGCACAACCGTTGCATGCGTTGCGGGCGTCCCCGCGCCTACTACCGCAAGTTCGGTCTGTGCCGTGTCTGCTTCCGTGAGCTTGCTAGCAATGGCGAACTCCCTGGTGTCAAAAAGGCTAGCTGGTAGTTTAGCGCCGGGGATCTGTTCTGATAGGCGCGACCGCTATGGGCGGAAGCGAACCTCTGGACAGTCTCATCCAGAACTATAGGAGGAACCTAATGAACCTGAGTGACCCGATCGCAGATATGCTTACGCGTATTCGTAACGCGAACTCTGCGAACAAGGCCACGGTCTCGATGCCTTCCAGCAAGAAGCTGCTCGAGATCGCTCGCGTTATGAAGGAGGAGGGCTACATCGCCGACTACGTCGTCGAGGCCGGTACTCCCCATGACGACCTTGTCATCACCCTCAAGTACGGCGAGCGTCGCGCCAAGGTTATCCGCGGCATCCGTCGTATTTCCAAGCCCGGCCTGCGCATCTTCGTGGGCAAGGATGATCTTCCCCGCGTCATCGGCGGCCTGGGCATCGCTATCATCTCTACGTCCAAGGGTGTTATGACCGACCGTGACGCTCGCAAGCTTGGCGTCGGCGGCGAAGTCATCGCCTACGTTTGGTAACGGACTGCTGGAAAGGAGCAACCACCGTGTCCCGTATCGGTAAGAAGCCCATCCCGGTCCCTGCCGGCGTTGAAGTGACCATTAACGGCAACGATGTCGCTGTTAAGGGCCCCAAGGGCGAACTCAAGAAGTCTTTCTACGAGCTGCTGACCATCGAGCAGGAGGGCAACGAGATTATCGTTACCCGTCCCGATGATTCGCGCACCTGCCGTGCCATGCACGGTCTCACCCGCACCCTTCTGCACAACATGATTGTTGGCGTTTCTGAGGGCTTCTCCAAGAAGCTCGAGCTCCAGGGCGTCGGCTACCGTGTTGCCCTCAAGGGCAAGAACCTCGACCTTTCCCTGGGCTTCTCCCACCCCGTCATTGTTGAGCCCGAAGAGGGCATCAGCTTTGAGGTTCCGGACAACACGCACATCATTGTCAAGGGCATTGACAACCAGCGTGTTGGCCAGGTCGCGGCCGATATCCGCTTCCTGCGTCCGCCCGAGCCTTACAAGGGCAAGGGCATCCGCTACGACGGCGAGGTTGTCCGTCGTAAGCTCGGTAAGGCCTCGAAGTAGTAAAGTAGCACCGAGGCTTTCTCTCGGTCGTATGCGAGGAGACTTAGCATGAACAAGCACAAGGCGAAGCAGGAGCGTCTCGCTCGTCGCCATCGCGCGGTTCGCGGCAAGATCTCGGGCACTCCCGCCCGCCCGCGTCTGTGCGTCACCCGTTCCAACGCCAACATCTACGCTCAGGTCATCGATGACGTCGCCGGCAAGACTCTGGTGAGCGCTTCGACCCTCGACGCTGAGTTCAAGGCGACCGGCAAGATCGGCTCCAACAAGGAAGCTGCCACCTTCGTGGGCGAGCTTGTTGGTAAGCGCGCCATCGAGGCTGGCATCACCACGGTTTCTTTTGACCGCGGTGGCAACCTCTATCATGGTCGCGTGGCCGCCCTCGCCGACGGTGCCCGTAGCGCCGGCCTGGTCTTCTAGGAGGAGTACGAATGCCGCGTAATCGCCAGAATGAGACCGCTCAGCCCGAGCTGCAGGAGCGCGTCGTTTTCATCAACCGTGTTTCCAAGACCGTCAAGGGCGGTCGCCGCATGTCCCTGTCCGCTCTCGTCGTCGTTGGTGACGGCAAGGGCAACGTCGGCGTGGGCATGGGCAAGTCCGCTGAGGTGCCGCTGGCTATCCAGAAGGGCATCGAGGACGCCAAGAAGAACATGTTCTACGTCCCCGTTACTGAGGATGGCACCATTCCTCACGAGGTTGAGGGCCACTTCGGCGCTGGCCGCGTCGTTCTGAAGCCCGCTGTTCCTGGTACCGGCATCATCGCCGGCGGCCCTGTTCGCGCCCTTTGCGAGCTCGCCGGCATCAAGAACATCCTCGGCAAGTCTCTCGGCACCAGCAACGCCATGAACATCCTCAAGGCTGCCGCTGAGGGCTTCTCCCGTCTTGAGAGCAACGAGGCCGCTGCTGCCCGCCGTGGCATCTCCGTTGCCCAGATGTTCGTCGGCAAGGAGGCCTAAGAATGGCTGAGCAGACCAAGACCCTGCGCATCACGCAGGTTAAGAGCACCATCGGCTATCCTCAGGATCAGCGCGACACCATGCGTTCCCTGGGCCTTCGCCGCATCAACAACGTCGTCGAGTTCGCCGACAGCCCCTCCGTGCGCGGTATGATCCTCAAGGTTCGTCACCTCGTCACGGTCGAGGAGATTTAGGAGTCATCATGCAGCTTAACGATCTTTATCCTGCGCCTGGTTCGCGCAAGGACCGCAAGCGCGTCGGCCGCGGTAACTCCGGTTACGGCGGAACGACCGCTGGCCGTGGCCAGAAGGGCCAGAAGTCCCGCTCCGGCGGCGGCAAGGGCCCGGGCTTCGAGGGTGGCCAGATGAAGCTCGCCATGCGTCTTCCTAAGCTCCCTGGCTTCAGGAACCCCACGCGTGTTGAGTACTTCCCTGTGAACCTCGCTCGTCTTGATGCACTGTTCAACGATGGCGATGTCGTCGATTCCGATGCCCTCGTCGCCAAGAACGTCATCAAGAAGTCCACGACCCTTGTCAAGGTTCTCGGCGATGGCGACATCACCAAGAAGCTGACCGTTAAGGTTGACAAGGTTTCCGCCTCCGCCCAGGCCAAGATTGAGGCCGCTGGAGGGACGGTAGAGCGTCCGTGCTAACTGCCATCCTCAATGCGTTCCGGGAGCCTGAACTGAGGAAGAAGATTCTCATCACCTTGGGAATCATCGTGCTGTACCGCATCGGTTCGTACATTCCTCTTCCCGGTATTCCATTTGGGGATTTGGTTAGCCAGTTCGAAGATGCCAATGGTGGCATGGCGAACACGATGGCATTGCTCAACCTGTTTGCAGGCGGTGCTTTGTCGTATGTTTCGTTGTTCTCCCTCGGTATCATGCCCTACATCACCGCCTCCATCATCCTCCAGATGATGCAGGCGGTGATTCCCTCGCTTCGCGAGCTTGCGAAGGAGGGTGAGACCGGCCAGCGTAAGATTACGCAGTACACTCGTTATCTTACGATTGTTCTGTCACTGATTAACGCCATCGGTTACTTGCTCTTATTCAAGAGCCCGTCCTATGGCATTAGCTTCGCTGGCATGGGTATGCCTGAAGCACTGCTCGACGTGATGATTGTCTTTGGTTTTGTCGTCGGTTCCGTTCTCATCATGTGGCTGGGTGAGCTCATCACTCAGTACGGCGTGGGCAACGGTATGTCGCTCATCATCTTTGCCAACATCATGTCGCGCCTGCCCCAGGCAATCTTCTCTTCTGTCGAGTACAACTCGTACGGCGCACTCATCACGATTCTCGTGGTTATCGTTATCGTTGCTGTTATCCCGCCGATTATCTTTATCGAGAGGGGACAGCGCAGGATTCCGATTCAGTACGCCAAGCGTGTTGTCGGTCGAAGGATGATGGGTGGCCAGACCACCTATCTGCCCATCAAGGTCAACACCGCGGGCGTAATTCCGATCATCTTTGCTTCTTCGCTTCTCTACATACCGGCGCAGCTTGCTGTTTTCTTCCCCAATGTGGAATGGATCCAGGTTTTCTCTAATGCGGTGTCGGCTGGTTGGCTTAACTGGCTGTTGTCCTTCGCTCTGATCATCTTCTTCGCGTACTTCTACACGGCGATGGTGTTCAATCCCGAGGACACGGCTGACAACCTTCGAAAGCAGGGTGGCTTCATTCCTGGTGTTCGCCCTGGTGCTGCGACCGCTCGTTACATTAAGGACGTGCTCAATCGCATCACACTTCCTGGTGCCATCTTCATCGCTCTTATCGCGGTGGTGCCGAGCATCTTGTTCTTCTTCACGAACAACACGCTCATTCAGGCATTTGGTGGTACTTCGATTCTGATTATGGTTGGCGTTGCGCTTGATACAATGAGCAAGGTTGAAAGCCAGCTCAAGATGCACGACTACGGCGGCTTCTTTAAGTAAGCCATCTGTCGTTTACCCTTATGGGCGGGCACTTTGCCCGCCCATTTTTTTCAAAGGAGGCTCTCATGAATCTCGTGTTGCTTGGTGCTCCCGGTGCAGGTAAGGGCACTCAGTCTCAGTTCATCATCGATGAGTTCGGCCTTCCTCACATCTCCACGGGCGACATCCTTCGCGCTGCCGTCAAGGAGGGCACGCGCCTGGGTCTCAAGGCCAAGAGCTATATGGATGCCGGCGCCCTTGTGCCTGATGAGCTCATCATCGACCTTATGCAGGAGCGCCTGAACCAGGAGGACTGTGAGAAGGGCTTCATTCTCGACGGCTTCCCCCGTACGACTACCCAGGCCGCAGCTCTCGATAGCGTGCTTTCTGCTGACGGTCGTCGTATTGACGCTGCCATTGCGATTGAGGTTCCCGATGAGGTAATCATCAATCGCCTGTCTTCTCGCCGCGTGTGCCGCGCATGCGGTTATACCGGAACTGCTGCTGACGCGACGTGCCCGCAGTGCTCTGGCGAGATGTACCAGCGTGCCGACGATAACCCTGAGACCATCAAGAACCGCCTCAATGTCTACCACACCTCCACCGCGCCCCTTGTGAACTACTACGCCGGCGCCGGTGTTCTGGTTGAGATTGACGGAAATCGTCCCGTCGACGAGGTTTTCGCTGACGTGAAGGCTGCTATCGTCAATGATTAAGCTCAAGTCTCCCCAAGATATCGAGGGCCTCAAGGTTTGCGGAGCCCTTTCCAAAGAGGCTTTGCGCCTGACAGGTGAGATGGTTCGCCCGGGCGTCTCTACCTGGGAACTCGACAAGTTCTGCGAGGACTTCATTCGCATGCATGGGGGAGTGCCTGGCTTTAAAGGCTACGGTGGTTTCCCGGGCACCATCTGTGCCTCAATCAACGACGAGGTAGTTCACGGCATTCCCTCTCGCGATCGCATTCTGTGCGAGGGTGACATCATCTCTATTGATACGGGAGCTACGGTCAACGGATGGGTCGGCGACAACGCTTGGACGTTTGCTGTCGGCCACATCTCTGACGATCGCAAAGCATTGCTCGAAGTTACGCGCGATTGCTTGGCTCTCGCAATCGAGCAGGCTGTTCCCGGCAATCACCTTGGCGATATCGGCTATGCCGTTCAGTCTCATGCTCAAAAGCATGGCTATGGTGTGATTCGCGAGTATGTGGGTCATGGCATCGGGCGCAAGATGCACGAAGAGCCCAATGTTCCCAATTATGGCCACCGCGGGTTCGGTATTAAGCTCGAGGTCGGTATGGTTCTCGCTATCGAGCCGATGATCACGATGGGTCGCCGCCATGTACATACGCTGAGCAATGACTGGACCGTTGTGACCAATGACGGAAGCATGGCCGCGCATTTCGAGAATACGGTGGCAATTACCAAGGACGGACCGGTTATCACAACTGCGGAAGAGGGATTCGATCCTCTCGATGTTGATTGTGGACGTAACGCGTCTTGTTAGATAGTGTGTTGTCGTCTCGTATCTTTTGTGAATCACTACACTTGGCGTCTTGTCTAGTGTATGATACATCGCTGTATGCGGTTCGAGGGAAAGTGGAGTAACGTGAGCAAGCGCGAAGATGCAATCGAGCTTGAGGGAACGGTCGTAGAGCCGCTTCCGAATGCTATGTTCAAGGTTGAGCTGGAGAACGGTCACACTGTACTGGCTCATATCTCTGGCAAGATTCGTATGCACTATATTCGAATCCTGCCTGGCGACAAGGTTGTCATTGAGCTTTCTCCGTATGACCTGACTCGCGGTCGCATTACCTATCGTTATAAGTAACGAACCGGGTTTTTTGGTCGTTACACTGTTCTGACTTGCTTCCGACGGGTGGAAATGTATCCACGCAGGAAGTAAGATTTCGTATGCGTTTCGGCACCAACGTCTGCGGCTGGACGAAGATATAGAGTGTTAGTTCAACCGAAAGGAAAAGGCAATGAAGGTACGTCCTTCGGTCAAGAAGATTTGCGACAAGTGCAAGATTGTCCGTCGCCATGGCAAGATTCTTGTCGTGTGTGAGAACCCGCGCCACAAGCAGCGCCAGGGCTAAGAGAGGAGAGAGCGAATGGCCCGTATTTTTGGCGTCGACCTGCCGCGTGAGAAGCGCGTCGAGATCGGCCTGACTTACATCTACGGCATCGGCCGTACCACCGCCACCAAGCTGTGCGCCGAGACTGGCGTTGACCCCGCGACTCGTGTCAAGGACCTGACCGAGGATGAGGTCACGAAGCTTCGTGACGCTATCGATGGCAAGTACCTCGTCGAGGGCGATCTTCGTCGCGAGACTTCCCAGAACATCAAGCGCCTTATGGACATCGGCTGCTACCGTGGCCTGCGTCACCGTAAGGGTCTGCCTGTCCGTGGTCAGCGCACCCACACCAACGCTCGTACCCGCAAGGGTCCCCGTCGTCAAATCGGTGCGAAGAAGAGGGGCTAAGCTACAATGGCATCCAACAAGAAGGCTGTTAAGACTCGCGTGAGGCGAGCCGACCGCAAGAACATCGCTGTTGGCCAGGCTCACATCAAGAGCTCGTTCAACAACACGATCGTCTCCATCACCGACCCCCAGGGCAATGTCATCGCTTGGCAGTCCGCTGGTACGGTTGGTTTCAAGGGATCTCGTAAGTCCACTCCCTTCGCTGCTCAGATGGCTGCTGAGGCTTGCGCCAAGGCCGCTCAGGATCACGGTATGCGCAAGGTCGCCGTTTTCGTCAAGGGCCCGGGTTCGGGTCGCGAGACGGCCATTCGTTCCCTCCAGGCTGCTGGCCTCGAGGTTACGAGCATTCAGGACAAGACCCCCACTCCGCACAACGGTTGCCGTCCGCGCAAGCGTCGTCGCGTGTAAGTAAGGAAGGAATACCAATATGGCAGTGGATAGGACCCCTGTACTGAAGAGGTGCAGGTCCCTGGGTATCGACCCCATCGTCATGGGTTATACCAAGGAGTCCAAGCGCAACCCGCAGAAGCGTCGTCGTCGTCAGGACAGCGAGTACGGCATTCAGCTGCGTGAGAAGCAGAAGGCCAAGTTCATCTATGGCGTTCTGGAGAAGCAGTTCCACATGTACTACGAGAAGGCCCGTCGCATGAACGGCGTCACCGGCAGCAACCTCATGTCGCTGCTCGAGTCCCGTCTCGACAACGTCGTCTTCCGTCTTGGCTTTGCCCGCACCCGCAAGGAGGCTCGCCAGACCGTGAGCCACGGCCACATCTTCGTGAATGGCCATCGTGTGGACATCGCTTCCTATCGCGTGAGGCCCGGCGACGTTGTGGCTGTTGCCCCCAAGGCCAAGGACATGCTCGTCATCAAGAGCGCCCTTGTGTCTGCTGAGAACCGTCAGGTCCCCAGCTGGCTCGAGCTTGACATCGAGAAGCTTCAGGGCACTGTTCTCAACATCCCCTCTCGTGACCAGATCGACATGGACATCCAGGAGCAGCTCATCGTCGAGCTTTACTCGAAGTAATTTGCGGCTTACGAGTCTGGAGGTACTACATGTCAGAGTTCATCAGGCCTCAGGTTACCGTCGAGGGAATCAGTGAATCCTTTGCCCGCTTCACGGTTGAGCCGCTCGAGCGTGGTTTTGGTGACACCCTGGGCAACTCGCTTCGCCGCGTTCTGCTGTCGTCGCTTGACGGCGCTGCTGTCGAGGCGATTCACATCGAAGGCGTGCAGCACGAGTTCCAGTCCCTGGCCGGAGTTCGCGAGGACGTGACGGACATCGTTCTCAATGTTAAGGGTCTTGTTTTCAAGTCCAACAACATTGGTGACGAGGCAACTGCCACGGTTGACATCGACGGTCCTGCGGTTGTGACTGGCGAGGACTTCTTTGTTCCCGCTGAGTTCGACCTCATCAATCCCGAGCATGTGATTGCCACCCTCGAGGACGGCGTTCATTTCACGATGTCCATGCGTATCGGTACTGGCCGTGGCTATGCCCCCGGCGAGTCCAATGCCCGTGGCGATGATTCCATCGGAATCATCCATGTCGACAGCCTGTTCTCGCCGGTTCGTCGCTGCACGAAGTTCGTTGAGCCCTGCCGCGTTGGTCAGCGTACCGACTACGACAGGCTCGTGCTTGAAGTCGAGACTAACGGGGCTGTCACGCCCACCGAGGCTCTCGTGCAGGCTGCGAACATCGTCAACCAGCATATCAACGCTTTCCTCACGCTTACCACGGTGGAGAGCGTTCCTGAGGAGACTTCCATCTTTGCTCAGGAAGAACCCGTCGACAACGTCGAGCTCGACAAGCGCATCGACGACCTCGACCTGTCTGTTCGTTCGTTCAACTGCCTGAAGCGCGCCGGCATTCACTCCGTGCGTCAGCTTCTCGATTTCAGCGAGAACGACCTTCTTAACATTCGCAACTTCGGCGTCAAGTCTATCGAAGAGGTCAAGGACAAGCTTGACTCGATGGGCATGAGCCTGAAGCAGTAGGATCGGGAGATCACTAGCATGAGGCACAACAAGAAGCACGGGCTGAAGCTGGGAACTGATGCTTCCCACACCAAGGCTATGAAGCGTAGCCTGGTCTGCTCTCTCTTCCTTAACGATCGCATCAAGACCACCGAGACGCGCGCCAAGGCTATCCGCGGCGACGTCGATCGCATCATCACGTGGGCCAAGCGCGGCGACCTCCACAGCCGTCGTCTTGCCATCGCCAAGCTGAACGACAAGGAGATCGTGCGCGAGGTCTTCGAGAAGGTTCAGCAGGGCATGTGGGCCGACCGCACCTGCGGTTTCTCCCGCATCATCAAGCTTGGGCCCCGTAAGGGCGACAACGCCCCCATGGTTATCATCGAGCTCGTCACCGAGCCCTGCACGCCCAAGAAGAAGGCCGAGAAGGCTGCTGTCGCCGAGGTTGCCCCCGTGGCCGCCGAGGAGACCGTTGCTGAGGTCGTCGAGGAGACTCCCGCCGAGGAGGCCTCCGAGGCCAAGGCCGAGTAAGCGTAACGCTTCTCACTCTTCATATGCTTGCATGAAAGGAGGTCCTTTATGGGCCTCCTTTTTTCGTTTAGAAAGGGCCGTTCATGGCATTGAGAGTCGCGTCCCTGACCACGAGGCCCATAACCTCGTGTCCAGGATCTGCCTTTCAGCTAACAAACGTGAACTTTGAGGTGCCGCAAGCGGGCAAGATTGCTCTTGTCGGTCCGAACGGTTCTGGAAAGTCAACGCTGCTGCGTGCCCTTTTGGGGACAATCGACTTGCTGGAAGGTTCGGTTGCTTTCGATGACGACCCTTTAAACGCTGAGGTGAAATCCTCGGCCATTCGTTTCGATTTTGCGTATGTGGGCCAAGACCCCGATACGAGTTTCGTCACTTCAACGGTGGAAGACGAAGTCGCGTTTGCTCTCTGCAACACGGCGATGCAGCCAGACGATATCAGGGCACGCGTGACACAAGCGCTTGAGGCGTGCGGTATTGAACATCTTCGGTATCGAAGCCTTTCGACGTTGTCTGGCGGGCAGAAGCAGCGAGTGTGCATTGCGGCGGCATTGGCGTTGAAGCCCCGCGTTCTTCTGCTTGATGAGCCGTTCAGCATGCTTGATGCGAACGCGCGCGCTTGTGTGCGGCAGGCTCTTGCAAGCTTCGATTCGCAAACCTCGCTCATCCAAATCTCTCACCGTTTTGATGAGATTTCTGACTTCGATTCTGTGATTGCACTCGAGGCGGGGCGCATCGTTTGGCAGGGCAGCCCCGGTGAGTTTCTGGCGCAACCAGGGTTTTCTGAGAGGACGGGACTGCGGACGACGCCTTATGCCACGTGCGAGTCCCTGTCTTACGAGACCAGGTTTACTCATGCGGGTTGGACATCTTTGAGTCGTGAGAATTCAGCCAGGGGTGAGGCCGCCTCTTTGCTCCGGGCACAGCAGTGTTCATATGTGCCACAGGTCAAAGAATCCGGATCCATCATGTCGGGCGCTTCTTCCGATGCGGCCTCTTCGTTTGCGCTGAGGGATATTGACTTGGAAATCAAGCCGGCCCAACTGACCCTTCTCGTGGGCGATTCAGGATCTGGCAAGACAACGCTTGCATGCATTCTCGCCGGTTTGCTTGCGCCCTGCTCGGGCCATGCCACACTTGATGGGCACTGCGTCACTCCCGGCTCCGTTGGGCTTGCCTTCCAACGTGTTGAAGACCAGCTCTTTCGGGCTCGAGTTATCGACGATGTTGCCTTTGGCCCTCAAAACTGCGGTCTGCGCCGTCGCGATGCCTTGCGCGTAGCGGCTCATGCACTTGCCGACGTTGGCTTGGATGTGGAGTCGTTTGGCGCTCTCAATCCTCAATGTCTGTCAGGCGGGCAAAAGAGACGCGTTGCTCTTGCCGGGGTGTTTGCGATGGAGTCCCAATTCGTTATCTTGGACGAGCCGACTGTCGGGCTTGACGCTGCCGGTATACACAGTCTCCTTGCAATCCTTGCATGCCTTTTGAAGCAGGGCAGGGGAGTGCTGGCAGTCACTCATGAGCCTGAGGCCTTCTTTGGACTTGCCGAGAAGGCATATGTGCTTGAGAACGGCCGTATCCAGGCGATGTATGCAGCTGAAAGGGAAAACGTCGATGCGTAAGGAATTCCGCGTCCCTGACCCCTCTGTGTCAGCCCCTTCCATTGCGCAAACAGACACGTGCCCCACAACTGAAGGCCGTGTTGACGCCGTCCCTTCTGCCTCGACTCCTGCATCTATGCAAGGACAAGCCGGTCCCGCCAATCCGACATTCGTAGGCGGCACCGATGCCAAGAAAACCCCTGCTCCCATGCCCGCCCTTGCTGCTTTCTCGCTCGATGCACGAGTTTGGTTCGTGTTGACGTGCGCCTTTTCTGTCTGCGCCCTGACGGTTTCATCCCCTTTGACCTTGGCGCTTCTGTGGCTTGTGGCCCTGGTTCTGTATGTGCGATTGGGCGGAAGCCTTGCCCTGCTTGGCCGCAGCCTTGCCTTGCTTGGGGTGCTTTACGCACTGATTGTCATCTCGGCCGCCCTTGTATTTGATGGAACGGGTGACGTTGCGATTGTGGGAGCCGCCGGCATCTCGTGGACGGGCCTCGCGCGAGGAGCGTTTACCTGCACCCGCCTCATGTCTATCGTGGTCTTCTCGCTTGTCTTGACGTGCGCGTGCACGACAGCTCAAATGAGCGAGGCCCTTACGGGGCTTTTGAAGCCGTTGGGCAAGGTTGGTTTTCCGGCTGGCGATATCGCGGTTATGTTGGGGCTCGCGCTGCGGTGCATCCCTCTTGCGTGTGAGAAACTCGCTACAATCCGAATGGCACAGAACGCGCGCGGTGCGGCTATTGGCCTTTCGCGCAACCCGGTGCGAAAGGTTCTTTCCTATGTCCCGCTTATGGTGCCGCTATGCGTCGCCATGTTCCGCTATGCTGATGATTTCGCGTTCTCATTGAGCGTGAAAGGCTTTACGGGTGTGAACCGCGTTGAGTTGCATGCCCATGCCATGAGCGCCTTGGATTGGCTTGTTGCTGGTGTGGGTGTGATGGCTGCCGTTGGCTTGGCGGTTTTCTGCTAGCCGCGCATTGTTGGTGCGCCACCCGATACGGCGCGTGTCCGAATGAGATTGAGAAGGGGAGTGTCTCTGCGTGGAAGCGGAAAACCAGACGACCTTGGATAGCGGCAACGAGACCCTCGTGCTGCGTGTGGGTTACGACGGGACCTCCTACGCTGGTTTTGCGCAGCAGGAGAAGCAGCCTCATGTCAAGACGGTGGCAGGCGAGTTGCGACAGGCGCTGCGCACGGTGCTGCGCCGCGATGTTGAGCTGACGTGTGCAGGCAGGACGGATGCGGGGGTTCATGCCCGCGCACAATACGTGAGCCTGCCGTTTGGAGCCGAGGAGTTTGAGCAGCGCACCTCCCAGCGCCTGCTGCGCTCGCTTGGAGCGGTTCTTCCGCCGGACATCCGCGTGTATGAGCTGTATCGCGCCCCATCGGGCTTCTCTGCACGATTTGACGCCCGTGCCCGTCGATATCGGTATCATCTCTGTTCGGGCCCTGTCGGTCCGCTTTTTTGTGCCAACTGGAGCTGGTGGATTCGTACCGCTCAGCCCCATGCGCTCGATGCCAATGCCATGAACGAGGCGGCACGCTGCCTGATTGGCGAACATGACTTCAAGAGCTTCTGCAAGGCCCAGAGCGCCATAGACAAGCCGACGTGTCGTTATGTGATGTCGGCGTTCTTTGAGCCTGAGGTTGTGCTTGGGGAAGAGACGCTCGTTTTTGACATTGTGGGCAACGCGTTCCTTCACTCCATGGTCCGCTCCGTTGTGGGAACCCTTGTGGAGGTCGGCCTAGGAAGAAGGCCTGTTGAGTGGGTAAGCCAGGCGTTGGCTGCATGTGATCGCTCTGCCGCCGGGCCCTGTGCACCGGCTTGTGGCCTGACGTTTTGGGACGTTCAATATCCTGACGACGTTTTGAAACCTTGGTAACGTATCATCGCTTTCGATATGCATCGATGCATCCAGATTGGAGACATGCCTTGAAGACCAACCCGTCGTTTAGCAAGCTCGAGCAGAGCTATTTGTTTTCCACCGTTGCAAAGAAGGTTGCCGCCTACAAGCAGGCTCACCCCGAAGAGCGTGTTATTCGACTCGGTATCGGAGATGTGACGCTGCCCCTCGCCCCCTGCATCGTTGAGGCCATGCACAAAGCGGTGGATGAGATGAGCGTTGCCGAGACGTTCCGCGGGTACTGCGACGACGCCGAGGGCTATGAGTTTGTCCGTCAGGCGGTAAAGGACTTCTATCACGGCCTGGGTGTCGAGGTCGGCCTCGACGAGGTCTTCGTGTCCGACGGCGCCAAGAGCGACCTGGGCAACTTCCTCGATATCATCGAACCCGGCTCGAACGTGCTCATTCCTGACCCTGTGTATCCGGCTTACGTCGATACCAACGTTATGGCGGCAAACCATATCCTGTTTGCCAGCAGCGACGTCGAGGGTGGATTCCTTCCCCGTCCCGACAGCGACGTGCATGCCGACGTCATCTACATTTGCTCGCCGAACAACCCCACGGGTGCCACTTATGACGCAGACGGCCTCAAGGCATGGGTCGATTACGCGCTTGCAAACAAGGCTCTCATCATTTTCGATTCCGCGTATGAGAGCTTCATTCGTGAGCCGGGTGTTCCGCATACGATTTTTGAGATTGAAGGCTCGCGCAAGTGTGCGGTTGAGATTTCTTCGTTCTCCAAGCGTGCCGGCTTCACCGGCGTGCGTTGCGGCTTCACCATCGTTCCTACCGATCTTGAGGTTGCCGACGGTAACCTCAACGCTTTGTGGCGCCGCCGCCAGAACACGAAGTTCAATGGCGTGCCTTACATTGTGCAGCGTGCCGCCCAGACGGCGCTTTCCCCTGTGGGCCTGAAGGAAACGGCCGAGCAGGTGGACATCTACCTCTCCAACGCCCGCACGATTGCCGAGGGTCTCGACAAGCTCGGCATCCGCTACACCGGCGGCAAGAACTCTCCCTATATCTGGCTCGAGTGCCCCAATCAGATGAGCTCCTGGGACTTCTTTGACTTCCTGCTTGAGAAGGCCCAGGTAGTAGGTACGCCTGGCGTTGGCTTTGGTCCTGCTGGCGAGGGATACTTCCGTCTTTCCGCTTTCGGTAGCACGGCCGACTGCAAGGAGGCCATGGAGCGCATCGCGACGGTTCTCAATGCTGAGGGCCTGGCGTAAGAACACGGTCGTAGCAACAAGTGGTTGACAAGGGGCTCAGGGATTCATCCCGGGCCCCTTTTTAGCGTCAGAAAACAAGACGGGCCGGGCATGCGATGAGGCAAGCCCGGCCCGTTGGTGTTTGTTGGTGCGCCGCGTGATATCGAATGGCGGACCTAGAAGATAGTCATGAACAGTTTGGCCAGGGCAAAGCCGATGAGACCGCAGCAGGGGAAGGTGAGCACCCAGGCTACGACCATGTGCTTGGCAATGTCCCACTTCACCTTGTGGGGGTTCTTGATGAAGCCCACGCCCATGATGGAAGACGTGTTGGCGTGCGAGGTGGAAACCGGCATGCCTGTGAGCGAGGCGATAAGCAGGGTAATGCTGGTCGAGAGGCTCGCGGCAACGCCCTGGGGAACCTCAAGCTTGACCATGTCCATGGCAACAGACTTGATGATGCGCTTGCCGCCTACGGCCGTGCCCAGGGAGATGGCTAGCGAGCACACGATCATGAGCCATAGCGGGAAGCCGTCGGCGCTCGGCTCAGAGGAACCGAAGGAGAGCGCGATACCCAGAAGGGCGATGGACATGAACTTCTGGCCGTCCTGGGCACCGTGCAGGAACGAGAGCGCCACGGCACACACATCCTGAACGGCCATGAAGAAGCGGTTTGCGCTGCGACGGTTGGCGTTGCGACACGCAAAGTTGATGAACTTCATGAGCAGGCAGCCAAGGATGAAGCCGGCTCCCAGGGAGAAAACCATGCCGTAGATGACCTTGGCCCACTCACTGGGAACGACGCCGGCCCAGCCGTTGAGTGCGATGGCGCCGCCTGTGATGCCGGCGATAAGCGAGTGGGACTTCGAGGCCGGGATGCCCATGAGCCAACAGAACACGCCCCAGACGATGGCTCCTATCATGGCGGCCACCAAGGCGAGAAGCGCCGCATGGGTGTTTCCCGAGAAATCGACCATGCCGAACATGGTGTGGGCCACGGCAGTGGAGATGTAGGTCATGCCGAGAAGGCCCACGAAGTTGAAGACCGATGCGAGCGCGATGGCTGTGCCGGGGCGCAGGCACCGCGTGGAAACCGCGGTTGCGATGGCATTGGGTGCGTCGGTTGCGCCCGAGATGACGGTAACGGCGATAACGAGTGCAACGATGAGCCACAGAACAGGATACGTAGCAGCCTGTTCGATGAAAGCGGAAAGGGTGAGTGCCATCGGTCCCCAACTTTGTAAAGAATCGGCCAATAATACGTCAAAAGTCAGAAAACTAATATAGCAGCATGGCTTGCCCCCAGTGGCCCTCAAGCGGGTCAAAGCCACAAGAGGTCGATTTACTGCTTGGAAATCAGGTCCACGACTGTGAGGTCCGCAGACGCCTTTGCGATGATGTCGCGGCTGCCGAAGACACAGATGCGACCTTGCTCGGCGACGCCGTGCAGGGCCTGGGCAAGGTCGCGCAGCGCCTGCGGGGTTGTTGCGAGTTCCTCGTTGCGCAAACGCTCTCTCCAGAGGGGGTCACGGCGGGCAAGGTAAAGGCCGTCTTGCCTGCGCGCCACCTGGTAGGGCTTTTTGGGAGAGTCGTGGGCCGCAAGGGTGCTCACGATGTAGCCCTCCAAGTCCTCCTCAGTGGGTTCGTAGCTCTCAATCCAGGAGGCACAGGCGTCCATGCGAGCAAGAGAGTCGTCGAGATTGGGGTCGCGGAAGGTATAGAAGCCCACCTCGCCGTCGATGTCAGGCTTGATGCCGCAGCCGTAGGCGCCGCCCTTCACGCGAATCTCGTTCCAGAGATACTCGTAGTTGATGGCTTTTTGCGCCACGTTCCATGCGCCGGAGAATGTGTTGCCAGAAAGGGGGCCGCAAAGGGCCTTGGAGACGAAGCACACGTCAGTGGGAACAACGAATGCCTCGTTGACGAGCGCAGCGGGGGGAATGACGAGGCGCGTCTGCTGGGCCTTTGCTTCCTCCAGGCCAAAGGTGCCCGCCTTGTCCCAGTAAGCGGCGAGGTCGCACTTGGGGCCGGTGAAGCTGTGATAGTCGTTCCCACGCTTGAACGTGCGCTTGCAGACATCGGTGAGTTTGGCCGGAAGGTCGCGAGAAACCTCCGTCCAGTCTTTGAGCAGCTCGCAGACGAAACGGTAGTAATCGACTCCGCCAAAGTGCTGGCCCAGTCTCTTTTTGTCATCGGTGTAGCTCATGGCGCGTGCCAGGGCGTATGAGTGGCCGGAGTTCGCAAAGGCCTGCTCGGCATCGAGCTTTTGCTGCGTAAGGACCGTGCGGATGCGCTCGGTGTCATCAAAGACGGTTTGCGACCACACATGCGCGGGCAGCTCGGCCAGGTCGATGACGTTTTCCGAAAGGGCGCAGGCCCCCACGACAAGCCAGGCACAGGGCTGTCCCGTGTCCTCGCGGCGCGTCACATGGGTGGAGAACCCAAGGCGTCCCAGGCGGCTCTCCACAAGCAGGTCAAGCTCTGCGGCGCTGTGGCTGGTTGTGGCCATCTTGCCGAGCAGACTGCAGGCAAGCGTCACATAGCAGAGCTCGTCCCAGGCGAGGTCGTCGAGGGGGAAGTAATGATAGGTGTAATCGATGCGGCGCGTGTCCAGGTCGTAATGGGCGCACGGCAGCGGAGTGTCTTGGGCCAAAACGAGGGGCGTCTCCGCCGGGCCCTGCCCCACATCGCACAAGTGCAGGCGTGGCAGGGTGGCAAGCGCCTCGGGGGAGTCGGGCTCGTCTTGGATGCGATGCAACTCGTTGGCCGCACGCTCGACATCGTCGAGTTGCTGGGGCGATACCTGCTCGGCTGTATCGGCCTGGTCTTGTTCCGCCTCGCGCTCATCTTCTTCGAGGGCGATAAGCTCGCAGCGGCCGTGGTGATTCGTGTCGACAAAGATGTCGCGCACGGTGTCTTCCCAGAACGTCGTGGTGAGGCCCTCGCGCAGCGTGCGCATCGAGTCTTCGTAGCGCAAGTAATCGCAGGGCATCTCGTCGTCGTACAGCCAGCCGCACATGGCGTTGATGGCCAGCGCCACGCCGTCGGCCATGCCCGAGTCACGCTCGCGCAGGCTGAAGTCGGCGGCGTCGAGTGCCGCCGAGAGCTCTGCGCGCGGCACGCCCTCGCGTGCCATGCGGGAAAACTCGGTCTTCAGCAGCTCGGTGAGCTCGCCTGCCGCCCCGGGGCGTGCGCCGCGCAGCTCGATGACCACATACGGCTGCAGCAGGCCGTCGTACACGAAGCAGTCCACGTCGCAGCCCAAGTCCGATTCGAGAATCGCGCGCTTGAGCGGGGCCTCGTTGCTGCCCATGAGGGCGTCGCACAGAATCTCGCAGGCCAGGACGCGCGTGCGGTCGCGGAACGTTCCGATGACGAATCCTTCCGTGACGCAGGCGTTGTCGGGGCTCGTCTGCATCTCCTTATGCACGTCGAGACGTATGACGGGTGCCTGGAGTTCCAGGGGGTTTGCAGAACCGGCCGCGCGTCCGCTCTGACGCTCCTTGTCGATGAAGCTTGCGATGAGCTCGAGCTCGGGCATGAGAGCGATGTCGCCGTACAGTACGATGCGGGCGTTTGCCATGTTGTAATGGCGCGCGTGGGTGTCCAGGTACGACTCATAGGTGAGGTTGGGGATGGCCGCGGGGTTGCCGCCGGATTCGTATCCGTAGGCGGTGTCGGGGAACAGCGCCGCGTTGAGGCCTGCCAGGGCGACCTCGTCCGGGTCGGACATGGCCCCGCGCATCTCGTTGAGCACAACGCCATTGGTCACGAGGTGCCTGTCCGCGCCTTCGCCCTCCACTTCGTAGTGCCAGCCTTCCTGTTCGAAAATCGCACGCTTGTGGTAGAGCTGGGGGAAGAGCACGGCGTCGAGATAGACGCTCATCAAGTTCATGAGGTCGCGCTCGTTGGTGCTTGCGACCGGGTACATCGTCTTGTCGGAGAACGTGAGCGCGTTGAGGAACGTCTGCATCGAGGTTTTGAGCAGGTTGACGAACGGCTCCTTTACCGGATACTGGTCGCTGCCGCACAAAACGGAGTGCTCTAGGATGTGAAAGACGCCCGTGTTGTCGACGGGCGGCGTCTTGAACGTGACGGAAAACGACTTGTTCTCATCTTCGTTTGCAAGCCACATGAGCGGCGTGCCGGTCTGATCGTGGCGCATCACCACGGCTCGGCCGTCGATTTCGGGCAAGTCCTCTATGCGTTCGACCCGAAAACCGTGCAGCACGTCGCCCACATGAAGGTTGCGCGCGGTTTGGTTGGACGTATCGGCCATAACTCAACCTTTCTCATCGTGTTTGACGGGTCGAATTGTACCCGTGCCGTATGTCCTCTCAGCGATGAAGGCGCGCTTTTCTGCCTGTGGGGGGCTCAAGGTGGGTATGATGTTCGAGTCGTGCGTTTATCTTCCAAAACGAAAGGCTTTCTCATGCCGAAGAAGCACAAGTTCGACTATTTTGAAGCGTTTTGTGCCCAGGCCGACATCGCTCGCAAGGAGTCGCAGGCCCTGCTCGATGTCGTCGAGAACTTCAAGCCCGATTCCGAGTGGCTCCGCGGGAAGATGGAGGTGATTCACACCATCGAGAACGAGGGAGATGACATCGCCCACGAGATCATCGAGCGTCTCGCCACCGAGTTTCTGCCTCCCATCGATCGCGAGGACGTCACCGAGCTCACCATGCTGCTCGACGATGTGACCGACGAGATCGAGGAGGTCGTGCAGCACATCTATATGTACGACTTCAAGGAGCTTCACCCCGCGGTTGTGCCCACTGCCCGCGTCATCGATGCCGCGGTTGAGGCGCTCTACGAGGCGACGAAGGCATTCAACGAGTTCAAGAAGCCCAAGAAGCTCGAAAAGCTTCTCATTGCCGTGCATGACCGTGAGTCTGAGGGCGACGAGTTCTACATCGAGAACAAGCGCGACCTGTTTGCCAACCACCCTGACGCCTCGGCCGCGTACCTCATTTCGTGGAACGGCATGTTCTCTCACATGGAGGCCTGCTGTGACGCATGCGAGGACGTTGCTTGTGTCATGCAGAAAGTCATGCTCAAGAACTCTTAATCCATAATTCACAAAAGAGCGTTATCATTGGGATTTGTCGCCTTCCGCCCGGGAGGCGACTGCCTGGTTGTGCGCCGTTTACGCATGCCGGGCGTCTGTAGGCAAGTCACCCGAACCGACACGGGGTGACACAGACCGATTAGGGAGACCCCCCAATGACGAGCGTTCTGAACGAGCATTCAACGCACACTCACACCTGTGGCGAGCTGCGCGCCAGCGACATTGGCGCCACCGTCACGCTGAATGGTTGGGTGCAGCACCGCCGCGACCACGGCGGTCTCATCTTCGTCGACTTGCGCGACCGCGAGGGTCTCACGCAGTGCACGTTCGACCCGGAGCTTTCTGGCGCCGAGGCGTTCCACACCGCCGAGACCATCCGTCCCGAGTGGCCCATCTCCGTTACCGGCACGGTGCGCCATCGTCCCGATGACACCACGAACCCCAACATGGTCACCGGCGAGGTCGAGGTCCTCATCACCGACATCAAGGTGATCAACACGTGCAAGACCCCGCCCTTCCAGATTGAGGACGGCATCGATACCGCCGAGGACACGCGCCTGCGCTACCGCTACCTGGACCTGCGCCGTCCCGAGATGCTCAACAACCTCAAGGTGCGCAACTCCTTCTGCTGGGGCATGCGCGAGGCTCTGCACAACCGCGCGTTCCTCGAGGTCGAGACGCCCATCCTGTTCAAGTCCTCGCCTGAGGGTGCCCGCGACTTCATCGTTCCGAGCCGCATCCAGCCGGGCAACTTCTACGCTCTTCCCCAGTCGCCCCAGCTGCTCAAGGAGCTGCTCATGGTGAGCGGTGTCGAGCGCTACTACCAGGTTGCCAAGTGCTTCCGCGACGAGGACCTGCGCGCCGATCGTCAGCCTGAGTTCACCCAGGTCGACCTCGAGATGTCGTTCATCGACATGGACGGTGCCATCTGCCTTCTTGAGGACGTCCTGAAGGACGCCTTCGCCCATGTGGGCGTCGAGCTGCCCACGCCGCTGCGCCGCATGCCCTACTGGGAGGCCATGGACACCTACGGATGCGACAAGCCCGACACGCGTTACGGCATGCACCTGGTCGACCTGACCGACATCTTCGCGAACTCGCAGTTCAAGGTTTTTGCCACGGCTGCCAACACCGAGGGCCAGGTCGTCAAGTGCATCAACGCCAAGGGCGCCGGCGCCTGGACCCGCGGCGAGATCGACAAGCTTCCCAAGGTCGCCGAAACCTTCGGCGCCAAGGGCCTTGCCTGGATCGCCTTCCGCGAGGACGGCTCCGTCAACAGCCCCATCGTCAAATTCTTCTCTGACGAGGAGATGGCCGCCCTCAAGGAGCGCGCCAACGTTGAGCCCGGCGACCTCGTTATGTTCGCCGCCTGCGGCCGCGTGCTTGCCGACGAGATTCTGGGCGGCATGCGCACCCACATGGCAAACGCTCTGGGCATCAAGCGTGAGGGCCACGACTTCCTGTGGGTCGTCGACTTCCCGATGTTTAAGTACGACGAGGAGGAGAAGCGTTACTCCGCCGAGCACCATCCCTTCACCCAGCCTTGCTACGAGGACCTCGACAAGATTGAGGACGACCCGCTGAGCGTGGGCTCCTACACCTATGACTTCGTCATGGACGGCTACGAGGCCGGCGGCGGCGGTATCCGTATCCACAACGCCGACCTGCAGATGCGCGTTCTCAAGCGTCTTGGTTTCACCGAGGAGCAGGCAAACGCCCAGTTCGGCTACCTCATCGAGGCGCTCGGCTATGGTGCCCCCACCCTGGGCGGTTTCGCCCTGGGCCTGGATCGCGTCTGCATGCTGCTGTGCGGCTGCGACTCCATCCGCGACGTCATGGCCTTCCCCAAGACCTCCTCGGGCAGCGACCTTATGAGCGCGGCACCCAGCGAGGTCAGCACGAAGCAGCTCAAGGAAGTCTCCCTGCGCGTGCTTTAAAGTGCTTTAAAGGTATGTGGCGGACCTTTTCGCGTTGATTTGCCCGCCGGCGCATGGTGATGTGCCTGCGCGGTATACTGAAGAGGACCCTGAATGGGCGCGGTCGGCGCTTGCTGCGCAGGCCGCGCCCATCCCATACGTTAGGAGGCCATCATGGTCCGCCTTCAAACTTCTCTGGGCATGCGTCTTTTTGTCGCGCCCTTGGCCTGCGCGGCCCTTTGTGCTGGTTGCGCTTCGTTGCCTTACACTTCTGCCGCCTTTGCCGATGAGGCTTCGCGCGATGCTGCTACCACCGTCGCAACTTCTGGCGTCGACGCCGTCGACCCCGCACAAGGCGATGCGCTCGTTGATTCGGCTTGCACGGTGAAGCTCGATGATGTCGATGCGTGTCTTGCCGGGCGCTCTGTTTTCACCCGGGCCGAGGCCGCGTATGCGCTCATCGATGCGTCCAGTCTTCCCCAAGAGCTTGCCGACAGCGAGGCTGTCATGGCATGCGTGCTTGAATGCGGGAAGTCCTATGACGTTTCGGCTCTGGCAAACCTGAAGGTTGCCTATGTCGTCGTCCCTGAGGGGGCGCTCGACGGCCTTGTGAGTGCAGATGCGACTGACTCGGGGGAGGTCGTTGGAGACTCGAAGGCTGACGATGAGGCAGCTACGAGCACAGATGATGCCCAGACTAGCGCAGATGCGTCTCAGACAGCCACCGATGCAGCCGATGCTACTACGCAAGTGGTTCATCTTTACGGTATTTCCCAAGAACAGGCGCTGTCCTGCGGCGTCTATACGGCAACATCGCTGAACGCCGAATATCACTTCGAGGGACTTGAGAAGGCTTCCGAGAACGTCTTTGCCTTTGGTGCCGGAGCCTCTTCTGAGCAGACTCCTGGAGTTGGCGGCTCGCAGACGGGAAATGGTGAAGGAAGCTCTGCTGAAGCCTCGGCTGCAAAAACACACCTTCAAGCAAAGGTTTCTCTTGAAGGCTCCGGGCTTGCTGCCAATCAGTTTTTGTTTGCAATCGAGCCTCTCGACGGTGCCCCTCAGCCGGAACTCTCCCAGGCATCAAACAATGCGGATGGCCTGATTGATTTTGGTGAAGTGGCATTCTCTGCTCCCGGAGACTACACCTATCGCATTTCCCAGGTACCTGGGGATTTTGCCAGCGTCACCTATGATGCGTCGTCTTTCGATGTGGTCGTCCATGTCGACGTCGACGGCCAAGACGGCGCTCTTACCGTGTCTGAGCCTGAGGTCCCGACGTTCTCCAATGAGATGGATTCGTCTGGCGGCTCCGAGGAAGCGGCCCTGGCCCCTGTAACGGCAAGTTTGTCCACAAAGGTCACCCTCAAGGGAGCCGATCTCAACGCGGGCGCATATCAGTTCAAGATTACCTTGATTGACGGCGCTCCTGAGCCTACGGCCACCATGGCTGTTAACACGCAGGATGGAGTCGTTGATTTTGGCGGGGCGACCTTTACCAAGCCTGGCACCTACACCTACAAGGTCGTTCAGGTGCCCGGTGATGCGGCCGGCATCACCTATGGCGACTCGGTTCTCACGTTCACTGTCATTGTTGAGGCAAACGATGACAAAACCGCTCTCGTTGCCCAGGTGACCCCCTCGTCAACGCAGGGGTTTGTCAACTCGTACAAGGCAGTTGAACCTGCTTCATCACAGGCTCAGACGAGCGCCTCTGCCTCCGAGCCCTATCATGCCGCTGCTGTGATTATTACCGCATCAGTGAGTCAGCCGGGCGGCAAATCTGCTGCCGGCAGCATGACGTTCGATGTGGTCGACGATTCCGGTGCCGTAGTGACTACAGGCACCAACGATGCCAACGGTACCGTGCGCTTCTCCACCATCGAGCTTTCCGAGGCGGGGGAGTACACCTACACCGTTCGCCCTGCGCAGGGCACGTCTCTGTCGGTCGTGGCTTCGAGTGGGGAGACGCCCTCGTATCGTGTCACCGTCAAGGTTGAGGACACGGGCACGGGCTTGCTCGCCACGGTGTCTTACCCCGATGGCAGGCCCAATTTCACCGCCAGCACGGCGGCTGCCAAGGAGAAGCTGGTCACAAGCGGTTCGGCGGCAACGCTTGAGTCTCAGAACGCCGTCCAGCAGGACGTATCGACTGCCCAAGTTGCCGTGTCGCCCGTCGTCATTGCCGTGGCTGCGGTCTGCGGCGTCGTCCTTGCTGCCGCCGTCGCTTGTATCGTTCGCTTGCAGACCAAGGGCGGCAAAAGCGATCCCGCTCATGCGGCTCATGGGGCTTCCAAGAAGAAGTAACGCTTCGACTGCGGCCAATACAACGGGCCGAATGCTGTAAAGGCCTGAATCCCGATATCAAATCACCTGGTTCTACGAGAGAGGCGGAGTTCCCTGCAAGGGGAACCCGCCTTTTTCACAACTTCAAAATTCTCCTTATATAACTTTCTTATTAATTACCTGAATCGAACTTTACCTTAGCGAACATTATGGTTAGAATACCCTCCGATTTGTTAGCTAGAGCAATCTTATTGTCTGGAGAAGGAGGAGCCATGTCGGGAGCACTGCCTTTGTCGTTGGCCCAGGGTGGTCGCGTCATGCACGTTGAGTCGGTGCATGGCAACGATGATATGCACCGCCACCTCGAGTCTCTCGGATTCGTCGACGGTGCCGAGCTCGAGGTCGTTTCTCAAGGCGCGGGCACGGTGATCGTGACCATCAAGGGTTCACGTCTGGGACTTAACGAGCAGACCGCTCGTCACGTCTACGTGATGTAGCAGGTACGAGTACGGAAAGGAGGAATTGGATGAAAACGTTGCGCGATATCCCCGTGGGTGGCGATGCCGTCGTTGTGCGTCTTGCCGGCCAGGGTCCCCTCAAGCGCCGCATCATGGACATGGGCATCACGAAGGGTGCCTCAGTGCACGTTCGCAAGGTTGCGCCCCTGGGAGACCCCATCGAGGTCACCGTACGCGGCTATGAGCTGTCGCTTCGCAAGGACGAAGCAGAGAACGTGATCGTTGAGGAGTAATTGGCCCTGCACGGTCGACCCAAAACAAAGACAGGCTGTATGGCCTGCAGGTGGGGCAAAGGTGCCCCACCAGCAATTCCCGGGAGGAAATAACTGTGAGCATTCAAGTTGCTCTCGCCGGTAACCCCAACTGCGGTAAGACCACGCTGTTCAACCGCATCACCGGCGAAAATGGTTACGTTGGAAACTGGCCTGGCGTAACCGTCGAAAAGAAGCAGGCAAAGCTGCTCGGCGACAAGGACGTTGTCGTCACCGACTTGCCTGGCATTTACTCGCTGTCGCCCTATTCGCCCGAAGAGGTCTGTTCGCGCGACTATCTGGTCAACGACCGTCCCGATGTCGTGATCAACCTCGTTGACTCCACGAACATCGAGCGCAGCCTGTACTTGACCACTCAGATTCTCGAGCTTGGTCTTCCTGTTGTCATTGCGCTGAACATGACCGACCTGCTCAAGAAGAACGGCGACGTCGTTGACACCGCGAAGCTTTCCGATCTTTTCGGCTGCCCTGTCGTTGAATGCTCGGCGCTGAGGGGCGCTGGCGTTGACGAGGTCATCGCTGCCGCCAAGAAGGCTGCCGCCGCCAAGAAGGCCGCTGCCCCCACGGTCAAGTTTTCCGACAAGATGGAGGACGCCCTCTCCAAGATTGACGAAATCGCTGGTGCTAGCGCGCCTGCGGCTCTCAAGCGCTGGTATGCCGTCAAGCTTTTTGAGGGCGACGAGACGGCCTTTAAGCAGCTCAGTCTTTCGGGTGACAAGCAAGCCCGCGTAAAGGCCATTTCGGCCGCCATGGAGCAGGAGCTTGAGGACGACGCGGAATCCATCGTGACGGCGGAGCGCTATGACCTCATCGCCTCGGTGGTTGCAGCCTTCCTCAAGAAGGCTCCCAAGAAGGTCTCCACCACTGAGAAGATCGATCGCATTGTCACGAACCGCTGGCTCGGCATCCCGATTTTTATCGTGGTCATGTGCCTGGTGTACTATGTCGCCGTCGTGACGGTGGGTACGTGGGGCACAGACTGGGCCAATGACGGTGTCTTTGGCGACGGTTGGTTCCTCGGCTCTGGCCAGGAGGCCTATGACGAGGCGGTCGAGGCCGCTGGCGACGACGCTGACAGCGTTGACCCCCACGACTTCGGCACCTACATCACCGGCATCCCGGTCATTGTGGGCGACGCCCTCGAGGGCGCCAACGTCGAGCCCTGGGTCCAGAGCCTGGTCGTCGACGGTGTTATCGGCGGTGTGGGCGCAATCTTGGGCTTCGTGCCTCAGATGATCGTGCTCTTCGCCTTCCTGTGCCTGCTTGAGGACTGCGGCTACATGGCCCGCGTCGCGTTCGTCATGGACCGTGTGTTCCGCCGCTTCGGCCTTTCGGGTAAGTCGTTCATCCCGATGCTCATCTCCACGGGCTGCGGCGTTCCCGGTGTCATGGCCACGAAGACCATCGAGAACGAGAACGAGCGTCGCATGACCACCATGACGACGACGTTCATGCCCTGCGGCGCCAAGGCTCCCATCATCGCCCTGCTCATGGGCGCACTCGTGGGTGCCGACTCCGAGTCGTGGTGGGTCGTGCCGCTGTTCTACTTCATGGGCATCGCTGCCATCATCGTTTCCGGCATCATGCTCAAGAAGACCAAGTGGTTCGCCGGTGAGGCCTGCCCCTTCATCATGGAGCTTCCCGCATACCACATGCCCGCGCTTCGCAGCTACCTGCTCCACATTTGGGAGCGCGTGAAGTCCTTCATCGTCAAGGCCGGCACGATCATTTTCGCCGCCACCGTGCTCGTGTGGTTCCTCTCCAACTTCGGGTGGGTTGACGGCGTCTTCCAGATGCTCGATCCCGACATGGAGATCACCGACCCCAGCGTGACCAGCTACATGGATTACTCCATCCTCGCTGCGTTCGGCGGTGCCGTGGGCATCATCTTTGCCCCGCTCGGCTTTGACTCCTGGCAGGCCACCTCGATGACCATCACGGGCCTCATTGCCAAGGAGAACGTTGTCTCCACCTTCGGTACCCTGTACAACCTCGCCGACTTCGGCGAGGGCGACGCCGAGATGTGGCAGGCTTTTGGCACGATGGTTTCCAGCACCGGTGCTATGATTGCCTTCGGTGCCTTCAACTTGCTGTGCGCCCCTTGCTTTGCCGCCATGGGTACCATTCGCAAGCAGATGAACTCGGCAAAATGGTTCTGGATTGCCATTGGCTACGAGTGCTGCTTCGCTTGGGTGGTCGCCCTTATGATCAACCAGTTCTACAACCTCTTCGCGCTTGGTCAGTTCGGCTTCTGGACGATTGTGGCATTTGCCTTCCTGGCACTTATGCTCTTCCAGCTCTTCCGCCCCATGCCGAAGTTCGACACGGAAAAGTAAGGTAGAGTCAGCTCTGACGAGCAAGCAACGTCATTGAGTCGGGGTCGGAGGCTTGTGTCTTCGACCCCGACTTTTCTGTTGAATTACTTTGGAGGGCCCCATGAATCCTCAGACCGTGGCCGTACTCATCATGCTGGCAGCCCTTTTGTTCCTTGCCCTGCGCGCACTCAAGCGCGGCACTGACAAGGGTCATTGCACTGGATGCAACGAGCAAGGTTGCAGCGGACATCCCCAAGATGGTGCATGCCCCTCTGTGAGCAAGGCGCTCGACGACATCGACCGCAAGCTCGGTCCCCGCACGGAGCACGTCGTGCGTCCTGGTGAGAAAGAGTAGAGCAATAGCGTCGATGCACCTGCGGCAACCCTGCGGTAACATTCGTGTGTCAAAGTAGGCTGGCGATATATATGCGTGCTTGGACGTGCGTACAAGCCGCCGGATGGAAGGAGTTGCCGCGCTATGGTCGAGGCGAATGATATGGGCTTTGATGAAGCGAAGGCCAGCATGCTCCACGAGGATATCGAGTTCGTGCTCCGTACCGTCGAAGAGCGCGACGTGCACTTCATACAGTTTTGGTTTACCGACACGCTCGGCAATCTCAAGTCGTTTGCCGCGACTTCAGGCGAGCTCGACGATGCGCTTGAAGAGGGCCTCGGTTTCGATGGCTCGAGCGTAGCCGGTTTCTCACCTGTCGAGGAGTCGGACTGCGTGGCGGTCCCCGATCCCTCGACGTTCCAGATTCTGCCGTGGCGCCCCCAGGAAAAGGGTGCTGCCCGCATGTTCTGTGACATCAAGACTCCCACCGGCGAGCCTTTTGAGGGCGACACGCGAGCCGTGCTGCGCCGGGTGTGCGACGAGGCCTACGATCGTGGCATGATTTGCAGTCTGAGCCCCGCCATCGAGCACTTCTACTTCAAGGACTCTAAGGGCGTCGAGCCCCTCGACTGCGGTGGGTACTTCGACAGCATGCCGCTCGACTCCGGCAACGACCTGCGTCGTGAGAGTGTCCTCATGCTCGAGCGCATGGGCATCCCGGTGGAGTACTCGCATCATGAGAACGCCCCCTCTCAGCATGAGATTCACCTGCGCTATGCTGATGCCTGTTCGATGGCCGACGCCGTCATGACGCATCGTCTTGTGGTGAAGCAGGTGGCTCAGTCGCATGGGTGCTATGCGTCGTTCATGCCTAAGCCCTGTGCGGCTTATGATGGCTCGGGCATGCACCTGCATATCGCGCTGCACAACCTCGATGGTGTGAACCTTTTCTATGATCCGCACGACCCGGATGGCTACCAGCTCTCGCAGACAGCCAAGTATTTCCTGGCTGGCCTTTTGCGCTATGCGCCCGAGTACACGCTGCTCACCAACCAGTACGTCAATTCTTACAAGCGCTTCGTCAACGGTTTCGACGCCCCGCTCTATGTCACCTGGGCGCCTGCCAACCGTTCCGCCCTTGTACGCGTGCCTCATTACAAGGCGGGCAAGGTTTTGTCCTCACGACTTGACCTTCGCAGTCCCGACCCTGCCTGCAACCCGTACCTGGCTTTTGCCGGCGTGTTTGCCGCTGGTTTGCGCGGCCTTGAGGAGATGCTGCCGCTGCCTGCTGCCCTGCCGCAGAACGTGGCAAAGATGAGCGAGGCCGAGTTGAGCGAGATGGGCATCAAGCGTCTTCCCTCCACGCTGGGCGAGGCCATCGAGAACTTCGAATCCTCCGAGCTCATGCGCAAGGTTCTTGGCGAGCATGTCTTCGACTACATCGTTGCCCAAAAGAAGGCCGAGTGGGCAGAGTACTGCTCGCATGTTGGGGCTTGGGAGCTTGGGCGTTACCTGCCTGTGCTCTAGATTGCGACACGCGTTGAAAAGGGGAGAGGAAGGGTCTTGGACAAGATTGCAAGCTTTACGGTAAACCATGAGGATCTTGAGCCTGGCGTTTACGTCTCGCGCAAGGATCGCATCGGCGCCGAGTGCATCACCACGTTCGACGTGCGTATCACGCAACCTAATGACGAACCCGTCATGGGCACGGGTGAGGTTCACACGATCGAGCACCTCGGCGCGACGTTTTTGCGCAACGATCCCGAGTGGCGAGAGCGCACGGTGTACTTCGGGCCCATGGGTTGCCGCACGGGCTTCTATGTCATCTTTGCCGGCGATCTTGAGAGCAAAGACGTTGTCGATGTGCTCACGCGCATGTTTGAATTTGTGCGTGATTTCGAGGGGGACATTCCTGGCGCTGCCCCGCGTGACTGTGGCAACTGGCGTGACCAGAACATTGACTTTGCTCATTGGTATGCCAAGAGGTTCCTGGAACATACGCTGTACTGCATCGACGATGCGCACATGAACTACCCAGCGTAAGGATTGACACGTCCTGTCAGGGCCGCATCGCGCTTGAGGCGCGGTGCGGCCCTTTTGTGTTTCTCACACCTGCCGCACCTCGTCGTTTCAAAAAGAGACGCCCGCCTGGCTTTTTGCACCAGGCGGGCGTCTCTCGTTCGTGGGCTTTTCGGGCTTGCTCGAGCGCGCTTCGTACTTTAGCGGGTTTTGAGCCAGGCATCGACGTCGGTAGCGCAGCGCATGCCTTCGTCAATGGCGTTGACAACAAGGCTTGCGCCGTGGCGCGCATCTCCACAGACAAAGAAGCCGTCGCGACCGGCCACCTTGAACATGTCGGGGCCGCTTTGTGCAATGCAGACAGGTAGGCGCCTTGCTCCGTTTGTCATCGCGATTCCCAATGCGCCGAACGCTTCGGGCTCGGGGCCGGCAAAACCGCGTGCCACCAGCACGAGGTCAGCAGGGATAAGACGTTGTGTTCCTGCAACGGGTTGAGGCTTGCCGTCCTCCCAGCGAACCTCGCACACCTTGAGCTGGCGGGCATGGCCCTGCTCGTCAGCGATGACTTCGAGGGTGTTCGTGGACCACTGGCGCGGGTCTTCGCCCTGCTTGGCCGCCGCCTCGAGCTGGCCGTAGTCGCTTGTGTACACGTCGGGCCAGCAGGGCCAAGGGTTGGACTCTTGGCGCACGGGCGACGGCGCGGGGTGATACTGCAGCTGTGTGACGCTCTTGGCTCCCTGCCTGAGTGCTGTGGCCAGGCAGTCGGTGCCCGTGTCGCCGCCTCCCACGACGACGACGTCAAGGCCGCGGGCGTCGATTGACGGGGTTGTGCCGTCGAGGACGGCCTTTGTGGCCTCCGTGAGGTAGTTGAGCGCAAGTGTGACGCCCTGGGCCTGTGCGCCGGGGACATCGAGCGTGCGTGCCTTTCTGGCTCCTGTGGCAACGACGATGGCGTCGAAATCCCCGGTAATCTCAGAGCTGGCCTGGGTCTCGAGCACAACGCGGCACCCGGCCTCTTCCAGCAGGGCCACGCGGCGCATGATGACATCTTTGGGCAACTTCATGCAGGGGATGCCGTACATAAGCAGGCCACCTGGACGGTCCGCGCTCTCGAAGACGGTGACGTCGTGGCCGGCCTGCGTAAGCTGCCAGGCACAGGCCAGGCCGGCAGGCCCCGAGCCCACGACGGCGACGCGCTTGCCGGTTTTGACGCGGGGGACGGGGGCCTTGACCCATCCCTTTTCGAAGGCGTGCTCCACAATGGCGCGCTCGTTGTCTCGGATGCATGTGGGATCGTCGTGCAGGCCCAGGTTGCATGCCTTTTCGCACAGCGCCGGACATACATGCCCCGTGAACTCGGGGAAGGGGTTCGTAAGCGTCAGGCGCTCATAAGCCTGTTGCCAAAGACCGCGCCACACGAGGTCGTTCCACTCGGGGATGAGGTTGTGCAAGGGGCAGCCCGAAAGGGCTCGAGAGGTGCCGAAAGCGATTCCCGATTGGCAAAACGCCACACCACAGCCCATGCAGCGACCGGCCTGCTTGCGCTGGGTGTCGCCATCGTTGGGCACGGCAATGTCGTTCCAGTCGGCGAGGCGGTTGAGGCAGGGCCGTGTGGCGTGGTCGACGCGCTCCTGTGTGAGAAATCCACCAATCTGTCCCATCGTCTCTCCTTATGCCTGGTTGCCGGTCATGATCGCGAAGGCGTCGCGCAGCGCGTCGTCATGCGTCTTGCCTTGGTCTTCTTCGTTTGCAATGAGCGTGAGCATCCGGTTGTAATCGGTCGGAATGACCTTCTTGAAGCGGTGCTGCACATTTTCAAACTGGTAAAGCATCTTGATGGCGCGCGGCGAGTTCGTCGCCTTGACATGGTTGGTCATGAGGGTGCGAATCTGCATGATCTCCTCGGGGGAGGGGGCCTCGATGGTCACCATGTCGTGGTTGGTGCAGTCGTCGAGCGTTTCGAACTCGTCGTAAACGTAGGCGACACCGCCGCTCATGCCTGCCGCGAAGTTGAGGCCCACGGGACCCAGGACGAGCACGACGCCTCCGGTCATGTACTCGCAGCCGTGGTTGCCCACGCCTTCAACCACGAGCGTCGCGCCGGAGTTGCGGACCGCGAACCTCTGTCCCGCCATGCCGTTGACATAGCCGCATCCGGCGGTGGCGCCGTAAAACGCAACGTTGCCGATGACCATGTTCTCGTCGAACTGAATGGGGGTTGCGGGGTCGGGATGCACGGCGAGCGTTCCTCCCGACAGCCCTTTGCCAAAGTAGTCGTTGGCGTCGCCGCAGATGTTGAGCTCGATGCCTGCGGGTAAGAATGCGCCAAAGCTCTGACCGCCCGACCCGGAGCAGTCGATGCGGATGGAGCCTGCGGGCAACCCTTCCGGGTACGCCTTCGTTACCGTGGCGCCCAACATCGTTCCCACACAGCGGTTGACGTTGGTGATGTCGGCGTGGAAGCGGGTGGGTGCGAGGCTGTCGCGCGTCGTCTGGGTGAGCGGTATGAAGAGCGTTGCGTCGAGGGTCTTGCCAAGCTTGTGGTTGAACGCCATCGCCGGGTCGAAGTGGGGCGTGTCCGCGCCGGGGATGTTTGCGCCGAAGACGAGCTCGGGCTTGGCGAGCACGGCAGAAAGGTCGAGCGTGTTGGCCTTCCAGTTGCCGGGGATTTCAATCTGGCGCAGCAGTTCCACATGACCCACCATGTCGTCGAGCTTGCGGAAGCCCAGGCGCGCCATGATGCCCCTGAGCTCTTCTGCGACGAAGAGCATGAAGTTCACGACGTACTCAGGCTTGCCGGTGAAGCGGGCGCGCAGGTGCTCGTTTTGCGTGGCGACGCCCACAGGGCAGGTGTCCTGGTGGCAGTCGCGCTGCATGAGGCAGCCCAGGGCGATGAGCGGCGCGGTGGCAAAGCCGAACTCCTCGGCGCCCAAGAGGCACGCGATGGCCACGTCGCGGCCCGTGAGGAGCTTACCGTCAGCCTCAAGCATGACGCGCGAACGCAGGCCGTTCTGCAAAAGCGTCTGCTGGGTTTCAGAGAGTCCCAGTTCAAGCGGCAGACCAGCGTGGTAGACCGAGTTGCGCGGTGCGGCACCGGTGCCTCCGTCGTGGCCGGAAATGAGAATCTTGTCGGCTCCGCCCTTGGCCACGCCGGTGGCGATGGTGCCCACGCCTGTCTCGCTCACGAGCTTCACCGAGATGTCGGCCGCGGGATTGGCGTTCTTGAGGTCGAAGATGAGCTCAGCCAGGTCCTCAATGGAGTAGATGTCGTGGTGCGGCGGCGGGGAGATAAGGCTGACGCCCGGTGTCGAGCGGCGCGTCTTGGCGATCCAGGGATACACCTTCTTGCCGGGCAGGTGGCCGCCCTCGCCAGGCTTTGCGCCCTGGGCGAGCTTGATCTGAATCTCGCGGGCCGTGGAGAGGTAACGGCTCGTCACGCCGAACCTGCCCGAGGCCACCTGTTTGATGGCCGAAAGCGAGGTGTCGCCGTTGGCCAGCGGCACCTCGCGCACGATGTCCTCGCCGCCCTCACCTGTGTTGGAGAAGCCGTGCAGGCGGTTCATGGCAATGGCAAGCGCCTCGTGGGCCTCCTTGGAGATGGAACCGTAGCTCATGGCACCCGTCTTGAAGCGCTTTACGATCTCGCTGGCCGATTCGACCTCGTCAAGGGGCACGGGCGTGCAGGTACGCGTGTCAAAGTCGAGTAGGTTGCGCAGCACGACGGCGCGTCCAGGGCGGTTGACGATGGAGCTGTAGGCGTCCCAGGCCTCCTGTGAGCCCGTGCGGGTGGCCGTTTGCAGCGCAAAGATGGTCGTGGGGTCGATGAGGTGGTCTTCCTTGCCCGGCCTCCAGGCCGTCTCACCCGAGTCGGGGAGCTGGTTGGGCACGGCGCTGCCTGCAATGGCCAGGGCGCGGTCGTACTTTTCGTTTGCCTCGCGTGCAATCTCGTCAAAGCCCAGGCCTGCAATGCGGCTGACCGTGCCCGTGAAGCAGTCGTTCACGACGTCCTCGGCGATGCCGACCGCCTCGAAGATCTGCGCGGAATGGTAGCCCTGGATGGTGGAGATGCCCATCTTCGACATGATGGACACGATGCCTGCCGTCACTGCCTTGTCAAAGTTGGCGATTGCCTCGTTTTCAGGCAGGGCGACGAGACCCTTGCGCACGGCATCGCGCACCTGGGCATGGGCGAGGTAGGGGTACACGGCGCTTGCCGAGTAGCCCACAAGCATGGCAAAGTCATGCGTGCTCACGGCGTCGCCCGTCTCAACCACCAGGTCGGTGCGGGTGCGCACGCCCTTGCGGATGAGATGGTGATGCACGCGGCCCAAGGCCAGAAGGCTCGGCACCGGCACCTCACCAGGCATGACCCTGTCGGAGAGCACCAGTATGTTGCAGCCTGCCTCCACAGCTTCAAACGCCTGCTCGGCAAGGGTGTCGAGTGCCTCGCGGAGTCCCTGTTCGCCATGGGCGCGCGGGTAGGCGCAGCGCAGCTTTGCGACCTTGAACCCCGTCTTCTTGATGGAGCAGATGCGTTCGAACATTTCTCGGTCGATGATGGGGGCTTCCAGGCGGATGCGGCGGCAGTTGGCGCTGGTGTCTTCGAGCGCGTTGCCGTGGTTGCCAAGATAAGAGATGGTCGAGGTTACGATCTTCTCGCGCAGGGCGTCGATGGGAGGGTTGGTGACCTGGGCAAACAGCTGCTTGAAGTAGCTGTAGAGCTTGCGGGGCTGCTCGGAGAGCACGGCAAGCGGCGAGTCGACGCCCATGGAGACGAGGGGCTCGTGGGCGTTGCTCGCCATGGGGGCGATCTGCGACACGACGTCCTCGTAGCACACCCCGTAGCGGTTCGAGATGCTGGCAAGCGTCTCACCTGCGGGAACCTCGAGTTCGGGGAACTCCTGGCCTGCGCCTTCGGCGTCATACCCCTCGGGCAGCGGAAGGCTTGCCGCGCGAATCATGTTCTTCTGAATCCACTCGTGCCAGGGACGCTGCGAGGCCATGTCCTCTTTGATCTCGTCGTCCCACACGACGCGTCCCTGCGCCGGGTCCACGAGAAGCATCTGCCCGGGCATGAGACCGCCCTTGAGCAGCACGTTTTGCGGCGGAATGTCGAGCACGCCCGTCTCGGAGGCCAGGATCAGGCGATCGTCGCGTGTGAGCGTGTAGCGAGCGGGGCGCAGGCCGTTGCGGTCGAGCACGGCGCCCATGCGCACACCGTCGGTGAACGCGATTGCGGCCGGGCCGTCCCACGGCTCCATGAGGCACGACTGGTAGGAGTCGAAGTCATGGCGGCGGGCGCTGAGCGAGTCGTTGTTGTCCCAGGGTTCAGGCACGAGCATGCTCATGGCACGCGGCAGGCTGCGCCCGTTCATGTATAGGAACTCCGCCACGTTGTCCAGGATTGCCGAGTCAGAGCCTTCACGGTCGATGATGGGCAGCACTCGGTCGAGGCGGGGAATGATGGGGGAGTACAGGTCGGCTTCTCGGGCGCGGATCCAGTTGACGTTGCCGCGCAGCGTGTTGATCTCGCCGTTGTGCACGATGTAGCGTTGAGGGTGCGCGCGCTCCCAGGAGGGCGTGGTGTTCGTGGAGTAGCGCGAGTGAACCAAGGCGATGGCCGTCTCGACCGTGGCGTCGGAAAGGTCCAGGTAAAACGTCCTGAGCTGACTGGCAAGCAGCATGCCCTTGTACACGATGACGCGAGCGCTCATGGAGCAGACGTAGAAGACGTCCTTTTGCGGCATGCCCATGCCCTGGGCGCGCTTCTCAATGGAGCGGCGTGCGATATAGAGGGCCCGTTCGAACTCCATGCCGCGTTCGACCGTACCGGGTCGCACCATAAAAGCCTGCCAGATGCGCGGCTGGCAGGCCTGTGCCGTTGCGCCCAGGTCGTGTGCGTCGACGGGCACCTCGCGCCAAAAGAGCACGGGAAGGCCGTTTTCAGAGCAGCACTGCTCAACGAGCGTGCGCGCCTGTTCGAACAGATTCTCGTCGCGCGGGAGGAACAGCATGGCAACGCCGTAGTCGCCCTCGTCGGGCAGAAGGCGGCCGCACTTCTGAGCTTCCTTGCGGAAGAACCTGTGCGGTACCTGGAAAAGGATGCCTGCTCCGTCACCCGTGTTCGACTCCAGGCCCGCGCCGCCTCGATGGTCCATGTTGAGAAGCACCGACAGGGCGTCGCTGAGCATCTGATGGGTGCGAACGCCCTTGACGTTGGCCAGCGCACCGATGCCGCATGCGTCGTGCTCGAACTCCGGGCGATACAGTCCCCATGCCTTGGGCGGCAGGGTGGCGGATGCGTTCATACAAACCTCCAACGAACGTGCATGATGAGCGTCCCGATTCCCCTGTGGTCAAAGAGGAAGGAATTGGGACAGACCAATGACATATTGAACTGTCTGCTTCGAATGTTTCGAAAGCGAAAATGCTGCGGCAGTTTGTTAAAACGTAACAATGGTGTCAGGTAACTCACATGGCTGTGATGAAACAACGAGGTTTGATTTGCCCAACAATTGAAATGGTTCTGCAACACATCCTTTTTAATCTCTGCAATAATGATTGACTGGAAAAGATTGCTTTTCTGGGTTCGCTTTTATGGGAGGTTGAGATGCACCACAAGACAGCCTTGTTTCTTTCACAGACGGCTGACGGCCACGAGCGCATGCGTCGCCTGTCGTCGGTGCTCGACGTCTCCATTTTGCTTGCAAGCGTTTCGCGCTTCTCCCAGGCGATTCTTGAGCGCGAGTTCGATCTTGTCGTGCTGGAGACCAATGGTGTTCAGGCCTCGCAGGTTGAAAACATCGAGATGACGCTTGCCGACAGTTCGACCCCGATGTTGTTCGTGGTGACCGAGGGCCAGATGCCCGACCTGCATCTGCCTATGCGCCCTGTTGCCGATTTCATCTGCATCACGGCAAGTGACGCCGAGTATGCAGTGCGTATCCGCCACCTGTTGTGGCCTGGCGAGGAGACCAGCGACGACGATGTCGTCAAGGTCGACGACCTCATGGTCAACCTTGCCACCTACCAGGTGCGTGTGGGTGATGTTCCTATCGACCTCACGTATATGGAATACTCGCTGCTTGCCTTCATGGTGACCCACCCTGGGCGTGCGTATTCGCGCGAGACGCTCCTGCGCCGCGTGTGGGGCTTCGACTATTGCGGAGGTTCCCGTACGGTGGACGTCCATGTCAGGCGTATCCGCGCCAAGCTTGGCCCCCAAATCTCCAACCACATCGAGACCGTGCGCGGCGTGGGATACCTCTTCAGGCTGTAGGCTTCCCCCTGGCCTGTGGGCTATGCTCAGGGCTCAGACAGGTCCTCGTACCGAATGCTACGAAAACCCGGGCCAAGGGTGCGCTTCGCGCACTTTTGGCCCTTTTCTTGCATTCACTGCGGAACTCGCCCCGAACACAGCCCACAGTCCTTGCGCTTCTGCATCCCGCTTCGGGTTGCTGCGTTTGGGGTGACGGGGCTGCATGGTGTCCGCTGCCGGGGGGTCGTCGCGGCTGTTTTGGGTGCCTTCCTACCTTAGAGCCACTCCGTGACTTTGCTGATGAGCGGCGTCGGCATGCAGCCGCCGAGATACTTGCCCCAGTTGGAGTTCATGATGGGGAAGAAGAAGAGACGTCGTGCGATGTTCTTGCGGATGGGTTTGAGGCTCTCGTCGTAGAGGGCGACGGCCTCGGTCAACTCCCGTGAGGCGCGCACAATGGCCTGACCTGCGAGTTTTCCTGAATTAAGGGCAAACGAGATGCCTTCTCCGGAGCTGGGAGACATGATGCCGGCGGCTTCGCCTGCCATGAGAACGTGCCCCTGGCCGGCAATGATATCGTTGGCGTCTTTGACTTGGATGGCCGAACCGCCTTCGCGACGGCGTGCGGCGCCGAGCGGGTAGCGCTGCCCCCATGTGGCCAAGGCCTTTTCATGCATTGCGGTGACGCCCTTGGTCTTGGGGAAAAACACTGATCCCACAATTGCGACGTCGCCCTTGGGCACGATGTAGCCGTAGCCATAGGCGGGGTCGATGTGGCGCGAGTAGATGCAGTCGAAACACGGCTCGACGCTGCCGGGTTCGATTTCAACGTATTCCTGCACGGTGGTGTAGCTCTGCGTCTGCGGCCAAGCGGGGTGCGAGCGTCGCACGGCGGAGCGGGCGCCGTCGGCGCCGATGACCCAACGCGCATGGACGTGTGCCTCGCGGCCCTCGCGGCGCAGCTGCACGTCGACGCCCTGACCGTCGTCAGTGCAGCTCACGAAGGTGCTCTTGTCCCAAACGTCGACTCGGTCGGGCAGCAGATTCAAGAGCCACTCGTCGAACATGGCTCGGTCTACATTGGCAAACCGCAGCGAGCAGGGCTTCTTGATCCTGCGGTCCCAGTCGTAATAGCGGAAGTGGACCCATGCCGGTTCGAGCACCATCCCATGGGGCAGGGGCGCGACCTCTTCAAGGAAGCGCTGGGCATATTCATTGAGCATGCCGCCGCAGCTCTTGCGGCGCGGCAGCGACGAGCTCTCCACGAGGAGCGTGTGCAGGCCGGCTTGTGCAGCCTCGCGAGCCGCCATGATACCGGCGGGGCCTGCTCCTACCACGACGAGGTCGTAGTCTGCCAAAGCATACGGCTGTCGGGTGGTTTCATTGGGTGTGCCGGTTGTTTCCACGGAGTGCTCCTTGCTGCATGCGGTGTTTCGCCGCGTTGAATACCTGGGTCTTCGCATGATGGCGAACGGCTGGTAATTTCAGATGAACGGTGGTTAATTGTACACGCCCATTGGGGCTGGGATGTCGAGCATTTCGATCGCAAAAGGCCAGGAATGAAAATGTAACGTAACGCATTCAAATATTACGGTGCGCTGCTTCAAGAAAAAGAGCATGCGCTCCCGATTGTCCCACCTGGTGTCGCGTGTCCGGCGCCGTCGTCTGTTCATTTGCTAGACCCGGCGTCCGTCCTTGTTTTGGCCGACGGTGCGGCATACCATACACATAGCATGTATGCAGGTGTAATGCGAATCGTCTGCGAGTGAGCGGCGGTTCGTTTTTTGTTTTCTGGAGGTGTTTGCTTGGTCATTCTCGGCATCGACCCCGGCCTTGCCAACACCGGCTGGGGTGTCATCGAGACGCGCGGCAGCCAATGTCGGGCGCGTGCCTACGGCTGCGTCCATACCGACAAGGACCTCACGCTGCCCATGCGCCTGAAGCGCATCCATGATGAGATAGCCGAGGTCATCATGCGCTACTCTCCCATGGAAGTCGCCGTCGAGGAGGTTTTCTTCTGCTCGAACGCGCAAAGCGCCATCGCCACTGCCCAGGCGCGCGGAGCCGCTCTTGTGGCATGCACGGGCTGTGGGCTTGAGGTGGGCGAGTACACCCCCATGCAGATCAAACAGGCCGTGGCTGGCACCGGCGTTGCCGACAAGCAGCAGGTGCAGTATATGGTCAAGAGCCTGCTGCATCTGGAGCATGAGCCGAAACCCGATCATGCGGCCGATGCGCTCGCGGCTGCCATCTGCCATGCCCACCTGTCCGTCTGGCGAACCATGAGCCGCGCTCAGAACCTCTCCAAACCGTCTGCCAGCGCATATCGCGAAAGGGGCACGAGGCTGTGATTTCGTTTCTCAGAGGCCGCATACAGGAAAAGACCGCTTTTTCCGTTGTTATCGACGTTGCGGGTGTTGGCTATGAGTGCGGCGTTTCGACCGCCACTGCCGCAAGCCTGCCCGCTCCTGGCGAGGATGCGGAGTGCATGCTCTTCACTCGCATGCAGGTGCGCGATGACGCCCTGTCCCTTTTTGGGTTCGCAACTACCGATGAGCGAGTAGTCTTTGACAAGCTCGTGGGTGTTTCCGGAGTCGGGCCTAAGCTCGCCCTTTCGGTGCTCAGCACGTTTGCCCCCGATGCCCTGCGCGAGGTCGTGGCAACGGGCGACGAGAAGCGCATGTCGAGCGTGCCGGGCGTGGGCAAGAAGACCGCCTCGCGTATGATTTTGGAGCTCAAGGACTCGCTGGGCGCCCAGGCTCCCGCGCGACTGTCTACCTCGCAGCTTTCTATGCCCGCAGCGCCGGTGGCCTCGGCACTCGACGAGGCGTGCGCGGCGCTTCTTTCGATGGGCTTTACCTCGGCCGAGTGCGAGCTTGCGCTCAAGGGTTATGATGGCCCTGCCGCTGACACCTCGGCGGCGATTCGTTTCGCCCTCAAGCGCCTCGGGAGTTAATAGACGATGTGGGAAGCAGACCAGCAGGACCTTTGGGGTGACGGTGCCTCCGCGCCCGCCGAACGCGCCGTTACGCCTACGCTTACGGCGGAAGACCTCGACGTCGACCGCAAGCTTCGCCCCCAGCTCCTTGACGACTACGTTGGCCAGGAACGCGTGAAGCAAACCCTGCGCGTGGCCATCGAGGCGGCCAAGCAGCGTGGTGAGTGCCTCGACCATCTGCTCTTCTTCGGCCCTCCGGGTCTGGGCAAGACCACGCTCGCCACCATTGTGGCAAACGAGATGGGCGCCCAGATCAAGTGCACCTCGGGCCCAGCCATCGAGCGGACCGGCGACCTTGCCGCCATCCTTACGAACCTGCAGGAAGGCGACGTGCTCTTCGTCGACGAGATTCATCGTCTGAACCATGCGGTGGAAGAGGTTTTCTATCCCGCTATGGAGGACTTTTATCTCGACATTGTGATCGGCAAGGGCCCCGCCGCTCGTTCCATCAGGCTCGACCTGCCGCGCTTCACGCTTGTGGGTGCGACAACGCGCTCCGGTCTTTTGACGGGCCCCTTGCGCGACAGGTTCGGAATCATCTCGCGCCTCGACTACTACGCGCCTTCCGAGCTCACGCAGATTGTCATGCGCTCGGCTTCTATCCTGGGTGTTGACCTCGACGAGCAGGGAGCCGCGCAGATCGCCTCGCGCAGCCGCGGCACACCCCGTTTGGCAAACCGTCTTCTCAAGCGCGTGCGCGATTACGCCCAGGTCCACGGGGCTTCTCCCATCGATGCGCGGGTGGCAAGCGACGCGCTCGGGTTCTTCGAGGTTGACGAGATGGGCCTGGATTGGATGGACAACAAGATTCTCTCCACGCTTGCCCAGACGTTTATGGGCCATCCCGTTGGCCTTTCCACCTTGGCCAGCGCCGTCGGTGAGGATGCAGCCACGCTCGAGGATGTCTACGAGCCGTTTTTGCTTCAACAGGGTTTGATCAACCGTACTCCCAAGGGTCGTGTGGCAACCCCGCGCGCATTTGAGCACCTGGGTCTGCCGGTTGCCGAGGCTGACGAGTGACGCGGCGACGCGTCGGTTTCAAAAGGAAGTGATGAGGCTTGTCTATTAAAAGCGACTATCTCATGGACATGGTCGCGCGGTTCTGCGACGCCGTGCTTCGCGGCATTGACGCCCGCCGTGCAGGTGATGCCTTTGAGGCGCGCGAGGACTTCGAAAGCGTCGTGGGCGGCGTGCTTGACATGGATGCGTCCTGTGCCTTGGCCCTGTCGAGCTCCTCGCTTGTCACGATGATGCAGCTTTCTGCCGTTGACGAGACGCTCGTCGTGTACTGCGCATATGCCCTGATGCAGGCTGCCGACACCTACGAGGCCGCCGACCCCGGCATTGCCCAGCTTCGTCGCGAGCAGGCGCAGGCCCTGGCTGACGCCTATGGGTTTGACGCCGACGTCAGCCCCCGCGAAGTGAGCGAGGCCCTTGCCGCTCGCGCTGATCAGTGACGTTCAGCCGCACGCTTGCACCGCTCAAAGGCGCTTCACGAAACCAGCATTATGCCGTTGCGATGCCATGGTAGCTTTTCGGCGTGGCACGTAACATGTATGCAACATTCCAAAGAGGAAGGGAGCCCCATGGCAAGTGACATCGAGATTGCCCAGTCCGTAACCCCCCGCGAGATAGGTGAAATCGCCTCCAAGCTCGGTCTTGACGAGAAGTATCTGGAACGCTACGGCAGCACCAAGGCAAAGGTCGACTACAACCTGCTGCGCGAGGAGAACCACACTGCTGGCAAGCTCGTGCTTGTCACTGCCATCAACCCTACCCCTGCCGGCGAGGGCAAGACGACGACCACCATCGGTCTGGCCGATGCGCTGACGAGCCTTGGCAAGAAGTGCGCAGTCGCCCTGCGTGAGCCGAGCCTGGGCCCGGTTTTCGGCGTGAAGGGCGGCGCTGCCGGCGGCGGTTACGCCCAGGTCATTCCCATGGAAGACATCAACCTGCACTTCACGGGCGACTTCCATGCCATCGGCGCGGCGAACAACCTGCTCGCGGCCATGCTTGACAACCATATCCAGCAGGGTAACACCCTGGGCATCGATCCGCGCCGCATCACCTGGAAGCGCGTGGTCGACATGAACGACCGCCAGCTGCGCTTCATCGTCGACGGTCTGGGTGGCAAGGCAAACGGCACTCCGCGCGAGGACGGCTTCGACATCACGGTTGCCTCCGAGATCATGGCAGTCCTGTGCCTTGCGCGCGACATCCCCGACCTCAAGGAGCGCCTGGGCCGTATCGTCGTGGGCTACACCTATACCGGCGAGCCTGTGACTGCCAGCCAGCTCAAGGCTGCTGGCGCCATGGCTGCCCTGCTCAAGGACGCCCTCAAGCCCAACCTCGTGCAGACGCTCGAGGGCACGCCTGCCTTCGTGCACGGCGGTCCCTTCGCAAACATCGCCCACGGCTGCAACTCCGTCATGGCGACGCGCATGGCCATGGCCCTCTCCGACATCACGGTCACCGAGGCCGGCTTCGGTGCCGACCTGGGTGCGGAGAAGTTCCTCGACATCAAGTGCCGCATGGCCGGCATTGCCCCCGACGCGGTCGTGCTCGTGGCTACCGCCCGCGCTCTTAAGATGAACGGCGGCGTTGCCAAGACCGACCTGAACGAGGAGAACCTCGAGGCCCTTGCGGCCGGCATGCCCAACCTGCTCCAGCATGTTGCCAACCTCACCGAGGTCTACGGCATGCCGGTGGTGGTCGCCATCAACCGTCACCCCACCGACACGGTTGCCGAGCTGGAGCTCATCCAGTCCTGCTGTGCCGAGCAGGGCGTTAACGCCGTGCTTTCCGAAGTGTGGGCCAAGGGCGGCCAGGGCGGCATCGCGTTGGCTCAGGAAGTCCTGCGTCTTGTTGAGCAGCCTAGCGAGCTGAAGTTTGCCTATCCCACCGGTGCCAGCATCAAGGAGGCCGTCGAGGCAGTCGCCACGCGCATCTACCATGCCGATGGCGTTGATTTTGCTCCTGCCGCCCTCAAGCAGATCGCTGCGCTTGAGGAGAACGGCTACGGCCACCTGCCCGTGTGCATCGCAAAGACGCAGTACAGCTTCTCCGACGATCCTGTCAAGCTTGGTGCCCCCCGAGGCTTCAGGATTGCCGTACGCGAGGTCAAGGTCTCCGCGGGTGCCGGTTTCGTTGTCGTGCTTGCCGGCAGCGTTATGACCATGCCGGGCCTGCCCAAGGTTCCCGCAGCCGAGAAGATCGACGTCGATGAGTCGGGCCGTATCACGGGGTTGTTCTAATATGGCGACAATTCTCGACGGCAAGGCCGTCGCGGCAAAGGTCAAGGCCGAGGCCGCTCAGCGTGTGGAAGTCTTGAAGCAGCATGGACATCCGTGCGGCCTGGCGGTCGTGCTTGTGGGTGACGACCCTGCAAGCTCGGTCTATGTGCGCAACAAGCGCAAGGACTGCGCAGAGGTGGGTATCGAGGCGTTTGACTATGACCTGCCCGCCACCTGCACGCAGGAGGAGCTCGAGGACCTTCTCGGCAGGCTTAACGCTGACCCGAAGGTCAGCGGCATCCTTGTGCAGATGCCCCTGCCGGCACATCTCGACGCCGAACGCGCCATCGCCCACATCTCGCCCGAGAAAGACGTGGATGCCTTCCATCCCGTCAACCTTGGTCGCCTTGTGCGCGGGCTCCCCGGTCCCAGGCCGTGCACGCCAGCCGGCGTTATGCGCATCCTGCGCGAATACGGTATCGATGTGGCCGGCAAGCGTGCTGTCGTGCTGGGCCGCTCCACTATCGTGGGCAAACCCATGGCCCTTATGCTCATCGCAAACGACGCCACGGTCACCATCTGCCACAGCCGCACGCCTAACAAGGCCGAGACGTCGCAGCAGGCCGATATCGTCATTAGCGCAATCGGTCATGCCAACCTCGTCAAGTCCGACTGGATGCGTGAAGGCGCTGTTGTCGTGGATGTGGGCATGAACCGCGATGAGAACGGCAAGCTCTGCGGCGACGTTGCCTATGACGAGGTTGCCGCCAAGGCCAGCGCGATCACCCCGGTTCCAGGCGGCGTTGGTCCCATGACGCGTGCCATGCTCATGCTCAACTGCGTCACGGCTGCCGAGCGTCTTGCAGGCATGGATTCCGCCTGGGCGCAGTAATTGCGTTAGTTTGTTGAGATTGGTGGGAATCTAAAGAAATGTGAACTTGGCTTCCTAAAGCCTGCACATTTCAGGTATTATAAGCAAGTGCGGTTCATAGGAGGACCGTGTTTTCTCGTAAGCGTGTCGACTCGATTCGCTTACTCGGTTTGCCCGTAAAAGGGTAGAAAGAAAGGCTAGACATGGCTCAGGGTACTGTTAAGTGGTTCAATCCGGACAAGGGCTACGGCTTCATCTCTCGTGAGGACGGCGACGATCTGTTCGTGCACTTCTCCGAGATTCAGATGGACGGCTTCAAGACCCTGGACGAGGGCCAGAAGGTCGAGTTCGAGATCACCACTGGCCAGAACGGCAAGCTGCAGGCCAGCAACGTCCACAAGCTCTAAGTTTTACTTTTAAGCGATTTTGCTGAGGGGCGGCCTTGTGCCGCCCCTTTTTTGTTTGTCGAGCATGCCTGTTTGTCGCGTACGTCTGCTCGATATCAAGCAGACGGTGGTTTGTGCATCTATATATAGAGGGAGTATCGAAATCAGCCGAAGGTGGGCTACTTGGCGCGGATCTGGGAAATCTGTTCCAGCAGGTGAGGAACTGCCAGCTCGGTGTTGGCACCAATCTCAAAGCGACAGTACTGCTTGACCTCGGGCATCGCGTTCGCAACGCAGATGCTGTTGGGGATGGCCCTGAGCATCGAGAGATCGTTCATCGAGTCGCCGATGGCAAGTACCTCCGTGGGTTGCATGCCGTAAGCATTAAGCAGCATGTTGATGCCACCGAGCTTCGTGCGTCCCCTCAGTGCGACGTCCACCCATTTGTCGCCGCAGGCACTGAACTCGAAATGCTCCGACAGCTCGCTCGAGAGGTCCTGTGCGAGCTTGCGAGCCCCTGAATAGGCAACGATACCCAGCTTGCTTATCTGTGCGTCCTCGAGCCCGGCGCTCGCCGGGCGCACGTGCGCTTCATGCAGGCTTTCTATCTTGCTTCGAACAAAATCCGCTTCCATGTCCATAACATAGGGGGCATCGGAGCCGTACACCACAAATCCCAATGGCATAGGGTCGTCGATAACGCGCTGCAGAAGCGTGCGTGCCGATTCCAGGCCGACGGTCTCATGCAAAAGCGTTTGCCCTGCTTGGCGCACATCCATGCCGTTGCAGGCAATGTAGTCAAGGTCGAGGTTGTCGAGCATAGGGCCAAAAAGCGCCTTGAGAGCAAATACCGGGCGTCCGGTTGTGGGTATGAAGCGTACCCCGCTGGCTTGAACGCGCTGAATGGCATCGACTGCCTCAGATGGTAGCCGATGATGCGCATCGAGCAACGTGTCGTCCAAATCGCAAAAAACTGCCTTAACCGTGTGTGCGAGGGTCGTGAGGCGATCTATTCCGCCCAGAGGCGCGATGTGTGGTGAGCTGGGCCTCTGGGCGGGCATGGAATCTCCTACAGAAGGGTCTCGTCGGCAATCTCGCAGAACTCGTTTGCGAGCTCTGCGAGATTGATGTCGGCTGCGGTCAGTGCCGCCATGATGGGGGAGCCCTGCGACAGGCTCGGTGCTGCGTCAACGTCGAGCACGCGCGCGCATCCGCCGTCCCACACAAGACGCACGCAGGCAAAATCGTGGCAACCACATGCAAGGAAGGCGTCGAGCGCGCACCGCTCGACTTCGCTGCGAATAGCCTGAGCATCTTGCTCGTCGTCGGCAAGGCTTTGCATATTCACAGGGATTTGCCACATCGAACTGTCGTCAAGTGCGCCCTTCACCTCGATGGGGGGCAGGATGAGAATGTCCGAAAGGTCGCCCATGATGCAGACAAGGAGCTCGACACCCTTGATCTGAGGGCGCACGACGGCGCGCTTGCCGGCATCCTTGAATGCGATGAGTGCTTCCGAGAGCTCCTTTTGATCCTGCAATGCAACGCCGGGGTTCAGGAACTCCGCGCCATCGGCGCGCAGGGTAAGCGTCTCACCTGGGGCAAACGTGTTGGCTACGATGCTGCCGAGCTGGCCAGTTTGCAGCAGGGCGCCTTGGACCGACGGGGCCAGCGTGAGCTGTTCCACCGTCCCAGCGTCGATGCTGCCCTGGGCCAGTGCCTCCTCGATGGTGTATGAGAGCTGTGCGGCGTCGCGGCAGCGCCTGATCGTGGCTGCGCCGGCGCCCAGGTAGGGGATACCCATCGAGTCAAGAAGCTCTTGGGCATCGCCCGCTTCGTGCCAGGCGTTTCCGTTGACAATCGCAAAGTCAGGCTTGGCCATCTGCAGTGCGACGGGCAGAAGGTCGTTGCATACGACGCAGGTTACCTCGTTGCCCTGCTGAGCGAATGCCTGAAGAAAGCCCTGGCTTGCCATCGTTTCGTCTTGTACCAAAATCGCGATGTTGCGCGGCATCGTTATGTTGCTCCCTCGTCGGTCGTGTCGATGTAATCGTTATTGTTCGTTTGAGCCACCCTTGTCACCGGGACGCCTGCGACGGCGAGTCGGAGCCTGGCTCGTAGAAGGAGTCGATCCCTCTGCGCCGGACGGTTTGTCCTGCGCCGGTTTGGTGTGCCTACGGCGTTCTGCCTGGGGACGCTGCTGCTTGGGCCCTGCCTCAGGGGAGGGCGCCGTGCGCCGGCGGGGCTTTTGCTCGCCCGTGCGGTTGGATTCCTGCGGGGTGCCCTGCCGCTGGGCGTTTTTGACCTTCGTCTGCTCAACAGCCTGACCCTGTTGGCCATGTTGGGTCGGGGTGGCCGCGCTGTGATGACGGCGCGTGCGCTTCTGGGGCTCGGTGGCCGCTTCGGCTGCCTTGCCGGATTTGGTGCCGGCCTGCTTGACGGCGTTTGCCTGACGGCGAGGCTTGGCCGTGTCATCTGCCGGGTTTTTGGCATCGCGCGTCGCAGAAGCCGTGCGCTTGGCGTCCGGGCTTGCCTTCTGCGTGCGGCGCGGTCGCATGCCACCGCCGCGCGGGCCGCGCTTCTGCTCTTCTTTCGGGGTCTGCGCCGTGTCGTTGCCCTGGGCGTTGCCTTCTTCGGCAGCCGGTGCGGGTTTGGACTGACGGCGAGGCTTGCGGGCAGGCGTCGCCTGTGCGGCGAGTTCTGCCTTGTCGGTCTTACGCTTGCGCGGGGTTCGCTGCGAGTCGAGCAGCGACATGTCGAGCGCATAGCCGTCGCCCTCGCCGTTTGCGCGGTCGAGCTCGGCAAGCTGCATGGCAATTTCCGCCGTGCCGAGCGCCTCGAGCGCCTCGCGCGTCACGGTGTCGGGGCGAAGCGGGATGTTCTGTTCCTTGGAGCGCTTGCAGCAACCTTCGCTGCAGGTCATGTCCTTGAGGGCGATGGTGAACGACTTGCCGTTCTCCAGGCGCAGGAGCAGGGTTTCTTTGGGTGTGTTGTACTCGACGATTTTTGCTTTGCCTAGCGGCGTGTCGATGAGGTTGTTCTTTTTCGGCGCGCGCTGCTTGAAGTCGCGGTATGCGTCGAACTCGTAGCGCAGGCAGCACATGAGCCTGCCGCATACGCCAGAAATCTTCGAGGAGTTGAGGGGAAGGTCCTGTTCTTTTGCCATGCGGATGGAAACGGGCTGGAACTGGCCGCCGAACCTCACGCAGCACAGCTCCTGGCCGCAGGGGGCGTAGCCGCCCGCCAGGCGCGCCTCGTCGCGCACGCCGATCTGGCGCATGTCGACGCGCTGGTGGAATTCCCCCGCCAGCTCGCGTACCAGGTCGCGGAAGTCCACACGGTCCTCAGCGGCGAAATAAAAGACGACCTTTTCCCCGCCGAAGAGAAACTCCACGCCGACAGGCTTGATGTCCAGGCCGCTCTCTTTCACGAGTTTTCTGAATATGGGCATGGCCTGCTCGCCTTGGGCCGCGAGGTCCTCGGCGCGCTCGATGTCCTTGTCCGTGGCGATGCGCACGACCGGTCGCAGGTCGCTCTTGCCCTTCAGCTCGGAGTCGGGGACCGAGAAGGGGTCGGCCGTGGCCAAGCCGAACTCAGTGCCGCGCTCAGTGGGAACAATGACGTGGTCGCCGGCCTTCGCCTGGCTTCTGCCGGGCAGAAACCACAGGTCTTGGGCGTTGAAATGCATGCGGACGGGGATTACGGTCGGCATGTGAGTGTCTCCTTGAGTTCTAGCAGCATGCCTTCGACCGCCAGTCGGGGCAGCGTGTTCTTCTCAACGCGTCGCATGGCGCGTCCTATCGTTTCGATGCAGCTGAGCAGGGCTTCTTGGGAAAGCCTGGAAAATGTTGTGACCGCATCGGCAAAATCAATGCAAGCGGGCGTTGCCGCGGGGTTGTTTTGCATCAGCAGCGCATCGCGCAAAAGCGCGCGTTGTGCCCTCAACGCTGCCATGATACCCGAACGTGTTGCGGCGGTGAGGGCGCGTTTGTGGCGTTCTTTCACTTCCTTGAGGGCCGTGGCGCTTAAAATCGCTTGGGCCTGGTCGTACTCGGCCTCCTGGGCGTCTTGCAGGCTTTGGGTTGAGGCGGTAGCTGCATCGACGAGCGCAGCCGCGCGGCTCATCGCCCAGACGTCGTCGCGGCTCGCAAGGCCTGCAAGCGTCTTGAGCGCCATGTCGCGCATGGCCCATTTTGTCTCGTCGCCCAAATATTGCGTCGCTTGCTGCGTGTCGGCGCAAAAGGCCAGGGCGGCCCGGCAGCGTTGCTCGGTCTGGCCTGTTGAGGCGCAAAGGTCCGCCACCGTTTGCTCCTGGCTTCTGGCGGGGAAGCGTATGGTTTGGCAACGCGAGACGATGGTGGGCAGCACAGCGTCGGCAGAAGTCGCCAGTAGGATGAAGACCGTGTCTGCCGGCGGTTCCTCCAAGCTCTTGAGCAGGGCATTTGCCGAAGATGAGGTAAGAAGCTGCGCCTCGGCCATCATATAGACCTTAAACGGCGAGCAAATGGGGGACAGCTGCACGTCGTCAAGCATCTCGCGAATCTGTCCCACCAGGTATCCTGTGGCGCTTTGGGGCTCGAGCCGGTGGATGTCCGGATGGGGGCGACCGAGGTCGGAGGGGCCGATTTGGTCGAGGCGCGATACAGCGGCGTTCGCCAAAAGCATGGCAGCGTCAGTTTTTGCCGAGTTCGCGGGACCCACAAGAAGGTAGGCGTGGCCTATTTCTTTTTGGTCGCAGAGCTGGCTGATCAGGTTGCCTGCGTTGCCCCAGGGGGCTGCGATCTGTGCGGCCTTCATCGAGGTTCCTCGGCGTCTGAAGGGAGCTCAACGGGTAGGTTGAGCAGGCCGCTTAAGGCATCGCGAATGCGCCCCCATACCTGTTGCACGCTTCCAGAGGCATCCACGATGCGCACGCGCTGCGCTTCGTCGCTTGCGAGCTGTAGGAACCCTTGGCGCACACGCTTATGGAAGTCGTCGGGCTCGCGCTCCATGCGGTCGGCCCCTTGTGCGCAGGCACGGGTGTGGGCACGTGCGAGGTCCATGTCGAGCACGAGTGTGCGGTCGGGTTCGAGCTCCCCGCAGGCAAGCACGTTTGCCTTGTGGACGAGATCGGTGCCCAGGCGACGGCCATGCCCCTGGTAGGCGACGGTCGAATCGTAAAACCTGTCACACAAGACCACGCATCCCTGCTCAAGTGCGGGTTGGATGACGCTTTCGACGAGTTGGGCGCGCGCTGCCTCAAAAAGCAGCAGCTCAGCCATGGGGGAGATGTCGAGGTCCTGCTTGTCGAGGAGAAGCTCGCGCACTGCCTCGCCCAGGCGCGTCGCCCCGGGTTCGCGCAAACGCAGCGTTTCGCGACCCTGTGCGTGCAGGGCGTTTTCGACGAGACCGATCTGCGTCGTCTTGCCCACTCCGTCAAGCCCCTCAAAACTTATGAGGACGCCGGGGCTGTTGGGGCGCTCGTTGGTGGATGCGACGCTGGGCATGTGGACTCTTCCTTGTGTCGACGACAGTCTCGTGTACAGAATTGAAGTAGTATAGCTAATCGTTGTGTGTGCTGCGTGACTGCCTGTTATACGTGCATGACATGCCTTGATATTGGGGGTCGTGTTGGACCGAAGCCTGTTTTTCGAGATTCATCGGCAGTTCAACATAGAGCGTCGCGCGCTGGATCCACAGCGGCGTATCGTTTTCGACGATTTCTCGGCCCTTGCGCTCCTTAAGATTTCAGCGCCCCTGTCGGTGGGCGCGATTGCCAAGGAACAACTTATTTGGCCATCTACCATGTCTCGCCGCGTCTCACGTCTTGTCGAGATCGGCCTCGTGTCACTGGAGCAGTCCCACCTCGATCGCCGTGTGAACCTCGGCGCGCTCACTCCGTACGGCAATGAGCTCACCGTCGAGCTTTGCCAGGCCTTTCTCGATAACCTTATTCCCGGCTCCTCGCTTGACCGTCTGGGACTTGAGCTTGCCGACGTCGTTTCCATCGTCGCTCGTATGGGGCGTGTCCCCATGTCTGCCAGCGGCCTCATTGCATTTTGCTATGGCATGCGCGCATGTCCGAGCATGCGGGTCGCAGACATCGTGAATCTCACGGGACTGCAGCAGGCAACGGTCTCGATGACGCTGAGAAGCATGGAGGAACAGGCGATGATGGAGCCGATATTGTTTGGCGGTGCCCGCGGCGACCGCCCTCACTGCAAAGGTGGCCTTCGCTATATCACGCAGTGTGGGCAGGCATATGCCGATGAGTTGCTGCGTATGACAGACGCCCTTTGAGGGCGTCGCATGACGTTTCCGTTTCCTCGAATATTATATTGCGCGGCTAGGGTGCGACTGGGTTTTTCTGGTGCTATAGTATGCACGTATCCCTTTCCCTCATATCGGCACTGTGGTTGGCTATGCGCCCCTTTGCCAGGCCGAACCCATGTCATGTTGGGGGAGACAAATTGCAATGCAATGAAAAGGAGCACTCGTGAAGTTCTTCCTCGATACCGCGGATCTCGACGAGATTCGTGAGGCGGCGTCCTGGGGCGTCGTTGCTGGTGTCACCACCAACCCCTCCCTGTACGCAAAAATTGGTGGCAAGCTCGCCGATTTCGAAAACCACATCGCTCGCATCTGCGAGATCGTCGACGGTCCCGTCTCCGCTGAGACCACCGCTATGACGCGCGACCAGATTGTCGCAGACGGCCGTCGTCTGGCCGCCATCGCCCCCAACGTGGTCGTGAAGATTCCCGTCATGGCCGAGGGCCTGGCCGCCACCAAGCAGCTGGCCAGCGAGGGCATCGCGGTCAACATGACGCTCGTTTTCAGCGCCCCCCAGGCCATCATGGCCGCCCGCGCCGGCGCTCGTTACATCTCCCCGTTTGTCGGCCGTTTCGACGATATCGCTGAGGATGGCCTCAACCAGCTCAACGACATCGTTTCCTGCGTCAACAACTACGATTTCGGCCATGAGGTCGAGATCATTGCCGCTTCCGTGCGTTCTCCCCATCATGTCACGCAGGCCGCCCTTATGGGTGCCGACATCGCCACGGTGCCTTTCGGTGCGCTGAAGAAGTGCATTGAGCACCCTCTGACCGACCGCGGCCTTGAGCGTTTCCTGGCTGACTGGAAGAAAGTTGAGCAGGCATGATCGAGGACCCCTCGACGGGTGCAGAGCAGCGTTCGCCTGAAGTGACGAGCGTTCCGGCTCCCGAGAGCAAGCCTGCACCTGATGCTGCGCCCGCGCAACAGTCCGAAGGTGCCAAGCTTGCGACCGAGGTTCGAGCTGCGAAGGAGCTTGAAGGAGTTCAGGCGGGGAAGGCTGTCGCTGACCCCGCTCCTCTTGGTTCTGCAGCAGGTCAAGACGCCCCTTCTTCTGAGGGGAAAGAGGCCAAGCCTGCTTCTGGCCCGCGCCGTCGAACCTCCAAGGCAAAAGCCTCCGAAAAGAAGGGGCCGGCTAACAAGCAGGATGCTCCTGCAAAGAAGAAGCAGGCAGGCCAGAAGGCGGTTTCCGCAAAAGCCAAGCCTGCCGGTCAGCAGGATGGCCCCGTGGCAGAAAAGCCTGGCGAGCAGGTTGAGCCCGCCGTAAAGAAGGACCCGGTCGAGCAGAAAGAGGCCCCCGTAAAGGTTGGGCCTGCCGATCAGAAGAATGCGCCCGTGGCAGAGAAGCCCGTCGAGCAGGCTGAGCCTTCTGCAAAGAAGGAGCCTGCGGCGCGTGTCGAGGCTCTGAAACAGCAGGAGTCTGCCGAGCGGGAGGAAGGCGCTGCGACGGCCCGTCCCGCTGCGCCTGATCAGGCCCCTTCCGATTCTGCTCCCGTGAGTCAGGATGTCGCTGCTGCAGACGGCGCTTCCGCTAAGCCTGCACCCGTCAAGCGCACTCGCACGCGCAACAAGTCGCGTGGACCCGTGTCTCGCCAAGACGACGAGGCTGTTTCCGAGAAGCCCAAGGAAGATGTGGTCCCCGAGCTTGTCGACGCCGCTGCGGCCGTTTCCCAGCAGGAAACCGCCGTGCCTGAGGCTGCTCCGGCTCCCGCTCCTTCGCGCGTGCGCCATCACAGTGTCGACGAGATCGACTTTGACAAGGCCGGCGTCGACGAGTTGCGCGACCTCGCTATGCATCGCCGTCGTGGAAGGCCTTCTCCGCAGAAGGAGGAGGCGCGCCAAACCATTCTCGACGCGCTTCAGAACCCTACGCCCGAGTCGCTCGAGGTTGCCCGAGCGGCGGCAAAGGTCCTGAGGGGAGCAGCCCCTCGCAAGAAGGCCCCTGCGCCCGCCCCTGTCGTCGAGGCTTCCTCGCGCGAGGAGAAGTCCAAAGAAGATGCGCAAGCCTCTCAGACCTCCAAGGAAGGCGAAGCTCAGGCTGTTTCCACTTCTGCCACTGCGCAGCAGGCGCCTGCTCAAGAGGACGTTTCCTCCAAGGCCGAAGCTCTTGCATCGCAGGAAGTCTCCGAAGGCTATGGCTCGCGCCGCCGCCGTCACGATCGCAGAAGTGAGACACGCGGTGACGATCGTGCTGCTCAGCCGCGTGCTCGTGAGGCAGGCCGTGACAGCAAGCCTTCCGATGACTCTCGTCCCCAGCGCCCGCAGCAGGGCAAACAGCAGTACTCCGATCGACCCGACCGTGGCCGTGAGAAGTTCGAGAAGAAGTACGGCAAGAATGACCGTCGCGATCGTAACGGCCGTCGCGAGCGCGAGTACGTGACCGGTCCGTCCCTTTCGCTTGAAGAGCTTGCCGCCCTGGCTGAGGAGGACCTCCTTGCCAAGGCTGATGAGTTGTCGATTGCCCATGACGGGGTCGCCAGCGCCTCCCTTGTCCAGGCGGTTTATGATGAAATGTACCGCCAGGAGGGCTTCTTCGACTTCAACGGCGTGCTTGAGCTTTCCAACGACGGCTCGGGCATCGTGCGCACGAAGGGATACTTGGCCAGCGATTCCGACCTGTTCATGCCTGCCGCCCTCATTCGCATCAACGGCCTGCGCCGCGGCGACATGCTTAGCGGTACGGCAAAGGTCGCGCGTCCCGGTGAGAAGCGCCCCGGCGTTTGCAAAATCTCCCTGGTCAATGGCAAGAATCCGGAGGAGCTGCGTACACGCCCCCGCTTCGGCGATCTCACGCCTGTTTTCCCGAGCGAGCCGTTGCGCATGGAGCATGGCAAGGACTCCATTCTCGGTCGCGTCATCGACTTGGTTGCCCCCATCGGCAAGGGTCAGCGTGGCCTGATCGTTTCGCCCCCCAAGGCTGGCAAGACTACGGTGCTCAAAAAGATCGCCGAGTCCATCTCTGCCAACAACCCCGAGGTCCATCTCATCTGCCTTCTGGTGGACGAGCGCCCCGAGGAAGTTACCGACATGCAGCGCTCCATCCACGGTGAGGTCGTTGCCTCGACGTTTGACATGCCCTGTGAGAATCACATCACGGTATCCGAGCTTGTCATCGAGCGTGCGAAGAGGCTCGTTGAGCAGGGAGAGGACGTTGTAATCCTGCTCGACTCCATCACGCGTCTTGCGCGTGCGTACAACCTTGCGCAGCCCGCCTCTGGCCGCATCCTGTCGGGCGGTGTTGACTCCACGGCTCTGTACCCGCCCAAGCGCTTCTTGGGCGCTGCTCGCAACATTGAGAACGGTGGCTCTCTTACCATTCTCGCCTCTGCCCTCGTGGACACTGGTTCCAAGATGGATGAGGTCATTTTCGAGGAGTTCAAGGGTACGGGCAACATGGAGCTCAAGCTCGATCGCGACCTGGCCGATCGCAGGGTTTTTCCCGCCGTCGACCCCGTCTCGTCGGGTACCCGCAAGGAAGAGCTACTTCTCGACCCGGCAAGTGCCCCGCTTGTGTGGGGTGTCCGTCGCGTGCTCGCGAACATGAACAACAACGAGCGTGCGATGAACTCCCTCATCAAGGCCCTCCGTGCCACGGCCAACAACGAGGAGTTCCTCCTTCGTGCCGCAAAGAAGGCCCAGGGCAACGACTACATGGGTGATTTGTAGCCGTCCATCTGGCTTTGCCCATACTTGAGCTTTTCAGCACGGCCGCCTGCGGGCGGCCGTGCGTGTTTTTGGAAAGTCTCAATGCCTTGGTAATACAATGTTGTGTTTAAGCTGGTAAAACGGTATGCTTAAGGATGTTTTTTGTCGTATCCACTGTGCCGCAACAAGCCATGAGCAACGGAGTCGCATCTTGAAACGTTCTCAACCGTTGTTTGGTGCGGGTCGCCGCGTTCTCTGCGCGGCTGGCCTTGTCTGCGTTTTGGGCATTGGAATTCTTTGTCCTCAAGCATTCGCCGAACCTGTCGTTCAGCCCGTCCAAACTGCCGAGCAAACCATGACGAGCGCGGCCGTAAGTTCCGCCCAGCTCGAGGAGCTCTCGCAGGCGGCCGGCCAATCCACGGCGCAGATTGTCGGTCAGATCGAGGACTCTCTCGCACAACAGGGTATCGCGTCGGTCGTGACCGATGCATCGCAAAGTATCCTCCCCGTTGTTCCTTATGCTCTCGGGGCTGGCGCCGCCTTCTTGGGAATGGGCGTATTTGCGGCTGCCTTTTCTCTTTTCCGAAAAAAGAATTCGCACAATGCTTCATCAAACCATGAGGCTCGTAGCGATGCGATGGTAGCGGAGTCATCCCCCATGATTTTTGACGCAACGCAGAATGAAAGCGCCACATCTATCGAGGATACGGCGTCTTTTATCGCTTTGGTCGACAGTGTGTCGGGCAACCCGGTTTCATACGACCAGGCGCGTGAATTTGTTCTTGATGATGAGAGCGCCATGTTCGACCAACCTGTCAAAAAGGTGGATGCACCAACGTCTCATGGCACCGTGTCGCCGTGTGATAGTGACGATTATGATGAGCTTGAGGGTTTTGCCGCGGGATACGCCGCGTCTTTTGGCGCTTCGGAGCCGGCAAGGTCTGGCTCGGCTCACCCCGACGATGACCCCGATAAGGGTCCAGGCGGCGGTGTTCCCCACTTTGAAGGAAAAGGCCATGCGGCTCGCGAGGCGTATGCCCAAACCGACCTTACGATGCCGTTTAGCTGCGCTTCTTCCAATGATGAAAGCGCCTCGGATTTTGCCACGACGGCACGGGTTCTTGCCACGGGCTCCGGCAATGTACATCGTGTAACGGTGCCGAGCAGCCATCTTGACTTTTCTGGGATGGATGTCATCGATGGCGTGTTGCCCGTTCGTCACAACGACCTGGCGGCTGATCCGCTCGTCGAGCGTGATGATTGGCAAGGTGTCGCGCTGAGTGAATTGCGCGCGCCTGAACAGCAACAGCCTGCATGTGAAGAGGGTCTCTCGACGGACGACTTCGTCTCTCTAATTGCCACAAAGGCTCAGCCTGCACCTCAAGTTAAGCGTCAGGATTATGTCGCACCTGTTATTGGGCCCGGCGTAGATGCACAGGCTGCTATGCGCCGTCAGGAGCTCATTCGTGCCTCTGCCTCGCCGGCGGCAGCTCTTCTTGTTGGTCGCGATGAGGAATTCCTTGCGAATCGTGCCGGACTGGCCGGCACCAGCGTCCGCCATTCGTACGAGGGGCGCTCTGAGGTTGCTGATGGAGTTCTGACTTCGCGGGAAAAGGCTCTGCAGAATTCGTCGCGCCGCCCAGGACCTGCTGCGGCATCCGCGGTTTCTGTGACCCAGCGTGTCGGCGTGGACATGCAGAGTCAGAGTGTCGCGCCGGCGAGCTCGTTTACCCCGCCTCGTCCTCCCGCCAGCAGTGCGGTTGTTTCTGATCGAAGCCTCGCTGCGGCCGTTGCTGCCGCAAGCAGTGCATATGCCGCTTTCAACAGCTACTCGACGATGATCAGCGCGCCTGTTGCCACGAGCACCGAAGTGGGACAGGGGGAGCGTGCAAGCAGGGCGGCTTCTTATGCGTCTGCGGTTTATGGTGCGATCGAGCAGCCTTCGTCTTGTTCGCGCGCGCAGGCGACCCCTGCGTATTCCCAGGGCGCTATCGCAGGGCAGCCTGCCGTTGTCGATATGTCCGCATCGGATGCCCCTGTTTCGTCTGCGTATATAGACCATATGGTGCAGGATGAGTTCGAGCATCGCCATGATTCGCCTGCGCAGCGCAATGCGGCTCTTGGGCGCATGCAAGTCATCAATGGCGCGGCGGTTGCGCCGGTCTCGGTTCGAGAGTCAAGGCATCGCAACAGGGCCTAATGTGGCGACTGCCAGTCGCTCAAGAGGGCACTGAACTCTGTTAAGAGTCCCAATCTCATAGATATGTTCCAACTGAAGGGGTGCAGGCTTGATGCCTGTGCTCCTTCTTCTTTTTTAGCCGGTTCAGCTAAGAATGCGAGTGCCCTGAAGCAGGATGCAACAAAGGGGGTGGGCCGCGTTGGGGAATAAGCTACGCCTGTTGTACGCACTTTTAGGGAGAGGAGCAGCGTAAGAAAGCGCGCGTCGTTGATGGGCGAGGGATGTTGCAACGGCGCCCGCCTCGGGCGGCCGTTCCGCGGGCGGCCGCTGCCTGGCCTCCGTGCGTCCAAGGGCGCCGAAGCCCGGCCCGTCGGCGCGGGCCGTGGGGATTGCGGCCCAGGCCCGGCCTTCCTCGGAAAAGGCGGTCTTAAAGAAACAGTATTCCCCAATTTGTGTGCGTCTCATGTACCGATGCCCCCGCCCTTGCCCCCGCCCCGCGCCTGCGTGTATAGTTCTCCCTCGCGCCGC
>ERZ1034984.147-NODE-147-length-75885-cov-12.554609_pt1 | contig 75885 bp, 64 predicted proteins | sample MGYA00520589_ERZ1034984 | MGnify/ENA primary metagenome ERZ1034984 (study PRJEB33766, sample SAMN09781790) | gut metagenome | biome: gut microbiome | host: Homo sapiens | place: Madagascar | study: EMG produced TPA metagenomics assembly of the PRJNA485056 data...
AATCTCTTTTGGTATTATTTTCTTTTCTTTATTTGAAAAGTTATTACAGGCAACATGCCGTTCTCTTTATTCCACAATTGGCCAGGTGGTTGGAGCAGTTGTAAATATCATCCTTGATCCGATCATGATCTATGGTATTGGACCTTGCCCGGAAATGGGAGTGAAAGGCGCAGCTTATGCAACTGTAATTGGTCAGTTAGCATCTGCAGTATTACTGCTTATCTTTCATATCAAATTCAATAAGGAATTCGAGCATGGGGCAAAATACATGAAGCCGGATGGCGGAATTATCAAGGAAATCTATGCAATCGGACTTCCGGCAATCATTGCACAGGCGCTGATGTCAATTATGGTTTATGTAATGAATCTGATTCTGAAATTCAATCCATCAGCGCAGACAGCCTATGGATTATTTTATAAAGTTCAGCAGTTTGTACTGTTTCTCGCTTTTGGCCTGAGAGATGCGATCACTCCGATCATTGCATTTGCTTATGGAATGAGAAGCAAGAAGAGGATTCAGGCTGGAATCAAATATGGTCTGATCTATACAATTGTGTTAATGATTCTGGGAATTGCGATCACAGAGATTTTCCCCGGAGCATTTGCAACGTTGTTTAATGCGGGACAGTCAAGAGAATTCTTTATTGAAGCAATGAGAATAATCTCAGTCAGCTTTTTGTTTGCCGGAATCAATATTGCTTATCAGGGTATTTATCAGGCACTGGATGGTGGTATAGAGTCCCTTGTTATTTCGTTTTTGAGACAGTTCATTATTATACTGCCGCTGGCCGGAATTTTTTCCATGTTTGTCAGAAATGGACAGATGGGAGTTTCACTGATCTGGTGGGCATTTCCGATTACTGAAATAATTTCATGCCTTGTAGGCTATGTATTTTTAAAGAGAATCAGAAAAAATAAAGTAGATGTTTTGAACTAAGGAGGAATCAGAGATGGAAAAAAGAATCATTACAATCAGCAGAGAATTTGGAAGTGGCGGACGCTTTATCGGAGAAGAAGTAGCGAAGAAACTTGGAATTGCTTATTATGATAAAAATATCATTAATGAGATTGCAGAGAAGTCTGGTTTATCGCCGGAGTATGTTCAGAAGAATGCGGAATTATCTCCGAAAAAAGGCTTGTTTGCATATGCATTTGCCGGACGTGATATCACAGGAAAATCACTGGAACAGCGACATTGAACGGCTGAGTACAATTATGACACTTCACGACATTGGCTTTACAAATGGAGAGATTGAAAAATATATGCGAATGCTCCTAAAAGGAAAATTCACCGAGAAAGAACGACTGAAAATGCTGAATGATAAAAGACTGGGGACACTGGACGAAATTCATTTTAAGGAAAGGCAATTAGATCGTCTGGATTATCTCCGGTTTGAAATACAAAAAGAAAACAAAATATAATCAAATTATTTTAAAGCGAGGAGGTTTCAAAATGAAGAAAAACATCGGAACGAATTTAGCCCTTTATCCCACACCGCTTGTGGTGGTGGGAACAATGGTTGACGGTAAACCGAACTATACTTTGATAGGACATCTCGGTATCATCGGGCATGACCGTATTATGATTAGCTTGGCAAATACCCATTACAGCAATCAAGGAATCAAAGAAACTCATTCTTTATCGGTCAATCTCGTAAGTGAGGATATGCTCAAAAAGGCAGATTATGTCGGCTGCGTAAGCGGGTATAAAGCCGACAAGTCAGCGGTATTTTCCTATCATACCGCCAAAACCGGTTCACCGATTATTGAAGAATCACCTTTGGTTATGGAATGTATAGTTGACGATATTTATAAAACAGACGGATTCGACAGCTTTATCTGTAAAATTTTTGCGGTTTACGTCGAAGAATCCATTCTGAACAAGGACGGAAAAATCGACTATGGCGTACTTAAGCCGGTATTGTTTGAAATGCCGACTTATCAATATATTCGCACTGGTGAAATCATTGGAAAATGTATGCAGATGAACAAGTAAAGGAGATTTTAACAATGAAAAGAGTATTTTCAATTCTTATGATTCTTACTCTGCTGTTCTCTTTGGCTGCGTGTAGCAACAACGGAGCGAATGAGGAATCGTCCTCTCCCACACAGCAATCAAGTAATCAAAGTTCCATACCTGCGGAAGGCTCAAATAGTCAAAATGATTCTTCCGAGCCTACCGAATCGAGTGAACAAAATGCTTCATCCATACCTACTGAAACAGCAGCAAAATCATTAGTTGTTTATTTCTCATGGTCGGGCAACACAGAAAATGTCGCCAAGTCTATTCAGCGCCAAACGGATTCCGATATATGGGAAATCATACCTGTTACACCATACAGCGACGATTATGATACCGTTGTAGACTTGGTGCAGAAGGAACAAAGTACGGATGCCCGTCCTGCAATTTCCGGCAGCATTGAAAATATAGAACAGTACGATGTGATTTATGTGGGATATCCCAACTGGTGGAGCGATATGCCGATGATTCTCTATACATTTTTCGATACTTATGACCTGTCCGGCAAGACAATCGCACCGTTCTGTACCAGCGGAGGCAGCGGACTTTCAGGTACGGTAAACGAAATTAAAGAACTTGAGCCAAATGCGGTTGTAACGGACGGGCTTCACATCGGCAGTTCTTCTTCTGCTGATCCCGACAATGCCGTAAGTGACTGGCTTGAACAGAACAACATTAAATAAAATAATTTGGAGGTAGTGCACTATGAATACCGTAACACTAAACAATGGAGTGAAAATGCCGGTTTTGGGATTTGGCACATATCAAATTACCGATGACGAATGCGAAAAAGCCGTGATCAGCGCAATCAAAGCAGGCTATCGTTTAATCGACACCGCACAGGCTTACGGAAATGAAACAGCAGTTGGAAAGGCAATCAAAAACTGCGGCGTTCCGAGAGCTGACCTTTTCATCACTACAAAGGTATGGTTTCACAATTACGAAACCGGCGACTGCCGAAAGAGCGTGCTGGAATCTATGGAAAAATTAGGAGTAGCCCATGTATGTAGCGGGGCATTGAATTATGTAATTACCAACAAAAGACTAGCCTCATTTGGATTAGTCTCAATGTTAGATTACTACACCGAAAGGTGTGTCACTTGCTAAGTTGATTGAACCGCCGTGTACCGAACGGTACGCACGGTGGTGTGAGAGGTCGAAATATCTCATTCACAAGATGAGATATTTCTCCTACTCGATTTACTTGACAAAGCTACTTGACCCTTTGGTTAGTTCCGAACGCATAGCCCCGGGAGTAATTATTAAGGAGATGAGATTTTATATTGAATGTGATTAAGTAAAGAGCAATCATTTCGATTGTCTTCAGAAATTATAATGATTTCTACCTTTGGGTGATTTACGATTTCAGGCCAGAAAGATTCTGCAGGTTCTTGCAATACCCCTAAAATGGGAGTCTGCCCATCCAAAAGGTTTAGGATTTTTCTCCGAAATAAAGCTGCGTCTGCTTCATGTGGACCAAGCTCATCCATAACAATTAAAGAGCAGTCAGAACACATGGAAAGAATATTGCATCCAAGGCGATCAAAGGTATCGGCAGTGTGTTCATCTGTTTTTCCGCATAAAAACAAAAGATTAGATTCGTTTGGGAGCTCCTTCTCTTTTAGATGGTACATATGAACTGAATACTGATCCTTCAGATAGTTTTTTGTGCGGACAGTCAGGAAGCCATCAGAGGTTTTCTTATAATCATCTAATATCTTTTGGATCAATGTAGATTTTCCAATGTGTTTTTTACCAGTTAAAAATATATGTTGAGTCATAGTAAAGTCCCATTTCATTTTATAATAGTTCTATAGTCAGGTCGTATTGTTTTGTTTCGAACATCCCAGAGAATTCTTCCATAAGTGGAATCAGTTATTTCCTTGATCTGCCCATCTTTGTTTAAGTGAGATTGAATCCATTGCATGATTTTATTTGCGTTTTCCTGTGTATATTCTTCAGAAGGAAGCATGTGCTCCATGAGGGAATCAATATATTGTTCATCCGGAGTTACCCAGGTTTCACGATGGAGTTTTTCATAGCTTGTTTCAGGATTATATCCAAGCAGAAATAATATATTGAAAAGAGAGAAAAACCATCGCCCATTCCATTGGGGTGCTGTTTGTTTGCCAAATACTTCCTGTAAGATCTGTTCCCTGAGTGAATTTCGTCTGTCAAGATGCGTGATATTACAGCACCATGCCCTGCTCATTTCCATAGATTTTATCAGTCCGTCCATATTGTGGATTGCAGGTGTCATGGAACTGAATACCAAATCAAATGCATGCGTATACCCCAATTTATCAATATCTAATGTCTGAAAATTACATGTATAGAGTATAGCGTTATTTAAGCCTTCATTTTGGATATGTTCCATTCCGTGTTTAACCATTTTATCAGAAATATCCAGCCCCACTACTTTGTGTACATATTTGGCAAATGCAGCAGCAAACCGTCCGGGACCGCATCCAATATCTGCGACATTATAATTTTTTTCAAGAAGTCCTTTGGAATCCAGGTAGTTTATTGCGCTGATGACACGTTCATCACCTTTTTCTTTCTTTTTGCGTGCGTCTTCCCAAAAGTCTGCACGTTTATTCCATCTTTCTATAGCCCGCTCAGGTAATTCTGCAGGCGCAGATTCCTGCAGAGAAATAAAATAATCCAATATAGAGTCCATGTATCATTTCTCCTAAAATGCTTTTGGTGAGCTATTTACCGGTAAACAGATAGTTCGTTCACGGCCATAGCGGTCGTGTGTAGTTATCACATCCATTTCAATATCGTAAACAGATTGTAAGGTTTCAGATGTAATGATTTCTTTGGGAGAGCCGAATCCCATAACCTTTCCGGATTTCATGAGAAGAACTTTGTTTCCCACGGAAAAGGGATGCTCAGGACTATGTGTTGACATAATAATGCAATAGCCCTGATTGGCCAGCCCTGAAATTACTTCCATGAGAAGTTGATGATTGGCATAATCCAGATTGGCGGCTGGCTCGTCCATGATGAAGATTTTTGCAGACTGACAGATTGCACGGGCAATTAAAACCAATTGCCTTTGTCCTCCGCTTAAGGAAGTATATTTCCTGTTGGCAAGAGGCAGGGCATTTACTTTCTCCAAGGCGGCAAAAGCTGCTTCCTGATCAGGCTCTTTTGGGGTTTCAAATGCGGAGAAATGAGAAGCACGCCCCATAATTACCATATCAAGAACTGTATAGGCAAATACTGGGGAATGATATTGGGGAATATATGCAATCATATTTGCCAGTGTTTTGGTTGTAAAGTCACTAATATTTTTTCCGGCTATCTTTATTTTTCCATTAGAAACAGGAAGGGAACCTAATATCATGCGGAACAGAGTGGTCTTTCCGCAACCATTAGGGCCAAGCAGACAAAGCACATCACCATAGTCTGCGCTGCAGCTGATACCCTTTAAAATATCACCATTGCCGTAACCGCCAAAAACATTTTCAATTTCCAGAAGCATATAATTACGCGCGCTCCTTTCGTTTGATGATAAGATAGATAAAGAAGGGGGCGCCCATGATACTTGTGACAACGCCAAGTGGAAGTTCCATGGACAAAAGGGAACGGGAAATATCATCAACAAGTATCAGGTATCCGCCGCCAAGGATCGCACTTGCAGGTATCAGCCTTCTGTAATCAACGCCAACCAGTGCACGTGCCAGATGGGGAATCATCAGCCCGACCCATCCGATCAATCCTCCAAGACAGACTGCAGCGGCGCTGAGTAATGTGGAAGCGACTATAAAAATCAGACGATATTTACGCACATTGATTCCTAAGCTTTTGGCTTCTTCTTCATCCAAAGTCAGCAGATTGATCTGCCATCGAAAAATAAAAATCAGACTTAATCCAATGATCATTGGAAGAACACTCCAGGAAAAGGATTTGGTTGTGGTTTTGGTTAAGCTGCCCATAAGCCAGAAAGTAATTTGCTGGAGAACATCATTGGGGTCTGCGACATATTTGATCATTGTGACACCGGCATTGCAGAGTGACATGATCATAGTTCCGGTCAGAACAAGACTGAGAGTCTGGGAATGTGCGGATTTTCGGCTGATAAGATAGGATGCGGCTACTGCGGCCACACCACCTGCAAAAGCAGAAAGCTGAATCATCCAGTTGGAAGCGCCGTTTAAAATTGCAAAAGCAGCTCCGAGACTTGCACCGGAAGAAACTCCAAGGATATCCGGAGATACCAGTGGATTGCGAAATATTCCCTGATAGGTTGCACCTGCTACCGAGAGGGAGGCACCAATAAATAAAGCAGACAGAATACGGGGCAGACGGATATTCCAGAATATGGTAACTGCCTGGGGTAAGATATCTCCTTTAAAACCAAATTTTGATAAAAATGCATTTAGTACCTGCACTGGTGTAAGCGGATAATATCCCACCCAGAATGAGAGTACTATAATGATAAACAAAAGTACCAGCATAACCGCCAACAGCAGAACATATCGTCTTTGTCGGGCAGCGGCGGCATTTTTTTCATTAGCTGTCAGATTCATAATCATTCATCCTTGTAACTTGACTAATCAAATTTACGGTGTTATACTCAGAAAAATCGAATTGTTTTTAAAAACTATTCGCATATACATTATAATACTTAAAAATTGTATAGTCAATTTCAATAAGCGTCAATTATGAGTAATGCGGAGAAAAGAAAGGAGAGAGTTTATGAAAAAGCACAGACAACTTTTGGCTCTGCTTATATGTCTGGTGATGTCAGTCAGTCTTTTAACAGGATATTCTGAAACGAAAGCTGCTACTGAAGAGCCGACGCAGAGTGCGGAGCAGGAAACTGCTGAAACCCGTGAGATCACAGACATGGCAGGAAGAAAAGTAACTGTCCCAGCAGCAGAAAATATTGAATCTGTTTTTTCAACAGGTCCGGTAGCTGCAATTTTTCTGTACATGGTTGCACCGGATAAGCTTCTTGGGTGGAATTATGAACTGAATGATGTTGAGAAATCTATTATTCTGGACAAATATCAGGATCTTCCTAATTTTGGAATGGGTGATGCTGTCAATTATGAAGCAGTAATTGCTGCCAATCCTACAATTGCTATTAATAGTGGAAAGATTAATGATGCAATGGTTTCTGATTGCGATGCGTTATCAGAAAGCCTTGGAATTCCGGTTGTTGCAGTAGACAACGAACTTAATAATTCTGCGGAAGCTTTTCGTTTTATGGGCGAACTTCTTGGTGTAGAAGATCATGCAGAAGAGCTTGCCCAGTATGCGGAGCAGGTATTTACTGATATTAATGCACTTTCAGATATTCCAGAAGAAAAGAAAGTCAGTGTATACTTCGGTAATGGAGAGGATTCACTGGAAACTGCACCCAGAGGGTCCCAGCATGCACAGATTCTTGATGCCATCAATGCAGTCAATGTTGCAGATCTGGAATTGGGAGATGGATCTCGTGTTCAGATTTCAGCAGAACAGCTTCTTGCATGGGATCCGGATGTGATTGTTGTAAATGGTGAACCAAAGGCAGATAAAAGTGGAAGTTCTGCAGCAGAAGATATCCTGAGCAATCCTGATTATGCTTCATTAAAAGCAGTACAGGACCAAAAGGTTTATGGAACTCCTAATGCACCGTTTAGCTGGGTGGATCGTCCGGCAGGACCAAATCGCCTGATCGGTATGCGATGGTTCTCAGCATTGATTTATCCGGAATATATTAAATGTGATATCAATGAAGAAATACATAAATTTTTCGATCTTTTTTATCATGTTGATCTGTCCGATGAACAGTTGGAAAATGTTCTGAAAGGAACTTTATAAAGGTTAGGCATGGACGTGGAAAAAGGCTATACAATAAATGAAAAAGAAACGCTGGTTCCGGTAAATACCGGTTCCGGCGTTTCTTTTTACAATTTTCGGATCATTGCGCTTCCATGCAGATCGCATACAGGATCTGCAAACAGATGGTTTCTCAGACAGAATTCCCCGACCGCTTTTCGGCATCCGGAAAACTGTGTACTGTACACATCGTGGATTAGGAGAACCCCTCCGGTGGCCAGGCGTTCATAGAACAGAGGAAGTGCAGCAGCAGTTGGAGCATAGAGATCCGCGTCCAGAGATACAAAACAAAAAGTTTCATCTCTAACATCGGAAAAGGTATCTGGAAACCATCCTTTGTGGATCACAGTACGTGCAGGATCAGGCATAACATGAAGAACAGAGTCAACATCAGTAGAAGAAAAATCGCCTGTTTTTGCACGGGACAGATTACCGGAGGCTTCTATTGTGATATCCTTTTCTGAAAAGCCCTCAAAAGTATCAAAAAGATGGATTTTTCGGTCTGGAAAGGCTGCACTGATCAGGGAAGAAAATTCACCCCGGAAAACACCCAGTTCTGCAACATTTCCCGGAATATCCAATTGATAGATCTGCTCAGATAAAAGACGCATAACAGCAACCCGTGCGTCAAACATGCGAAGGACGGAGGGATCACGAAAAGGCCCGTGATAACCCAGGTTTTCCATCTGTTTTATCATAGAATTACGCCGTTCTTCATCCAGAACTCCCAGGATGACCAGATCTGGGAGAAGTGCTGCTGCAGCATCCGGAGAACAGACTGGAATATTCCCAATATATGATCCGTGTTTATGAGGGTCATTATCAGCAAAGCACAGGAGCTGACAGGGACTGTTGAGAAGTCTTGCTGTCATTTGTCCAATTTGTCCGGCACCAAATATTACAGTTTTATATACTGATTTTGCCATCATTTTGATGTAGCCTTTCTGTCAGCACGAACCTGGATCATCTGTCCTGTGATGGAGATGGCGATTTCAGCCGGTGTTTCTGCTTTGATCTCCAGTCCTATAGGTGAGATGATACGGTTTAAATCTTGTTCATTAATGTTGTATTCTTCAATCAGACGGCGAAATACAGCAGCCTTTTTTGCGCGGCTTCCAATGACGCCTATATAGCATGCAGGTGTAGCGAGAAGCTGTGCCTGTACAATGGTATCATAGGAATGTCCGCGTGTCATGACGCAACAATAATCAGAAGCTGTGATAGAAACATACTGCTCCAGATGGTTGAAATCACAAAGTATTGTTTCAACTGCTCCTGGGAAAAGAGCAGGATCTGTAAATTCCGGCCGGTCATCCAGGACAACACAGCGAAAATCAACGCTTGCAAGTATCGGTACAAGTTTCTGTGAAACATGGCCACCGCCAAATACATAGACAGTTCCGGAAGTTCCGATCTGCTCAGAAAACAGATCATAATCTTCACTGCGATAGCGGAATGGCTGTGCAGATAAGGATGATAATATGGAAGAAGGAACATCAGCATTTCCGATCAGACCATAACAAGGGCTGTAAAGACTCATGCCGGATGTTGCATGAAGATCGCAGATCAGCCAGAAATCCTTTCGTTCCTCATATGATTTTTCAGCAGTTTCCGTGATTTCCATAACAATCGGATCATTATGATCAAGATACTGGAAAAAGACGGTAACATCACCACCACAGATCATACCGATATTTTCGACATCCTTACGGTTCAGCCGGAATTCATGCTGGCAGGATTCCTTTTTTTCAAGAATATCCAATGCCATACATTCAGCACGATATTCTACAGCTCCACCTCCGATGGTTCCGGAAATTCTGCCGCTTTTTCCGACCAGCATGCGGGAACCGGCACCTCTTGGTGTAGACCCTGAGGATGCTGTAACGGAAACAAGTACAAGATCGTTTTCCTCTAGGAATTGTTGTTTTATTGTCTGAAATAATGTTCTCATATAATAAAATACCTCCTAACTAAATTAAGTGATTTTTCTGCTCCAGTTGTGTATGTCTGCCTGGACTAAAGCGTGATATGGCAGAGCGACTGTATCATGTCCTGCAGTTTGCGGGCTTGTTCTAACTGCTGCTCATGAGCTTTGCAAGCTTCCGGACTTTTGCATTTACTCATGCTGTCGGCAAATCTTTTTTCTATGGTTACACGTTGTGTTTCCTGAATCAGTTTATCAGCCAGAAATACAATAGCTGCTTCATCCAGCTTGGTTTCCAGCAGACCATGGTGCTGTGAAATAATCTGGCTGATCTCAGGATAACCTAACTGTAAGAAAAGTTCACCGCCTGTTTTGGTGTGATGCCTCTGAAGTCTGGCAATATCATGCAGAAGTGCACCGGAGCGAACAAGCTTCTGATCAAAGATATAACCATTGGATTCCAACATATTGCATAAACAACAGGCAAGTTCAGTAACAGCATCACTGTGAGCCTGTACATGACGGGGCAGAGAAACCGCATTGCGAAGCCTGAAGCATAGCCCGTCATTTAATTCAGGATGAGGCAGTATATAATTGGGATCAGAGAAAGAAATATTATTTCTTTCATTCACTTCCAGATGATAGTAAGAGCCACAGGGAAGACGAAACCGCTGCCTGCTGTACATACCGGAATGTAATGCATATATATAAGAAGAGATTACATCTGTATGAGCTACCACTGCAATATCACCTTCAGAAGCGCAAAGAATCTTATGAACTGCCTGCGAAAAGCGAAAACCAGATGCAGCAGGAGTTTCTGCTCCCGGGATCGGATGATCAGGGTTATTTTCACGGGCTTTATAAATGTCCGGCCATCTCTGGCGTATTTTATCAAAAGAAAGGCCATCCCATTCTCCCAGATTTCGTTCTGACAGATCAGAAACAATTATATGTGGAAGCTCAGGTGCCATATGGCCTGCTGTCTCAACAGCTCTTAACAAAGGACTGCAGTATATCCTTGATATTTTATCGGACAATTCTTCATTAAGAAGGACTGCCTGCAAGTGTCCAAGCATGGATAGAGAGAAATCTGTCTGTCCCACACAGTAAGAATGTTCATCCGGATACTGTGGCTTTCCATGCCGGACCAGATAAAGGTCACGCATTAAAAAATCCTCTGAAACAGTTTTCAAATATTTTTTCTGAACAGTTACGAGTTTCTTCTGAAAAACGAGCATATCGTTTCAGAAATTCTTCACCGTACGGAGTCAGTTCGCTGTGACTTCCGTTTACACCGCCCTGGCTTCTGCTGACCAGTGGTTCATGGAGCTGTGATTCCAAGGTACGGATCAGGTTCCAGCTGGTGGAGTAGGAAATGTGCATGTGCTCACAGGCATCGCGGACAGATCCTGTTTCCTGGATCAGTGTGAGAAGCGAATAAAGCTGCTCATCAAAGAATACTTTTTCCTTTGCCAGCAGAATATGTATTTCTGAACGGATGAGACTCTGGTTATGGGCGCGAAGAAGTTCAGCATAATCCTCCGGTGTATCAGCATCGTGAATGATACCTGGATCATCTACATTCAGAAAGTACATGGGTGTGCCGCAGTTTCCTACAGCACCTTCAAGACCTGAGCTGCCGTCATCACTTAAGATGGAATCAATAAGTGTGGAACGGATCAGAAGCGGATGGCCGGGATTACCGTCACAGACCGGAGTTACAAGGGGATAACCCAGAGAGAGCATCTGCGTGACTGTCCGGGCCGTAAACAGTGGAACATCCACAGGCGTAAAGAGTACCGTGTCAACTTTATCTTTCAGATATTCCAGTCCGATCCGGACAGAATCAAACATATGAGTTGATGCATAATCTTCATTTCGAAGAAAGATTACATTATTGGAAGCAAGGTGACGTTCCAAAACATCTGCCCTGTATCCTGTCACTACAACTATTTTAGAGATTCCGGCCTGCCGGAAATTGTTGATCACGCGCTGTGCAATGGAAATAGATCCAAGCTGAAGCATGGGTTTAAAGTCTCCCATTCGCGAGGATTTCCCTGCGGCAACGATGAGCGCACCTGTCTGCATGACTGCCACCTCCTTGAGAAATATTGTGTAAAATTAATAATATTATACCATATAAAACAGAAAAATAGTGAAAATTTTAAATAAAACATAAGAAAAAACTTAAAGTAGTGCGAAAATAGCCAAGTTTTAATTATTTGCAATTTGCATAATTGTGCAAGAATATGATAGTATGAATATATACAAAATGACGTAAACAGGAGAACTTTTCTATGGATGAGGTTTTTGAAATTACCGCAAAGGAAGTTACCATACAGGTAAGAGATGAACGCACGGGAGTGGAATACAGCCGGACGCTTCCAATCGATTATTACGAGAATGCGAATGTTCTGAAGCTTAGCGGTGAGAATCTGGACGGGAGCAGTTCTTCCATTGTTTTCTATTCTGCCCGAGGAATGGAAAGACTCAAAGATCTGACAGGCAAGGGTGCGGATCATGATCCATGCGGAACACATAAGCCCGAAGATCAATAACATTGAAGCTTATATTTTCTATAGGAGGGATGCAGCATGATTAAAAAGACATTGAAGATCAATGGTGTCGAGAGGATCCTTATTCTTGATAAGGACGAGACACTGGCACAGGTTCTCCGTAATCATCTTCTTCTTACAGGATGTAAGATCGGCTGTGGGGAAGGCCATTGCGGAGCCTGTAATGTTATTATGAACGGAAAAGTTACAAGATCCTGTATCTACAAGATGAGCCGTGTTCCGGACAATGCAGAGATCACAACGATCGAAGGTGTGGGAACAATCTCTGATATGCATCCGATCCAGGTTGCATGGATGGCATATGGATGTGCACAGTGTGGTTTCTGTTCACCAGGTTTTATTATTTCAGCAAAGGTTCTTCTCGATAATAATCCGAGTCCGACCCGCGAGGAGGTAAGAGACTGGTTTAACAAACAGCGCAATCTCTGCCGTTGTACAGGTTACAAGCCGCTTATCGATGCGACTATGGCGGCAGCAGCAGTTATGCGTGGCGAGATGACCAAAGAAGACCTTGTATTTAAGCAGACCGGTGATTCTATCGTCGGTACAAACTATATTCGTCCATCAGCGGCACAGAAGGTAACAGGTACCTGGGATTTCGGTGCAGATGATGCATTAAAGATGCCGGAGGGAACCCTTCGTCTTGCACTTACGCAGGCAAAGGTTTCTCACGCAAATATCCTCAGTATCGATACAACAGAAGCAGAGAGTATGCCGGGAGTTGTTCGTGTTATTACAGCGAAGGACATTAAGGCAGCAGGCGGAACCAACAAGATCAATGGTCTTGTAATGCTTCCGAAACACAATAAGACAGATGGATTTGAGCGTCCTGTACTCTGTGACGAAAAGATATTCCAGTTTGGTGATGCGATCGCGATCGTAGCTGCCGACACAGAAGAGCATGCACGTGCAGCAGCAGATGCAGTTAAGGTGGAGATCGAAGAACTTCCTGCATATATGAATGCAATGGATGCGATCGCACCGGATGCAGCAGAGATCCATCCTGGTACTCCAAACGCATTCTTTGAGACAAACTGTATCAAGGGACCAGACTTTGACTGGGACAGCATTCCGGATTCACAGCAGGTTGAGATCGAGTCCTACTGTTCACGTCAGCCACATCTTCACCTTGAACCGGACTGTGGTTATGGCTATATTGATGAAGACGGCATGATAACTGTTCATTCCAAATCCATCGGTATCCATCTCCATATGCCGATGATCGCTGATGGTATCGGTGTTCCGCTGGAGAACCTGAGACTTGTTCAGAACCATGCCGGAGGAACCTTTGGATACAAGTTCTCTCCGACAAATGAAGCTCTGATCGGTGCAGCTGTCAAGATTCTTGAGCGTCCGGTATCGCTGGTATTCAATCAGTTCCAGAATATTACCTATACAGGAAAGAGATCTCCTGCATTTATGAATATCAAACTTGCAGCAGACGAAAATGGTAAACTCCTTGCACTCTGGGGCAATAACTATGTGGATCATGGTCCATACTCAGAATTTGGAGATCTGCTCACAATGAGACTTTCTCAGTTCACCGGTGCCGGTTATGGAATCAATTCTATCCGCAATAAATCAACAACAGTATTTACAAACCATGCATGGGGATCTGCTTTTCGTGCTTACGGCTCTCCGCAGTCTTACATGGGATCCGAGATTGCGATCGACGTTCTGGCAGCCAAGATGGGAATCGATCCGTTTGATATGCGTGAGATGAACTGTTACAAGGAATCAGAAGGAACTACGATCCCGACCGGTTATCCGCCGGAAGTATACTGCGAGGAAGATCTGTTCAAGACAGCACGTCCGCTGTATGAAGCAGCCAAGAAACGTGTTGCTGAGAAGAATGCAGCTTCTGATGGCAAGATCAAATATGGTATCGGCGTATCTCTTGGTGTATATGGCTGTGGTCTTGATGGTGTGGATACATCCAATGCATTTGCAGAACTGAATCCGGATGGAACAGTTACAATGTATGCTGCATGGGAAGATCATGGACAGGGTGCCGACATGGGGGTTCTTGTATCCTCTCATGAAACACTTCGTCAGGCCGGAATCAGACCGGAACAGATCAAACTTGTTATGAATGACACCAAGACATGTCCTAATGCAGGTCCTGCAGGTGGATCACGTTCACAGGTTATGTCAGGTAATGCATGTCGTCTGGCAGCAGAAAACCTTGTGGCAGCTATGAAGAAAGAAGACGGAACCTTCCGTACTTATGATGAGATGGTGGCTGAAGGTCTTGCAACAAAATATGAAGGTAACTGGGTGACAACCTTCTGTGCAGATCATCCGATCGATCAGGATACAGCACAGGGTGATCCGTTTGCAACCTACATGTACACGATCTTCCTTCCGGAAGTTGCTGTTAATACAGAAACAGGTAAAGTTAAAGTTGAAAAATTCACCTGTGTGGCTGACGTAGGTACGATCATGAACAGACTTCTTGTAGAAGGCAACTTCTACGGTGGTCTTGTACAGGGTATCGGTCTTGCTCTTACAGAAGATTTCGAGGATCTGAACCATGATACTTCTCTGAAGAACTGTGGTATTCCGTATCCAAATGATGCGCCGGATGATATTGAACTTCATTTCAATGAAACCTATCGTCCAAGTGGCCCTTATGGCGCTGCCGGCTGTGGTGAGGCTCCACTGGATGCTCCGCATCCTGCAATCCTGAATGCAATCTACAACGCGACAGGTGCACGTATTACACGTGTTCCTGCCCGTCCGGAAAGAGTTCTTGCAGCATTGAAGGAACTTGAGAAATAAATCATAAATCTGATTTTATCATGTGATATAATGAGGGGAGACGGTAAACTGTCTCCCCTTTAGAGACGAAAGAATTGTATTGATCCGGTTCACAGCAACGAAAGGAGTGCAGGCTATGACATATATACAGGAAAGAGGTTCTACTCATGTGTATCATGTAAATCGAATGTCAAAGGAAGAGATGGATCATATGATCAGTCTCTGCGTCCATGATCAGCCGGCGTACTGTGTTGCGGCCTGTCCCTTCAAAGTAGATACAAAAGAGATGCTGTTTTATGCTGCAAAAGGAAATTTTAAGAAGGCTCTGGCAATCTATGAAAAGATCACTCCATTTCCGATGATTCTCTGCGACGGATGCACGGCTCCCTGTGAAGAGAAATGTAAGCTTTGTGAAATTGGCGACGGTGTATCCATACGTGAAGTAGAGCGCGCAATTGTCCGATATGGGGAATCCGGAAAACGGAGCAGTGTTTTTCGTATAAGAAAAAAGAAAAAGGCAGTAATTTTCGGGTCAGGATTATTTCCACTGTTTCTTGCAGGGGAACTGGAAAAGAAAATGTATCCTATGACAATTTATTGTAAGGAAGAAGATTATGAAAGCTATATTGCAGCGGCAGCCGGACATCTTTTGGAATCAGACCGCAGCAATGAAGCGAAACGTCTGAAATCTATGGATCTTTCTTTTGAATTTGGATGCAGTCTGAATCTTCCGTTTATCAGAGAAAAAATGGAACTGGCAGATGTGGTCTGCGCATCAGAAGAAGTGGCAAAAATGTTAGCTCCGGAAGAAGCAGCAGATGTCGGGATTATGTTAAGAGAACAGGCAAAGATTGTCAGCGGACCTGCGGAATCTGTGATGGATGCGGCTTTTGCCGCAAAGCGGGCAGCTCTGACAGTAGATCTTCTGGTACAGAATTTATCGCCGCACAGCAACAGAGGCAGTGAAGGAGCAGTGACGACAAAGCTTTACACGAACATGGAAGGAATCCATGTATCGAATAAGATTTTCTGTGGTCAGGATGGATATTCAAAAGAAGAAGCTGTAGAAGAAGCAAAACGATGTATTCAGTGTCATTGTGACGAATGCATGAAAGGCTGTGTGTATTTAAGTGAATATCAAAAACATCCTGGTCTATTAGCCCGTGAGATTTATAATAATACGCAGATTATCATGGGAGATCATCCGATGAACAAACCGATGAATGCCTGTGCCCTCTGTGGACAGTGTACGGTGATCTGTCCGAATGGATTTGATATGAGTCAGGTGTGCAAGTCAGCAAGAGAAAATATGGTATCCACAGATAAGATGCCGCTGGCGCCACATGAATTTGCACTGATGGACATGTTATTTTCAAATTCGGAGGCTTTTTTAAGCAGACCCCAGCCGGGATATGAAACTTGCAGATATGTATTTTTCCCGGGCTGTCAGGCAGGTGCGATAGCGCCGGATGTGGTTATGCAGGCATACGAAGATTTAAGTAATCGGGTAGCTGGAGGCGTTGCTCTGATGCTGGGATGCTGTGGTGCAATCAGCGAATGGGCGGGTCGCTATGAAATGACAGAAAAAGTAAATGAGCAGCTGAAACAGGAACTGGCCAGGCTTGGTGATCCGATCATCATTGCAGGCTGTCCAAGCTGCATGAAGCAGCTAAAAGAAAGTATTGGAGCACATGTTATAGGAATCTGGGAAATTTTGAGAGAAATCGGACTTCCACAGCAGGCGAAAGGACTGGAGATACCGGTTGCCATACATGATGCCTGTGGTGCCAGAGGGGATGCACAGACACAGGATATGATACGACAACTTTTGTCGGATATGGGATGTATCGTTGAAGATACAGAATATTCCAGAGATTTGTCTCCATGTTGTGGATATGGAGGTCTGACGGCATATGCCAATAAAGATATGGCAGCGAAAATGACAGAAAAGTGTCTGGAACGTTCCGATGCACCATATATTACATACTGCATGGCATGCAGAGACCGATTTGCCAGAGAGGGAAGAGAATCCCGACATATACTTGAACTTCTGTATGGGGCAAATGCCAGCAACATGCCTGATATCAGTGAGAAACGCTACAACAGGCTCATATTGAAACAGACACTTTTAAAAAACATCTGGAATGAGGAACCGATCATGGAGAAAAAAGACTATACTGTTGCCTATACAGAGGAGGCAATCCATATGATGGATGAGCGCATGATACTGAAAAGTGATGTGGAACGTGTGTTATCAGATTACAGAGAAAATCAGGAAGCAATCCTGGATGAAGAAACAAAAGAACTGGTGACAAGAAGCAGACTGGGAAATGTCACATTCTGGGTGCGGTTTGTGGAAACAGAAGACGGATATCTGGTACACAGAGCATACAGTCATCGAATGAATATTATGAAAAGGGTGGGACAGTAATGGCAGTAGAAAGAACATATTATACGATTGATCCGGAAGGAAAGCTGACCTGCATGAAATGTAAGGTTCCTCTTGTAAAAGGAAAAGCAAAATTTATGTATCTGGAAAATGGGTTTCCTGTGGAAATGCCTGTCTGTCCAAAGTGTGGGTTTGTGTATGTTCCGGAAGAACTCGCACTTGGAAAAGTGCTCGCGGTGGAGCGTGCACTGGAGGATAAATAGATGAACAGGCATCCGGGAGGGGAAGCGCAGACGCTTCATCTTCTGGAGAACATAGAATGGAAAAAAGAAATGAAAGCACTGGATCTTGGAGCAGGAGAAGGAGACACGGTACGAATCCTGAAATCATTTGGGATGGATGCACATGGTGTGGATCTTTTCCCACGGGGCAGTGATGTGGAAACAGGAGATTTTCTGCATTTGCAGTATCCATCAGACAGTATAGATCTTTGCATCAGCCAGTGTGCATTTTTTGTCAGCAGAGATCAGAAAAATGCACTATCTGAATGTTGGCGCGTTTTAAAAAAGGGAGGTTTTCTTTTATTATCAGATCTGGATACCGGAAATCTTTTGGAAATGGCAGAACAGACAGGGTTTACCATTCTCCGACAGGAGGATCAGACGTTACTTTGGCTGGAATATTATCTGGAAGCAATCTGGAATGATTCGTTCCGCTGCGAAGAGTATAAGCTTCTGCAGAAAGAATATAAAGGAAAGAAGCTGCGCTATACCATGTTGGTTGGCAGAAAGGAGTAGCACATGGATCTTTATGAAAGAATCATAGAACTTAGCAGTATGGGTTATCATTGCTCACAAATGATTATGATCATGACACTGGAAGCCATAGGTGAGGAAAATCCACAGCTTGTAAAGGCTTTGGGAGGTCTTGGCGGCGGCATCGGTTATTGTGGAGATACCTGTGGCTGCCTGACAGGAGGAGCCTGTGCGATAGGTTTGTTCCTTGGCAATCTGGCTCCGCAGGAGAAAGAAGATATACAGATGAAACCGGCTGTGCAGGAATTATATCAGTGGTTCCATAAGAAGACCGAAGAAGAGTTTGGTGCTTTTTATTGTAAGGACATCACTTCCAATCTGGATTGGGGAATTGTCATGGAGCAATGTCCTGCGTTGATTGCAGATACTTATACAAAAGTGATAGAAATACTGACAGAACGGGGAATATTGGAACTATGATTACGCTGGGTAAAACAAAAAGTGTATGTCCGATATGTATGAAAGTACTTACGGCTAAAAAATGTATCGGTGAAGATGGCATTTATCTGGTGAAAGAATGTGATATCCACGGAAAGTTTCAGACACTGATCTGGGAAGGAACGGCAGCAGAGTATCTTTCCTGGGGGAGAGAAAACATGTCTGCGGAGACTCCTGTAAATCCCAAAATCAAAGAGAAATCTTGCCCGGATAATTGCGGACTCTGTGAGGAGCACGAACGAAAAGGCTGTTGTATGATACTGGAAGTGACAAAGCGCTGCAATATGCACTGCCCGGTATGCTTTGCTTCGGCAGGAGAATGTCTGGAAAACGGTGATCTTTCAATTGATGAAATAGAAAAGCAATATGATTTTCTGATGGATCATGGGGGACCATTCAATATACAGCTCTCAGGAGGAGAACCAACCATGCGGGAGGATCTTCCGGAGATCATACATATGGGAAGAGAAAAAGGGTTCACATTTTTTCAATTGAATACCAATGGAATCCGTCTTGCGCAGGAAGCAGGATATGCCAGAAAACTAAAAAAAGCAGGACTGAATACGGTATTTCTTCAATTTGACGGTGTCACAGATGACGTGTATCAGACATTGCGCGGACGCTCTATGATGGAACTGAAAGAAAAGGCTGTGTTAAACTGTTCGGAAGCGGAACTGGGAATTGCCCTGGTACCTGTCATTGCTCCAGGAGTAAATGATATGCAGGTTGGAGATATCCTGAAGTTTGCGATGGATCATATGCCATTTGTAAGAGGAGTACATTTCCAGCCGATCAGCTATTTTGGCAGATGTTCTCAGCAGCGTCCACAAGCTCCGATTACCATACCAAAGATGTTGAAGCTGATCGAGAAACAGACTGACGGGCTTATGAAAAGCGAGGATTTCGCCGGTGGTGGAGCAGAGAATCCATACTGTTCTTTTCATGCAAGTTATCTGAAAAAAGGTGAGAGGGAACTGAAACTTCTGGAAAAGAAATCAGGCAGAGGATGTTGTTGTACTACCAGCGATAATTCCAGGCAGTATGTGGAAAATCAGTGGAGCTATAGCACAAAAAAATTTGATGATGAAGAAATGACACAGACAGATGCGCTGGATGAATTCCTGATCCGGGTTCATAATGAAACCTTTGCGGTATCAGGGATGATTTTTCAGGATGCATGGAATCTGGATCTTGAACGTCTGAAAAGATGTTATATCTGCGAGGTGGATTCTGATTATGGAATGGTGCCGTTTTGTGCATATAATCTGACGAATTCGAAAGGAATATATTTATACAGAAAGTGAAACGATCAAATATAGATGCAATGATCTGTAAGCAGGAATGCATTACAGAGATTACAAGAGATGAAATACACAGAATACAGCTGGAGAAATTAAATATTGTACTGAAGAGAGAAAAAGAACGAGAGGGTTTTTACCGAGATTTGCCGGAAAGACTGGAAAGCCTGACAGATCTGAGAAGCCTTCCTTTTACAACAGAAACAGATCTGGCACGAGATGGAGGCAGGATGTTGCTTTGCTCCCAGGGGAAAATCCAGAAAGTGATATCAGAACAGACAAGCGGAACGACCGGTGCCGGTAAACGTGTATTCTATACAGAGGGAGATTGTGAACACACTATAGAACTTTTTATGGCAGGTCTGGGTGAATTTATTTATCCGGGAAGTATAACGATGGTGGCTATGCCATTTTCAGGTCCTTTTGGATTGGGAGAACTGATCGCGGAGGCAATCAGACGTCTGGGAGCAAAACCTCTTTCAACCGGGACAGGAAGAACTTATGGCGAACTAAACAGGATTCTGGAAGAGGAGCAGCCGGATACGTATGTGGGAATGCCGACGGCATTGCTTTCCATGCTTAGAATGTGCGGAAAAGGCAGTATAAAAAGAGCACTGGTATCCGGAGATGCCTGTCCGCAAACTGTCATGAAAGCAATCGAAGAAATTCTGGAAACACGACTGTGGCCGCACTATGGTTCCAGAGAGATGGGGCTTGGAGGTGCCATTTGCTGCACGGCGCATGATGGCATGCATATGCGGGAAAACCATTGTATTACAGAGATTATAGATGAGAACGGAAATGTGCTGCCGGACGGTGAGTGGGGAGAAATGGTAATCACAACCATTGGAATGGAAGCACAGCCGTTGATTCGATATCGAACCGGTGACTGGACAAGGATCATTCCAGGAAGATGCCTCTGTGGAAGTGAAACAAAACGCTTGGACTTTGTAAAGCGGATGGATCCATTGGGAAGTATCAGAGAGATGGATGAATTGCTGTTTGAGATTCCGGAACTGATAGATTATTGTGTGAAAATTGTAGATGGAAAAAAGGAAATTACAGCGCTTTTTACATCGGACAATGGAGAAGAACGAATCAGGAGTGTTTTGGAAGAGGAGGATATTCGTTCATGGAACTGCAGAAAAGTAAAGTGGGAAGATCTGGCACTGTATCCTGGTAAACGAGTTACAAGGCAGTGATTTCGTGGTATCATGGAATCACTGCCTTGTCTGTTATTCAGAATAGTATGGACAATCTTCCTGGATGCATTCGCGATTATCTTTGCAGTATTTACACGTTATAGAAGACAACGGAATGTTTACAGAACAAAACTGACTGTAAAAATGAACAGCTTCTTCAATGGCAATTCTGCTGGTTCGTTTGCAGCAGCGAGGTCCACCAACATCTGCCAGTCTAGATAAAATAATGGAAACAAGTTTTTGAGGAAACGGCCATGAATCTTTGTGAAGTGGACTGGATCCAGTCATAACGGACATGAAAATACCGGCTCCGGCAGCAGCTCCGCAGACACCCCAGTAACCACAGGTACCGCCCGGAACCTGCTTTGCTCTTTTACAGATCTCAGATAATGCAGCATCGTAATCCATATGTTCTCCATTATTGCGAAACGATGTCAGAAGAACGCATGGGACAATTGCATGATGCTCCGGTCCATGCATATGTACAGATGGAAGATCCATAATTTTTTCCAGAAGAAGCAAAGCATCTTTTTCTGCACTGTCCCTGAGTGTCGTGATTACCGGAGCATATGTGCCATAGCTATGACAGGCATCACAGATAAAGTGACCATTTTCACAGACCGCATTGGTTAATTGTTCTTTATGGCAGATGCTGCATGTCTGAATAGAGCTTTCAGCACGATACGTAATAGGAGCACCACAAATCAGACATCCGGAAAAATATTCTGCTTCACCACAACAACAGGAATTATTCGTATGATCCATTTGATTCACCTCCGAAGAATTTATTTTAATAGTGTTAACGATGTAATAAGTATAACATAGAATGAAAAAGTAATGATATAGCATCTTGACAATCATGTTACTTTGGGTATATGATTTGATCCAATAAAGGGGAGTAACCTGCGCTTAACAATTTGCGTTTGTGATGTCGTCAGTACGGTGGAAGCATCCGGTATCATAAGGAAATGGTGAGACTTTTATTGCATTTTTATTATGCAATGAAGGTCTCCTTTTTTTATATTTTTTTATCAAAGAGGTCTTTCATTGAATAAGAAATCCAGGTAGTAAATACTTAGAAACAAGGAGACGAAAGTGATGAAGGAAATTTATCAGCAGACGGTAGAAGAGGTTCTTGAAAGGGTGAATGGGAAGAAATCTGGGCTTACGAGTGAACAGGTGAAAAGATCCAGAGAAAAATGTGGGTGGAATGAACTTACAGAAGGAAAGAAGAAAGGCATCCTGCAGATTTTCTTTGAACAGTATAAGGATTTTCTTGTATTGATTCTAATTGCATCAGCAATCATATCTGGTATGCTTGGAGATGTGGAAAGTGCGGCAGTTATCGTGACGGTTATTACGATCAATGCAATCTTGGGAACAATACAGACGGTAAAAGCAGAACAATCTCTGCAGAGTTTAAAGAATCTTTCTGGCCCGGAGGCAAAGGTATTGCGTGATGGTACAATCGTCCAGATTCCGGCAAGAGAACTGGTTGTTGGAGATGTGATACTGCTTGAAGCAGGAGATATGATTCCGGCTGATGGAAGACTGATTGAAAATGCAAGTCTTAAGATTGATGAGAGTGCTCTTACAGGAGAGAGTCTTGCAGTTGAGAAAAACATGGATACAATATTGACGGAAGCGCCACTTGGTGATCGGGCAAATATGCTGTTTTCCGGTAGTTTTGTAACGTATGGGCGTGGGAAAGCTATTGTAACGGATATAGGAATGCAGACAGAAGTTGGAAAGATTGCAGGACTTTTGAAGTCAACTTCGGAAAAACAGACACCACTCCAGGTGAGTTTGGAAGTCTTTGGAAAGAAGCTTTCTATTATGATTCTGGTATTTTGCGGACTCTTATTTGCAATAAATGTGTTCCGCGGTGAAAAGATCAGCAGTGCATTTATGTTTGCAGTAGCACTTGCAGTGGCAGCAATTCCTGAAGCGTTAAGTTCTATCGTGACAATTGTACTTTCTTTCGGAACACAGAAGATGGCAAAAGAGCATGCAATCATTCGTAAACTACAGGCGGTAGAAGGGCTTGGAAGTGTTTCTGTTATTTGTTCTGATAAGACAGGAACGCTCACACAGAATAAAATGACAGTTGAAGATTATTATATAGATGGAAAAAGAATTTCAGCAGAGGCAATTGATATATCAGATCAGGCACAAAAATGTCTTTTAAATTATAGTATTCTATGTAATGATTCGACAAATGAAAATGGAGTAGAAATTGGAGACCCAACAGAAACAGCATTGATTAATCTTGGAAGTCGATATGGAGTAGAGGCAGCAAGCATAAGAAAGCTTTATCCAAGAAATGGAGAACTGCCATTTGACAGTGATCGAAAGATGATGTCAACACTTCACCTGATAGATGGTAAAAATCAAATGATTGTAAAAGGTGCAGTCGACAAGCTCCTGGAACGTACAGAGCAAATCTGGACGAAAGAGGGAATTCGAAAAATTACTGAGGAAGATAAAGAAAAAATACAACGTCAAAATCAGAAATTCTCGATGGAAGGTTTAAGAGTACTGGCTTTTACCTATCGTGAAATTCCTAAGAATCACACATTAACGTCACAAGATGAGGATCACTTAGTATTTCTTGGTCTGATTGCGATGATGGATCCTCCGAGAGAAGAATCAAAAGCTGCGGTTGCGGAATGTATAAAAGCGGGAATTCGACTGGTTATGATCACAGGAGATCATAAAATCACAGCAGCAGCAATCGCAAAGAGAGTTGGTATATTACATGATTTGTCGGAAGCCTGTGAAGGTGCGGATATAGAAAATATGAGTGACGAGGAACTCAAAGAATTTGTCCCAAATATTTCTGTGTATGCAAGAGTGTCACCGGAACATAAAATCCGCATTGTTCGGGCCTGGCAGGAAAGAGGAATGATTGTGGCAATGACAGGAGACGGTGTCAATGATGCACCAGCATTAAAGCAGGCAGATATTGGCGTTGCGATGGGAATGACCGGAACGGAAGTTGCGAAAGATGCAGCAGCGATGGTACTTACAGATGATAACTTTGCAACAATCGTAAAAGCAGTGGAAAATGGGCGAAACTTATATCAGAATATCAAGTATGCGATACAGTTTCTTTTGTCAGGAAATTTTGGAGCAATTTTAACCGTTCTTTGTTCATCGGTTGCAGGACTTCCGGTGCCATTTGCACCAGTACATTTACTCTTCATTAATCTTTTGACGGATAGCTTACCGGCAATTGCGTTAGGCTTAGAGCCGGACAGAAGTGAAGTGATGAGTGAAAAACCGAGATTAGCAGATGAGTCGATATTGACAAAAGATTTTCTTAGCAAAATCGGTCTGGAAGGTTTGGTAATTGGAGCAATGACAATGATCAGTTTTTTGACAGGATACAACCAGAATGGTACATTGCTTGGAAGCACGTATGCTTTTGGAACTCTTTGTCTGGCACGTTTGTTTCATGGATATAATTGCAAATCAGATCATCCGGTCATTTTTACAAAAGGTCTCTTTCATAACAAGTGGCTTCAGGGAGCATTTGTGTTAGGTACAGTACTCATTACAACAGTACTGACGGTTCCTGGTTTCCATAACTTATTTAAAGTGGAAACTTTGAATCTGATGCAGCTTGGATGTGTATATTTATATGCTTTTGCAAGTCTTCCAATCATTCAGCTGCTTAAATGGATACGTATGAAATTAAGAAAAAGAGGAGAAAGATAGTGGATTTAAGCAAAATTGCTATAAAAAAAATCAGGGAGCTTATTGTGTTTACAGCATTTCTTGTGGTTGTCCTGTGGAAATTTGATGTGGTGCTCGATGTGCTGAAAGCAATATGGGGGATCCTGTTTCCCTTTGTACTTGGCGGAGCAATCGCATTTGTGACCAACGTGCCAATGAGCTTTTTGGAAAAGAAAATTTTCGGAAGAGTAAAAAAAGAAAATAAGATAGTCGTAAAACTGGCAAGACCGATAAGTCTGCTCCTTACAATCATATTGGCGGTTGGTGTAATCGTACTGGTGATGTTCGGGGTGATTCCGCAGCTTACGCGGACAATGGGAACCCTGATGATGAGCATTGCAGATTTTATTCCGCAGATGCAAAGCTGGATCCGGGAATTCTCTCATAATAACCAGGAAATCATGAAGCTGGTAGATCAGGTACAGTTTAATCCGGACCAGGCGATCAAGTGGGGGATAAGTCTTCTTGGAAATGGTGCAGGAAATATGATGAATACCACAATGTCGGCAGTTGGTTCCATAGTCAGTGGATTAGCGACCTTTTTTATTGCTTTTTCGTTTGCCTGCTATGTTCTTTTTCAGAAAGAAAAACTGCATGTGCAGATCCGAAAAGTAGTTTTTGCCTTTCTTCCAAAGAAAAAGGCAGATGCTTTTCTTAAAATTTGTTCTCTGACTTATCGGACATTTGCGAATTTTCTTGCAGGTCAGTGTCTGGAAGCTGTGATCCTCGGATGCATGTTTGTGGTGATACTGAGTATTTTGGGGATGCCATATGCACTTTTGATCGGAGTTTTGATTGCGTTTACTGCATTGATTCCGATTTTCGGGGCCTTTATCGGGTGTGCAGTGGGAAGCTTTTTGATCTTTATGGTAAATCCGAAACAGGCAATTTTATTTATTATAGTATTTCTGGTGCTGCAGCAGATCGAGGGAAATCTGATCTATCCTCATGTTGTGGGTGAATCTGTAGGGCTTCCGTCGATCTGGGTTCTTGCAGCAGTTACGATCGGCGGAAACCTTATGGGAATTGTGGGTATGCTTGTTTTTATTCCGCTGCTTTCCGTGTTCTATACTATTTTTCGGGAATTTGTATATCTGCGCCTGAAAAAAAAGCATATCAAACAGGTGACAAAGACAGAAATAGAGGAATATACGGCGGAGGAAATTGTAAATAGTGACATACCAGAAGGGAAATGATATGATGGACTTGTATTGGGATAGTTAAGAAAAAACTTATATTTAAGGGGAGAGTTACTATGTGGTTTGTGTTTGCCTTGCTGTCTGCTGTATTTGCGGCGCTGACCTCCATACTGGCCAAGGTAGGTATTACCGGTGTTAATTCGAATCTTGCAACAGCGATTCGAACGATGGTGGTGCTTGTCATGGCATGGGGAATGGTTTTCCTCACAAATACACAAGGTGGAATCACTGCGATCAGTAAAAAAAGCTGGCTGTTTCTGATACTTTCAGGTTTGGCAACAGGTGCCTCATGGTTATGTTATTATCGTGCTCTGCAGATAGGAGATGCATCTAGGGTTGTGCCGATAGACAAGCTGAGCGTTGTGATCACGCTGGTACTGGCATTTATTTTTTTACACGAGAAATTTACAGCAAAATCGCTGATCGGATGTATTTTGATTGGTATGGGAACATTATTGATGGTTTTGTAAAAAGGCATAAGAAAACTATACACAAAAGGAGAGGGCTATGAAAACACGAAAGAAAATTTCAGCAAGGCTTCTGGTAATCATGCTTGTTGCCACATTACTGCTTCCCTTTACATGGAATGTTCCGGTGGAGGCAGCCGAGACAAAACATATCGATGTTTTGTTCAGCCATGATACACATTCGCATTTGAACAGCTTTTCAACCATCGTAGATGGAGAACAAAAAGAGGTTGGTGGATTTGCAAGGATCAAAACCCTGATTGATGAAAAGAAGCAGGAAGATCCGGACACCCTGGTGCTGGATGGCGGTGATTTTTCCATGGGAACCCTGATCCAGACCGTATACGATACGGAGGCGGCAGAGCTTCGAATGCTGGGATATCTGGGGTATGATGTGACGACTTTGGGGAATCATGAATATGATTATCGTTCAAAGGGACTGGCAAATATGCTGGAGGCTGCGAAGGATTCCGGTGAGACAGTGCCGGCACTGGTGGTGTGCAATGTGGACTGGGACAGCATGGAGCAGGATGGACTAAACGATGGTCAGAAGCAGATCCGGTCGGCATTTGAAGCCTACGGCGTGAAGGACTATGTGGTAATTCAAAAGGGAGATGTAAAGACTGCAGTAGTCGGTGTGTTCGGTAAGGATGCCCTGGAATGTGCACCGACCTGTGAATTAAAGTTCAAGGATCCGGTTGAGGCCGTAAAACAGACGGTAGAAGAGATCAGAAAAAATGAAAAAGTGGATATGATCGTCTGTGTGTCCCATGGAGGAACCTGGGAGGATGAGAACAAATCGGAGGATGAGATCCTTGCAAAAGAGGTGCCGGATATCGATCTGATCATCAGCGGACATACACACTCAGAGCTGAAAGAGGCAATTCAGCATGGGAACACATATATCGTATCCTGCGGTGAATACGGAAGAAATCTGGGATCACTTTCCATGACACAGAAACAGGACGGACGGTGGGAGCTGACATCCTATGAGCTGATCCCTGTTTCTGAGGAGGTAAAACCGGACCGGGCGACACAGGAACAGATCGATGCCCTGATGGATACGGTGGATAAGAATTATCTTGCCGATTTTGGCTATACAAGAGAAGAGGTTCTTGCTGAAAATGATGTTGAATTCAACAGTCTGGAAGAAATGGGTACGATGCACGAAGAGTTGAATCTTGGTGATATCATATCCGATGCATACATATATGCAGTGGAGAATTCCGAGTATTATGATGGTGATCCGGTTGATGTAGCCGTTGTTCCAAGCGGAACCGTGCGGGATACATACACAAAGGGCGATATCACAGTAGAGGATGTTTTTAATTCCTTTTCATTGGGGATCGGAAAGGACGGTGTTGCCGGATATCCGCTGATCAGTGCATACCTGACCGGAAAGGAGCTGAAGCTGGCAGCGGAGGTGGACGCTTCTGTATCGGATTTTATGACAACGGCAAGGTTATATTGCAGTGGATTGAATTTTGCATACAATCCACATCGGATGATCCTGAATAAGGTGACAGATTGTTATCTCACCAGGGCAGACGGAGAGCGGATCGAGATCCAGGATGACAAGCTGTATCATGTTGTGACAGATCTGTATACCGGCCAGATGCTTGGTTCTGTGATGAAAATGTCCTATGGACTGCTGTCTCTTGAACCGAAGGACAGGGATGGGAATCCCATTGAAAATCTGGAAGATCAGGCGATCATGGAGGGTGACAGGGAATTAAAGGCCTGGGATGCGATCGCAAGATATATGCAGTCCTTTGAGGATACAGACGGCGACGGAATTGCCAATGTGCCGGAATATTATGAGACGACACATGGACGTAAGGTTGTGGAGGACAGCAGAAATATCATTGATCTGGTGAAGCAGCCGAATAAGTTTTCGGCAATGATCGCAGGTATTTGTCTGATTTTTATAGTGATCATTGTGCTTGTGGTATTTCTGATCCGAAGGATGATCCGCAGGATCAAAGTCAGAAAAGAAAAGAGAAATTCAAAATAAATATACGGCTGAGAAGAAAGCTGTCGCTTTAGCGGTTAATAGAGGATAATCAAAGTTCTTGAGAGTTTGCCAAACTTGTTGAGGGTCTTTTAGGAGGGGCGAAAATGAGGGTCTGCAGGATGATGCACCAAGTCTTACTCTGGAGCAGGCAATGTTTAAACAGAGCCTTGGCTTAAATGAGTGGGATCCTCTTCCTGAGGGAGTCACTTATCCGGAGGGAATCAGATGATGGCACAGACAGAAGCAAAGAGAAGCCCCCTTACTACCCTATGCTACCTGGAAAGGGACGGTCAGTATCTGATGCTGCACCGCGTTTCCAAGAAGAATGATGTGAACAAGGGGAAATGGATTGGCGTGGGAGGCCATTTTGAAGAGGGAGAAAGCCCGGAGGAGTGTATGTTCCGGGAGGTTTTTGAGGAGACGGGCTATACCCTTACCTCCTGGAAATTCCGTGGGATTGTCACTTTTTCACAGGAGGGCTACGGCACGGAATACATGTGCCTTTACACTGCAGATGGTTTTACAGGAACCATGAAGGAATGCGACGAGGGGAACCTGAAATGAATTCCTAAGGAGGAGATCTGGAATCTGAGATTGTGGGAGGGAGATAAGATTTTTCTGAAGCTTCTGAATGAAGATGTTCCCTTCTTCTCACTGAAATTAAGCTATAAAGGAGATGAGCTGGTAGAAACCGTACTGGATGGACGTCCTCTTGACACTGATATTATGATAATGAATTAATTAATTGCCATGTTTGTCATAGACAAATGTGGCAATTTGCTTTATATGGTCAGTTTTTCGTGTACACTGAAAATAACCAGTGGTACAAAGAAAGGAGGACACCAGAATGGCTCGGATCATTTTTTTTATTTTTGCGGTTATGTGCTGCATTACGACAGGAAGCAAAGCTTCTCAAGGCTTACCAGAAGAAAAAGGCACTCTCACCGGAGCTTACCTTTATGAGGTGACTGGCTGCAGCCAGATGAAGGATATGCAAAAGGTGCTGCCCTCCGAAATAGAATTCAGAAAGGACACGGAAGGACTGTTAACGGTGACAAAATTTACTTCCCCGGATGAAATCAGGACAGCTGTAGATGCCTTTCTTCAGATCCGGGTTGGAGACAGGACAGACATTTTTGTAACGGATCAATATAATGCTATTTCCTTTTTCTTTCCGGATAATACAACGGTGTCCTTTCAGTTGAACGGCAGAAGCCTGGAATGGAGGAACGAGGGCAAAACAGAGCTTTATGACTTGGAGAATGCAGAGCTTTTTTGGGAGGAGGCAGGCTTAAGGTGACATTTCAGGAACAGTTGAATTTATATATAGAAGAGCTTTCCTGCAGCAGCAGGAATTGCCCTGACTGCAGAGCAAAAAGGAAAGAAAAAGAATCAGGAAAGTGTTTTGGAGGTCCTTTTGGCAGCCTTGAAGTAGGAAGAAAAATCAGAAATCTTTTATTATCAAAAGTTTGATATACTTCTTCGGGAACTGGAAATCAATGTATCCAAAATGGCATCTGCCCTGCACTATGATCCGTCCTATATTTCCAAAATCCGAACGGGAAAAAGAACACCATCAGATGTCCGGGGGTCGCAGAAAATGTATGCAGATATATTGTAAGGAATTTCTCCGGCCAGGAGGAGCTAAACAAAATCGTGGCACTGACAGGCTGTGACAATGAGACACTGATGCATCCGGAGAATTCCTTTATCCTTTTGCAGAATTGGCTTTGCTCTGGAAAATTTGAGACAATGAATTACATATCCGGCTTTTTGCAGAAAATGGACGAATTTAACCTGGATGATTACATACGAGCAATTCATTTTGACAGCTTTAAAGTACCTAAGGTTCCTTTCCAGCTTCCGGTTTCCAAACAATAATATGGACTGAAGGAAATGCGGGAGGGAGAGCTGGATTTTCTGAAGAACACAGTATTATCTAAATCCATGGAGCCTCTGCATCTGTGCTGTGATATGCCGGTGGAGGACATGGCACAGGATCAGGAACTTGCCAAGAAATATATGTTCGGTCTTGCCATGGTGCTGAAAAAGGTCTTCATATTCACATTATCCATGATGTGGAGCGTCCTATGAAGGATATGATGCTGGGGCTGGAGAACTGGATTCCCCTTTACATGACCGGACAGATTTCCCCCTATTATCTGAAAGGGATTCAGAACAAGGTATATTCCCATCTGCATTATACCTCCGGGCAGGCGGCTATGACAGGGGACTGTATTAGCGGACATCATGATACGGCTCATTATTATCTTACCAGCCGCAAGGAGGAGGTGGAGATCTGCAGAAAAAACACGAAATATCTTCTGAAAAAGGCTCATCCTCTTATGGAAATCTACAGAGAAGAAAAGCGTGCCGCACTTTTTGATTTTCTGGAAAAGGATAGCCACGAAGAAGGCCTGCGCAGACGGATTCTGGCGGCGCCGCCGCTGTTTGTCATCCCGCAGGAGGTTTTGAAGCAGATTCTTGCAGAAAATGGAATCAGCAGGCAGGAATGCGCTGGAATCCTTAAGGCGCATGCAAGGGAACAAAGGCGAATAGAGAGCATACTGACTCACAGCCAGGTTATTGATGAGCTGTCCCAGGTTACCAAGGCAGAATATGAGAAATACCCGGCAGTGCTTCCTGTGGCAGAGTGCTTTCTTGAGAAGGATATTCTGCTTACCTACCAGGAATACAGGACCTGCGTAGAGGCAGCCATGGCATACGCAGATGCCCACAAAAATTATCAGTTTTCCCTTATAAAGGCCAAAGGCTTTCACAATATTCAGATTACCTGCAGGATGGAAAAATGGTGTATGGTTTCCAAAAACAAAACACCCTCCATCCACTTTGTGATCCACCATCCAAAGCTTCGATATGCACTGGAAAATATGATACTCCCAATCCGTGATTCATAAACTAAAAAATGAAGGAGGCGTTTGGAAATGAAAAAATCATTGAGAAAAATAATTGCTGCCATATGTATGGGTACAATGCTTCTGTCATGTACTGCTTATGGCGCAGACAGCTCCCAGAATCTGATGGCATACACGGACAATGTGCTGTCAGATGGCTCCCTGATCTATTATTTTGAAGAGGTTGCAGTTACGCTTCCGGCTGACTGGCAGGGAAAAGTCCAGATCGAGACAACCGATAATTCTGCCACCTTTTATCACAAGGCAAGCCATGAGAAATGGCAGGAAAAATATGGGCAGGAGGGTGGAAAGCTGTTTACCTTATCCTGTACTGTCAATCACGATTTTCAGGAGCTTCCGGACTTTACCTATATTGGCTTTAGTGATCAGTCTGTAATGAACTATTTTATGATTTTCCCAACAGACTTCCAGGCATATACAGATGATCCGGCAATTGCAGCAGAATTTCAGCAGATGAATACGGAAATTGATTTTGTAAAGCAGCATGCCTATATGCTAAGCGAAGGCGACAACAACACAGTATCGGCTGCTGAGCCAGCGGCAATACCGACTACGGCACCGGTAGCTGTGCCGAATACGGAAGAGTACACAGGCAGCTGGGTGCAGATAATGGATGAATTTGAAATCTGTCTTTTGCCAGACTGGGAAGAGGTAGAGCTGGATGAGGAAGATAAGGCAGAGGGTGCTTACTATGCTGTAAAGTGTGTTGACCAGGATGCAGTGCTGATCGTGATGGCTATGGACCTTACAGAGGGCTACACCCAGGAGGAGATTGAAGCGGAGCTTGCTGAAGGTAATTTTGACTCCATGCTGGAGGTTGCCGAAGAAGCGTTAAAGCAGCAGGGCTATACCATAGAAAAAACAGAGGTAATTCATGATATTCCATGTACCTTCTTTTCCTATGAGGACGCTTACGGAATTGTATTTATGGATCAAGGTGATTCTGTAATGGATGTCCTTTATTTCTCTGGCGAGGATATGGAAAACAATGATGGAGTGCAGTCTATTTTGCACTCTGTGAGATGGGTAGGCTAAAGAGGGCGCTGCCGAAGCTTATACTGACGCTTCTGGCAGCCTGCATAAGCCTGAAGCCAACAGAAGTCAGGGCAGAGGAATCCTTGTTGGAGGTCTGGAAAAGGCAGAATCAGGCAGCCACAGGGGAAAATCACAACAATGTACCACAGCTTAAGGAAGAGGATATCCTTCGGATGAATCAGGGAAATGCGGATTTTCTGTATAACGATGAAGGGTATGTGACCTTTCTGAGAGGCAGATTTTACGAGGATAAGGTAACAGACACGGAAAAAGAAGTGGAATCCCTAATGGGGATTGCAGAGCTTCTTGGGCTTTCCAGGGGATCGGAATTTTTTGCAGTATATGGAGAGCAGGATGAATACGGCTACACCTACCTGACCTATAAGCAGCGTTACGGCGATCTGACTCTGGAAAATGCAGTGCTGAAAATCATTCTGGATCCACAGGGCTATACAGCAGGACTTGTAAGTTCCTTTACCCCAAATGTGGGAATGGCCCCGGAGGAAGAAAGCTCTATTACAGCTAAGGAAGCAGAACAGATTGTACGAAACCGGTATCCGGGAAATAAAGTACAGCTTTATACCAAATATACCAGAAAAACCTCTGTGACCATACAGGGAATTGCGTATCACGCATGGGCTGTTTTTACCACACCACCTGCAGGGGCAGCTGATAATGGCGGAAAAGGCTATCTGGAGCATCTGGTGGGATATGAAGGCAGCTACCTGACTTATATGGCTGTAAGCTCTCCTGAGGAGGCTGTGCCTGGGGACAATGTGCAGATGGAAATGGCTTTGTCCTATTTTGAAGGACTGTCCGCAGATACCTATACAGGTGAGGTTACGCTCCATGATGGAACTAAGAAAACCATCACGGTTCCTGTTGCCAGAAATGATGCAAGCGGAACCTGCTATCTGGCAGATGTAAATAGACATATTTTTCTGGCTGACTATTATTCCTATAATTTCCAGAATCAGTTCGTGCCCTGGACCTCTGATGATAATACCAGCTGGCCGGAGCATTACCTGATGGCCTATGAAAACTACATAAAGGTTTATGATTTTTATAAAAGTTACGGTCTGGAGTCTGTGGATGGCTTTGGAAGCCCGCTTCTGATTCTCACAGATTACTGCGACTTCCAGAAGCAGCCGATAAACAATGCCGTTTATCTTGGAATGTGTGAAGGCTGGGTGGTGTTTTCCGCAAGTGCAGCCAATCACTTCGGTGAGTGCGTAGATGTGGCAGCTCATGAATTTACCCATGGCATCACCGCTTATATTACAGGGGGAAACCTGTATGAGAATGCATACGGTGCCGTGAATGAGGGAATCAGTGATGTGTGCGGAAACCTTTGTGAAATGCTGCTTGGAGAAACTTCAGATTCTGCATGGTTCATGGGAGAAAACAGTGGAATGCCGGTGCGGTGCTTAAGTGATCCCTGGCAGTACGGCCAGCCAGCCGCTCTCTATGACAGATATTATTACCCGGAAACAGATTCGCCGAGTATAGATAATGATTATGGTGGTGTACATATTAACTGTTCCCTGATCGGATATGTGGGGTATCAGCTTTGCGCCCAGGGAATGTCAAAGGATCAGGCCTTTGGGCTGTGGATGGGAATGCTGCGGCTGATGACTCCAAAATCCGGATACCAGGAGGTACGGGAGGCTCTGAAATTTTCCGCACAGATTCATGGAATGGGAGAAGACTGGAAAAATAAAATTGACGAGGTATGCAGGCAAGCGGGATATTAAAATCAGAAAAAAGTGAGGGATGGCTATGAACAGAAAAAAAGCAAATGCAATTTTTAAGGGAAGCCTGATTGCTATGACAGTGCTGCTTTGGGAGGGCAGTGGTATCTGTAGAAATCCGTATCCTGTATGGGCAGCTGATGAGAGCTCCCAATACGGACAGTATGGAACCTTTGACATGGGAAATTCAGAAGCGGCCGGGAAAATCGGTACTGATATCGGAGACGCCTCCCCTTCTCTTGGAGAAAAGTTTTCCAGCCTTGAAAAGGGAAAAGGATTAAACGGATTTTCCGGAAATATCCCTTCTGTTACAGATGGCACAAATACACAAAGCTCACAGGCAACCCAAAATAAAGGAGAGCAGAGGGTATATAAGTGTACGGAAATTACAGACCCCTCTACCGGACTTAAGGTGGCAAGGGGCTATGCACCATCCGACTACACAGTAAGCGGAGAAACCATTTGGTGCGGACAATGGCAGAGCCTTAACTATGCAGCCCAGGTTTATCTTACTGCAATGAGTCCGGATCAGAATACAATCATGGGATATTATTCTCCCGTTGGCTATGAGCAGATACTGGAATATTCCCAAAACGGCACAGACTATAGCAGGCACCAGGATGGCTCCTTTGACAGCACGACCATGATGCCTATGCTTCAGTTTATGACAGCGGATACTTACTGTGATTATATGGCAAAGGCCATCCTTCCGGGGCAGCAGCTCCAGATAGCCGGGCAGGATGAAATTTCCCAGGAGGAACAGGCAATACTGGACCAGAAGGCGAATACGAATTATCAGGAAACCTGCCAGATGCTTTCCCAGCTGAATACAGGAATTACCTACAATGTAGATGGTGCTTACTGTGGTGTAGCCAAGCGAACCTATAGCGTAAGCCTTAACGGCTATCCTTTTAAGCTGTATGTAATGAGCCTTGTTGAGGCAACTCAGCTTACCCAGACAGGCGAATTTGCGTACGTGGGCGGCTCCTTTAAATCAAGCTGCATTGCCTGGGATTCACCGGCTACATTCTTCATGCTCACCCCGGAGGAAGAATATGAAGCCAATAAGGAAATATATGAGCAGTTTGTAACCAACACAACTGTCAGTGATCAGTTTATAGATGCGCTTGGCAAGGTACAGTACCAGCTTACCCAGGAAAGGCTTCAGCAAAGCGGTGGCAGCATGTCAGCAATCACCGGCGATTGTCAAAGCAGCATGAGTTCTTCTATGGGTTCAGATTCCTCTTATATGGCAGATCAGTTTTCTGATTATATCCTGGGTCAGAATGACTACACCTTATCTAACGGTGACCATGTAAAGGTTCCCAATTCTTACGATTATGTATATGAGGGAACTGACGGGAATGTTTATGTAAGCGGCAGCAGCTTTGATCAGCCGGCTGGATCTACCCAGCTGTACCCTAATTAGAGCTTGTAAATAAAGGCTTGTACGGAAAATAAATGCGAAAGGAAGGTTAGCCTATGAAAGGAAAAAGACGAATCCTCCAAATTTTAGTATCAGTCCTTCTTACTGCCGAAATGCTTTTTTGCAACGGCACTTCAGTGCAGGCAGAATTAAATTTCGGAGAGCTTGGAAGCGAAAATAACCAGATCGCAGCTCCGGCTGCAGGAATCACTGCTTCACCAGAGGCAGTCGCTTTGGATGACCTGGGAATTTCCATTGCACCTGGCAGCTATATCTCTATAGAGCAGACAGACGGCTTTGTGTATGTTTACACCCAGGAATCGGGCACGATCCCCTATGTGATCGTAGGCTGCTATAACATTACTGCAGAGGATTTCACAAATCAGTTTACACAGTATATGGCACAGGAGTATTCAGACTTACAGGTAACTTCCCAGGAAAGCATGATAACCTTAAATGACAGAGAATTTTCTGGTATTGTATATTCCTATAATGTAGATGGCTACGTGGTGCAGGACACAAGACTGTTTTTTGCTGAAAATGGAAACACCTATATGTTTGGTGCAAAGGAGATACCAGAGCTATCTTATTATGTGGGAAGTACGTTGGAGGAAACAGCAGGAAGCTTTGTCTGTCTTGCTGGTGGAGACAGTGACTACACAAAGCATGTAGATGGCACCCGTTCTGTAACCTCAGATGCAGCTGCCTCAGACCCTATAGAAGATATTGAAAGCACTGTAAGTGATGTATTAGGGCAGGGAGGAGCAGGAAACGACCAGTCTTTTGGCGGTACAGTGGGAAATATAGGCGGTGTTTCTTCAAGCGTGGAAGATGGGCAGACAGATACGGGAAATACAGACAGCTCTCAAATGGGAAGTATCACATTTTCTCAGGAAAATGTCAGCTTCGCCGGAACCTGGGTCCCTTTTGAGGATGGGTTTAAGCTGTATCTGCCAAATGACTGGGATGTGTATGAGCTATCTGATGAGCAGACCAAACAGGGAGTGCTCTTCGCAGCAGGTGACACCTCTGGAGTCCAGAACCCGCCTGGAATTTCTGTGGTATGGGCCTACAGTGACGGTGCGCAGTCCCTTGAGGAGCTTGCAGCAGACCTTACTAAGGGCGGTTATCAGGTGGATGATCTTGTCTCCATCAATGGAATTCCATGTATTTCCTACCGGGGTGAAGAAAGTGACTACAGTGCGATTATGTTTTTTCATCCAACCAACAAGCAGTATCTGTTCTGCGTGACCGGAGCCGGATATGCTTCCAACACAGATATGATTTGCCACATTCTGACTTCCTTAAGTCTTACCTGATGACACAAAGCAAAGGCCAGATGGCGGAAATGCTTTTTCAGGCAGTCCATGGGGTTACTGGCGTTTCCGGTATTACCTGGACTGCAGCCCTTTACCTTGGCAAAAACCTTGGAATAATAATTGGAATCGGAAAATCCGGCTTTTTCAGCAGCTGCGCTGATGGTTTTTCCCTTACAAAGATCCTCCAGGCTTCTCTCAATGCGGTATTTCTGGAGATAAGTAAATAAAGTGGTATTCATATGACGTTTAAACAGCCGGGTGCATTCACTTTCGCAAAGGTGGATGTGCCCGGAAATGTCTTTGAGAATAATCGGATTTCTGTAATTCTCTTCAATGTAGGAAAGGATACTGCGCAGCCTGTCATAATCCGGGCTCATTCTGTGGCTCATAGAACTCAGGCTTTTTCTGATCAAGGGCAATGATCTCAAGCAGATGCTCACGAAATGCACGATGCCAGGGCTCACTTTGATCAATGCAGACACCGGGAAGCCGTGGATCCTGAAGCACAGGATCTACATACCTGCTGTTTATAGTGCTTTGAAAAAAGCCGTAAATCAATCTGGGATCAAAGGTGACCGGAATGTAGGAGCAGTCCTTCTGGTTTTCCATGGCACCGGAATGAAGAGCATTGGAATTGTTAAATACAATATCCCCTTCCTTCAGATGGTAAGTCAGATTATTTACCTTATAACACATGGATCCATAATGTACATATACCTGTCAGCAGAACCAGAAAAAAAGAATTCATGAATCTGCTTCTGCAAAATCTCAACATGGAATGATTTCATGCGAAATGGAGGATGCTATGTTATATCAGGATATTCCAAGAATTTATACGGCAATAGCAGAGTGGGGATCATGTTTGGTTTATCTTTATATCCTAAAAAAAGAAAACATGAAATCTGTACATTTTCTTATAGGCAGTCTTTTCATGTTGGCAATGCAGAGTATTTTTCTGACTTTGACAGGCAGCGTAACTGAAATTTTGTGGATTCCCTGTATGATGATCGCTGCAGGTATGATGTATGGATTTCTTATGGTCGGAGGAAATATGAAGCCTCTGGGAGCGGCTTATTGCTGTGCCCGTGCATTTGTTCTTGCAGAGTTTACAGCTTCGCTTCAGTGGCAGATCGACCGTAGCGGAGCGAAGAACATTCAGATGCACAGATCACTATGAATATCTACAATCATATCGCAGAAATGTCTCATGTAGAAAACGAGATGTCAAAAATGAATCTGCCGGAAACTGTACCTGCTGTGGTGTAAATGTAAGTCGATGGTGTAATTTGGTGTAAAGAAAATAGACGGTACACCAAAATCAAATGAAATGGTGTAAAAATGGTGTAAAAACAAGAAAATTGAGTGCGCAAGCAAGTGAAAAATCCCTGTGAAGTCCATAAAATCAAGGCTTCACAAATTCTTTACAAAATAATTAGCACTCACCTCTTGACAGTGCTAACAACACATGTTATATTACCGGTATAACAAAGATAACATTAAGGGTACGGGAAGAGATTTCAGTATCCTTTTCCTACGATATAAGGAGGAGAGCCTATGAACATCAGTAAGTTTACACAGAAATCCGTGCAGGCTGTTCAGGATCTTGAAAAGGTTGCCTATGAATACGGCAATCAGGAAGTGGAGCAGGAACATCTTTTATATGCCCTGCTGACACAGGAAGACAGCCTGATTCTCAAACTGATTGAGAAGATGGATATTAATAAAGAATATTTTATCAACGTAGTGAAGAAAGCACTGGATGCAAAAGTCAAAGTATCCGGTGGTGATTTGAGATTTGGGCAGTATCTGAACAAATCGCTGGTAAATGCAGAAAATGAAGCAAAAGCAATGGGAGACGAGTACGTTTCTGTTGAGCATCTGTTTCTGTCACTGCTGACACAGCCAAGTCCGGGCATGAAAAAGATCTTCAGTGAATTTGGCATTACAAGAGAAAGATTTTTGCAGGCGCTGTCTACTGTCAGAGGTAACCAGAGAGTTGTCAGTGACAACCCGGAAGCAACCTATGACACACTGAATAAATACGGCGAGGATCTTGTGGAGAAAGCAAGAAATCAGAAACTTGATCCCGTCATTGGCCGTGATGCAGAGATTCGAAATATTGTCCGTATTCTTTCTCGTAAGACCAAGAATAATCCGGTTCTGATCGGTGAGCCTGGTGTTGGTAAGACAGCAGCTATCGAAGGTCTGGCACAGCGAATCGTCGCAGGTGATGTCCCGGAAGGCCTGAAAGATAAGAAAATTTTTGCACTGGATATGGGAGCACTGGTTGCAGGCGCGAAATATCGTGGTGAGTTTGAGGAACGTCTGAAAGCAGTTCTTGAAGAGGTAAGGAAGAGCGAAGGCGAGATCATTCTTTTCATTGATGAGCTGCATCTGATCGTCGGTGCCGGTAAGACAGACGGTGCGATGGATGCGGGCAACATGCTGAAACCAATGCTTGCCAGAGGTGAGCTGCACTGTATCGGTGCAACCACGCTTGATGAGTACCGTCAGTACATCGAAAAGGATGCCGCACTGGCACGTCGTTTCCAGCCGGTTATGGTAGATGAGCCGACTGTAGAAGATACAATTTCAATCCTTCGTGGACTGAAAGAGAGATATGAAGTATTCCATGGTGTAAAAATTACAGACAGTGCGCTGGTAGCAGCCGCTACGCTTTCACATAGATATATCACAGACAGATTCCTGCCGGACAAAGCCATCGATCTGGTTGATGAAGCATGTGCCCTGATCAAGACCGAGCTGGATTCCATGCCGACCGAGCTGGATGAACAGAGACGTAAGATCATGCAGCTTGAGATTGAGGAGTCTGCGCTTAAGAAGGAAACGGACAATCTGAGTAAAGAGCGTCTTGCAGAACTGCAGAAAGAGCTTGCAGAGATGCGTGACACATTCAATACGCAGAAAGCACAGTGGGATAATGAGAAACATTCTGTCGAGAAGCTCCAGAAATTACGTGAGCAGATTGAGGATATCAATAAACAGATCCAGAAAGCAAAACAGAATTATGATCTGGAAAAAGCAGCAGAATTGCAGTACGGGGAACTCCCGAAGCTCCAGCAGCAGCTTGAAATAGAAGAAAAACAGGTCAAAGAAAGCGACCGCAGCCTTGTCCATGAGGCAGTTACAGATGATGAGATCGCAAGGATCATTTCACGCTGGACGGGTATCCCGGTAACGAAACTGACCGAGGGTGAGAGAACGAAACTGCTCGGTCTCGAAGATGAACTGCACAAACGTGTCATCGGTCAGGATGAAGGTGTACGTCTTGTAACAGATGCCATTCTTCGTTCAAAAGCAGGAATCAAAGATCCGTCCAAACCGATTGGTTCATTCCTGTTCCTCGGACCTACCGGTGTCGGTAAGACAGAACTTGCCAAAACACTGGCCGCGACTCTGTTTGATGACGAGCAGAATATGGTACGAATCGATATGAGTGAGTACATGGAGAAATATTCTGTATCCCGTCTGATCGGAGCTCCTCCGGGATATGTAGGATATGAAGAAGGCGGTCAGCTTACAGAAGCTGTTCGTCGTAAACCATACAGTGTTGTATTATTTGATGAGATTGAGAAAGCCCATCCGGATGTATTTAATGTACTTCTGCAGGTGCTGGATGATGGACGTATCACAGATTCACAGGGCAGAACGGTAGACTTTAAGAACACGATTCTGATCATGACTTCAAACATCGGTTCACCGTATCTTCTTGAGGGCATTGATGAAAAAGGTGAAATAAAACCAGAAGCACAGGAACAGGTTATGAATGACCTGCGTGGACACTTCCGTCCGGAATTCCTGAACCGTCTGGATGAAATTATCATGTTCAAGCCATTGACAAAAGAGAATATTGGCGGCATAGTAGACCTGATGGTCAAAGAGCTCAGTGACCGTCTGGCAGATCAGGAACTTTCTCTGGAACTGACAGATGCAGCCAGAACACAGGTAATTGAAAATGGCTATGATCCGGTATATGGTGCAAGACCTTTGAAACGTTATCTGCAGAATTATGTGGAAACACTTGCTGCGAAGAAGATTCTTTCCGGTGATGTTCATCAGGGTGACACGCTTGTGCTGGATGTAAAAGACGGAGAGTTTGTGATCAACACGAAATAATATGCTGCTGTGTATAATCTGACCGGCAGCAGAATACCACAGGAGGTACGCAATGATACCAAAGGATCCGGTAATGCTGTTGAGTTATGTCAACACACAGTTGAGAGATTTTTATTCTTCTCTGGACGCGTTCTGCGAGGATAAAGAGCTGTCCGGAGAGGAAGTGAAGAAAAAACTTGCATCAATTGATTATGAATATGATGCAGAGAAGAATCAGTTTGTATAAAGAATTCCCGGCGATGATGGGAAGAAACTAAGGGGACTCGGGTTGGAGATTTTCGTTGAAAATTTTTATGAAAAGCATCCATTCTTTGAGTCCTCTTTTTCTCTTTCCATCCATCCCCGTACTTTATACAGGATAGTGTGGCACCTCACCGTGCTTTATGAATGAACAAAGGAACTCTTATATTTTAGAGATAAAAAATATTGAGCGCCAGGCCAGATAATATGAAAAAATAAAATATCAGCTGAGACAGTACCGGACTCCCAAACAGGAAACATCTGCAGGAATTTATGGTAATACTTAGTCTCTCGGCAGACTGCGTTATGGCGAAAAAGTGCATTGCTTGAGCGTTAGCGAGTTATGCACTTTTTCGCCATGTATTTAGCAGAATGAAGAGAGACATAGTATTTCCAAATTCCGAAGCCGTTTCCATGTTGGGAGTCCGGTACTGCATCAGCGTGAAATATATATTTTTATTAATTAGCTAAGCAAAATATTTTTTATGATGAAAATATAAAAAATCTGTGAAATTCATAAAAAACCATTGCTTTTTTTGTGCAAATGCATATAATAATCAATTAGTCGACTAATCAACAACTGACTAACAAACTACAAACATTACTTATGGAGGTGAAGAGGTGTTTAAAGAAGGAGAACCAGAGTTTTGCCCACCGGAGCATAAGGACAGCTTTTTATCCATGTTTATGAGAATTGACCGCCGATTTATGGGAAAGTGCTTTGGACAGATGCAGGAACTGGGAATTTATCCGGGACAGATTCCGGTACTTGGCTTACTGGCATACAAAGACGGACTGAGCCAGCGTGAGATCGCAGAACATTTAAGAATCAAACCGCCGACCGTCAATGTGACTGTCCAGCGACTGGAAAAAGCAGGATTTCTTTACAGGGAAGCCGATGAAAAAGATCAGCGCATCTCCAGAATCTATCTGACAGAAAAAGGCAAACAGGCAAAAGAGAATGGCATGAAGAAAGTCCAGGAAAATGAAAAGATTCTTCTCGATGGTCTCAGCGAAACAGAACTTTGCCTTTTGAGAAGAATGTTGGAGCAGATTACAGAGAACATTGATAAAATACCCGGAACATCCGGAAAAATGACACAAAGAAAGTGAGGCAGCAAAAGTGATCAAACTGATGAAATATCTGAAAAAATCAGCAGGCTATGTGGTACTGATCATAGCACTTCTGTTTCTTCAGGCATATTGCGATCTTTCCCTGCCGGATTACACATCCAAAATCGTCAATGTGGGAATCCAGCAGAGTGGTATTGAAGACAGCGTACCGGAAAAGATCCGAAAGACATCCATGGCCAGTCTTCAGTTGTTTATGGACGATAATGACAAAGATACTGTAGATTCCTTTTATGAAGAAGATGGTGATCTTCTTGTGTTGAAGGACGATGTGACTTCCGAAGAAAGAGATGAATTAAACAGCATCTTCGGAAAGCCGATGATCATCGTAGCAAGCTTTTCTTCCGGTGGTGATGAAGTAAATGCCATGCTTACACAGATGGGCATTCCGGAAGGCACAGATCCGATGCAGGCACTTGCGATTATGCCGAAAGAAGCACTGGATGCCATGACAGAAAAAATCAGCGAAAAAGTTGACAGCATGCAGGCTTCCATTATCACACAGGCTGGTGTTTCCTACGTAAAAAGCGAGTATGAAGCAATTGGCGAAGACGTCGATGCGATCCAGATGCATTACATCAAGATTGCGGGTGTGAGAATGCTTGGCATGGCACTGATCACAATGCTCTGCGCAATCTGTGTGGTATTTCTTTCTTCCAGAGTTGCAGCAGCACTCGGTCACGATCTGAGAAATGCGGTATACCGAAAGGTTATCACTTTTTCAAGCAAAGAGTATCATAAGTTTTCAACCGCATCACTTATCACACGATGCACAAATGATATTCAGCAAGTACAGCAGGTTATGACAATGCTTTTCCGTATTGTCCTGTATGCACCGATTCTTGGTATCGGTGGAGTGATCCGCGTATTAAATACAGATTCCTCCATGACCTGGATCCTTGGTCTGGCAGTTGGACTTATTCTTGTGGTGATCATTGTTCTGTTCCAGGTGGCAATGCCGAAATTTACAGTATTACAGACACTGGTCGATAAGCTGAACCTTGTGACAAGAGAAATTCTTACCGGTATTCCGGTTATCCGTGCATTCAGCAGGGAGAAACATGAGGAAGAACGTTTCGAGGAAGCCAACGAAAGACTGACAAAGACAAACTTGTTTGTCAACCGCTGTATGACATTTATGATGCCGACGATGATGCTTATTATGAATGGCGTTTCCGTTCTGATTATTTACAGTGGTGCTTATGCGGTAGATAACGGAACTATGCAGGTTGGCAATGTTATGGCATTTATCCAGTATGCAATGCAGATCATCATGTCCTTCCTGATGATCACAGCAATGTCTATTATGCTTCCGAGAGCAAATGTCGCAGCACTCCGTATTAACGACGTGCTGAAAACAAAAGTAAGTGTTACAGATCCGGAAAATCCGGTTCTCCCGGCACAAGATGTAAAAGGAACGGTAGAATTTGATCATGTAAGTTTTGCATATCCGGAAGCAGGAGAAAATGTACTGACAGATATTTCTTTCAAAGCAGAAAAAGGTGAGACGATCGCCGTGATCGGAAGTACCGGAAGTGGCAAGAGTACACTTGTTAATCTGATTCCGCGATTCTACGATGTGACGAAGGGACATATCCTTGTAGACGGAGTTGATGTCCGTGATATGACACAGAAAGATGTCAGATCAAGGCTTGGATATGTACCGCAGAAGGGAATTCTTTTCTCAGGTACGATCGATTCCAATATCCGATACGGTAAGACGGACATTTCCGTCGAAGAAGTAAAAGAAGCAGCAGAAGTAGCTCAGGCAACAGAATTTATTGATGCAAAACCGGAAACATACGATTCTCCAATTTCACAGGGAGGAACCAACGTATCCGGTGGTCAGAAACAGCGTCTTTCCATAGCAAGGGCAATCGCCAAGAAACCTGAGATATTTATTTTTGACGACAGCTTTTCTGCACTGGATTTCAAGACCGACAGTACTTTGCGTAAAGCACTCAAAGCACATACAAAAGATGCAACAACAATCATTGTGGCACAGCGTATCAGTACAATTTTGAACGCTGACAAGATTATTGTTCTGGATGACGGACATATGGCAGGTATCGGTACACATAAAGAACTGATGAAAAACTGTGAAGTTTACCGTCAGATTGCAATGAGTCAGCTGTCAGAGGAGGAATTGGCATGAGTGAACAGAGACGACGTGGACCAATGGGCGGACACGGAAGAGGCATGCGCCCGACGGAAAAAGCAAAAGATTTCAAAGGTGCGATGAGCAAACTGTTCCGTTATATGAGCCGCTATAAAATGCGTTTTGTGCTGGTATTTATTTTTGCGATTGCAGGAACTGTATTTAATATTGTTGGACCGAAGATTCTTGGTAAAGCAACGACTGAACTTTATACAGGCCTTGTTGCAAAAGTAAACGGAACTGGTGGTATTGACTTTGCGAAGATCGGAACGATCCTTCTGTGGACACTGGGACTGTATGTGGCAAGTGCATGCTTCTCCTTCATTCAGGGATGGATCATGACAGGAATTTCCAATGATGTGACCTATAATCTACGTAAAGATATTTCAAAGAAGATCAATCATCTGCCATTGAATTACTTTGAAAGCAGAACAAACGGTGAGATTCTTTCGAGGGTAACAAACGATATTGATACTCTTCAGATGAGTCTTAATCAGAGCCTGACACAGCTTATCACATCAGTAACTACACTGATCGGTGTATTTATTATGATGCTTTCCATCAATGTATGGATGACGCTGGCTGCACTTCTGATCCTGCCGGTATCCATGTTTATTATTCAGATGGTGATGAAGCATTCACAGAAATACTTCCAGGCACAGCAGAATTACCTTGGCGCAGTCAACGGTCAGATCGAAGAAAACTTCGGCGGTCATGATGTGGTAAGAGTATTTAATAAAGAAAATGATGTGCTTGATGAATTTGAAAAAGACAACAAGAAACTTTATGAATCTGCATGGAAATCACAGTTCTTCTCAGGAATGATGATGCCGATCATGCAGTTTGTCGGAAACCTTGGCTATGTAATGGTAGCACTTCTCGGTGGAATCTTTGTTATCAAAGGTTCGATTGAAGTTGGGGATATCCAGTCATTTTTCCAGTACATCCGTAACTTTACACAGCCGATCCAGCAGATCGCGCAGGTAACAAACCTTCTGCAGTCTTCCGCAGCAGCTTCTGAGAGAGTCTTTGAATTTCTTGATGAGGAAGAGGAAGTACAGCAACCGGAAAATCCGGATTCTATTGAAGGTCTGGAAGGAAATGTACAGTTTGAACATGTTGAGTTCGGTTACAATCCGGATAAAATCGTCATTCATGATTTCTCGGCAGATGTACATGATGGACAGAAGATTGCAATTGTAGGACCGACCGGTGCCGGTAAAACGACGATGGTTAAACTGTTGATGCGTTTCTACGATGTAAATAAGGGTGCCATCAAAGTAGATGGCCATGATGTCAAAAATTTCAACAGAAGCGAGCTTCATGAGATGTTCGGTATGGTGCTTCAGGATACATGGCTGTTCTCCGGAACAATCATGGAAAATATCCGTTACGGACGACTGGATGCAACGGATGAAGAAGTCATTGCAGCAGCAAAGGCAGCGCATATCCATAACTTTATCATGCAGCAGCCGGGCGGCTATCAGATGGTGCTGGATGAAGAAACAAGCAACATTTCACAGGGACAGAAACAGCTTCTTACGATTGCAAGAGCAATTCTTGCAGACAACAAGATTCTGATCCTTGATGAGGCAACATCCTCTGTTGATACAAGAACAGAAATGCAGATCCAGAAAGCGATGGATAATCTGATGAAGGGAAGAACAAGCTTTGTCATTGCACATCGACTTTCTACGATCAAAGACGCAGATCTGATCCTTGTTATGAAAGACGGAGATATTATTGAGCAGGGTAACCATGAAGAACTGCTGGCAGCGAAAGGATTCTATGCAGATCTTTATAACAGTCAGTTTGATAACAGTTCGTCGGAGCTTTGTTCATAACGATAAAGAATTACCGGTGATGATGGGAATGTAAAGAAAAGGACTCCAGTTAGGATAGCCCGTGAATTATCATCTGTGCATGTCTCAATTCAAAACTTCTGTGATTCTATGTATACAGAACTTTGCTAAGAACGATACAGAAAATGCTGAACTCGCATCAAAGATGCTCAGACAGCAGCATTTTCTGCATCAACGCAAAAACCTGTACACCAAGAATCTCTACGAAGTTTTTCAGGCGAGACAGACACAGATGATAATTACGGGCATTCCTGACGGGAGTTTTTCTTTTACCTATCCATCTCCGTATTTTATTCGAGGAGGCGGAGGAGCGGCTTGGACGGAGACCGCCTCCCGCGGCATAATAAATGAGGGAAGAAGAGGAACTGTGTAGAAGAAAAATGTCGTGTACGGAAACATCTGCAAGAGTTCGTAGAAATACTTGGATGTAGTCTGTCTGTGTTATGAATCAAAAGCACATTGTCTGAGCGTTAGCGAGTTGTGTGCTTTTGCATTCATGGTTTTAACAGGCAGAGTAGATCCGTAGTATTTCCGGACTCTGAAGCCGTTGCCGCACACGACATTTTTTTATCTGCACAGACTCTTATCAGTTCATTTATTATCCTTGTCATAACCTCTTTTTTTCGGTATAATATTAAGCCACAGTTACAAACAGGAAACAAGCTGCTTACAGAGGAGCAGACTTTATATGATAAAATGGGAGAAATCATGTAACAATACGACATGATTTTCCTGCATAAGACAACGAGGAGCAGTGATCAATTTCATGGAAAATATAAAAAACGGCAGGGAATATCTGCAATATGTATTGAAATGTCTGAATGACCGTCTTGCCCAGGCAGATGCGGCAATTCTCGAAGGCGAGAAAGAAATCGAGGACATGCATGAATATTACTGGGAAAACTATACCGAGATGGATCAGTACGGATATGAGGATTATGATAATCAGCAGGCACTTTTCCGCCAGATGAATGCCAACGAAGAGCAGTTCCGCCTTCGCAAACGCTTCAAAAAGATGCAGGACTCGCCATTCTTCGGCAGAGTGGATTTCCGGTATGACGGAGATGAGGAGGCAGAGACCTTTTATATCGGAATCGGCAATCTCTCCGAGAGTGCGGGAAGCCTTCCGCTTGTGTATGACTGGAGAGCACCGGTGAGCGGACTTTTTTATGATTACGATAAAGGTCCGGCGTCTTATGAGGCACCGTCAGGAATTTTTGAAGGTGAAGTGACTTCAAAATGGCAGTACAAGATCCGTAAAGGCAAGATGCTCTATGAATTTGAAAGTGATGTCAAGATAGACGACGAAATTCTCGGAGCAGAGCTTGGAAGCAACGGAGAAGTACAGCTCAAAAATATCGTCCGGACGATTCAGAAAGAGCAAAATGAGATCATCCGCAATACCAAAGACAGGATCATGGTGATTCAGGGAGCGGCAGGAAGCGGTAAGACATCTGTAGCCCTGCACAGAATTGCCTATCTTCTGTATCATGACAGAGAAAACCTGAAATCATCGAATGTACTGATCCTGTCACCGAACGGAGTCTTTGCAGATTACATTTCACATATCCTTCCGGAACTGGGAGAGGAGAATATCCGTGAGATGAGCTTTGACCTGTTTGCATACAGAGAACTAAAGGATATTGTCGGTGACTGCGAAGACCGTTATGATCAGATTGAGCATACAGTACTTAATCCGAAGATACAGGATATTTGTCGGGAGAAACAGTCACCGGAATTTGTTTCGAAGCTGGATGGTTTTGTCCTCAGACTGGAAGACGAGCTGATGAATTTCCGTGATGTGGAATACAGAGGCTGCACACTGAGCGAAAAAGAGATTATTGATCTGTTTTATTTTAAATTTCTGGATGTACCGCTTCTTTCCAGAATGCATTCTGTCGCAGAATATTTTATTGACCAGGTGGAGACACTGAGAGACAGAGATCTTTCTGATGAAGAACGTGAAGAAGTAATGGAATGCTTCAGAAGCATGTACGAGACAAGAGACTGTTATGTGCTGTACAGCCGTTTTCTTGAGAAAGAAGGATACCGGCCGCTTCCACACTGCCAGATTGAGAAGCGCCGCCTCCGATATGAAGATGTATATCCGGTGCTTTATCTTAAGTACACACTGTACCAGTGCCGAAACCATCACGGGATCAAGCATGTCGTGGTGGATGAGATGCAGGATTATTCATGGATCCAGTATCTGCTGATTCGTAAAATGTTTCCATGCAGGATGACCATTCTGGGAGATAAGGCCCAGACAATGGAAGACGAGACACAGGATGTGCTGAAATTTCTTCCGAAGATATTCGGGAAAGATATTCGCAAGATTGTGATGAACAGAAGTTATCGTAATACGATGGAGGTTGCACAGTATGCGAACCATCTTACCGGAATTGAGGATATGGAGCTGTTCGAACGTCATGGTGAGCCGGTAGATGAGCGGACATTTTTGTCGACAGAGGAAGCACTTGAGACTGTTCTTGAAAAATGGCTGAACCGTCGGGAAGAGTTTGAGACAGAAGCTCTGATCTTTCTTACAGAAAGGGAAGCAGAACACGCTTTCCTTTATATAGAAAAGAGACTGAAAGAAATTGCCCCGGAGGCAGAAAACCAGCTCTGCTACATGAACCGCGACAGCCAGAGTTTTAAGAAAGGACTGACTGTGACGACTTTTTATCTTGCAAAAGGTCTGGAATTTGATCAGGTATTTGGCATATTTGAAGAGGACAGAGAAAGCGGTCTTCAATGCCAGGCAAAGTATATTACAGCGACGAGAGCACTGCATGAACTGCATATGTATATAACGGATACTTCAAAGTAAGCTTTGCCAAACTATACGGTTTTTCATTGACACTGATGGGATATAACTGTAAAATATAGCACGAGGGAAAGAGTATAAACATTATCATTTTATAAGGAGAATGTTATTATGAAGAATAAAAAATTACTTGCAATGACAGCAATGGTGATAACGGCATCTGTACTGATGTCTGCATGTAGCTTTGGCGGTAATGATAAAAAAGAAGACACTCCGGCTGTAGCCGTGACACCGACAGCAGAACCGACTGCAACACCGGCTCCGACTATAGAACCGACGATCGCACCGAATGTACAGAGCACAACTTATACATCCGCAGATAAGTCAATCGCGATCAACCTTCCGGATGCCACATGGGCCAATAAGACAGACGAGACAGATATGGTAAGCTTTGAGTCTCCGAATGTCGGAAACATTCTGATCCTGCACGGACAGGGTGAGGATACCATGGCTTCTACCGTGATCCCGAGCACACAGGATATGGCAGTTTCACTTGATCAGGCAGATGGTGACAAAGTAAACGGCACTGATTTTGAAATTCAGGATTATACATCCAATGATGTCAACGGAATTGGTGTATACAGCTACACAACCAAAATGCTGAATACAGATAAGAGTGGCGGAGACCTTTATGTGGTTCATAAAGTATTTGCCAACGATACCGAATATTATAATATCGAAGCTTCTGTAAAGAGCGAAGATGCACTGGATTCTATCAAGGCAGCAGTCGCTTCCTTCCAGATTCTGGGAGATTCTTCACTGAAAGAAGCAGCACCGAAGCAGGCGGCGGCTCCGGCAGCAGATAACAGCTCCGCAGACAACGCAGCAGACAATTCCGGTGCAGCAGCTTCTGATAACGCAGGAAATACAGATGCATCTGCTTCCACTGACGGAACAACTGCCGATGGAAGTTCGAACGATGCTTCACAGGCTGCAGGTAATGGAACTGCTTCTACAGACACATCCACGAATTCTGGTGGATTTACAGATGAGCAGCTTTCCAACACCGATGAGACAAGAACCATCTACCGCAATTCTGACGGACATCCACTCGTTATTCAGCCGGACGGTAACGGAAACTGGGTGGATTTTGACGGAAATACCTATAGCTTCGCTGATGAACAGGATGCATATGATGCAGACGGCAACAGCTATTACTGGCACGGAGAAGCGGCAGACGTATATTATATGCCTGTTCAGTAAAAGGCTAACAAAGACACAAAAGAGGCAGGTGAGAGATCATCTGCCTTTTTTACCAGCAGGAGAGGAAGAAAATGGAAGCATACAGTAAATTTGCACAGGTTTATGACTTGTTCATGGATAACATTGATTACGAAGGCTGGGCAGACTATGTCACAGCACGCCTGAGAGAATACGGGATCTCAGACGGACTTGTACTGGAACTCGGCTGCGGTACAGGTACAATGACGGGATTGCTTGCAGATCGGGGGTATGATATGATTGGTGTGGACAATTCCGAGGAAATGCTTGCAGAGGCAATGGAAAAGAGAGTAGAATCCGGGCAGGATATTCTCTATCTTTTACAGGATATGCAGGAATTTGAATTATATGGTACGGTACGTGCGGTGGTCAGTGTGTGTGACAGCCTGAATTATATCACGGAGAGAGAAGAACTTCTTCAGGTATTTCGTCTGGTAAATAACTATCTGGATCCGGAAGGTATTTTTCTCTTTGATATGAATACCGTACATAAGTACAGAGACCTTATGGGTGATACGACAATTGCCGAGAACCGTGAGGAGGGCAGCTTCATCTGGGACAACAGTTTTGATGAAGAAGAAGGCCTGAATTATTATGAGCTTGCTGTTTTTCTTCCGAGAGAGGATGGCCTGTATGAAAAATGCGAGGAAGTCCACTGCCAGAAAGCCTATCCGCAGGAAGAAATCGAATCACTGATAAAAGAAGCAGGAATGGATCTTCTGGCGGTTTATGATGCGTATACGATGGAACCTGCTACGAAGGACAGCGAGAGAATGTTTTTTGTTGCAAGGGAAAAAGGAAAAAATAAATAAAAGAGGTACAGACAGAATATGAAAGATTATATAGTAAGAGCGATTGCTGCGGACAGCCAGATCCGTGCGTTTGCAGCAGTTACAACAGAAACCGTGGAGACTGCAAGACAGGATCACAACACAAGTCCGGTGGCAACTGCCGCGCTGGGACGTCTTCTCACAGCCGGTTCTATGATGGGTGTGATGATGAAGGGAGACAAAGACATCCTGACACTGCAGGTAAAAGGTGACGGACTGATTCAGGGAATTACCGTTACTGCAGATTCTAAAGGACGTGTCAAGGGGTATGTGGGAAATCCGGAAGTAATTATCCCGGCAAATGCGAAAGGCAAACTGGATGTATCCGGTGCTGTCGGCAATGGTTTTCTTCAGGTCATTAAGGATATGGGACTGAAAGAGCCGTATGTCGGTCAGGTCGCATTACAGACAGGAGAGATCGCAGAGGATCTTACTTATTATTTTGCAGCGAGTGAGCAGGTGCCGTCAGCAGTAGGGCTCGGCGTTCTGATGAACAAAGATAATACCGTACGTCAGGCTGGAGGTTTTATCGTACAGGTTATGCCGTTTGCAGAAGAAGAAACGATCGCAAAACTTGAAGAAAATGTACAGAAGATCCAGTCCGTAACGACACTTCTGGAGCAGGGCCATACACCGGAGAGCCTTCTGGAACAGGTACTTGACGGTTTTGATATTGAAATCAACGATACGATCCCGACAGAATTTTACTGTAACTGCAGCAAGAGCCGTGTAGAGCGTGCGCTGATCAGCATCGGACGTAAAGAACTAAATGAACTGATCCAGGAAGGCAAAGAAGTAGAACTGAACTGTCATTTCTGTAATAAAAATTATATCTTCAGTGTAGAGGAGTTAAAAGAAATTCTCAGAAAGTGCAAATAGGAGGAAAAAGCTGTGAAAGACGGTTTTATCAAAGTAGCTGCCGCTACACCGGATGTCCGTGTGGCTGACTGCGAATATAATGCAACAGAAATCATCCGTATGATCCATGAGATGGAAGAACAGGGTGCAAAGGTTATGGTATTTCCGGAACTTTGTATCACTGCATATACCTGTGGAGATCTGTTCTGGCAGGAGAATCTTCTGGAAGAGGCGAAAGTTCAGCTTGTCCGTATTGCAGAAGAAACAAAAGAGGTGGACGCACTGATCTTTGTCGGACTCCCTCTGGAATACAATGGTAAGCTTTATAATGTGGCAGCAGGACTCAATCACGGTGAGATCCTTGGGTTTGTACCGAAGACGTATCTGCCAAATTATAATGAGTTTTATGAGGCAAGATATTTTACTTCAGGAGAGCATGTCGACGGCACGGTGCACATTGACCGCGAAGCGTACAAAGAACGGTATGACAGCGATTTTGATGACGTGGAATTTGACATTGAGATGGCATCTTTTGATGAGTTTGAAGAACTCGAAGAAATTGATGATGAAGATTTCGATGATGAAGATTTCGAGGACGAGGACTTCGATGATGAGGATTTCGAGGACGAGGATTTTGACGATCTGGACTTTGATGTTGAGGATTTCGATGATGAGGATTCTGAGGACGAGCTTTATGAGGAAGATATCTGGATTTCTCCGAATACGATCTTTACATGCGAGGACATGCCGAAGCTGCAGATTGCAGCAGAAATCTGTGAAGATCTCTGGGTACCAAACCCGCCGAGCGTTGCACATGCATTCCATGGTGCAAATCTGATCGTCAATCTGTCCGCGAGTGATGAAGTTGTCGGTAAGGATTCTTACCGTAAGAGCCTTGTGAGTGCGCAGTCTGCAAGACTTCTCTGTGGCTATATTTATGCAACTGCGGGAGAAGGTGAATCCACACAGGACGTCGTTTACGGCGGTCACAATTTGATTGCGGAAAACGGCTCGATTCTGGCTGAGAGCCGAAGATTCGCAAATGGTGTAATCTATGCAGATCTTGATATCCACCGTCTGGACAATGAACGAAGAAGAATGACAACCTGTCAGTTTGCGCCGGATCTGGCACCGGAAGGGAATGATATCAGTTATAACGAAGCACCGTTTACACTGGAAAATACAGAGACAGTTCTTACCCGTAAATTTGATTCCAGACCGTTTGTACCTGGAATCAAAGAAGAAAGAGAGCGCCGTTGCGATGAAATTCTGAATATTCAGGCAATGGGACTTAAGAAACGTCTTGCACATATTCACTGCCAGAATGCGGTGATCGGTCTGTCTGGTGGACTGGACTCCACGCTGGCACTTCTTGTGACCGTACGTGCATTTGATATGCTTGGTATGGACAGAAGCAAGATCACGGCTGTTACAATGCCATGCTTCGGAACGACTGACCGTACCTATAACAATGCCTGCCAGTTAAGCGAATGTCTGGGGGCAACTCTGAAAGAAGTCAATATCCGTGAAGCGGTCAACCTGCATTTCCGTGATATCGGACACAATCCGAAAGTACATGATGTCACTTATGAGAACGGACAGGCAAGGGAACGTACGCAGATCCTGATGGATATTGCAAACCAGTCCGGTGGTATTGTCATTGGAACAGGAGACCTTTCCGAACTGGCACTTGGGTGGGCAACTTATAATGGTGATCATATGTCCATGTATGCAGTCAACAGTTCCGTGCCGAAGACGCTGGTACGTCATCTGGTAAGATATTATGCAGATACCTGCGAAGATCAGAAACTTGCAGAGATTCTTCTGGATATTCTGGATACTCCTGTAAGTCCGGAACTTCTGCCACCGAAGGATGGTGTGATCTCACAGAAGACGGAAGATCTGGTCGGCCCATATGAACTGCACGATTTCTTTTTATATTATATGCTTCGCTGGACTTTCCCACCGAAGAAGATTTTCCGCCTGGCGCAGAATGCCTTTGCAGGAGAATATGATGATGAGACGATTCTGAAATGGCTTAAGACATTCTATCGCAGATTTTTCATGCAGCAGTTTAAACGTTCCTGTCTGCCGGATGGACCGAAAGTCGGAAGTGTTGCTGTATCTCCGAGAGGAGATCTCCGTATGCCAAGTGATGCGTGCGCGACATTATGGATGAAAGAACTGGATCAGATCAGGATCTAACCGGCAGTTTCAGCTTTTGCGACAGCTTTATCGACGGCATGGATCAGCATGAGCGCCGTGTATTTTTGATCGCTGGAATACTCCAGATTTTCCAGTGACTGAGTAGAATAGATCTGGCTGGCGAGTGAGTCCAGCACAGGTTCTACCAGCGGAAACATGGCGGAAGTACTTTCACTTAAGTTGGCAAGATGAATCGAGCGGATATTGTCCTGATCGACGGTCACTTCGACATCAAAGCTGTTGTTATTTAATCGTATAGAGGTCCGGTAAATCCCGGGGGTGTATTTTGAAACGGTGTCTGAGGATGCCGTTTCAGACTTTCCGGAGCCGAACATAAGAAGCATTACTACCCCGAAGATCACAAGGAGCAGCAGAAAAATTCCGGTATAGATTACCTCTTTCATATGTAAGACGATGATTTTGGTTTTCGAACTCATGTTGAAGCCTCCTGATCCAATGGTCCGGTTCCCGGTGTGATGCCACAGGGTTACTGCGGGATATGATTCTGTATATCTTATTCGTATTTTACTGAAATATGTATCATAAAAGTAAATGTTTAGCAGGGAGGTTTTTATGTCACTTCAGTTTATTATTGGAAATTCCGGCGCGGGTAAATCGTACGCAGCATATCAGAATGTGATACGCGAAGCCTCACGAAATCCGATAAATATGTATTATGTAATCGTTCCGGAGCAGTTTACCATGCAGACACAGAAAACACTCGTGGAAATGCATCCGCAAAAAGGAATCTTAAATATTGATGTACTGAGCTTTGAACGACTGGCGTACCGTATTTTTGAAGAAGTCGGCGGTGATACACGGAAAGTTCTGGAAGAGACCGGAAAGAATATGGTTATTCAGAAACTGGTACAAATGAACCAGAAAAAACTTGTCTATCTGAAAAATCAGATGAAAAAACCGGGTTATCTCGATGAAGTGAAATCCCTGATCTCGGAGTTTATGCAGTATGAAGTCCATGAAGAAGAAATGGATAAGATGATCAATGACGCAGAGGATAAGCCGCTTCTGCAGATGAAATTAAAAGATGTATCTGTCCTTTATCAGGCATTTCGGGAATATCTGTCAGATCATTTTATGACATCAGAAGAAGTTCTGGAAGTCCTTGCGAAAGAAATTCCGTTTTCACGGAAATTGCGTGGCAGTACAGTCATACTTGATGGTTACACGGGATTTACACCGGTACAGCATACGGTTATCCGGGAACTTCTGGCAGTCTGCAAAAAAGTTTCCGTGACGGTTACGATGGATGTCAGAGAAGAATTTTTGGCAAAGGGAAAGCCACATGAATTATTTTATATGAGTCATAAAATGATTCGTTCTTTAAGTGAATTTACGAAAGATGTGGAAGAACCGGTCTGGATAAAGAGCGGCAGCAGTTCCCGGTTTGCCGATTCGCCTGCCCTTGGATTTCTGGAACAGAATCTGTTTCGTTATTGCAGAAGAAGTTATGACAAAGAGCAAAAAGAAGTGCAGATTTTTCAGGCGGGGACACCGGAGAGAGAGATGCAGGAGACTGCAAGAAGAATTATCCGGCTGGTACGGGAGTCACAGTACCGCTACGGGCAGATTGCAGTGATCACAGGAAATCTGGAAGAATACGGAAGTATTGCAAGACATGTCTTTGAAGAAGCCGGGATCCCGTTTTTTATAGATGAGAAGCATTCTGTACTGATGAACCCATTTGTGGAATATGTACGTGCGGCACTGGAGATGGTAAGTCAGGGATTCAGCTATGAAAGCGTGTTCCGGTATCTGCGCTGCGGTATGTCCGATATTTCCAGAAGTGAGACAGATCGTCTGGAAAATTATGTACTGGCACTTGGAATTCATGGATTTCGAAAATGGGATGAGAGATGGGTGCGGCTCAGTCGCGATATGGATTCGACATCGATCATGGAACTGAATGTTATCCGGGAGTGTTTTGTGACAGAGGTTCGATCCCTTGCAGAAGGCTTTGCCGGAAAGAAAAAAACAGTCGCAGAATACAGCAGGTGTCTCTATGAATTTATTGTGCAGAGCCGCGTGCAGGAAAAACTTGCGGTACAGGAGATTTTATTTAAGCAGCACGGCGACCGTGCCATGGAAAAAGAATATGCCCAGATTTATGGTATAGTTATGAATCTTCTCGATAAAATGGTCAGCATTCTGGGAGAAGAAAAAGTATCTGCGGAGGAATATCGCCAGCTCCTTGAAACAGGCATGGGACAGGCGAAGGTAGCACTGATTCCGCCGGGAATTGATCAGGTACTGGTCGGTGATATGGAGAGAACGAGACTGAAAGATATCCGTGCACTGTTTTTTGTAGGAGTCAATGAAGGATGTATACCGAAAAATACGGAGTCAGGAGGAATCCTTACAGAGATGGACAGAGATTTTCTGGGAGGACAGGGGATTGAACTGGCACCGGGATCAAAAGAACTGATGAATACGCAGCGGTTTTATCTGTATCTCAACCTTACGAAGCCATCCGAGAGACTCTGCCTTTCGTACAGTATGTCCAACGGAAAAGGAGAAGCGACGGGACCGGCATTTCTGATCCGGACAGTGCAGACACTTTTTCCGAAGCTTAAGACAGAGCGTGCGGAAGAACCACAGAATGAGCTGGAACTTATTGAGACTCCGAATACAGCAGTGGAATATTTTCTGTCAGAACTGACTGATGAAGAAAAAAGAAAAGATAATCCGATTTTTGCAGAACTGTACAGCTGGTATTTGAACAGTCCGAGATATTGTACAGTAACAAAAAAACTCATAGAAGCTGCTTTTATCCGCAAACCGGTCGATCAGATCAGCAAAAGCGTAGCGAAAGCTCTGTACGGGGAAGTCTCACCGAACGGTGCAACAAGACTGGAACGTTTTTCGGCATGTGCGTTTGCTCATTTTCTGAAATACGGTCTGGAAGTAAAGGAACGTGCAGAATACGAATTTAAGGCGATGGATATGGGAAATGTGATCCATCAGGCACTGGAAGATTTCGCAGCAGAAATTCACAGAAGAAAGCTTAAGTGGAGCGAACTTTCGGATGAACTGCGGGATGCGATCGCAGATGAATGTCTGGACAAGATCAGCGCCGATTACGGTAATACGATCCTTCAGAGCAGTGCAAGGAACCAGTATATGATCGAACGTACACGAAGGATTCTTAGAAGAACAGTCTGGGCACTGCAGGAACAGCTTCGAAACGGTAAATTTCAACCAGAGGGATTTGAGGTTTCAATCGGAGGCGGACGAATTGACCGTCTGGATATCATGAAGACAGACGATAAAGTTTATGTAAAGATCATTGATTACAAGACGGGAAATACAACATTTGATCTGGTCAGCATTTATTATGGACTCCAGATGCAGCTTGTTGTATATATGGATGCGGCAGTGAAGGCAGAGCAGCGAAAATATCCAGATGCAGAGGTGAAACCGGCAGGAATTTTTTATTACAATGTCAAAGATCCTATGCTGCAAAAAGAGATGGAAGATGATCTGGACGGACTGGATCCGGAAATCTTTAAGAAACTCAAAATGAATGGTCTGGTTCTGGCAGAAGATGAAGTGATCAGCGGTCTGGACAGGACAACCGTTTCTCTGCCGATGTCTTATACATCAACAGGGCTGTTTCGGAAAGGATCTTCTATAGCCAGTGAAAATGAATTTGCACTTCTGGATGCCTATGTCAAAAAGAAGATTACTGATATCCGGGAGGCAATACTGGACGGTAATGCAGAAGTTTCGCCTTATGAGATGGGCAATCGGAATGCATGTACGTACTGTCCGTATCAGGGGACATGTGGATTTGACCGCAAAATCCCGGGATATGAGTTTCGCAGACTGAAGCAGTTTGCAGACGATGAGATATGGAAAGCATTTGCAAAGGAGGTGGATGACGAATGGGAGTAATATGGACTGAGGAGCAGCAGAAAGTAATTTCGCTCCGTGACCGGAATATTCTGGTAAGTGCAGCAGCAGGATCTGGAAAAACTGCCGTTCTTGTAGAACGTATTTTAAGCAAGATCTGCGATCCGAAGAAACCAGTCGACATAGACCGTCTTCTGATCATGACGTTTACCCGTGCGGCTGCCGGAGAAATGAAAGAACGTATTTCTGCGGCAATTGATCAGAAACTGTACGATAATCCGGACAATGAACACCTGCAGCGTCAGACATCACTGATACATAATGCACAGATTACGACCATCGATGGTTTCTGTGCATATATCATCCGAAATTATTTTCATATGATCGACCTGGATCCGGGATATCGTACAGCAGAAGAGGGAGAACTGAAACTTCTGCGTGAAGATGTGATGAAGGAAGTGCTGGAAGAGGCATATGCGCAGAAAGATGAGAAATTTCTGAATCTGGTAGAGTGTTATGCAAACGGCAAAACCGATGATGAAATCCGGGATATGATCTATAAATTATATGATGCTTCTATGAGTCATCCGTTCCCGGAGGAGTGGATTGAAGAATGTCTGAGAGTCTATCAGGTGGATAACGTAGAAGAACTGCGTAATACAAAGTGGATGACGCTTCTGTGGAATGCTGCGCTGGAAAGTATTTCAGAAATTGAAGAACTGCTGGAACGTGCCACACATATCTGCCGGGAAATCGATGGTCCGTATTTTTACGAAACAGCATTGGAAAGTGACAGTCTCCTTCTGAAAGAAGCAAAAGAACGTGCAGCAAAGAGAGACTATAATGGTATGGCATCACTTCTGGCAGCACATAAATATGCACGTCTTTCTGCCAAAAAAGATCTGAATGTAGATGAAGAAAAGAAAAAACAGGTGAAAGACCTTCGTGATACAGAAAAATATATATGGAAAGAACTTGAAGAGCACTATTTCAGCCAGTCTGAAGAACATATTCTGGAGGCATTGAAGTACTGCCGGAAACCTTTGGAGGGACTGGCACGGATCACATTACAGTTTAAAACGGCATTTGCGGCAAAAAAACGAGAAAAAAATGTTCTGGATTTTTCGGATATGGAACACTTTGCCCTGGAAATACTGATGAAAAAAGAAGGCGAAGATATCATCCCAAGTACTGCTGCAAAAGAATTATCTGCCAGATATGAGGAAGTAATGGTGGACGAATATCAGGACAGCAATCTTGTACAGGAAATGATCACTAATCTGGTGTCCGGCTGGGCGGATGGACGTAAAAATATTTTTATGGTCGGGGATGTAAAGCAGAGCATTTACAGATTCCGGCTTGCAAGACCGGAACTTTTTATGGAGAAATACCACAGCTATTCTCTTGAAGATGCAAAAGAACAGCGTGTGGATCTGTACAAAAATTTTCGAAGCAGGAGAGAAGTTTTATCTTCGGTTAATTATATTTTCCGCCAGATTATGGGAGAAGATCTCGGGGGCATTACTTATGACGACGAAAATGCACTTTATACAGGAGCTTCTTTTCCGGAAAAAGAACATGTAGTGGGAGAGAAAACAAATGACCCCGGGAATACGACAGAAGTTCTTTTGATCGAAAAGGACGGGGAAGAACTGTCAGAAGAAGAAAATGGAAATCAGACAGTACAGGAGCAGGAGGCACTGGCCATTGCACAGCGAATCCGTAAAATGGTCGGCAATGAGGAAGTGCTGGATAAAGAGACCGGCAGATACCGGAAGGTTGAATACGGAGATATTGTGATTTTGCTTCGTTCGGCGACAGGATGGGCGGAACCGTTCAGTCAGGTGCTGACATCCAAGGGTATTCCGGTTTACAGTGCATCGCGGACAGGATATTTCTCAGCACAGGAAGTCGTTACTCTTTTGAATTATCTGAGAGTCTGTGATAATCCATTGCAGGATATTCCACTGACCGGTGTACTGCATTCTCCGATTGTGGGATGCACAGTGCAGGAGCTTGCAATTCTTAAGAGTCGCTGCCCGGACGGGATGCTTTATGAGAGCCTTTGTGCATACTGCGAACTGGAACAGGCGGAACTGACAGAGGAGGAAAAGTGCCTGCAGGAAAAATTATGCGCTTTTCAGGCTCAGCTGGAAGAGATGCGGAATTTGTCCGCGTATACACCGGTACATGAACTGATTCTTCACATTCTTTCCGAGACAGGATATGCAGATTATGTAAAAGCTGTGCCGGGAGGTGTGCAGCGTGGGGCAAACATTCATATGCTTGTGGAAAAAGCAATGGATTATGAGAAGACGAGTTACCGTGGACTGTTTAACTTTGTCCGTTATATCGAAAAGCTCCAAAAGTATGAGGTGGATTTTGGCGAAGTAAATCTTGCAGATGCCGGAAGTGGTGCGGTGCAGATTATGACGATCCACAAGAGCAAGGGCCTGGAGTTTCCGGTCGTATTTGCAGCCGGAATGGGGAAACAGTTCAATTTTCAGGATATCAACAGTCGTTTTCTGATCCATCCGGATATGGGATTTGGGGTAGATGTGATCCTTCCGGAAAAAAGACTGATTCTTTCTGCAGTTCATAAGCAGATCATCCGCAGACAGTTACAGAGAGAAAGTCTGGGAGAAGAGCTGCGTGTGCTTTATGTAGCGCTGACAAGAGCAAAAGAAAAGCTGATCATCACAGGATGCATCGGTAAACTGCCAGATGTCTGTAATGCATTAAGTGTTTATATGGATCATGAAGAACCGCTTCTTCCGATGGCCGTGCGCGGAAAGGCAAGAACTTACTGGTCTTACATTTTGCCGGCGCTAGCAAGGCATCCGGCAATGCAGGAACTGTTTCATGAATATGGAATCATAGAGAGACCGGCTGTGGTCTGCGAGAAGGAAAATGCGCATTTTACAGTACACAAAGTGACCGTGGCAGAACTGGTTCAGGGTGAAATTCTGGGGCAGACGGATACGCAGATGCAGGAAAAATTTCTGAAAGAATGGGACAGTAACAGAATCTACGATGAAGAGGTCCACAAGCTGCTGAAAAAGCGTTTCAGTTATCAGTATCCATATGCATATCTTAGAGATCTTCCTGTGAAAGTCAGTGTTTCCGAACTTAAGAAGCGCAGCTGGCACGGGGAAAATGACCGGGAGGAAGCATTGTTTTCAGAGCCGGATATCGTGCCTCTGGTGCCGGATTTTGTATCCGGAGGAAACGAAGAATATAAGGGGGCGGCACGGGGAACAGCATATCACCGTCTGATGGAATGTCTGGATTATACAGCAGTGGATTCAGAAAGTCAGATCCACAAACAGATCACTGCACTTACAGAAGCTAAAAAAATGGCATATGAAGAAGCGCAATGCATCCGAATACAGGATATTATGACATTTTTGCATTCTGAGATCGGTCAGCGTATGAAAAAAGCTTTCGAGGCGGATCAGTTATACAGAGAACAGCCATTTGTACTTGCACAGAGTATCAAAAATATCGAAAAAGACTGGAATGGTGAGGAGACTGTTCTGGTACAGGGAATCATCGATGCTTATTTTATAGAAGATGAAGAAATCGTGCTTGTCGATTACAAGACAGACAGGGTACGAAAAGGTGAAGAACAGCATCTGATCGACCTTTATCATACGCAGCTTGAGGATTATGCGCAGGCACTGGAGCGTATGCTGCAGAAAAAAGTAAAAGAAACCTATATTTATTCATTTGCACTTGGGAAAATGATCCCGGTCTGAAATATGATATAAGATATGTGACAGTAAATCAGCGGACGCGCCACCGGTGCCTCTTTGATATGCAATACAAAAAGTCCCGCAGGACAGGAGGTTAAACTCTCCAGCCTGCGGGATATTTGTTTTTGAAGGTATTGCCGACCAGCTTGCCGAAACCGAGAGGGTAGCCTTCGACACAGAGAAGATGCCAGCCCTTTGTATGAGCAGCTTCTCCCTGTTCTATATTCAACGTTTCACCTTTCAGGTAACGGGTAAGCCGCTGGTCATTAACAGAAAGGGAAATGATCCCGTCTGCATCATCTTTTCGAAGGGCAAGTGCAAATGGTTCGGACGGTTCGAAACGATTTTTCTTGAGATCTCCGAGATATAATCCGTTTCGAAGGAAGGTAAGGCCACGGAAATCACCGGTGACCGGCGGAAGATAGTAAACTTTGTCTTTACGTGTTTCGACACGGTTCCAGTCGAATGCCTGGCCGCCGAGTGTTTTGAGTCCGATTTCCTGAAAGAAAAGTTCCAGCCATTTACGGGTGTCCGGATTGGGCTTTGCATAAGAAAACTGACCAATCAGATCCGTGCGGCCTTCTTTGCAAAACAGAGCCATAAAGTGTCCTTCCCCCTGCATTTTATGAGGAAAGAGATGAACACAGCGGGAAAGCGCCGGATCACCGTTTCCCCATGCCGGGACTCCGGGAGTGAAATCCTCGTAAGCAGGAAGTTCCATAAGCTTCATATCCGGGCGGTTTTCGAGAAGATAAGAAACGACTCCTTCATCTTCTTTCGGGGCAAAGGTACAGGTGGAATAAAGAAGCTGTCCGCCGGGACGCAGCATATCCGCAGCCTGTAAGATCAGTTCTTTCTGGAGAACGGAAAGCTCCTCGGATTTTTCCGGTGTCCAGTCTCTGGCAAGTGCGTCTTCTTTACGGAACATACCTTCACCGGAGCAGGGGGCATCCAGCAGGATTTTGTGAAAAAATTCCGGAAAACGATTTTTCAGATGAGCCGGTGTCTCATTGGTCACAAATGCATTGGCGATGCCAAAAAGTTCTATATTTCGAAGCAGCGCGCGAGTTCTGGAAGAACTGATATCGTTGGCAACAAGAAGTCCGCTGCCGTTTAACATGGCACCCAGTGCAGTTGCTTTACCGCCCGGCGCCGCGCAAAGATCAAGGATGTTTTCACCCGGAGTGACCGGAAGGCAGGATGCCGGTGTCATGGCACTTGGTTCCTGCAGATAATAAAGTCCTGCCTGATACAGAGGACAGAAAGAAGGTCGGACATCCCCGGGATAAAAATATCCGTTCGGGATCCACGGGATCGGGGTGACCGGAAACGGCACGATCTTTTCAAATTCTTCACAGCTTATCTTTGCGGTATTGACACGCAGCCCGTAGGTGCGTGGCGCTTCATAGCTTTTTATAAAATCTTCGTATTCGTCTCCGAGCATTTTCTGCATACGTTCCAGAAATGCCGGAGAGAGTAGATCGGTAATGTTATAGTCAGACATGAAATTCTCCTCATTCAGTAAAATGTCCTGAGGATTCGTCCACAGGAACTAAATATAATGAAATTATAAAATAGTTGAAGAAAATAGAAAATACTATTGACAAAACTATATTATATATCATATAGTATTGCTAACGAAATAATATTGTATCGATTAACAATATTACAGAAAATATAAAAAGGAAGTGAGAGCATGGTATTTAATACAGGTGCGGCACTTCTGGATGCGATCGTTTTAGCTGTAGTATCGAAGGAAAAAGACGGGACCTATGGCTACAAGATCACCCAGGATGTACGGAGTGTGCTGGATGTATCCGAATCAACGCTGTATCCGGTGCTACGGAGACTGCAGAAGGATGAATGTCTGGAGACATATGATCAGGCTTATGCAGGCAGAAACCGCAGATATTATAAGATCACAGAGAAAGGCATGGCACAGCTGAATCTCTACAGAGTTGAATGGAAAGCCTATTCGACAAAGATTTCGAAGCTGTTTGAGGGAGGCATAGAATTATGAACAGAGCGCAGTTTATGGAACAGTTAAAGAAACTGCTTTCTGATATCTCTGAGGAAGAAAGACAGGAGGCTCTTGATTATTATGAGAGTTATTTTGATGATGCCGGAGAAGATCAGGAGGCAGAGGTGATCCGGGAGCTTGGAAGCCCGGGTAAAGTTGCAGCGATCATCAAAGAAGACTTAAAGAACAGTTCGCAGAATTACGGAGAATTTACAGAAAGCGGATATCAGGATGAGCGTGTAGATGATGAACGCCAGATGCCACAGAGCCGTGCAGAGAAGGGCTATCATGCAGAACGCAGGGGCGGTAAGGCAGGCGTGATGCTTGTACTGATCCTTCTGGTATTTATTTCACCATTGATCAAGGGCACAGTCGGCGGAATCATCGGATTTATTGTGGCACTGATCTTACTTCCGTTTATCCTTGTATTGGGCACAGGGGCAGTTGTTCTCGCACTTTTTGCAATCGCAGTGATTGCAATCGGCGCCGGTATTGGAGCATGTGTGACAGCAACACCGGCATTTGGTGCTCTTGGAATCGGTATCGGCCTGATTCTGCTTTCTCTTGGACTGGTTGGACTTGTATTTTTTGTATGGGCGGTGAGCCGTGCACTTCCGGCAATTCTTCGCAGGTTCACAGATTTTTGCGGTAATATATTAAACAGGGGCAAAAAAGGAGGTGACAGGGCATGAGAAAATTTTCAAAAGTGTTACTGGTCATAGCGGCGACAGCAGGTGTAGTGGGAATCGGTCTGACGATAGGCGGTGCTTCGATGGGAGCAACGATCGCGGGACTGAATTTATCCAAAGGCGGATTCGGCAGTGCTGTCCGGCAGACTGTAAAATATGTAAGTGTTGGGGATGAAGATGACTGGAATCAGGACTGGGATGAGATTGATGAATCGGACAGTAAAGAGGCGGCCGGAACGAACGGGGAAATCTATCTGTTTGACGGAGTGTCAAAACTTGATCTTTCTATAAGAACAGGGGAACTTTATCTTAAAGAATACAATGGAAATGAGATAAAAGTTGAAGTTTCAGGGAAAGATAGAGAGAAAGTACGTGTCGGACAGGAAGGCGAGACTCTGGTTCTGGAAAGCATCGGCAGGGTACAGGACAGAGAAATCACAGTCAGCTATCCGAAGAAAATGGAATTTGAGGATGCGTCTGTAGATGTGGCAGCAGGTACTGTAAATCTGGATGATGATTTTTATGCAAAAAAACTGGAGGTATCTGTAGCTGCCGGAGAATTTTCGAATGATGGTGCAGTTACAGCGGAAAAGGCAGATATTAGCGTGGGCACAGGAAATGTTGATCTGGATAATCTGAATGTACAGAATCTGGAAGCAGACTGTGGGATCGGAAATATCGATCTTGATATCAATGGGAAAGAGTCAGATTATGATTACGAAATCTCCTGTTCCGCAGGTGAGATAGATATTGGTGACAGTTCATACAGTGGTATCGGACATGAGAAAAAAATCAGCAATCCCGGAGCATCCGGAAAGATGGATCTTGACTGTGGGGTGGGAAACATCACCGTAGATTTTGAGTAATGATAAGAACAAGGAAATCAAAGTTTTTCAGAAAGAAGGATTTTACTATGAGTAATAAACGACTTTACAAATCATCTGTTAATTACATGCTTTGCGGTGTCTGCGGCGGTATTGCAGAATACTTCGATATTGATCCGACACTGGTGCGTCTTGCATGGGTGATCCTGACCTGCTTCGGTGGCGCAGGCATCTGGGCATACATCATTGCTGCGATTATTATTCCGAAAGGATGATACAGGCGTATATTTCACTGAAAAAATGTCCATACTCTGAGAAATGAATAAAAGGAGTAGTTGGGACATGAATAAAGAAAAAGAAGTGGAAGCCTATCTGAAAAATGAACTTCCGGAAGAAGAAAAGCTAAAATATGAGATCGCACAGGAACTGGGGGTGCTGGATAAAGTGCTGGAGGGCGGATGGAAAAGCCTGTCAGCAAAAGAAACCGGCAGGATCGGCGGACTCGTGGCGAGCAAACGTAAAGAAAATGAAAGATAGGACACAGAAAAAACACTGTTCGGATGTTGTTCCGGACGGTGTTTTTTTGTTATAATAAAAATGACATGTTTCGGATTTATCCGCAGGCAGAAACTTATTATACAGAACAACAGAAAACAGGAGAAAATTATGGCAGATATGCAGAATGCATATGTAAAACTTGATAAGGTATCCAAAATATATCAAATGGGTGAAGTTGAGATTAAAGCAGTCGATGAGATCAGTTTCGAAATATCAAAAGGAGAATTTGTCGTGATCGTCGGACCGAGCGGTGCGGGCAAAACGACGGTTCTCAATATCCTCGGAGGCATGGACACTGCAACGAAGGGGACGGTACTGGTGGACGGTAAAAATATCACAGATTATAACAGCCGCCAGCTGACTGCCTACCGCCGGGATGACATCGGATTTGTATTTCAGTTTTATAATCTGGTGCCGAACCTTACCTCGCTGGAAAATGTAGAACTTGCCATGCAGATCTGTAAAAATCCGCTGGATGCAGGGGAAGTCCTGAGAGAGGTTGGGCTTGAAGAACGTATGGGAAACTTTCCGGCGCAGCTTTCCGGTGGAGAGCAGCAGCGAGTGTCCATTGCACGCGCTCTTGCCAAGAATCCGAAGCTTCTTCTTTGTGATGAACCGACGGGTGCGCTCGATTATCAGACCGGTAAGGCAATATTGAAGCTTTTACAGGATATGTGCCGTCAGAAGGGAATGACCGTAATCGTTATCACACACAACTCGGCGCTGACACCGATGGCAGATCGTGTGATCCATATTAAGAACGGAACGGTTTCCGCAATGGAAATGAACGAGTATCCTACACCGGTGGAGGAGATTGAATGGTAGGAAAGGCATCTGGAACAGGAAAAAGAAAACAGAGAAAAAAAGCACTGCATAAAGATTTTTGGATGGAAGTCCGCAAGAGCCGGGCACGATTTATTTCAATCTTCTGTATTGTTGCGCTCGGTGTTGCCTTTTTTTCCGGTATTCAGGCTGCATCTCCGGATATGAGATTATCAGGTGATGCGTATTACAATACATCAAAACTGATGGATCTCAAGATCGTCGGTACAATGGGGCTGACGGAAGATGATGTGAAGGCAGTGCAGGAGCTTTCGGGAGTCGGAAGTGTGGAAGGTGCATATTCTACAGACGTGATCTGTGGAGAAAACGATTCGCAGAAAGTCCTTCATGTGGAATCTTTAAATAGAGAAGTCAATCAGCTTACTTTGACGGAAGGGCGTCTGCCGGAAAAAAGCGGTGAATGTTTTCTGGATTCTACGTTTGCGGCATCGCAGGGATACGAAGTGGGCAGTAAGCTCGTGATCAGGCAGGATGGAGATAATGGTCTTCTGAAGACGGAAGAGTACACGGTCACAGGTATCGGAAAAAGTCCGCTGTACATTTCTTTTAACAGGGGAAATACGACGGTCGGTTCCGGGGAGGTGAATGGATTTGCCTATGTACTTCAGGATGATTTTGACTCGGAGGTTTTTACGCAGATTTATGTGCGTGCAAATGAGGTAGAAAAGGTCACTAGCTATACCGATGCATACGAAAATCTGATTGACAAGATTCAGAAAAAAGTCGAGGGAATCGAAGCGGAGTGCTGTCAGATCCGTTATGATGAGGTCATGGCGGAGGCGCAGGACAAGATTTCCGATGCAGAAAAAGAGTTAGAAGACGGTAAGAAAGAAGCTGACGAAAAGCTTGCCGACGCAAAGAAGAAACTGGACGATGGCGAAAAAGAGTTGGAAGACGGCGAGAAGAAATACAACGATGGCACAAAGCAGCTTGAAGATGCCCGTAAAGAACTGGAAGACGGTAAGAAGCAGCTTGCCGATGCGAAGAAGCAGATCAGTGACGGCAGAAGCCAGATTGCATCTGCGAAAGAAGAAGCGGCAGATGGCAGATCACAGCTTGAGGATGCCCAGAAAAAACTGGACGCTGGCTGGAAAAAGTACAATACCGGAAAGACGAAATATGATGAAGGCAAAGCTAAATTTGACGTGGCTAAGAAGGAATTCGAGGCAGGAAAACAGAAGCTTGCAGATGCAAAAGCAGAGTTAGATAAGAAGCAGCAGGAGCTGACAGCAGCTATTGCGCAGGTAAAAGCCGGACAGACTACAGTGGACACACAGATTGCACAGCTTAATACACAGATTCCGCAGCTTGAGGCAGGAATCAGTCAGCTGGAAGCGGCTGCCGCCGGACTTACCGGGGCGCAGCAGGCAGCAGATGCAGCGCAGAGTGCTGTGAGTCAGGCGCAGGAAGCAGTAAATGCGGCACAGGCCGCTTACGACGAGGCAAAACAAAAAGCTGATTCAGGAGATGAAGAGGCAAAGGCACAGCTAGACGCACTTGCACAGAATCTCGGGAATGCACAGACAGCACTTGGTGAGGCTGATCATGCATTAAAAACCGCACAGGCGACACTTGGGGCATGCCAGCAGGCAGCGGCACAGAAAACAGAACTTGAGAACAATCTGGCGGCCGCAAACAGTGGACTTGCGACACTTCAGGCAAAGAAGACCGAGCTTGCAGGAACACTTGCAACGCTCAATGAAAACCAGAAACAGCTCGACAGCGGCTGTGCAACGCTTAATGCGCAGGAAGAGAAGCTTGCTCCGGCACAAAAAGAAATTGATGCAAACGAGAAGACGCTTGCGGCCAGTAAGAAGCAGCTGGATGCAAGCCTTAAGAAACTTGAGAGCAGTCAGCGAAAACTGGATGCAAACCGTGCAAAACTTGATTCTGCGGATGCACAGATTGCGGCAAATGAAGCAAAACTTAATTCAGGCGAAGCGGAGATTGCAGCAAATGAAAAGAAGCTGACTGATGGCGAAAAAGAAATTAAAGAAAATGAAGAAAAGCTAAAAGATTCCGAACAGAAATTAAAGGATGCACGCAAGGAGCTAGCAGACGGAAAGAAAGATTATGAAGACGGCAAAAAGGACGCGCAGGATGAAATCAAAGACGGCCAGCAAAAAATAGACGATGCAAAGAACGAACTGAACGATCTGGAAAAACCGGAGTGGATCATCACAGACCGTAACGGACTTCCGGAGTATTCTGACTATGGAGACAATGCAGACCGTATCAAAAATATCGGTGAGGTTTTCCCGGTGATTTTTTTCCTGGTCGCTGCGCTGATCAGTCTTACGACCATGACGCGAATGGTCGAAGAACAGAGAACACAGATCGGAACGATGAAGGCACTGGGCTACAGCAAGATTCATATTGCCTCGAAGTATTTAAGCTATGCATTTCTGGCGACGGCAGGAGGCAGTATTGTCGGTATCCTGATCGGTGAAAAGATATTGCCGTTTATCATTATCAAAGGATATGGAATGATGTATCATAATGTAGATAAAACACTGCAGATCCATTATGAACTTAAGTATGCACTGACTGCTTCGGTGGCGGCACTGATCTGTACTGTCGGGGCAACTGTATTTTCATGTTATCGTGCGCTGGCAGAGACACCGGCATCCCTGATGCGTCCACCGGCACCAAAAGAAGGCAGGAGAATCCTTCTGGAGCGGATGCCGTTCCTCTGGAAACATCTGAATTTTACATGGAAATCCTCTCTTCGAAACCTGTTCCGCTACAAGAAACGTCTGTTTATGACAGTTTTCGGAATTGCAGGAAGTATGGCACTGATGCTGGTCGGTTACGGAATACGGGATTCGATTTCTGATATTGTAAATCTTCAGTATACCGACCTCCAGCATTATGATGCGATGATCATATCGGATGATGATGCGACCGATGCAGAGAAAAAAGAACTGCAAAGCTATCTGGAGCAGAATGAAGATCTGGATCATTATACAAATATCCAGCTTACCAAGCTTACAGCGCCGAACGGAAAATCAGCTTTAAGTGTGTATGTTTATGTACCGGAAAATCTGGAAAAATTCAAAAAAGACGTTACTTTACAGAACCGTGTCACAAAGCAGTCTTATGAGCTGCCGGAAGAAGGTGCGGCAGTCAGTGAAAAAACAGCGACACTTCTCGACTTAAAAGTCGGAGATGAACTGACATTGAAAAAAGACGACAAAGAATACAAAGTAAAGATTTCGGTGATCACCGAAAACTATGCCGGACATTATGCATACATGTCTCCACAGGTATATGAAGAAACCTTTGGTGAGAAACCGGATTACAGTGACATTGTATTTACGGTAAAGGACAAATACAAAGATCAGCTTGAAGAGATCGGACAGAAGATCATGGAATCACCGGCTGTCTTAAGCATCAGCTACACATCAAGTACAGTAGATATGGTAGAACGCATGCTCAGTACGCTGGGAAGCGTAATCGTAGTACTGATCGTATCCGCCGGAATGCTGGCATTTGTGGTTCTTTATAATCTGAACAATATTAATATTACCGAGAGACAGAGAGAACTTGCGACACTGAAAGTCCTGGGCTTCTTTGATATGGAAGTTTCGCAGTATGTTATGAGGGAAAATATTCTTCTCACGATTGCAGGAATACTTGCAGGATCGGGGGTTGGTATTCTGCTACACCGTTATATCATTATGACGATTGAGGTGGATGCCGTTATGTTCGGACGAAATATCCGCCCGGTCAGCTTTTTATACTGCGCCGCGCTCACCTGCATTTTCTCTGTGATTGTAAACATCTCTATGCACAACAAACTGAAAAAGATCGACATGGTCGAATCCCTGAAATCTGTGGAATAAGTATACAGATAACTACAAGGAACCCCATAATCTGTGAAAAATATGCAATCCGTCTTGACAAGGCGAAAAAATGCAATTACAGTAGATGGGAGATGCTTTTTTTAATCAGGAGGACATTATGAGCAAAGAACTTGCAAAGACATATGACCCGAAGGGTCTGGAAGAACGTCTCTATCAGAAATGGATGGATCACGGATACTTCCACGCAAAAGTAAATCCAGATAAAAAACCGTTTACCATTGTTATGCCGCCGCCGAACGTAACCGGACAGCTTCATATGGGACATGCACTTGATGAGACCATGCAGGATATCCTGATCCGTTTCAAGAGAATGCAGGGTTATGAAGCACTGTGGCAGCCGGGAACCGACCATGCTGCGATCGCAACAGAGGTTAAGGTTATCGACAAACTCAAAAAAGAAGGAATTGACAAACACGACATCGGTCGTGAGGAATTCCTGAAACATGCATGGGCATGGAAAGAAGAGTACGGCGGAAAGATCATCAACCAGCTCAAGAAGCTTGGTGCATCCGCTGACTGGGAAAGAGAACGTTTCACAATGGATGAAGGATGCTCCAAAGCTGTACAGGAAGTATTCATCCGTTTATACGAAAAAGGATATATCTACAAAGGTTCCAGAATCATCAACTGGTGTCCGGTATGCCAGACTTCTATTTCCGATGCAGAAGTTGAGCATGAGGATCAGGACGGATTTTTCTGGCACATCAATTATCCGATCGCAGGAGAAGAAGGTCGTTTCGTAGAGATTGCAACTACCCGTCCGGAGACACTTCTCGGAGATACTGCAGTTGCAGTTAACCCGGAAGATGAGAGATACAAAGACCTGATCGGCAAGATGTTGAAACTGCCGCTCACTGACCGTGAGATTCCGGTGATCGCAGATGAATACGTGGATAAAGAATTCGGAACAGGCTGTGTAAAGATCACACCGGCACATGACCCGAATGACTTCGAAGTCGGTAAACGCCACAATCTTGAAGAAATCAACATCCTGAACGATGATGCGACCATCAACTCACTCGGCGGCAAATATGCAGGTATGGACCGTTATGAGGCTCGTAAAGCCATGGTTGCAGACCTGGATGCACTGGGACTTCTTGTGAAAGTCGTTCCGCATAATCACAGCGTCGGTACACATGACCGCTGCGGTACGACCGTAGAACCGATGATCAAACCACAGTGGTTTGTACGCATGGACAAAATGGCAAAGGCAGCTATGGATGCGCTGAAACCGGGCGAACTGGAATTTGTTCCGCCAAGCTTCGGTAAGACTTATCTGCACTGGCTTGAAAATATCCGTGACTGGTGTATTTCCCGTCAGCTCTGGTGGGGACACAGAATTCCGGCGTATTACTGCGATGAGTGCGGTGAAGTGGTCGTTGCGAAAGAAATGCCGGAGAAATGCCCGAAATGCGGATGCACACATCTGCATCAGGACGAGGACACTTTGGATACATGGTTCAGTTCTGCACTGTGGCCGTTCTCTACACTGGGATGGCCGGAGAAGACACCGGAACTGGAATATTTTTATCCGACAGATGTTCTTGTAACAGGCTATGATATCATCTTCTTCTGGGTTATCCGTATGGTATTCTCAGCACTTGAGCAGACTGGGGAAGTTCCGTTCCATCATGTACTGATTCATGGCCTTGTGCGTGACTCTCAGGGGCGTAAGATGAGTAAATCTCTCGGAAATGGTATCGATCCTCTGGAAGTTATTGACAAATACGGCGCAGATGCACTTCGACTGACTTTGATCACAGGTAATGCACCTGGAAATGATATGCGTTTCTACTGGGAGCGTGTAGAGTCCAGCCGTAATTTTGCCAACAAAATCTGGAATGCATCCCGTTTCATTATGATGAATCTGGAAGGCAAGACTGTAACAGAGCCGGCAGATCTGAATAATTTATGCTTTGAAGACAAATGGATCCTTTCCAAGTTGAACACTGTGATTCGTGATGTTACAGAGAATATGGATAAATACGAGCTCGGAATCGCTGTACAGAAAGTTTATGACTTCCTGTGGGATGAACTCTGCGACTGGTACATTGAGATGGCGAAAGTTCGTCTCTGGAAAGCAGATGAAGATCCGAAAGCAGCAAACGATGCACTCTGGACGTTGAGAACAGCCCTGACCGAAGGTCTGAAACTTCTTCATCCGTATATGCCGTTTATTACAGAAGAGATCTACTGTACACTTCTTCCGGAAGAAGAGTCTATCATGATTTCCGACTGGCCGGTATATCAGGAAGCATGGGTATTCCCGGAAGCCGAAAAAGCAGTTGAAAGCTTCAAAGAAGCAGTTCGTGGCATCCGTAATACACGTACTGAGATGAATGTACCGATGAACCGCAAGACCAGCCTTCACATTGTCGGCAAAGATGCTGAGACATGTGCAAGATATGAAGCATGCAAGAAATCTTTTGTGAATCTCGCATTTGCAAAAGAGATCCTTGTACAGGAAGGCAAAGAAGGCATTGGTGAGGATGCAGTATCTGTAGTTGTATCCGATGCAGTCGTTTATATGCCGCTTGAAGATCTGGTTGACCGCGAAAAAGAGATGGAACGCCTTAAAAAAGAGCAGGATCGTCTCACGAAAGAAATCGCAAGATGCCAGGGAATGCTGAGCAATCCGAACTTTGTCAATAAAGCTCCGGAAGCAAAAGTAAACGCAGAAAAAGAAAAACTTCAGAAATACGAAGAAATGATGGAAAAAGTAAATACACAGCTTAAACAGATGGAGAAATAATAAAGGAGCATTTGGATGAGATTGTATAAAGTGTGCAATAAAATTTCTTTGTTGCTTCATGCACTTTGCAGTGCTGCCGGTTACTTCCTGATTGAAGCGATCAGCCGCCATTCTTTCGTTGAGGCATGGAATTATATGACAGGAAAACCGCTGGTATTTGCATACAATGCGGGACTGATCTTTGTTACCAGCCTAATCGCGTATCTGTTCCGTCGGAGGACATTCTGGCGAGTGCTGATCGCAATATTCTGGCTGCTTCTCGGAATCATAAACGGCATAATCCTTGCAAACAGGGTTACACCGTTTACAGGTCCCGATCTGCATCTTCTGACGGATGGTATGGCAATCTTAAACAAGTATCTGCCTGCATGGGGTGTGATAATTGCATTGATTGTGCTGGGACTGTTTGTCCTTATTCTTCTGGCGCTTCTTATCAGGGGACCGAAGTATAAACGCAGAGTGAAATTTCGCTATGATCTTTTAATGGTAGTTGTCGCTGTGGCAGCATTTGCAGGAATCACGCAGCTTGCTCTGGATAAGAGAGTACTTTCCAATTATTTTGGTAATATTGCATTTGCCTATGAGGATTACGGATATCCATATTGTCTGGCAGTTACGATCTTTGATACAGGAATCAGCTGCCCAAGGGATTATTCCGAAAAGGAGATCCGGAGAATTGAGAAGACAGAAGACAACCTTCCGGCGACCAGCGATAGCAGTAAGCCGAACATTCTTTTCCTGCAGCTGGAATCTTTCTTTGATCCGACACTGGTCAATTATCTGAAGATTTCGGAAGACCCGATTCCGAATTTCCGGAAACTTATGAAGGAGTACACCTCCGGTTATTATAAAGTTCCGGCCGTAGGTGCCGGTACCGCAAATACCGAGTTTGAATCAATCACCGGTATGAGTCTGCATTATTTCGGACCGGGTGAGTATCCATATAAGAGTATTCTGAAAGAAACGACTTGCGAAAGTGCACCTTATGTACTGAAAAATCTGGGTTATACCACACATGCGGTACATAACAATGAAGCCAATTTCTATGGAAGACGGAGTATTTTCCCGAATCTTGGATTTGATACTTTTACTTCGGCAGAATATATGCCGGAGGAAGAAGATAAGAACCCGCTTGGCTGGACAAAGGATGAAGTTCTGACAGATGAGATTCTTAAATGTCTGGATTCTACGAATGGATCGGATTATATTTATACGATTTCCACGCAGGGACATGGTGCTTATCCGGAAGAACAGATGATCGATGATCCGGAGATCACCGTTACCGGTGCAGCTACCGAAGCACAGAATAATCAGTGGGAATACTACTGTAACGAAATCCATGAGATGGATAATTTTGTAAAAGAACTGACAGATGCACTTGCAGATTATCCGGAAGACGTGATCCTTGTTATGTATGGTGACCACCTTCCGACTATGGGACTGACAGTTGAAGATCTGAAAAATAAATATCTGTTCCAGACACAGTATGTTATGTGGGACAATTTCGGCATGGAAAAGAAAGACGTCAATCTGGCAGCTTATCAGATGGCGGCTGAGGTAATGGACCGTGCCGGAATCCATGAAGGAACGATCTTCCGTTATCATCAGGCAAGAAGAAATACCAGAAACTATCAGGTGGATCTGGAAACACTGCAGTATGATCTGTTGTATGGAGACCGTTATTCTTATAAAGAAAACGGAGAGACTTTTGAGCGGACCAAAATGCATATGGGTCTTTATGATGTATCATTGGAATCTATGGAACTTGTTTCGGATACGGATTTCACTTATCGGTTGAAGGGTACGAATTTCACACCGTCCAGTCAGGTAAAACTGAACGGCGAATGGGTAGATACCGTATATGTTAACCCTACGACGCTGATGATCTCAGGAACGGAGTTAAACGATTTTGACAGGGTTTCCGTTTCGCAACGAAGCAACAGCTCGACGAGAAAAGCACTGAGCAAGAGTTACGATCGATCGGCATATATGCTGTATTCTGAAAACAAATGGAAACTTCCGACGGAAGAGAATGAATCCTGACGAATAAAAGATTACGATTAGTACTGGACATCTTTCACCACTCATATATAA